>Ga0182746_1000494_pt1 | contig 52773 bp, 58 predicted proteins | sample eDN3rd30CBELigOP_FD_128881 | JGI IMG/M metagenome (GOLD analysis project Ga0182746, IMG submission 128881) | Enriched Organic Plus compost microbial communities from Emeryville, California, USA - eDNA 3rd pass 30_C BE-Lig OP (version 2) (version 2) ...
ATAGGAAATCCATATATTGTTTTTGAATCAGGAAATAACACAATATTTAGTGCGGAAACAACAGAAAGAAGATGGAGTTCAAACGAAAATTTAAAAATAAAAGGTTTCTCTACACTCTGGGGGTTTTTTCTTAATAAATTCTTTTATACACAAAACTGTAAAAATTTAATTTCTATGATATTAGATTGATTATGCGTATTCTGATATGATAAAAAGGGAGGATGCGAGGAAGGATGTAGTAAAACGGAATGAATATAACAGATTTAATTAAAGCGGATACAATTATTATGGATTTACAGGCTACATCAAAACGAGCTGTTATAGATGAGTTGGCGAACCAATTAGGAGCTGTAGATCGAGTAATAGATGTTGAACAGTTTATTACAGCACTTTTAGAACGTGAAGAACAAGTGACGACAGGAATTGGGGATGGAATGGCTTTTCCACATGCTAAATCAGAGGCTGTGAAACAGCCGGCGATTTGCTTCGGTAAATCCGAACCCGGTGTTGATTTTCAGTCGCTCGATGGAAAGCCTGTTCATTTGTTTTTTCTAATTGCGATTAATGAACAGGAAGAGATGGATTATCTCGACACACTTTCTACCTTAACGACTTTTTTATTAGATGAACAATTTCGGACACAATTAATGAATGCAAAAAAGAAGGAAGAGGTTTTAACTTTGTTTCGGGCAAAAGAATACGAAGCAAAGAAGGCATCTGCGAAAAAAATTCTTGCGGTAACCTCTTGTCCAACAGGCATTGCTCATACATATATGGCTGCTGATGCTTTAAAGAAGAAAGCGGAAGAGCTAGGCATTGATTTTAGAGTTGAAACGAACGGCTCAACGGGTGTTAAAAATGCCTTAACAGCTGCAGAAATAGCAGATGCATCGACGATTATTATCGCTGCTGATAAACACATAGATATGACTCGTTTTCGTGGAAAAAGAGTAATTGTTGTACCTGTTGCAGAAGGAATTCGACATCCAGAAGAGCTGCTGAATCGTGCGGTATTAGAAGAAGTACCGATTTATCAAGGACATGAAGAGATTAAATTTGCGACGAAAGGATTCTTTATTTATAAGCATGTAATGAATGGTGTTAGTAATATGCTGCCATTTGTTGTTGGTGGTGGAGTGTTACTTGCTTTGTCGTTTATGTTTGGCGTGAATCCTGATGATCCAAATTATCACCCATTTGCAAAGGCTTTAAATGATATTGGTGGAAGTACAGGAGCTTTTTTCTTACTTGTTCCCGTACTTGCGGGATTCATTGCTAGCAGTATTGCCGATCGACCCGGATTTGCTCCTGGAATGGTTGGAGGCTTACTTGCAGCTAATGAAGGAGCCGGTTTTCTCGGTGGACTTGTAGCTGGTTTTTTAGCAGGCTACATTGTTCTCTTGTTGAAGAAATGCTTTGGTTTTTTACCTTTTTCACTACAAGGAATTAAACCTACTTTGCTCTATCCGGTATTCGGGGTTTTAATTACTGGTCTATTTATGATTTTTATTGTAAACGAGCCAGTAACCGCAATCAATGAGGCGTTAACTGGTTGGTTGAAAGGGCTTTCTGGGACCAATGCAATCATGCTCGGTATGATTCTTGGAGCGATGATGGCGATTGATTTAGGGGGTCCGCTCAATAAGGCAGCATTTACCTTTGGGTTGGCTGCAATCGAAGCGCACAGTTTTGGACCGCAGGCGGCGATTATGGCGGGAGGGATGGTCCCTCCACTTGGAATTGCTATGGCGACAACTCTTTTTAAAAATAAATTCACGGAAACAGAAAGAAAATCGGGTATGACCAATTATCTTTTAGGTGCTTCCTTTATAACAGAAGGAGCGATTCCTTACGGAGCAGCAGATCCAATACGTGTTATTGGGAGCTGTACCATTGGAGCGGCTATAACAGGTGCACTAACTATGCTATTTGGAATTACATTGCCTGCTCCACATGGCGGAGTATTTGTTATTCCTCTTGTGAATCATCCATTATTGTATTTAATCAGTATATTGATGGGTTCGTTTATTACAGCGTTGCTATTAGGTATATGGAAGAAACAATTATAGACAATACAAGGAGCTACTTCATGATAGCTCCTTTTTTAATCCTGTATAATAATTCCTTGTTTTCCTTGGTAATATTTTAGCCCTGAATTCTCTCTTTAAGTTTGTTATTCTAATTAAAGAGCCCAAACAAGGAGGGATACAATGAAATACACGTATATAATGTCATTTATTGTGACAGCTATTATTGTTGTTTTAAGTCTTTTTACTCCACGCGAAATGCCGTCGAATACATTATCCGCTATAGAAAAAAAACCTCATATACAATCCAATAAAAAAGAGAGTAATCAGTTCTCCAAACCAATAAAGAAAGAAGAGAAAGAATTATTAGCAAGACTTGTTCACGCAGAAGCAAAGGGTGAACCATATCAAGGGAAAGTTGCTGTTGCAACGGTTGTGTTAAATCGTGTAGAGCATGAAGATTTTCCAGATACGGTTCATGAGGTAATTTATCAAAAGAATCAGTTTCAACCAGTGGCGAATGGTCATATCAACCAAAAGCCAAGTAAGGAAGCTGTTCAAGCCGTGGATGATGCTTTGAAGAATCATGATGAATTAACGGATGCTCTTTACTTTTGGAATCCAGATATTTCAGATGTTGAATGGATGAATAAACTGGATGTTGTAAAAGTGATTGGGGATCATCATTTTGCCATTTAAATGGAGAAGAGAAGAACCGTTTACACAGTTTGAGACGTTGTGTTTACGGTCTTTTTTATTTATGTAGAGTTTTTGGATGCATAGGGTATAATAGGGAAAGGAAGGAGGGCTTATATTATGGCAACTACACATGTGTTTACCCGAAAAGAAGAGCTTGTGAATGCTATCACACATGGAATTGGTGTATTACTTAGCATCGCAGCTTTAGTATTTTTAATTATTTATGCTGCACAGCAAGGAACGGCTTGGCACGTTACCTCTGCAACCATTTATGGGGTGTCAATGCTCCTGTTATATGCTTCCTCTACGCTTGTCCATAGTTTTCCTGAGGGGAAAGTAAAAGATTTGTTTGAAATTTTTGACCACTCTGCTATCTATATCTTTATTGCAGGAACGTATACGCCGATTATGTTGCTTGTTATTAAAGGAGCACTTGGCTGGACATTGCTCGGTATCGTGTGGGGAGTAGCTGTTATTGGTGTAGTATTTAAAGCCTTTTTTGTGAAAAAGTTTCTTTTTATTTCAACGATTTTGTATATTGCTATGGGGTGGCTCATTGTACTTGCTTGGGAGCCTTTAACAACTGCGTTACCATCGGAGGGGATTCAACTTCTTGTTGCAGGCGGCTTATTGTATACATTTGGAGCAATATTTTATGTATGGCGCGCTTTTCCTTTTCATCATGCTGTATGGCATATTTTTGTATTAGCGGGCTCTGTCGCTCATTTCTTTGCTGTATTATTTTATGTGATCCCTCAGTAAGAAACAGATTTGTGATAAATCTGTTTTTTTATTTTGGAGTATTTTTAATTGGGCCTTTGTTTGAGAAGTGAATGATTAGGGAATAACTAATGTATACAACTTAAGGAGGGGTAACAATATGAAAAATATACTAAAACTTGTACCATTCTTAGCCGTTATAATGTTAGCTGGTTGTGGAGATCAGGATGAAGTGAATAATCCACCAGCAGAGAATAATACACAAACAAATAATAATGAGACAGCAGCATTTTCATTTAAAGAGTTCGAATTAGATGTGGATTACAAAGGAACGAATCAAGATTATGAAGTTGAATATGATACTTTAGAAGGAAAAATAGAGGCATCTATTGAAGATTCTATAAATGACAAAAATCTTCATGGAGATGAAGCAATGAAAGAGTTAACTCCACTGTTTGATCAATTAACATTTAATCAAGATACACCTCAAGCGGAAGTTATTCAAGAAGTATTGAAGGTGTTTAACTTAAAAGATGATTATCAAGAATTTGACCTTGAAGTAACATTTGAGGATGGCATGAAAAAACAATATGAGCAGCACCAGTAATTAAGGAAGAATAACGCAACATACATACGTTGTCAAACAAGTGTTAATATAGTAAAATAGTCTTTATGTAACAAAGGGGTTATATAAAGACTATTCTACTCGGACTTATGGGGATAGGGCCGTAATCGATAGTGAACTATCGTTAGTAAAAAAAGCTACCACTAAATTGTTTAGTGGTAGCTTTTTTACTAGATATTTCCTAAGAAATAGTAGCTTTTTTTGGAAGCATTTTGGCACTTTCAAGTCTCGACCGAATTAAAATACCTATCCACGCAGCTAAAAAGGCCTTAATAATACCTCCGATAATAAAAGGAGCAAACCCCCCTAGAAAAGCAGCTTCCCACGTTAAAGAAGCAAAAAGCTTTAACCAAATAGTACCAATTGTTAGGTTAATAATCATTCCAACGATGTTTGCAACAAAAGCCATCGAAATATTAAATCGTGTTTTTTCAAGAATGAATCCGATAATGAAAGCAGAAATGACAAAGGAAAATAAGAATCCGCCGGTTGGCCCAAACAGTTTGCCTAGTCCTCCAGTCATTTGAGCATACACAGGTACACCCGTTGCACCAATAAATAAGTATAATATTACAGAATATGTACCATAACGTGCACCTAATATGGTTGCCGCAAGCCCAATGGCAAGCGTTTGACCTGTGATTGGGACAAGCGGTAAGGGGATGATAAGTTGAGAAAAGATTCCTATTAATGCAGCGAATAAGGCGATAATCATCATCATTCGCAGTTTTTCATGGCTGTTAGTCATAATAGCCTCCTATTGTAAACTATTTTCGTATAATCAGTTAACAAATAAAATTTTAATAGGATTTAGGAAAATTGTCAATTTAATTATGAATTTTATCATAATTGTGAAACCCTAGGAAGGAATGGTACGTATATAATGGTGTATTCAACCAAAAAAGGGGGATAGTTGAAGAGGTGGGTGATTATATATATAAGGGTGAAGCTTATGGAGATATTTGGGGTGTCGTTGCAAACGTTTTATCTTTATGGACTTATTATTTCAGGAGCAGTTACATTTCTTTTTATTTTATTTCATGATGTGTTTAGTGGTTTTGAACTCCCCGACATGTTTAATCCAACGCTTGTTTTTAGTTTTTTTACACTCTTTTTTGCTACTGCCTTTCTCTTTACATGGGGTACAGGACTTCATGAATGGCTCGTAGCTAGCTTATCATTTGTCATTTCCTTAATAATGGTAACTTTATTGAATCTATTTATTCTTATACCGATTTCAACTGCTGAGGAATCGCTTGCCTTTACAGAGGATGATCTTCAAGGAAGGGTAGGACGTGTTTTGACGGCTGTACCGGTAGATGGATTTGGTGAAGTGTTAATTGAGAGTAATAGTGGGAATATTGCTAAACCTGCTGCAAGTTATAACAATGAGGCGATTCCTTTTGACACGAAGGTGCTCGTTATTGAAGTGAAAGAAGGCGTTTTATATGTTATTGCTTATAAGCAAATTTAAGGGAACTGAGGAGGTTTGCTATGATTTGGATTGTTATTGTGGTAGTTGCTTTTTTATTGATTGCTCTACTAGCCGTTTTTGTGACCAAATATCGTACAGCGGGTCCAGATGAAGCTTTAATTGTAACCGGGAGTTATTTAGGCAATAAAAATGTGCATATTGATGAATCCGGCAATAAAATTAAGATTGTTCGTGGTGGAGGTGCTTTCGTACTTCCTGTTTTTCAACAAGCGGAACCTTTAAGCTTATTATCTAGTAAGCTTGAAGTCTCAACACCGGAAGTATATACAGAACAAGGTGTACCTGTGATGGCAGATGGTGTATCCATCATTAAAATTGGTGGTTCAATTACAGAAATTGCAACGGCAGCCGAACAATTCCTTGGGAAATCGAAAGAAGATTTAGAGCAGGAAGCACGTGAAGTATTGGAAGGTCATCTTCGTTCGATTTTAGGGTCGATGACCGTTGAAGAAATTTATAAAAATCGTGAAAAATTTTCGCAAGAAGTGCAGCGTGTAGCTTCTCAAGATTTAGCGAAAATGGGGCTTGTTATTGTTTCTTTCACGATTAAAGATGTCCGAGATAAAAACGGTTATTTAGAATCATTAGGAAAACCAAGAATTGCTCAAGTGAAGCGTGATGCAGATATTGCGATGGCTGAAGCGGAAAAAGAAACGAGAATTAAGCGAGCGGAAGCCTCTAAGGATGCCCAAAAAGCTGAGCTTGAACGCGCTACAGAAATTGCGGAAGCCGAGAAACAAAATAAACTGAAAATTGCAGAATATCGTCGGGAACAAGATATCGCCAAAGCTCGTGCCGACCAAGCATATGATTTAGAAACAGCACGAGCGAAGCAGGAAGTAACCGAACAAGAAATGCAAATTCGGATTATTGAACGTCAAAAGCAAATTGAACTAGAAGAAAAAGAAATTTTGCGCCGTGAGAAGCAATATGATTCTGAAGTGAAGAAAAAAGCCGACGCTGACCGCTATGCTGTTGAGCAAGCTGCATCTGCGAATAAAATGAAACAAATTACAGAGGCGGATGCTAATAAATATAAAGTTGAAGCAATGGCCAAAGCGGAAGCAGAACGAATTCGTATGGATGGACTTGCTAGAGCTGAAGCACAAAAAGCACAAGGGGAAACGGAAGCGGAAATTATTCGCTTAAAAGGGGTTGCCGAAGCGGAAGCGAAACAAAAAATTGCTGAAGCATTCGAGCGATTCGGCCAAGCGGCTGTGATGGACATGATTTTGAAAATGCTTCCCGAATATGCAAAACAAGTCGCTAGTCCACTAGGGAATATTGATAAAATTACAGTTGTGGATACGGGGGGCAGTGGTGAAAATGGCGGTGCCAATAAAGTGACAGCTTATGCAACGAACCTAATGTCTACCTTACAGGAATCTTTAAAAGCTTCTTCAGGTATTGATGTAAAAGAACTGCTCGAAAACTTTGCAGGAAAACAAACGGTATTATCAGCTCAAAAGAATGAAGGATATACGGAAACGACAGCAGTAATAGCAGAAGAAAAAGAATAAACAGGGTAAAGTGGCATTTCCATTAGGGATGCCACTTTATTTTATTACGTCTAATCAACTGTGTTGTTTAATGGGTCTAATATTTTCAAAATTTTAGTTACCTGCCTAGACGGACTGTATACAGGATGCATAGTGTTAAAGGGAAGAGATATTTGACTACTATGAGGAGGTACAGGAGAATGAATCCATATTTACAACCGGTTTCTATTGATGCATATGATATGAGACGTCCATGGGGAAGAAGGCCGTGGGGAAGAAGACCTTGGGGCTGGGGTGGATTTGGATTTGGAGCACCATTTGTCGGTGGCCTATTAGGTGGCTTAGCTGCAGGTGCTTTAATTAGTGGAGCACCATTCTATGGTGGATATCCATACTATCCGTACTATGGGTTTTAGTAATCTATTCATTCGGTTTCATTAAACAGGGACTGCAGGTTTCTTTTGTCTATGTAATATTGAAAGGTTCTAAAATAATAAGAAAAATCATCATAGTATAGCCGTTGATCTTCGTTAAAACAATAATGTTCTAAAAAACTTTCGATAATTGCTGTTTGTTCAACTTTGGCGAATAAATCACTCACATAAAATTGATATTTAAATTTTTCGTATAAAAAAGAGTACCCTGTATTATCAAAAGATTGTTTAATTGATTGCATGTCCATCAAATTTTCGCCTCCGGTATCAATATACCTGTTTTTTATCTCTTTTATTCAGGGAGAGACGCGAAAAACGCACAGCTAAGATTTGAGCTGTGCGTTCTCTTACGAAACTTATTGATACATTTCAGTAATTTGTTTTTGCAAGTCTTTATTATTTAAATACTCATCATATGTCATTTGTTTATCAATAATGCCTTTAGGTGTGATTTCAATAATACGATTTGCAATGGTTTCTGTAAACTGATGATCGTGAGAAGCAAAGATTAAAGAACCTTTAAAAGCAATCAGTCCATTATTCAAGGCTGTGATAGATTCTAAGTCAAGGTGACTCGTTGGTTCATCTAACATTAATACGTTTGAGCCGCTTAACATCATTTTAGAAAGCATACAACGTACTTTTTCCCCACCGGATAGAACACTTGCTTTTTTCATTACTTCTTCGCCAGAGAACAGCATGCGGCCTAAGAAGCCACGTAAGAAACTTTCTGTTTGATCATTTGGTGAGAATTGGCGTAACCAATCGACTAATGATAACTCGCATCCTTCGAAGAATTCTGCGTTATCTTTTGGGAAGTAGGCTTGAGAAGTCGTTACGCCCCATTTGAATGTGCCGCTATCAGGCTCCATTTCACCAGCAAGAATTTTAAATAATGTTGTTTTAGCAATTTCATCTTTACCGACTAAAGCAATTTTATCATCTTTGTTCATAATAAAACTTACATTGTCTAATACTTTGACGCCATCAATTGTTTTAGAAATGCCTTCGACACGAAGAAGATCATTTCCGATTTCACGGTCCGGTGTAAAGGCTACATACGGATAGCGACGAGAAGATGGTTGGATATCATCTAACGTAATTTTATCGAGTAATTTTTTACGAGAAGTTGCTTGACTTGATTTAGACGCATTTGCACTAAAGCGTGCAATAAAGTTTTGTAATTCTTTAATTTTTTCTTCTTTTTTCTTATTTGCATCTTGTGCCATTTTAAGAGCAAGTTGACTAGATTCATACCAGAAATCGTAGTTACCAACATAGATTTTAATTTTACCAAAATCAAGGTCAGCGATATGTGTACATACTTTATTTAAGAAATGACGGTCGTGTGAAACAACAATTACGGTATTTTCAAAGTTAATTAAAAATTCCTCTAACCATTGAATGGCTTGTAGGTCAAGGTGGTTGGTCGGCTCATCAAGAAGAAGAACGTCTGGTTTTCCAAATAACGCTTGAGCAAGCAATACTTTTACTTTCTCTCCACCTGTTAGTTCGGCCATTTTTTTGTAATGAAGATCTTCACCAATTCCTAGTCCTTTAAGAAGGATGGCTGCTTCTGAATCTGCTTCCCAACCATTCATATCAGCAAATTCGCCTTCCAGCTCAGCTGCTCTCATACCGTCTTCATCTGTAAAATCTTCTTTCATATAGATTGCATCTTTCTCTTGCATTACTTGATACAATCTCTCGTGTCCCATAATAACCACTTTCAATACTTCTTCTTCTTCATACTCGAAATGGTTTTGTTTTAAGACAGCAAGGCGTTCGCCTGGTCCCATGTGAACGTCGCCAGATTGTGGTTCAATTTCACCAGAAAGGATTTTTAAAAATGTAGATTTACCAGCACCATTTGCGCCGATTAATCCATAACAGTTACCAGGTGTGAACTTTATATTAACATCTTCAAATAGTTTACGGTCACCATAGCGTAAACCAACATTATTTACAGTAATCATGTATTTGCATTCCTCCAAAAAGACTGTTATATCAACGTTTCTATTAATTTATTTTACTAAATTTGACGTTGAATTGCACGAGCCGCAGTTTACAACCGTGTATATTTTAAACTGTGCCTCGCTAAATTGTACCTTATTTCAGTGAAAAGTTAAAGGATTGTTCGGTAAGGGTGGAAAGATATACTAACTTATAGGTAACTGAGTATGAAAGAACTCATGGATATTTTAAAAAACAAGAGCAGCGGGCATCCTACAGGGTGCTTTTTTGTGTGCCAGACATGGCCAACTATCTAGGTGGTGAAAGCCCACCTAGGGGTACACATCGAACAACCACTAAGGGAGCGCAAGGATTTAAGGTGCATAATGAATCATAAAATAAAGCTCGTTAGAATATATAATAGAGGCCATATACAGTTTGTGTATGCAACGACCACTGAAAATAGACTTTTCATTAATTATTCAAGGGCTATTGTTCTTTACATTCCTTGGGATAGAGGCATCTCTGTTAATTTTTTGATAAATCATCTTAAGAGGAGTTTATAGACTCTATAGGGGGCGAGGAATTATAAAAACTTCTTTTAAAATTAATAGGATAACAGGACTGAAATGAGGGGGTTTTAGGTTATTTTTCAATTTTTATGAAACTTTTTGATAGGTTTATTCGTTTAACTAGTAGGTAACGTCAACTAACACGGTTCATCACCATGTAACAGTGTTCTATACATAGCTACATATTATAAAGGCAGTTTGAAAGGAGGGAAGTGTAGGAAGTGCCGATAAAATATATAATGGTTCTTATATATGCTTGTTTTCTTTTAGTTTCCTGTTCAACTCCTATTTCACCATCCGCTCAAGAAGATAAAGAATTAGCAATGATTGAAGAAAAATTGTCTTTAAAAAGGAGGTTAGGTGTAAAGGGAGCTGGACAGCCTCCCTTTACACCGTTACTGCTCTCATTAAATCATGAATATTTTCCCAGGCATAAGCTACTTGAATTAGTTCTTTTTCATAGATAGAAATTGGTTTTGACGCAATAAGTTGTCCGCCCATTGAGCTATAAAAAACGCGATGTACATTCTCTTCTAATGCCCAGATGACGACATTTTTATACTCCTTTGTGATAAAAATATCAAGAATTGGCTTGATAAGCTGTTTGCCAATGCCTTGTCGTTGATACTCCTTTAAAATATAAATCGCGTAAATTTCCCCTTGATAAACAGGGTCTCTCGTTTGCTCGGTTCCACCGGCAGCAAAACCGATAATTTCTCCATCGGCATTTTCCGCTACAAAGATCGCAGAATGGATGGTCTTTAAATTTCTTCTCCAATGTTTTGCCCGGCTCTCAATTGTTAATGAGTTTAAATAATCATCGGGAATAATGCCTGCATATGTAGAGCGCCAAGTTTCAACGTGAACATGGGCAATGTCGGTTACATCTTCTTCCGTAGCTTTTCTAATGTTCAAAAAATCACTTCCGTTTTTTGTTTAGTTACAAATATGATGGTGTGGATTTTTAAGTTTCTCTCCTGTTTATGGAGCTTTTATCAACCAGATTATTTAACATAACCCTAATTATATTAAAACGTATAGAAACATGTCATCTTCTATGTTTCTTAAACTGTACATAAGTGGTACACTAGTATACTGTTTAAGATTATAAAGTAAAAAATATAGAGGAGTTTTTTATGAATATTCACTTGAAAAGAGAACAATATGAAACATTACTTAAGCTTGTTCAATATGGATATTGGATAGCTTCTTCTGACCAGGAAACGAATGAGGCTCAAGCGTTTGGTGAAATGGAACAGCATATATTGTCACTGGCAAAAGACTTCGGTTTTGACGGTGTTGAATGGGATGAAGAGTATAACTTATATGATATGACAGCAACATGTAAAAATGACATACAACAGGTAATTGATCAGTATGAAGAGATGGTGTTTAAAGATAAATTAGCGTATTATCTTGCACGCCGGGACTTGGCTCATGAAATGGCGGAGCATGTATATGATGAGGAACGTGCTTTTGAGCGCATTGTCGAACTAGAAGAAGAATATCATCTTCACTTAGAGAAGCATGGAGTTAGTCACTTACAAATTGATAAAATTAAATGATAATGAGCATAATAGTTGCTGTATACTCGCTCTGTACATTGAGTGTAAAAAGTGATAGATTCAACTATGTTGAAAAATACATATTGGGGTACAATGAGAAGTAAAGGAACGTACGGGAGGAAATTATACATGCAAATGATACAGGTCGGAAAGGCCGTTGAATTAGAAGTCGATCGCGAAACGGAATTTGGCTATTTTTTAACAGATGGCACAGATGATGTATTGCTTCATAATAGTGAAATAACAGAAGGAACAGAACTAGAAATTGGGCAGGAAGTAACCGTTTTTATTTACTTAGATAAACAAGGTCGTTTAACGTCAACGATGAAGATTCCAAGTATTCAAGTTGGTACATATGGCTGGGCGGAAGTAGTGAATGTTAGAAGAGAGTTAGGTGTATTTGTCAATATCGGTCTATCTAAGGACATTTTAGTATCATTAGATGATTTACCGAATTTGCAGCATCTATGGCCAGCAGTAGGTGACCGTTTATATGTTTCTTTAAAAACAGATCGTCAAGAACGTTTATTTGCTAAGTTAGCAACGGAGGACGTCATTCAGGAAATGGCGGTAAAAGCGCCGTTAAAAGGTGTACGTAATACGACGGTTAAAGGAAATGTATATCGCTTATTAATGGTTGGATCGTTCTTCGTTTCAGAAGAAGGCTATCGTTGCTTTGTACATGAAAGTGAGCGAAAACAAGAGCCGCGATTAGGAGAATTCGTAGAAGGCCGCGTCATTGATAGCAAAGAAGATGGCACATTAAATGTGTCGTTAATGCCATTTAAACAAGATAAAATGGTGGAAGATGCCGAGGTCATTTTCCGTTACTTAATGAATCGTGGCGGGGCGATGCCATATGGGGATAAAACGCAGCCAGAAGACGTTCAATTTCATTTTGGGTTGAGCAAAGGAGCGTTCAAACGCGCATTAGGGAAGCTAATGAAAGAAGGAAAAGTTTATCAAGAAGACGGTTGGACGTATTCGTCTGATCGAAAATAAAACATATACATTGAAACAGGCCATGAATTTTTTAGAATTCATGGCCTTGCTCGTTTTTCTTATGACTTATTTGAAATCTTGTAAAGGTACGTTTAAAATCGGATACTTGCTCCAATTTGTATCTTCATAATGCCGCCACTCACTGTTAATAGTTGAAAAACCATGTTTTTTCATGACTTTTGTTAAGTAATCTAAATTTTTCTTTAGTGTATCATACATAAGCGAGAAGGTTGAACCTAGCGTATAAAACTTTTGGTTCTGATTCTGGGGACTAGGGGGCTACGCAAAAAGTTAAGCATTAGCTTGGGTTCATAGAAATCCCCCACTTCAGGCTGGATTAATAAGTGGGGGAGGTTCAAAAGTATTAAAAAATCTTTTTCCTGTTTTGTTCTTCTTTTAAAATTTCGACAGCTTCTCGAAAACGCATAGAGTGTACAATTTCACGTTCGCGTAAAAAACGTAATGAATCGTTAACATCTGGGTCATCGGAAATGTCAATTAGCCATTGATAGGTAGCCCTTGCTTTTTCTTCGGCGGCGATATCTTCGTATAAATCGGCAATGGGATCTCCTTTTGCTTGAATATACTTTGCGCTCCATGGCTCTCCAGCAGCATTTTCGTAGAAAAGAGCACCATCGTGATTTACATACCGCTCAGCAAGGCCAGCTGCCCGCATTTGCTGCGGCGTGGCGTCTTTTGTTAGTTTATACACCATTGTTGCAATCATTTCGAGATGCGCAAATTCCTCGGTTCCAATGTCTGTAAGTAGTCCGATTACTTTATCTGGAATCGTGTATCGTTGATTTAAATAACGGAGAGCAGCGGCGAGTTCACCGTCTGCACCTCCATATTGTTCAATGAGATATTTTGCGAGCTTTGGATTGCAAGTGCTGACTTTCACAGGATATTGTAATTTTTTTTCGTAAATCCACATATTTTTCCCTCCTCACACTTGCCATGGCCATGGGCCGCTTCCCCAGTCCCATTGTTGACCAACCGGGCTATTTCCATATTGTAATAACGGACCATATCTTGGCTCGAAGATGGCTTTTAATTGTCTCGAATACTCCGAGTATTGATTGAATTGCGTTAATGCATTTTGATCATCTGGGTGTGTATCCAAGTACAGGGTTAATTCAACGAGAACAAAGTCGGCGGCTTGGATTTGCTCCAGCAGTTGATAGTACTCTGCATCTAGTTTCTTGTTCATTTAAGAATCCCTCTCTCGATATGGGTTTTCATAATAATCATAAAAAACTTTCCAAAGTGTGCCGCTCCTTAATGCTTCTTGTGGAGAAAATTGTTCAAGGTTTGGTGGTTGAAAGGTCATATATATGTTAATAGGAGTTCGGTAAAATTTATTGCCGATAGGTGGACATGGGTCAAATGGACTGTGGAAAGGTTGCCACGTTTTGACCTGTGTAAACGATTGTTCATGCTGTTGATCCATTATAAAATCCCTCCTTCACAGAAAAATTCTGCCTATACAAAACTATGCACATTCTACCTGTTTATGCTTAAATCGGTAAAATAGCTACTAGTTCACGTTATTAAAAAAGACATGTACAATATAACTATGAATCAGCAGTGAGGAGGGCTTTTTATTGATTGAAAAAGCACGTGAATATTTACAACATTATTTTGGATATGAGTCGTTTCGAAGTGGTCAGGAAGCAATTATTGAACGGGTGCTTGCAGGAAAAAATACAGCAGGAATTATGCCAACTGGTGGAGGAAAGTCGATTTGTTATCAAATTCCAGCTCTTTTGTTTCCAGGCATAACACTTGTTATTTCGCCTCTCATTTCTTTAATGAAAGATCAGGTGGATGCGCTTGTACATAATGGAATTGAAGCGACGTATTTAAACAGCTCGATTTCTGCTAGTGAAGCATCTATGCGAATGAACGATATTAAGCAAGGAAAATATAAGCTGGTTTATATTGCTCCGGAGCGTCTAGATCATTCCGCTTTTCAACAAGAATGGCAGCATATGAATCTATCCTTAGTAGCTATTGATGAGGCTCATTGTATTTCGCAGTGGGGACATGATTTTCGGCCAAGCTATTTAAAAATTAAAACCCTTTTAAAAGAGTTGCCATCGAAACCAATTGTGCTTGCTTTAACAGCGACAGCTACACCGGAAGTAACAGCAGACATTTGTCAGTCGCTTGGAATTGATAATGAAACGACGATTTCTACAGGGTTTGCTCGGGATAATTTGTTTTTTTCGGTTGTGAAAGAGGAGAATCGCGATCAATTTCTCACGCGTTATATAGAAAAGAATAAGCAGGAATCGGGTATCATCTATGCGGCAACAAGAAAAGATGTTGATTTGCTTTATCAACGGTTACAAAAAGCAGGCATCCAAGTTGGACGTTATCATGCGGGAATGAATGAAGGCGAACGCTCTTTCATGCAGGATCAATTTATTCAGGATGACCTATCGGTGATGGTCGCAACGTCTGCATTCGGAATGGGGATTGATAAATCGAATGTCCGATATGTGATTCATTATCAAACTCCTAAAAACATGGAAAGTTATTATCAAGAAGCGGGACGTGCTGGACGAGATGGATTAGATAGTGAGTGTATTCTCTTATATTCTCCGCAAGATATGCAAGTGCAGCGTTTTTTAATTGAACAATCTCACCCAGATCCTGAACGAAAAGAAGAAGAGTTAAAGAAATTAAATAAAATGAAAGATTATAGTTTTACCGAAGGCTGTTTACAAGCTTTTATTTTACGCTATTTTGGCGATGCAAACCCTGAAGATTGTGGTCATTGTGAGAATTGTACAGATCAACGCCATTCAATGGATGTAACAACGGAAGCTCAAATGGTACTATCTTGTATGATTCGTATGGGGGAACGTTTTGGAAAAACATTAATTAGTCAAGTGTTAACAGGCTCGCGTAATAAGAAAATTGAAGAGTTTGGTTTTGGGCGTTTATCAACCTATGGTATTATGAGGCAGCAAACAGCGAAGGAAGTAGCGGACTTTATTGATTTTCTTACCGCTAAGCAATATATCGAAATGACAGGTGGGCAGTATCCGGTATTAAAAGTAACGCATAGTGGGAAAGAAGTTTTAATGGGGCAGAAGCAAGTGTACCGTAAGGAAAGAAAGCAAGTTGCTGCCCTTACAATGGATAATGTCTTGTTTGAACAATTACGTCATGTGCGTAAAGAATTGGCGAGTGCGGAAAATGTTGCACCATTTATCATTTTTTCAGATGTAACGTTAAAGGATATGGCGGCTAAATTACCGCAAACGAAGGAGCAACTCCTGAATGTGAAAGGAGTCGGGCAACAAAAGCTTGAACGATATGGTCAAGCTTTTATGGAGAGTATTCGAGCATATGTCGCTGAGCACTCCGATGTAGCGCATATACCCCAACCGAAGGAGAAATCACGACAAAATGGAGGAATACCAACGCATCTTGAAAGTTATCAATTGTATCGTGAAGGCAACGCGATAAAGGACATTGCGACAACTCGCAGTTTATCAATTGTGACGATTGAAAGTCATATTATCAAGTGTGCTGAAGAAGGTTTGGAAATAGACTGGAATCAAATTTTTTCGGTAGCGGAATATCAACAAATTATTGAAACAGCCAATCGGCTCGGTGCAGACAAGCTTAAGCCGTTAAAAGAAGCGTTACCTGAGGAAATATCCTATTTTATGATTAAAGCAGCCCTTGTAAAAGCGAGGATAGAAGAGTAATTAAATTTTTTTCAGTTCATAAATAAGTTATAAACGTAATGCGTATACTATGGAAAAGAGGAGGTTGCCCATGTATTTTGCTAAGAGAAATTCAGAGGAGCCTGAAATAGTTATTGAGAATACCGTTGTATACGCATGCGAATCAGCTAGTTGTAATGGGTGGATGAGGAAGGACTTTGCTTCTGAAAATTATGTATGCCCAATGTGCGGCAGTCAGTTAATTGAAGAAGTACGAGAACTGCCAAAAATCCAAACAGACTTTAATTCATTTAAGTGAGGGGTGAGTTGTTCACCTCTTTATTTTTTTTGTAACTCTTTACATGTAGAAAAATATATGTTATTATTGAAATTCAGTGATTTGAATGGTAAATCGCTAGAGGGTAATTTTTTATAAGGCACAGTTTGTGAATACTATTGATTGACGTAATTTTTAGCTTAGTGTGTACACAATTACTGTTTCACACATAGCTGTATGAAAAGAAACTAACAATCAATCGCCTCATATAACATAGCCTTTTATAAAGTAGCATTTCTATTAAATTATGCTCGTGAGTTGAGTATAAGCATGAAAGATTAATCAATTGATTTCTCCACATTTATTTAGCCTTCAAGATTTTCTACAACCCTTTTATGTGTAAATTTCATTTTCCATTATTATGAGAGATTTTGTGAATAAAGATGTGCTTTGTGTCCTAGAACTTGATTCTCACAGGCGCGGCTTTGGAGCCGTATGGATGAGAGAGAGGCAGGGCTTTCATTGTTTCAGGTTTGGGCAGAAATTACGCTCGTGTATAAAGTAGCTTAATAGGAAATGCTTTGTTTATATACCAGTTGGGACTTTTATCCAAATAGTTGAGCTGTAATATGATATAATAGAATTAGATTTCTTGTTCATACTAACGGGTTCTCGTATCTCGTTCCGCTTGAATGAAAAATAGCTTTTCAAAGAATCTAAGGAGTGAGATATATTGTATAGACGAAATAATGCAGAAGAAGTTGTCCCAGAAGAAACGAAAGTATGGGAATGTGTAGCTGATGATTGTAAAGGATGGATTCGTGATAACTTTACAAGCAGCGATGATCAAAAGTGTCCGTTATGTGGTAGTGAAATGAAGGCCGGAACACGCATGCTGCAAGCAATTAATAATCCAAAAAACTATTAAGTGGAAAAAGAGCAAATGCTTAAAACAGCATTTGCTCTTTTTTAATGAATATCTTTTTTCTTAAAGCGGCCGCCGCGTACTTCAGCAATATCCCCAACGGCTAGAAAGGCAGAGGGATCGTATTCTTTTACGATATCTTTTAACTTGGCTTCTTCAAGACGGTTAATGACACAGAAGATAACTTTCTTATCATCCCCAGAGTAAGCACCTTCACCAGTTAAATAGGTAACCCCGCGGCCAAGTCGATGGAGAATGGCATCGCTAATGTCATGAAAGTTGTCACTAATAATCCAAACGAATTTCGATTCATCAAGTCCTGCAATCACGACATCCATTGTTTTATAAGCGACGAAGTAAGCAAGAATAGAGTACATAGCACGATCCCAGGAGAAGACAAAACCAGCGCTTCCTAAAATGAAGATGTTGAAAAACATGACGATTTCGCCAACAGAAAAGGGCAATTTCTTACTGGCTAAAATCGCCATAATTTCTGTACCGTCGAGAGAGCCGCCATATCGAATAACAATCCCGATTCCAACACCAAGAATCATACCGCCAAAAATTGAAGCGAGCAGAATGTCCTGCGTAAAGGCAGAAACATGATGTAATAAGGTTGTTGAGATAGAAAGAATGATAATTCCATAAAGGGTGGAAATAGCGAAGGTTTTACCAATTTGTTTATAGCCGATAAAAAAGAAAGGAAGGTTTAAAAGAAAGATAAATATCCCTAATTTCAAACCGGTCGTGTAAGATAACATAATCGAAATTCCAGTAATGCCTCCATCGATTACATTATTCGGTACTAAAAAGATTTCAAGACCGATACTCATTAAGATGGCGCCTAGTGTAATAAGAAAAGCACGTTGGATAATTTGGCGCATTGTTAAGCGTTTATGCTGCGCTTTTTTTTGGACAGCTTCCGCTGCATGATGGCTTATTATGTCTGACATATGCTTGTCCCACTCCTTTTCCTATAAATATACGTAATATGTACTACTAATTATAAACATAGAGAGATTTGTAAATAAAGGACTTTACATCATAAATGTGAAGTTTTTTGCTGATATTACTTATTTTGGGCCGAAAATGGGAGAAAAGGAATATTATAAAATGAAATAAAAACAAAAAAAGTTTTTAATATAGTCACTTTTTCCATTACAATATAAAGAAAATAGATGTAGAAAGGTAATATGAAATAATGGACGGACTTATTGTATCACCCAATTCAGTTATTTTTATTACCGCGGTAATGTTGACTTTTATTTCGACATATACAGCGATTGAGCTATTATTGATGATGCGGACAACGAAAGGGCATATGAAGCGTTTCTTATATGTAGGCAGCAGCTTTGCGTTAGGAATTGCGATTTGGACACTTAATTTCTTTAATAGTTTAATTGGCGGTGACAATCGTATCGTTTCAATGAACGTAGCTATTAGTGTTTTAGCTTTTGTACTTGGAACGGCTTTAGCAGCAATGGGTTTCTTAAGTTTATCTAAAAAAAAGCTGCGTCTTTCCCAGTTGTTAATGGCCAGCTTTTTGCTCTCCATGGCTGTATTGTCTAGTTATATTATTGGAATGTATGCCCTGCAGCATTCATTTGCGTATAATGTAGTCTTACTCGGTATACCATTTGCTATTCTTTTTTGTTTATTTGTTGTGGCCCTTCTTATTTTATTTTATCCAAGCAGATTTAATCGAGGGAATACGTACTTTTTGAAGTTGGTTAGTACGTTGGTCATGACGGGGGCGATTACCCAAGGGCATTTTTTGCTGTTAAGCGCGTTCCCTGTTAATCACGCAATCGGCAGTATTAATGAACTTTTGAGTGAGATGCCTTTTATTATGTATTTACTCTTTTTTGTTTCGCTTCTTGTATTATCAGGTTTGATTACGTCTAGTACGATTATTAATCGTCGTTTAGCCAAAAGTGATAATTATGTAAAGGATATTCGCTTTGCGCTTGATCAATCTTCTATTGTTGCGATTACCGATCCAAAAGGTATTATTACGTATGTAAATGATAAGTTTGTTGAGATTTCAAAGTACAGTGAAGAAGAGCTGCTTGGACAGAGTCATTCTATTATTAACTCGGGATATCATCCGAAAGAGTTTTTCGGGAATTTATGGAGCACGATTAAGCAAGGACGCACATGGAGCGGGGAAATATGCAATAAAGACAAATATGGCAACTTCTATTGGGTCTATACGACGATTGTGCCTTTTATGGAGAATGGGAAGCCATATCAATTTATTTCGATTCGTTCGGATATTACGCGTCGTAAACAAGCAGAGCAGGATTTGAAAACATCGATTCGCGAATTACAAGATATTTATAATGCACTTAATCATTCGTCTATTGTCATGATTACGGATAAAGCAGGGAAAATCGTTCAAGTGAATGACCAATTTATTGCTATTTCTGGATATACAGCAGAGGAACTAATCGGTCGTTCACATTCCATCCTGCAATCGGATTATTATACAGAAGCATTATTAAAAGAAATTGGGGAAACGGTTCGGTCAGGAAAAGTATGGAAAGGGGAATTACGCAATCTGGCGAAAGATGGCGGGGAGTATTGGGTAGACGCGACCATTGTTCCGTATCGTTCTGAAGCAGGAAAACCGACGTACTTCTTATCCATTCTTCATGATATTACCGAACGGAAAAAATCAGAAGAGCTATTACATCAACAAGATAAATTAGCCGCCGTCGGCCAATTAGCAGCAGGTGTGGCCCATGAGATTCGTAATCCGCTTACATCGATGAAGGGATATACAGAGTTTTTACAATTGGATGAAAAAGACCCAACAAGGCTCGAATATTTGGATATTATCTTAGATGAAATTGACCGTGTAAACCAAATTGTTGAGGAGTTTCTTGTGCTTGCGAAGCCTCAGTCTGTTAAGTTAGAAACAAAAAATATTGTTCCAATCATTCAAAATGTTTTATCCTTAATGGAATTTGATGCGAGAAAGAAAAAGGTCAATTTTTATTTTGAAAACATGTATGATTTCATTTTCGTTCGTTGTGATGAAAATCGTTTGAAGCAAGTGTTTTTAAACTTTGTGAAAAATGGAATTGAGGCCATGCCTAATGGCGGTCATATTAAAGTGACAACAGAGCTTAGAGAAGGCGAAGTACAAATTTCTTTTGAAGATACTGGTGTCGGCATTCCGCCCGATCGTTTGAAAAAGCTGGGCGAACCATTTTATACGACGAAGGAAACCGGAAATGGCTTAGGGTTAATGGTGAGCTTTAAAATTATTGAAAGTCATCAAGGGCGTATAGTTGTTGAAAGTGAAGTGAATAAAGGAACCGCTTTTAATATTTTATTACCGTTAGAAACGGCATAGGGGTTTATCAAATTATGATGTGTGAGTAGGGATGATAGATGAATACATTTCATTGTTGCGCAACATGTGAACACTTTCGCAGCGAGAGAGTTGATGATAAGATGCGTTATTATTGTTCAAGACTTCGTTATGAAACGCATCCAAAATATCAATTTAATTGTTGGTCTCCGACAGAAATCGTTCAAAAATTGATGGAAAAAAGAAAGCAAGAGAGATAAAGACAGAAGAAACTTTCTTCCTGTCTTTTTTTTTGTCTTTTTATAGAGATGTGTTTTAATGGAAACATTAGAATGTTTTGGAGGGATGAAGGTGAGCAGATGGAGGGTAAGAATCGTCACGGTTTTCTCGGCGCTGCTCGGTCTGTTGTGGATAGGCTGTCTTAGCTGGGCAATCGTTGATTATTATCATGGAGAAGCTTCTGGTGTTGAAGATCTATCCGCACAACCGATTGAAAAGCGTCCAGACGAGTTTATTGTTGTTGCTTTAGGAGATTCATTAACCCGGGGAACAGGTGATGAAACAGGAAAAGGATATGTAGGCACTGTGACTGAAGAGCTTGAAAAGAAATTTGATCATCCTATTACGGTTCAAAATCTTGGGATTAAAGGATTAGTATCTGCTCAATTAGCAGAACAAGTACAAGAACGAGAAGTGAAACGACAGCTTCAACGAGCAGATGCGATTTTAGTAACCATAGGAGGCAATGATTTATTTCAAAAAGGAGAGACGTTGCTAAATCTAGATTCAACAAAGGTTTCTAAATTACAAAAAAATTATTTAGTACATTTAGATGCAATTTTATCGACAATTCGTCAGAATAACAGTTCAGCTCAACTGTTTATGCTTGGGTTATATAATCCGTTTATTGAATTGGATGAAAATGGGGAGCTAAATGCCATTGTACGGCAATGGAATAATGAGACAGCTGAGGTGTTAGCGAAATATGAAGACATGGTGTTTGTGCCAACTTTTGACTTGTTCCAATTATCGGTTAATGAGTATTTATACTCGGACAAGTTTCACCCAAATAGTGCTGGATACCGCTTAATGGCTGAACGAATTGCCCCATTAATTGAATGGGAGGCAAAAGATGATGAGTAATGTGACATTAGAAGTAAACTCTGTAAGAAAGACAATTAGAAAACGAGAAATTATTAAAGATATTAACTTCACTGTTAGAAAAGGAGAGGTCTTTGGATTTTTAGGGCCAAATGGTGCAGGTAAAACAACGACCATTCGAATGCTCGTTGGACTAATTAAACCAACAGCAGGTTCCATTCGCATTTGTGGCTATGATGTGAAAAAGGATTATAAGAAGGCCATGCAGCATTTAGGCTGTATTGTTGAAAATCCTGAACTATATCCTTTTTTGAGTGGCTGGAATAACTTACTTCATTTTGCGAGAATGCTGCCGAATGTAGGGGAAGAGCGAATGATGGAAGTGGTCAAGTTAGTTGGGCTAGAGCAAAGAATTCATGATACGGTAAAAACGTATTCTCTTGGTATGCGCCAACGACTTGGAATTGCCCAAGCGATGTTAAATCGTCCCAAGTTATTAATTTTAGATGAGCCAACAAATGGTCTTGACCCAGCAGGAATTCGTGAAATGAGACAATTTATTCGTATGCTTGCAGAAGAGGAAGGAATGAGTGTGCTCGTTTCTTCACATTTATTAAGTGAAATTCAACTGCTCTGTGACCGCGTAGCGATTATTACGAAAGGTGAAATTGTGAAGGTAGGTACAGTTAGTGATTTATTAAGTGTACAAGAGCGGATGAGCTGGCGTGTTGAGCCCATAGAACTTGGAAAAGAAGTATTACGTTCATTAACAGAGGTAATGGAAACAGAAGATGGTTATGTACTGACAAGTTTTGATGAAGAGGAAACGCCGAAATGGAATAAAGCGCTCGTAAAGCATGGTGTGAAAATACTTGAAATGAACAGAAGACTTCCGACGTTGGAGGATTTATTTTTAGAGCTTACAGACGGAGGAGGTGCAGGTATTGAGTAACTTAATTCAAAACGAAATGATGAAGCTGTTGGCGAAGAAAAGGCTGCTTATTATTGGTGTAATTGTCGCTGTATTAATCATTCTATTTACATATGCTCAATATAAACAAGCCGAAGAACAAAGAGAGAAGCTTGGAACAGATGATTGGCGTACAGCTGTACAGCAGCAAATTATCGATATTCAAAATCGTTTAAGTTCTAGTCGGATGTTAGATGAGTGGAGAGAACAGCTGCAGGTAACGGTTAAACAGCAGCAATATTATCTTGATCATAATATTAATCCATCTGAACCTGGAGCGGCTACATTTACGAGAATGTTTATCGAAAATGCGAGTTCTTTATTCATTCCTTTATTAGTCATGATTGTAGCGAGTGATTTAGTCTCATCTGAAAGTAGTCAAGGAACGATTAAGTTATTGTTAACAAGGCCTGTGCTGCGTTGGAAAATATTAATGAGTAAGTATATTACGTTACTCTTATCGATTTCCATAATTGTAGCGATGACAGGAGTTTTAGCATATGCATTATCGGGTGTCGTTTTCGGTTATCATGGTTGGAATGCTCCAATTATTACTGGATTTACAGTGGAAGCTGGAAATGTAGATACAAGCGGTGTTCGTTTAATTAGCCAATGGCAGCTATTATTGATGGATTTTGGATTAGTTTGGTATATCGCTGTTGTCGTTGGTACGCTTGCGTTTATGTTATCTGTATTGATACGCAGTACTCCTGCAGGGATGGGAATTATGCTGGCAGCTCTTATTTCGGGGGCTATTCTGAATAATATGGTATCGTCTTGGGAGTCTGCCAAATATTTTTTTATGGTCAATTTACAGCTTACTAATTATTTAAGTGGAGTCGCTCCACCGATTGAAGGAATGACGCTTTTATCGTCTGTACTTATTCTTTTTGTGTGGTGGCTGGCGGCGTTGATTGTTTCATTTATCGTATTTATTCGAAAAGATGTATATTAGACAATTTTACCTCAAGCTTAACGGGCGGTAATCCTTACCTCAAACATATGAGGAACTAAAGAGGGTAGGTGGGGGGAAGGAACCTCGCTACTGATGGTTAGTTTCACTTTATTCTTTATAGAGGCTGTTTTCATTTTCCACGTGTATGAGATTGTAGCGTGGATAATAATAAATTTGTACCAACTACAGAAGTGGAGGAATTCTCATGCAAACAGTAAGAGATATTATGACAACGAATGTGGATTGTTGTACAACACTAGATAATATTTATGAAGCGGCGCTAAAAATGAAACAGGATAATGTGGGGATGATTCCTGTTTTAGATAATGATAAGTTAGTCGGCGTTATTACTGACCGTGATATTGTTATTCGCTGTGTCGCTGAAAAGAAACCAAATTCAACAAAAATTACTGATGTGATTTCCACACGTCTAGTAACAGGCACACCAGATATGTCTATTGATGATATCGAAGAGTTAATGGCGACCGAACAAATTCGTCGTGTTCCAATTATTGAGAATGATCGACTGGTTGGTATTGTTGCACTTGGGGATTTAGCTGTTCGTAAAGAATCGGATCAAAGAGCGGGCATAGCCTTAAGTTCCATTTCGGAACAGCATAATCAAATTCAGCATTAACAAAAGAAACCTCTGTTAGCGAGTGCTAACAGAGGTTTCTTATATATTTATTAAACCAATTTTTAATTTCTTGAAGATGCTGCAAGCGCATATCTGGTGAGCCTTTACGTGTAATTTCATGTGTTTCATCTGGAAAAATAACGAAAGTAGTTTCTTTCTTTTGTCGTTTTAAGGTAATAAATAGTTGCTCGCTTTGTTCCAGTGGGCAACGTAAATCCTTTTCACCATGTAGTAGAAGCAAAGGCGTTTGGATATTAGCGGCATACTTTAATGGTGAATGATTCCATAGCTTCTCTGGTGTTTGAAAAATATCGCCTTCGAGTTGCCATTCTGTAAAATAATAGCCAATATCACTTACCCCATAAAAGCTAAACCAGTTGGAAATGGAACGTTGGCTGACAGCTGCTTTAAAACGATCCGTATCCAACAATCCAGTTTGTCATGAAGCCGCCGTAGCTGCCGCCACTAACTCCTAGTCTATTGTGGTCTATAAAGTCGTATGTGTTAATCACATAATCAACAGCAGACATTAAATCTTCGTAATCCATACCGCCATAATCACCACGACAAGCGTTTACAAATTGTTGACCATAACCGACGCTGCCACGCGGATTTGTATATAGAACTGCATATCCTTCGTTTGCTAATGTTTGAAATTCATGCATGTAGCTGTTTCCATACATTAAATGAGGTCCACCATGAATCTCTAAAATAAGGGGATAGGTTTTTCCTTCTTCGTAACATAGAGGCTTTATAAGCCAACCGTGAAGATTCAAGCCATCTTTCGCTTCCCAGCTAATCGCTTCAGCCTCAGCTAATGATTTGTTCTGTACAAAGCTTGTATTTACAAAGGAGATTTGCTCCTGTTGCCCGGTCATTAAATTAAAATAATACAGTTCTCCAGGATTTGTTGGGGTACTGATTGCTACAACGGCTTGGTGGTGATTTGGATCAATAGAAAGCCCGTAAATATGCTGATTTTCTAAGATAGATGGATACATAGCGCCTTCAATGGAGCCATAGTATACTCCTGTGTTCCCATGATCACTCATTAAAAAATAAAACCCTGTACTGTCATTCGTCCAAAGAATACCCGGGTCGACAGCCCCTATTTGAAAATCGGTAATACAAGAATTTCCTAATTCTACATCCCAGCCTTCCGTTAAGCAAGAAGTAGCTTGCTTGTTTATGTCATATAGCCAGATTTTAGCTAATGTCGCATTGAGAAATTCTCGCTTATGGCCAAGAAAAGAGAGATATTCACCGTTAGGAGACCATTTGGGGTCATAAAAAAATCCAGCTCCATTTGTAATGTTGACTGATTTCTTTGTTGAAATATCCATAGTGAAAATATCAGAAATAAAATCGTATTCACCTTGTTCTATCGTTTTACTAACGTATGTAATATTCTTTCCATCTGGAGACCATGCACTTGGAGAATAATGTTGTCGTCCTTTTGTCAAAAATTCGATTTCTTCCGTCATTACATCAACAACAGCTAGATGTTTATACAGCCCGTTAAAATACCCTTGCCCTTCTGACTTATATTGAATGCGTTCAAATCGAAGTGCCGTTTTCTTTTCTTCATCTCTGTACTCTTCTTGGCCGCTAGCTGGACGACTAGTTGAAACTAAAAGCTTCGTTGAGCAGGGAGACCAGATGGGGTGAGATACTTCAGATTTCAAGTTGGTTATTTGCTTTGCTTCTCCTCCCGTGGAGCTCATTACATACAATTGGTTACTTCCTGATTGGTTAGAGATGAAGCTCATATATTTACCGTCTGGAGACCAACGAGGGCTGGAATGTCTGTTTTGTCCAGTCGTCCATTGTTTCGTTTCTTTTGTAAGGATATTATATAAATAAAGATTAGATATATATTTCTCGCTTGCTCGATCAATGCTCGTTTGAACATACATGACTAGATGTCCATCAGGAGAAAGTTGAGGGTCTGTTACGGATTGTAAGTGAAATAAGTCTTCAGCAGTCATACCTTGTGTATTCATTTTTATCATCCTTTCCATTAAACTAGAATATACTATTCGTTATGTACTGTCGAATCCCTTGTTTGAATAAAGTGAAACATATTATACAGCCTGTTAAGTGAAGGATAAAAAAATCCGACCGTTGTCTGGTCGGATTTTTTTAGTGATGATGAGGTTTATGGTGCATATGGTGAGGTGGATATTGAAAGCCTCGTTCTTCAATCATTTCATATCGTTTCTCTAAATGTTCAATTATTTTATCAGCTTGTTCTTGCTTGAGAGCGCCATATTCTACGTATTTATTCAACAGCTCTTTTTTGTCTGTCAAAATCTTTTGATGCAGTTTGCTTAGTTCTGATTTTTGCTCTTCGGTAAAGGTGACTTCTGGTGTTTTATTCTCTGTTTGTTTCTCTTGTGAATATACCTGGGCCATAGGAGATAGAGAAAGTAGTATGCAGGTTAATCCTAATATAAGTAGTTTTTTCATAGTGACTGTCTCCTTTTTATAAATGAATTACGATACACATGTTTATTATTTGTATAACTGGTTTGTTTATACAAAACTATACTTCATGTAGAGTAGTTTTTATTAGGAGAATTTATCCATATATAACAGAGGAGAAGTGGAGAGGTTTTTTTAATAAGGTTCTGTTAAATCAATAATACTGATTTACATAGCCTAAAATCATTTTAGAAGAAGATAGATAGGGCCCTTCTGCTATAAAAGGGCCCTACGTTTCATCTTATAATTTGGAGCTAATCCGTATCAGCTCTTACGATTCTTCTTCTACTGATTTAATCCAGTCTGATGACCATTGTTGAATTTCATTAATGACAGGTGCTAATGCAAGCCCTTTTTCTGTTAATGAATATTCAATTCGAACTGGTGTTTCAGGATAGACGTCTCTTTTTACAATGCCTTCTTGTTCTAGGTCTTTTAAACGTTCCGAGAGAATTCGACCACTAATTGGGAAGGCGGCTTCAATTCTGCAAAACCGTTGAGGGCCATTCAGTAATTGGTGGACGATTAATCCTGTCCATCGTTTGCTTAAAATTTGCATCCCTTTTTCAAACCGAGGACAAATCGTTGTATTATTCATAAAATCACCCCCTCGATACTATTATAAATCATTTACTGTTTATGTAACAACTTTACATATTAAAATAAAGTTACTTCATAAAGGGTATTAATAAAAGGTTCGTTACTTATATTAAGTAAGTTTTGTGTTAAATTTCACAAAATGTATAAAGTAGTGCAGCGAATCGAGGGAAAAGATAGTAAAAAATATGATACCTTATAGAAAGAGTATGTAATTGTGGAAGGGGTTGGATAGATGAACCTTATATTTCAAGAGGCAGAAGCGTTCATCCGTAGCAGTTATTTAGAAATGGGGAAGACGGAGGATGAAATCAATAGCCGAATCATGGATATCCAAAAAGAAATAGAAGAAACAAATACATATGAGCATACGCTAGAAGAGCTTGAAATAGGAGCGAAACAAGCATGGCGGAATAGCAATCGCTGCATTGGCCGATTATTTTGGGATTCGCTTCGTGTAATTGATCAACGCCATCTTCGAGATGAAGAACAAATTAATCAAGCATTGCGTGATCATATCCAATTTGCTACAAATGGTGGTGCCATTATTCCGACGATTACAATCTTTAAGCCAGCAGATGACAAATTCTCGATTCGCTTATGGAACCATCAATTGCTTCGTTATGCAGGCTATGAGACAGAACATGGGATTGTTGGTGACCCAGCTTCTGTTGAATTTACGAAGGTCTGTCAGGAGCTAGGTTGGAAAGGGAGTTTGGGGTCTTTTGATATATTACCACAGGTTATTCAAGTGAATGGGCAACAGCCAGCATGGTTTGAAACACCTGCTTCCATTGTAAAGGAAGTACCGATTCATCACCCCGATTTTGAATGGTTTAGTGAGCTAAATCTAAAGTGGTATGCCGTTCCTATTATATCAGATATGTGTTTAGAAATTGGAGGAATTAAGTATTCGGCGGCACCATTTAACGGCTGGTATATGGGAACGGAAATTGGAGCGCGAAATTTTGCGGATGAGGGTCGCTATAATATGCTACCGCAAATCGGAAAAATGATGGGGCTTGATATTAAACGTGATGCAACACTTTGGAAAGATCGCGCGCTAGTTGAATTAAATGTGGCTGTGCTGCATTCCTTTAAAGAAGCGGGCGTAAGTATAGTGGATCATCATAATGCAGCCAAGCAATTTAAACATTTTGAAGAAAAAGAAACAGCATGTGGACGGAATACAACAGGAGATTGGACATGGCTAATTCCACCTGTTTCACCTGCAACCACTCATATCTTTCATAGGCCATATCGTAATCAAAAGGTAAAGCCTAATTTCTTTTATCAAAAAAAGCCTTATTAAACAATATAGCAGCTAAACATAAAAATCATTAGGTTAATACTTGGCCTAGTGATTTTTTATGTATAGAAGCTTGTTGGGGCTCTAATAATACCTGTATTGAAACGAAAACAGGTGATGAAAGATGAAAGCCATTATACGTATCTTTCAAGATGATTTACGAAGTATATATACAAATTGGGCAGTCCTTATCGTGGTATTTGGGCTGTTATTTTTACCCGGTCTGTATGCGTGGATAAACATAGAAGCTTCATGGGACCCCTATAAGCATACGAATACGATTCCAATCGGAGTTGTGAATAATGATAGAGGGGTTGTGTTTCAAAATAAAAAAATCAATATCGGAAAAAAAATTACTGATGCTCTCAAGGAAGATCAATCACTTGGGTGGCATTTTACGAGCGAAGCGGAAGCAAAGCAAAAAGTGAGACTAGGTGAATACTATGCCTGTATCATCATCCCAGAAAATCTGTCTGAACGGATTACAACTGTATTAACCGGCGAGCCTGTTAAGCCGGAAATCATATATTACGTGAATGAAAAAAGCAATGCGATTGCTCCGAAAATCACATCTAAAGGTGCAAGCGGCATTGTAGAGCAAGTGAGTAAAAGCTTTGTGAAAACATCCAGTATAATGCTCTTAACGGTATTTAATGAAATAGGAATTGAGCTTGAGCGAGAGTTACCAACCATTCAAAAGGTGAAACAAATGGTATATCGGTTAGAAGATACATTTCCGGAAATAGAACTTATTACAGAGCAGGCATTGACAGATGTTCAGAAGGTAGAAAAAAGAATGGATCGAGCAAACGCGGTCCTTGATAACATCAAGCAAGTTACCTCAAATGGGGAAGCATTACATAAAGCGATAGAGAACTATGTATCTACGACAAACGAGACGTTACAGGCTCTTGGTCCTAATCTTAAACAAAATATAGAAAATCTATTGCAGCAGGAAATGACGATAGCTGCGATGATGGGAACGTTGGATATAAACAATCAAGAGGCGGTACAAACTGTATTGGATAGAGTTTCTAGCAATAGGAATGTGTTAGTTGCCATTCAGCAGATGATTCAACGTCTAAATGTTTTTGCCGGTACAAACTTATTTCAAACCGAACAGGGTGCGCTAGAAAGGGTGCTTGCTAATCAAAATAAACAGATTGAGGGGTTAAGGCAACACAATCTGTCGGTTTCAGAGCTTCAACAATTAGCTGAAGCCAACGTAGGTGAATGGGAAGGATTACAAGAGAGATTTGCTTTAGAAACAAGTCCAAAGCTAGCCAAAGTGGTTAATCAAGCAAGAACAACGATGAAAGAATTTGAGGTGTTAAGTAAGCAAGGGCAAAATAAGTTAAATGAAGCACAAGCAATGCTTCAGCATACAAAACAACTTGTTGTGACTGGTAGTAAAGACCTTGCTCTTTTTCAAACTCAATTACCTGAATTAAAAAGAAAGATTTCAGAAATAGCGAATCAAATGCGTGCATTTGACAAAAATCATGATTTACATGAAATTATTGATTTATTACGAAATGATATTAAAAAAGAAAGTGATTTTTTTGCGGAACCTGTATTGTTAACTGAACATAAACTATTTCCAATCCCTAACTATGGTTCGGCGATGTCACCATTTTTTACAACGTTAGCTCTTTGGTTTGCAGGTCTTGTACTCGTTTCTATTTTTGGAGTCGATATTCAGGATGTAGAGGGAACGTATAAATCTTACCAAATTTATGTTGGGCGTTATCTAACTTTCTTTTGTATAGGTATCTTACAGTCAATCATTATTTCCGTTGGTAATATTGTGTTCCTTCACACATATGTAGTTGAAAAACTATGGTTTTTTTTGTTCTCGGCTTTCATTGCTACAGTGTTTGGCATGCTGATTTATACATTAGTAGCGCTCTTCAGTAATGGAGGGAAAGCTGTTTGTGTAATTTTACTTGTGTTGCAAATTTCGTCCTCAGGCGGCACGTTTCCAGTTCAAGTGACTCCGCCATTTTTTCAATTTATCAATCCGTACTTGCCTTTTACGTATGCAATTAGTTTATTACGAGAAACTGTTGGAGGAATGGTTTGGAGCGTTGTGAACATGGATGCGTTTATTTTGTTTTTGTTTTTCATAATAACCTTTTTCATTGGGTTTTTCTTTAAAAAACGATTGCTACAAAAAACAGCAGCATTTCGACAGAAACTAGCTCAAAGTCGTATGACAGAACATGAATGATGGAAAATAATTAATTGGTGGGTTAATTATTTTTGAGTATATGTACGAATTCACGGTTGTGCTTTAAAAATATTAGCATTAAGATAGAAGAATCAAGAAGGAGGAGATGATACGATGGGCGGAAGTTCTTACGACCCTGAACCCAGTAGATATGAGAAAGCTTATCTTATTCTAAAGAATCGAGTTTGCGTATTCTTCTCAGAGTATCCTCTCGAACAGACAGATAAATAGGCTTTCTCTTTAAAGAAGAGGAGGTCGAGCAGATGATAGAAATTTTCAAAACAGTGGAAAACCGAGAATTAATAACTGTTGATGAAATTGTTAAAGGTTCTTGGGTGAATATGATTGCCCCGACAGAGGCTGAAATTAATGAAGTTTGTGTGAAACTACAATTGCCGCTGGATTTTATGAAGGATCCTCTTGATGATGAGGAACGTCCAAGGATTGAAAGGGAAGACGATCATTTATTGCTTATCGTTGACTATCCTTATATGACACATGATGAAGCGGGTTCGCGCATTTATGAAACGATTCCAATTGGGATGATTTTTACTCCCGATTGCTTTGTTACGATTTCGCTTAAAGATACTCCTATTCTAGCAAGCTTTAAAAATAATAAAATTAAACAATTTTATACGAATAAAAAAACAAGGTTTGCCCTGCAATTATTATTTGAGATTTCATTATATTATTTACGCTATTTAAAGCAAATTAATAAAATGACAACGGAATCAGAACGAGAGCTTCATCAATCGATGAAAAATAAGGAGTTATACACATTTTTAGCATTGGAAAAAAGTTTAGTCTATTTTACGACTTCCTTAAAATCTAATAAAGTAGTATTAGATAAAATTCTTCGCTTCAATTATTTAAAAATGTATGAAGAAGATAAAGAATTATTAGAAGATGTAATTATTGAAACGAACCAGGCGATAGAGATGACGGAAGTATATGCATCGATTTTGAATGGAATGATGGATGCATTTGCTTCTATTATTTCTAATAATGTAAACAATGCGATGAAGTTTTTGACCTCGGTTACGATTATTTTAACGTTGCCAACGATGGTCGCTAGCTTTTTCGGCATGAATGTTAATTTGCCATTCTCTCATAACCAGCATGCCTTTATGTTTACTTTAATGATTGCTTTAAGCTTAGCGGGGACAGTCGCTTTTATTTTTTGGAAAAAGAAATATTTTTAATTGTTTAGGCCAACTTCATTCAATTGGAGTTGGTCTTTTATTTGCATACATAGATAAAAGAAAAAATGGACAATTTAACAGAGAGGAGGTGTAACCTTATTATGTCAAAAATTGGTGTAGAGCAATCATTAACGAATGTGCAAGACGCATTGCGTGCAAAGGGTTACGACATTGTTGAACTAAAACAGGAATCAGATGCACAAAATGTAGATTGTTGTGTTGTTACGGGATTAGACAGCAATGTACTTGGCGAACAAACGACATCTATTAAAGGATCAGTTATTGAAGCGAATGGTCTGACTGCGGATGAAGTTTGTCAGCAAGTAGAGCAAAAACTAAGACATTGATGTGTAAAAACAAGCCAGGTCTTAAATGATGACCTGGCTTGTTTCATTACAACAGGGTAAGCTCTAATTCGATATCTACATTTCCTTTTAGTGCTTTCGAGATCATGCAAGAAGATTCTGCTTTTATAGCTAGCTTTTTTGCTCTTTCTCTATCCCGCTCGGTTGTCGTTGGGGAAAGAGTGAGAGTCGGTCGATGGATAATTTTTTTATACGTAAACACTCCGTTTGTTACATCAACAATGCCCTCTGAATTCATATGTAAATCTTTTTTTTCAATGTTACTTCGCTCTAACATTGCGGCCAGTGTGATGATATAGCAGGTTGCCGCAGCCCCTAGCAGCATTTCGTCTGGATTTGTACCAATTCCAGGTCCGTTCATCTCTGGCGGGATACTTACTTTTGTTTGTAACTGGCCGGATGAAATAGTCCCTGAACCATTTCTGCCATCAGGCCAGTGTGCTTGTAAATGAAAATGATGTGTTGCCATGTTAAACCTCCTTTTTGTTGTTGTTTATTATACTACAACAGATAAAAAAGACAGGGATGGTGCTATTTTTTATTAAGACACACTCGTTAGGCTATAAAATAAATTTTTTATACCTATCTTTAAATTGTACATTGCTTTATTAGGTATGAGGATTTATACTCTTCTTATACCTAATAAAGCAATGTATGCGAGAAGGAGAAAGATTTTGAAAGTTGATAAGGAAATATTACGAGGATATATCGATACAATTATCTTAAGCTTGCTTTATCAAACTGATCTTTATGGTTATGACTTGAGCAAAGAGGTCAAGAAAAAAAGTCAAGATTCTTTTGAAATCAAGGAGGGGACTTTATATCTTGCTTTTAAGCGTCTTGAAAGTAATGGATATGTTACAAGCTATTGGCAAGAAGGAAGTACTGCGGCTAGAAGAAAGTATTATCATCTAACGAATAGTGGAAGAGCTTACCTTAATTACAAGAAAAAAGAGTGGCTTTTTATGAAACAGTTAATGGATCAATTTTTAGAAGGAGTTGAATAGCATGGCTTTAAGTAAAGACATAGAACAAAAGATTAAGAAATTTGTAAAGCAAAATACACAGTTAATAGACAATGAAGAATTAACTTATTTTGAACAGCTTGCTCTTCATGCCAATATAAAGTTGGGGGAAGCGAAAAAAACGGCGGCTAAATTTAAATGGACATCGAAAAAGAACAAAGAGGCGCAAGAGGATTTAATGAGCTATATGATTGACTATATTCAGGATTTGGTTGTGGAAGGTGGATATACGGAAGCAGATGCTTTTGAAAAAGCGAAAGTAACATTTGCTGTAGAAAATCCAGAGAATCCATTGTTAGATAGTGATGCCAAATGGTTGCATCATTTTGAATCAAATATTGAAGAGGCGATCGGTTTATATTATGCTGCGTTCATGTTTATTGGTTTAACAGCGGGTGCATTGTTAGGTGTTATTTTGCAGATGGTTGTTTTGAAAGAAGGAATCGGTTTATTGTTTTTTATTGTAACGGGCATTGGATTTATGTTTGGCCTTGGTTTTGGGCTGTTGAAAAATGCAAAAATTAGTCTTAAAAATAGTTTAAACTAAAAAATAGTAAAATTCTTCAATATTGCTTTACGTTAAGTTAAAGAAGTTTCTGTGATAATAGAAGATTTGTTCAGAAGGTTGAGTACAAGCATGTTTAATTTTTTTACTAACGTTGTTTGAGAAGTGCGAACTTTTCCATAATCGAGCGCCTTTTAAGAAGGCGTTTTTTTTATTTGGGTTATGTATTTAATTAAATATATTGCGCTGTAGCTTTCTCATACCTGTCTTTAATATTGTTCATACTATATTAGATAATTCTACATAATGAATCAGGCTTTCAATATTATTGATTTTGTTGACATTTTCATAAAAAAGAATTATCTTTAAATCAAGATATTTAAATTTAAACTATTTAAGTGGTTATCGAATATGGAGGGATTATATATGCAACTCAAAGGAATTCATCATTTATCAGCGATTACAGCAGATGCCGCTGCAAACTATGATTTCTATACAAAAACATTAGGATTACGCTTAATTAAAAAGACTGTCAATCAAGATGATGTTCGTGTCTATCATTTATTTTACGGTGATGAAGTAGGTTCACCTGGAACAGAATTAACGTTTTTTGAAATTCCACATGCAGCACGCGTGCACGAAGGAAATAATAGTATTTCTGAAACGTCTTTACGTGTAGCCAACGATGCGGCACTTCAATTTTGGAAAAAACGTTTTGAAGAGTATGAAGTAGAGCATGAAGAGATTGGTGAACGCTTTAATCGGAAAGTTCTTTCGTTTAAAGATCCAGAAGGTCAAAGATTGCTTTTAGTATCCGATGAAACAAACAAAGGGGTTGCCGGTGGTGTACCGTGGGATAAAAGTCCAATTCCAAAAGAGTTTGCAATTCTTGGTTTAGGGCCGATTAAATTAACGGTACCAATTATTAATCCGACAGCAGAAGTATTAACAGACGTGTTAGGTTTTCGAAAAGTTGGCTCCTATCCAGCGCTTGTAGCAGGACAAGGGAGTATTGAAGTATATGCAACGGGAGAAGGCGGAACAGGTGCTGAAATCCATATTGAGAAAAGAAATGATCTACCGCCAGAATATTTAGGACGAGGCGGCGTGCATCACGTAGCATTCCGAGTTGATAATGAAGAAGAATTGCAGCAATGGATTGAACGAGTGAATTATGCTAGATATGCAAATTCCGGATTTGTTGATCGCTTCTTCTTCCGTTCACTTTATTTTAGAGAGCCAAATGGCATCTTATTTGAATTAGCTACGGATGGACCTGGATTTGCAACAGATGAAGAATTAGAGCATTTAGGTGAATCTCTTTCTTTACCACCGTTTTTAGAATCGAAACGAACGGAAATTGAGGCGCACTTAAAGCCATTAAACACAACTGTTGAAGAATAAGATAGAATATGGAGAGGAGAACGTACATGAATAGGCAAACAACAGGCATCCATCATATTACCGCTATAGTCGGTAATCCGCAGGAAAATGTAGACTTTTATGCAGGTGTATTAGGGATGCGCCTTGTGAAAAAAACGGTAAACTTTGATGACCCAGGTACGTATCACCTTTATTTTGGAAATGAAGCAGGCTCGCCCGGAACGATTATTACTTTCTTCCCTTGGCCAGATGCTTATAAGGGACGTATTGGCTCAGGGCAAGTTGAAACTACTACGTATGTCGTTCCAGAAGGGACGTTAGATTTTTGGGAAAAACGATTAGGGAAATTTAAGATTGTCTTTGAAAAAGTGACACGTTTCGGCGAAGAATTTCTTAAATTTAATGATCCACATGGCTTACATTTAGAGCTAGTTGCTCGTCAATCTGGACAGAACAGTGAATGGGCATTTGGTGGTGTACAGGCGGATCAAGCGATTAAAGGATTTGGGGGAGCTATTTTATTAACGGCAAATCCTGAAAAAACAATGCAAGTGTTAGAAAATGTGATGGGTCTTCAAAAGGTTGGGGAAGAAGGAGAGTTTGTCCGCTTTCAAGCAACAGGAGATATCGGAAATATCATTGACGTGAAGAAATCGACTTTACCAATGGGACAAATGGGGGTCGGAACGGTGCATCATATTGCTTGGCGTGCCAATGATTTCGATGACCATAAGGAATGGCGAGAGCATGTAAGCAGCTTTGGTATAGGGGTAACACCCTTTAAGGACCGTCAATATTTTGACGCAATATACTTCCGTGAACCAGGAGGTATTCTGTTTGAAATTGCGACAGACCCGCCAGGATTTACTCGCGATGAGTCGAAGGAAACATTGGGAAGCAAGTTAATGCTGCCGCCGTGGTTGGAAGAAAAACGGGAATTTTTAGAGGAAACGCTTTTACCAGCTATTCCGCGAGTTCTTGAGGAGGATATAATATGACCATGAAACATATTTATCAACAAGGGAGCAATCCGAATGCACCTGTATTGCTGCTTTTACATGGAACAGGTGGTACGGAAACGGATTTATTACCATTAGCGGAAATGGTATCTCCCGGCTCTTCTGTTTTAAGTGTACGAGGAAATGTGTTAGAGAACGGAATGCCACGCTTTTTCCGTCGTTTAGCAGAAGGAGTTTTCGATGAAGAAGATTTAGTGTTCCGTACAAAAGAATTACAAGAGTTTCTAGACGCTGCATCGAAAGAATATGGATTTAATCGTAGTAATGTTGTAGCAATTGGCTATTCAAATGGTGCCAATATTGCAGCTAGCTTATTATTCCATTATAAGAACGCTTTAAAAGGAGCGATTCTTCATCATCCAATGGTACCTCGCCGTGGTCTAGAGCTATCGTCACTTTCTCAAGTACAAGTCTTTATTGCTGCAGGTAAAAATGATCCCATTTGTCCAGCTCGTGAAACAGAGGAATTAGCGGAGTTACTTCAATCAGCCCATGCGGATGTAAGTGTAATTTGGGAAAACTTTGGGCATCAGCTGACTCGTTCTGAAGTAGAGGCAGCCGCTAGTTGGTTTCAAAAAAATTTTAGTTAAGGATAATAAAGAGGGGGGTTACAGATGATTTCTATTACTCCAGAAAGTATGAGTCAAAGAGAGAATTATAAATTTTTAACGGGGAGTATTATTCCCCGTCCAATTGCGTTTGTCACGACACAATCGGACGAAGGAGTGGTGAATGCCGCGCCGTTTAGTTATTTTAATATTGTCAGTGCCAATCCCCCGCTTATTTCAGTATCGGTTCAACGAAAAAATGGAGCGATGAAAGACACCGCAAGAAATGCATTAAAGTTAAAAGAGTTTGTCGTTCATATTGTTGATGAAGACATTGTTGCGGATGTGAATGAAACAGCGGCTGAATTGCCAGCAAATGAAAGTGAGTTATCACGAACTAATTTTACGTTAGTGAAGAGTGAACGAATTGCTGTACCTGCTGTGAAAGAGGCAAAAATTCGCTTTGAATGTAAGCTGGAAGAAGCGATTCAGCTTGGAGGCCAAAGTGGAGAAGTTGGTTGCGATTTATTAATTGGCAAAATCGTCTGTTATCATATCGAACCGTCGCTCTATCAAGCGGGCCGAATAAATGCTGAAGCATTAAAGCCTGTAGCCCGACTAGCTGGAAACAATTACAGTAAATTAGGTCAAACATTTGAAATAAAACGCCCAACCTCTTTGTGAGTGGTTAACGATATCTCCTAATATTAGCGAATCGGCTGATTTAGGAGATATTTTATTGAAACTTTGAACGTTGACAACATACCTGCAAGGGTATATATTGAGTGTAGTAGTTTTCTTTCATAATGAGCTTGTATAATAGGGTAACCTACATACAAGCAGTAAAGGAGGCCGTTCCGCATGGAATACGATGCTCAAGTGAAAAATCGAGTCAAGCGAATTGAAGGTCAACTTCGCGGTATTCTGAAAATGATGGAAGAGAATAAAGACTGTAAAGATGTTGTAACACAGCTTTCAGCCACACGTTCCGCGATTGATCGTACAATTGGTGTAATTGTTAGTTCTAATCTTGTAGAATGTGTTCGTATGGCAAATGAAACAGGTGATAAAAATCCTGAAGAACTTGTCAAAGAGGCAGTGAATCTACTTGTGAAAAGTAGATAAAATAAAAAAAGGCTTGCAACCTTTTTTATTTTATATATAATATACCCTGTGGGGTATAAAATGACACTTGGAGGAATGAAACATGAAAGTAGATAAATTTTTAGATGCAAAAAGTTTAGCGTGTCCAATGCCAATTGTTCGAGCGAAAAAGGCGATTCAAGAGTTAGAAGAAGGACAAATTCTTGAAGTGCATACAACGGATAAAGGATCAAAAAATGACTTTGCAGCTTGGACTAAATCAACGGGTCACGAATTAATAGAAGTGACAGAGGAGAATGATGTCATTCAATTTCTAATTAAAAAGCATTAATTTTTTTATATTTCTATATACCTATAGGGGTATGTATGTAGAGAGAGGGTAAACAAGTGACTGAAAAGAAAAGAACAACGATTATCTTGTTTAGTGGAGATTACGACAAAGCGATGGCAGCTTATATTATTGCGAATGGAGCAGCGGCCTATGATCATGAAGTGACAATTTTTCATACATTTTGGGGATTGAACGCGCTTCGTAAAGAGGAAGAAGTGAAAGTAAATAAAGGATTCATTGAAAAGATGTTTGCAAAAATGATGCCGCGTGGAGCAGATAAAATGGGCATCTCTAAAATGAATTTTGCAGGATTCGGTCCAAAAATGATTAAACATGTAATGGCAAAGCATAATGCGATGACTTTACCACAATTAATTGAAATGGCTCAGGAGCAAGACGTGAAGTTAGTGGCTTGTACGATGACGATGGATTTGCTTGGCTTACAGCAAGAAGAATTGTTAGAGGGCATTGAGTATGCAGGCGTAGCTGCCTATTTAGCCGATGCAGAAGAGGGACATGTTAATTTATTTATTTAAATGAGGAGGAGTATAATGAAAACTATTTCAGCGGAAGAAGTGAAGTCTCTTTTAGAAAAAGGGGAGCAACTACATTTAATTGATGTACGTGAAGCGAAGGAAGTGGCAGAGGGAAAAATTCCGACCGCTTGTCATATTCCTCTTGGTTTATTAGAATTTCGTCTTCAAGATTTAGATAAAACGAAAGAATATATTATCGTTTGTCGTTCGGGTGGACGCAGTGCTCAAGCTGCATTATTTCTAGAACATCGAGGGTTTAAGGTGATAAACATGGATGGCGGCATGCTTGCTTGGGAAGGCGATGTAGAATAAAGTGAAATTTACATCAGTCATAGGGCATTGCTTATGAAGTATGAAATAAAAAATTTTAATTTGAAATATACCCATACAGGTATAGTGGGAGGTTTGAAATGGCTATTCAAACAAATGTAACACTTGATGCAATAGGATTAGCTTGTCCAATGCCCATCGTGAAAACAAAAAAAGCGATGAATGCGATGGAACCCGGGCAAGTTTTAGAAGTGCTAGCGACAGATAAAGGATCTAAAGCAGATTTACAGGCCTGGGCTGCTAGCAGCGGGCATCAATATATTGGAATCATCGAAGAAGGTTCAGTGTTAAAGCATTATTTACGTAAGTCTAACGGAGAAGAAGAAACAGAGAAAAAACATCCCTATGTAATTTCAAATGAAGAGTTGGTTGAGAAGTTACAAGATTCTTCCGTCATTATTGTAGATGTTCGTGAAGCAGCAGAGTATGCATTTACTCATATACCTGGTGCTGTATCTATTCCAATAGGAGATTTAGAAAAAGAAGCATCTTCGTTAAATAAAGAGGCTGAAATTTATGTGGTATGTCGTACCGGAAACCGAAGTGATTTGGCGGCTCAACAATTAGCGAAACAAGGCTTTCAACATGTTATAAATGTCGTGCCTGGAATGAGTCAATGGACTGGGGCAACGGAATCGTTATAAAGCATAAAGGAAAGCTTTACTTATTGAGGAGATTGACTTGCTGTTAATCTGAAGTAAATAACTACTCCTAGTTAATAGGAGTAGTAAAAAAATACACTTTTGAATACTATAGGGGGTATATAGGGTGACGTATCAACCAATGACAGCTAAAGAAGTAACGAAAAAGATTTTTAATAAAGAGCCACTTTTTATTTTAGATGTACGAAATACAAGTGATTTTGAAGATTGGAAAGTGGAAGGAGCTAATTTCACACATTTAAATATTCCTTACTTTGACTTATTAGACGGAGTAGAAGAAGTACTGCCGAAGCTTCCGACTGATCAAGACATTCTAGTCGTTTGTGCCAAAGAAGGATCTTCGGTCATGGTAGCTGACATGCTTTCTGAAGCTGAGCGAGATGTTAGCTATTTACAAGGTGGTATGAAAGCGTGGAGTGAACATTTAGAACCAGTGCGGGTTGGGGATTTAAAAGACGGTGGCGAGATTTATCAATTCGTTCGTATTGGAAAAGGCTGTCTTTCTTATATGGTCATTTCAGATGGTGAAGCTGCTGTGATTGATGCGACAAGAATGACGGATGTGTTCCTCCATTTTGCTAAAGAAAAACAAGCAACTATTAAGCATGTATTTGACACACATTTACATGCAGACCATATTTCTGGCGGCCGAATCATTGCGAAAGAAACAGGTGCGAGTTACTGGTTACCTCCAAAAGATGCGGCTGAGGTAACGTTTGACTATAACAAGCTTGAAGGTGGCCGTGAAGTAATGATTGGAAGTACAGCTATTTCAATTGAAGCACTATACTCTCCAGGGCATACAATTGGTTCTACTTCCTTTGTAGTCGATAACACATATCTATTATCAGGAGATATCCTTTTCATTGATTCGATTGGTCGTCCTGATTTAGCAGGCTTAGCAGACGATTGGGTGGGGGATTTACGTGAAACATTATATAAACGTTACCGTGCACTATCGGATGAGTTACTTGTTCTACCGGCTCATTTCATGACTGTGAGCGAGCTTAATGAAGATGGTACGGTTTCTGAGAAATTAGGCAAACTATTTGCTGAAAATCATGGGCTAAATATTAAAGATGAAGCGGTATTTCGAAGCGTTGTATCGGAGAATCTGCCGCCACAACCAAATGCGTATCAACAAATTCGTGAAGTTAATATGGGGAAAATCATACCGGATGAAGAAGAGCAAAGAGAAATGGAGATTGGCCCTAATCGCTGTGCTGTAAGATAAAGTGAAACTTCCATTAGTGAGGGCCCCTCATTCCCCACCTTTCTTCTTTGGTTCCTCATCATAAGCTTGAGGTCGGGGTATTACTGCCCGTTAAGTGTGGGATAAAAAACAACCTTTATTCTGTAAAGCTTATTGTCGGTTACAGAATCAATTTGAAAAGGGCCCCTTATTTGGTCCCTTTTCTTAAAGGGAGAGTTTAAAATGGATATAGGATTTATGATTGTTATTTTTCTAATTGGATTTATCGGCTCCTATCTTTCGGGGATGATTGGAATCGGCGGGTCCATCATTAAGTATCCGATGCTGCTCTATATTCCGCCTCTATTTGGCATTGCAGCATTTAGCGCCCATGAAGTATCCGGTATTAGTGCCGTACAAGTATTGTTTGCTACGATTGGCGGTGTTTGGGTTTATCGAAAAGGCGGCTATTTAAATAAAACACTCATTGGCTATATGGGAATTAGTATTTTATTAGGAAGCCTCATTGGCAGTTATGGATCACGCTGGATGTCCGAATCGGGGATTAACGTTATTTATGGCATTCTTGCTTTGATTGCCGCTGTCATGATGTTTATACCGAAGAAGAATATAGACGACCAATCATTTAATCAAGTTACATTTAATAAATGGGTAGCAACAGGATTGGCGTTTATTGTTGGAATTGGTTCAGGAATTGTTGGTGCGGCAGGTTCTTTCTTACTCGTGCCGATTATGTTGACCGTGTTAAAAATTCCGACAAGGATGACGATTGCTTCTTCTTTAGCGATTACGTTTATTTCCTCTATTGGCTCAACAGTTGGTAAGGTGTCTACTGGACAAGTAGATTTATACCCAGCTGTTATTATGATTATTGCAAGTTTAATTGCCTCCCCGCTTGGTGCAAAAGCAGGTAAGAAAATGAATACAAAGGTTTTGCAAGTGCTCCTTGCGTTCTTAATTTCTGCGACAGCAATAAAAATATGGATTGATATTGTGTGAGCAATAATGGAGTCACTTGATTTTTTGCCGTTATAGAAAGAGGCTTTCCATAGTTTTTGGATGGGTCTCTTGTTTTTTTTAGTGAAATGGTCCTTATGAAACGACGTTTAATTCTTTTTTTAATAAGAAATGAATGTTATCCTTAACAGAAGAAGATAAAACTTGTTTGTGAGGATTTAACTATGTCAATTACATCGATTTTCCTTATTTTAATTCTCATTTTAAATCTTTTATTTGCGACGATTGTTATTTTTATTGAAAGAAGAGAGCCGAGTACAACATGGGCTTGGTTATTAGTGTTATATTTTTTACCTGTTGCTGGCTTTGTTCTTTACCTTTTATTTGGACGCACATTACGCCGCTCCCATTTATTTTATTGGGAGGATAAGAAGAAAATTGGAATTGAAAAGATTTTAGATCGACAGTTAACAGGCTTAACAAATAACCAATTTTTATTTAGGAATGATTCCACTAGAGACTATCGCGATTTAATTTATATGCATTTATGGACAAATGATGCCGTGTTAACGGAAGATAATGAAGTTTCGATTTTTACGGATGGTAAGCAAAAGTTCGAGCAATTGTTTAAAGATATTGAGCAAGCGAAAAATCATATACATATTCAGTATTATATTATTCAAAATGATTCTTTAGGGAAGCGATTTATTGAAGCGTTAACAGCTAAGGTTAGAGAAGGGGTTAAAGTTCGCGTATTATATGATGATTTAGGATCGCGAACGTTGAAGAAGAAGTTTTTTAAAGAGTTCCGCGAAGCCGGTGGACGTGTGGAAGTGTTCTTTCCGTCTAAAGTAAAGTTTTTTAATCCGCGTCTTAATTTCCGTAATCACCGGAAATTAGTCATTATCGATGGGGAAATTGGCTATGTTGGAGGCTTTAATGTAGGGGATGAGTATTTAGGATTAGTTCAAAAATTCGGCTATTGGCGTGATACCCATTTACGGATAGAGGGTTCAGCGGTATATGCGATTCAAACTCGGTTTATTCTCGATTGGAATCAAGCGTCTAAACATCATGATATTGTGTATCAACCAAATTATTTTCCTGTGCTTGAACCAAATGGCTCTATTGGTTTACAAATTGTCACAAGCGGCCCAGACTCAGAATGGGAACAAATTAAAAATGGGTATATTAAATTAATTACATCAGCGAAAAAGTCGATTTTGATTCAAACACCATATTTTATTCCGGATTCCAGCTTGTTAGATGCACTAAGAATTGCGAGCCTTTCGGGAATTAGCGTGAAGCTTATGATTCCGAATAAGCCAGACCATGTGTTTGTGTACTGGGCGACGACGTATTATGCAGGGGAGTTATTAAAGACTGGAGCACAAGTATATATTTATGATAACGGTTTTATTCATGCCAAAATGATTGTAGTAGATGAAGAGGTTTCATCGGTTGGCACAGCCAATATTGATGTAAGAAGCTTTAAATTGAATTTTGAAGTCAATGCCTTCATTTATGATGAAAGTATTGCCCAGACGCTGACAGCTGTTTTTTACAAAGATATCGAGGTGTCCACAGAATTAACGAGGGAATTGTATGAAAAACGTTCTAGAAAGATACGTATGAAGGAATCATTATCGAGATTATTATCACCAATATTATAAGGATGAAAAAAAGCAGTCAGATTAAACATTTGGCTGCTTTTTTAGATTCTTTGCAAACTTAGTTGGCAAAAAATTAATTGGTAGATGTTTTGGCAGTACAGATTAATAAGAATAGATCCAAAGAGGATTTATACCTTTGTTCATTGAATATTTAAAATGAAGTTCGTAAATTTACACGATATTCTCCATTATCAATTTAGATGTTCGATTCCAATTGAAGTATACAGGATGGAGTGAATAATAAACATGCAGCAATATGGAATGTATGCAATTTTACTTGTTATTTTTGGATTGATACTTTGGAGGCGAACAAGAGCGATGGTCCGCCCAATTAAAGGTTCTGGTTTGCGAATTTTGTTACCGCTGCTCTATATGTCACCTGCCTTTTCTGTAGTGATACAACCTTCCGTACATATGGCTTCAATAGAAATTGTGGTTTCTGTGATATTTGGTATCATCCTATCTGCTCCATTGATTTATACAACTGGTTATGAGATTCGAGAGGATGGGAAAATATATGCAAAAAAGAGCATAGGTTTTGTAATTGCTTTAATCTCAGTATTTATTAGCCGACGATTAGTTAATTACTTTTTGTCAGACATGGATGTTTTGACATTAAATGCCCTATCCATCATTTCTCTGTTTGTGTATGTTGGGTTATGGAGAATCATAAGTTATGTGAAATTCAAAAAGGTATATAATACACATGTAGCCACGTAAGTCTTCGGAGTAATAGCTAAATTATATTGCTAAAGTTTTGGATAATTAATAAAAGTTTGATATCAAGCCCTTTTTAATCGAGAAGGGTTTTTTTATTTAAACCTACGGGCACTTCGAAGTAAGAGCCAGTGTCCTCTTTCTAAGAGTTTCGTGGAGCGGAGCGAGTAGAAATCAATAACGTTCTATAATATAAAGAAGAAAGACTCTGGAGGTTGTCCCATATCCAGAGTCTATTACATTAAATGTATAGTAATTTTATTTAACGGCTTCTTTTAATTCCTTACCTGGTTTAAAAGCTGGAACTTTAGAAGCAGCAATGTCTATTTCTTCACCTGTTTGTGGATTGCGACCTTTTCGAGCTGAACGTTCACGTACTTCAAATGTACCGAATCCAATTAATTGGATTTTTTCATCTTTAGCAAGTGTGTTAGAAATCGTTTCAAACAATGCATCAACTACTTTTGCGGCATCTTTCTGTGTGATTTCAGCTTGTGCGGATACAGCTTGTACTAATTCGGTTTTATTCATTTTGATACACCTCTTTTTTAGATACTATATGGAAACCAAAATATAACATAAATTTTCTTTGTTTGCCACTTTAAGGTGTTCGTTTTTTCTTTTTTATTCCTCTTCCCCAAATACTTTTATAAAACTTGTTGAATTTGTTGCTTTTAAATAAAGTTTGATCATTCTTTTATTCATACACTTCGCAATATATAATTTTCTAAATGTAATATATATATTGCAAAAAGTTAAATAAAGTATATAATAGTGGTAAGTGATGGAATAAAACAGGAGGTTGATACAAAATGAATCTATTTAAACGAACGAAAAAAACAACGGATGAAAGAATTGAAAATGTTGGAAATAAAATTTATAGAGAAATGTATCATGTTATTATGGCGATTTGCTTAATCAGTTTTGTCGTGAAAATGTATAAGTATGGTGCAGGCATTGAAGAGGTAGTTCTAGAATTAGTGATTTTGATTGGCGGAGGAGTATACTTTTTAGCTCGTTCTATTTTCTTAGGAGTATTCTGGGATGAAGTCGAAATGCATGATCGTACTAGCAAAACATCTATGAGTATGAAGACTATTTTTAGTAGTATTGGTTTAGCGTTTATTATAGCTGTAGTGATGGGCATAAATAGTGCTGTATCCTATGCAGATAGCAGTTCTCAAGGTTTATGGTATTTTACATTAGTATCATTTGTTTCCGTTATAATCTATTTGCCTATTTTACTGCTCTTGTTTGGCGGTATATACTTGCTGGCCAAGAAAGTTAGTATGAGAAATCAAGAAGATGATAAAGAGTTGTAGGTGAAGTCTTTTGAAAAATATGAAATTGAAGCTTGCGAGAGTAGAGAAGGACTTGTCGCAAGAAGAGCTAGCCAAGATTGTTGGTGTTTCTAGACAAACAATTGGATTGATTGAATCGGGAAAGTATAATCCCTCATTAAGTTTGTGCATTAATATTTGCAAAGCATTATCTCGTACGTTAAATGATTTATTTTGGGAAGAAGAAGAAAAGTGAAAGGTTTACTACCTCATCATTTCATGGAGCTAGAGCAGGCAGGAGACAGGAATTGTTCCGCTGGCTAGATGGGATAATGTCAGAAAAATCAATTTGGACTTATATATTTTTTGTCCAAAATAAAGGGAAGCCATATGGTAACAACATTTATCCCATCTATTTCTTGTAAAAATAACAGCCTTTTTCCTATATAATCTATTAGGAAGGAGGCGTGATTATTGAAAATATTATTGATGTTTGCTTTAATGATTATTCTTTATTGTTTCATTAAAAAAGCATATAAAAACACGAAAGATATCGTGATAAATAAATTGAAAATCAATGCACAATCATCCAATCAACACCATCCAAAATTAAATATTCTGCAGCTTTCTGATTTGCATCTCGAAAATATATCAATTTCCCCTAATGAATTGTATGAGAAGTTAAAAGACGAACCGATTGATTTAATTGCACTCACTGGAGATTTTCTCGATCGCAAACGTACAATCCCCAAGCTTATTCCGTATTTAAAAACAATAAACCAATTACAGCCAAAGTATGGCATTTATGCTGTCTTAGGCAACCATGATTATGTATTACGCTCCAAAAATTTAAAGGTATTAATTGAAACACTTGAAAAATATAACTGTAAGGTTTTACAAAACGAAACGGATATCATTTCGGTCCAAGGTACACGAGTCAATATTATTGGTATCGATGACTTTAGTACAAAACGAAGCAACATTGAAGCCGCTTATAAAGGAATTACATTTGGAACAAACTTAGTATTAACTCATGATCCAAATATTGTTTTGAATATGAAGAACTATCATTTTGATTATTTGCTTGCCGGTCATTTTCATGGTGGACAAATTTGCTATCCAAAAGCGTATCACCTTGTAAAAATGGGGAAACTGGCACGAATGAATATTATTAAAGGATTTCATATGCGGGATGGAAAGCCATTCTATATCAGTGAAGGACTTGGTCAAACAGGTGTTAATATCCGTGTAGGAAGCCGACCTGAAATGACTCTTCATGAACTAACATTGGAAATTGCTAATAGAGAAGTAGTGAAAGTCATATAAGGAAAAAAGCTGTTATTTATTAACGGCTTTTTTTCTTATTGGCTGTGTTAAACCCTATTGTTTGTTGATTAAACGATTTTTGGCTCATTTTAGCTCAGGCTCCACGAAATGACCCAAAAATCAACAGTATCATAATAACATAGCTTTTTTTAATGAAAAAGCTCAGAAGAAGATGATTCAGCTTTTACTAGAATGTCTGTAGATACTTGATAATTTCTTCGCGGTATAGAAGAAACTCTATTTAAAAATGTCCCACAAAATCGTAAATAAATTCGGAATTTTCGGTTGCGCTATAGGAATCCTCTTTTTCTTCTCCCATTCTTCTTTATCTACTGATTACTTACTTTTTACAAAAAAATGATTTTCTTTACTTAGTTAATATTGAGTTAACATTACTAGTCTATCTTATATGTATCAAGTTTCTGTTAAATAAAATCAGTTGAGGAAAATTCCCCCTCAAAAGATTAGTTTTCTTCAGACAAACTCTTTAAAACGCTAGGCAGCTATCCTTATGTAAGTTGTTATGATTCATTAGGTCGTCATAGCAATAAAACGACAAACCTATGAAATTTATTTAAGAAAGGAGAACCATTTATATGCCGATTCACACTTCATTTAATCCAAACGGTCGACAAGAGTTAAAGTATGGGATTTCTTATATTGATTACATGCTGTTAAAGAATAAGCTAAGGCATGTAATGAAACTCGACCCTAACGCTGGTCCAAAAGGTAAATATCTCATTCGATCTTGCTATTTTGACAATATTAATAACAAAGTTTTGAATGAGAAAAAAGAGGGCTACCTGAATCGCGATAAATACCGTGTTCGTATTTATGGAAAAAGTGCAGAGGTTGTAAACTTAGAGAGAAAAAGCAAAAGAAATAACTTGACATTTAAGTCGAAATGCAAAACTTCGAGAGAAGAATTTGAAAAGATTCGTGTTGGCGATATTGATTGGATGAAGGGTGATGACCGTGAGCTAATGCGTGATTTATATATCGAAATGATGCAATATCAGCTGAAGCCAATGACAGTGGTTGATTATGAACGTGAAGCCTACATTTATTTATATGGTAATGTTCGTGTAACTTTTGACAGCAAAGTGCAGTCTAGCCTTAGGAATACTGATATGTTCAATAAACATCTGCCAATGGTAGATGTACTCGAGCCAACCGAATTCATTCTTGAGGTTAAATATGACGGGTATTTGCCAGAAATCATACGGTATATGCTGCAAGGCATCAATACTAAGCATGAGGCCTATTCAAAATACCAATTAAGTCGAATGTACGTTTAATTTAGGATTTAATTAGAAGGAGTGACATGATGGATAAAAATACAATGAATTTCAATGATATTTTCAAATCAAGCTTCATAGAAAAAACAACTTCATTTTCACTGACAGATTCTTTGCTAGGATTACTATCTGCTTTTTTACTTGGCTTATTTGTTTATGCCGTTTACAAAAAGACATTTAACGGAGTCATTTACTCACATTCATTTAATATTTCACTTATGATCATGACAATGGCAACTGCTTTGGTCATAATGGGGATTAGCTCAAATGTTTTATTATCTTTAGGTATGGTTGGTGCATTATCAATTGTTCGCTTTCGTACACCAATTAAAGACCCGATGGATTTAGTCTATTTATTCTGGTCCATTATAGTTGGTATATTGTGTGGAGCCGGATTCATTTTATTAGCTGTAATAGGATCCATTGTTATAGGGATAGTATTAATTGTGTTCGCAAACAAAATTACGGTTCAAAATCCCTATCTAGTTGTCGTAAAGTTTGACTCAGAAGCAACAGGCCAGGAAATTGAAACGATTTTAAAAGAGAAAACTAAAAAATTTAGTTTAAAGTCAAAATCTATAATGATGACGAGTGAAACCGAAGCCACATATGAAGTACGCGTAAAAGAAAATGATTCACAGATTGTAAATAGTATTGCCAAGGTGAAAGGCGTAGCCTCTGCTGTCATGCTAAGTTATGATGGTAACTTTACAGCGTAACGTAGTCTTTAGGAAATCTGTTTCGGCAGGTTTCCTATTTTTAAAAGGAGTGCAATAGATGATAAGTAATAAAATTGTATACTCAATAATGGCTGGGTTAATCGCTCTTTTTTTAATCGTCCTCATGGTCCTGCCGAATCTAGGTGTTGAAGCTGGGAATGATGAATTTTCTTATGAAACAAAACTGTTTAATGATAAAAAAGTTACCACAATCAATATTGAAATAAACGAAGAAGATTGGGCAGATATTTTAGAGAATCCGACTGAAGAGGAATTCAAAGAAGCTGCAGTAACAATCAATGGCAAGAAAATCGAGAATGTGGCAGTCAGAACAAAAGGAAACTCATCTCTTACGTCGGTAGCGAATAGTGATTCAAATCGTTATAGTTTAAAAATAGATTTTGACTATTATGATAGCACACAAAGCTTTTATGGGTTAAAAAAACTGAATTTAAATAATAATTTCAGTGATACAACCCAGATGAAAGAGTATATGTCTTATGAAATGATGGAATCAATGGGACTAGCCGCTCCAGAGCATTCCTATATGTATGTTACGGTCAATGGTGAGGATTATGGACTGATGCTGGGAGTAGAAGTAGTCGATGAGACCTTCCTTGCTAAAAACTATGGAAGCAATGACGGCTTTTTGTTTAAGCCTGATGGAACTGGAAGTGATTTGAAATATATAAGCTCAGATATTGAGGATTACTCAGGTCTTAATCCGAAAACAAACGAAGACAATCTCGATCAATCCAATATTCTGGACATGATTGATGTCATTAATAATGGCGGAGACATAGAAAAATATATCGATGTTGATAACATGCTGCGCTATTTTGCCACAAATACAGCTCTTGTCAGCATGGATAGCTATCAGGGCATGATGAAGCATAACTACTATTTATATGAAGAGGATGGCCAGTTTTCCATAATCCCATGGGATTATAATATGGCATTCGGTGGTTTCGGTATGGGTGGCATGATGATGCCTGAAGGAATGGCCCCTTCAGAATTCAGTAAAAAGGACAAACCAGACATGCCTAGCGGAGAAATGCAACTTCCTGAAGGACAAGAAATGCCAGAAGGCTTTAAAGGTAAAAACATGTTGGATGGATTAACAAATGAAGAGATTATGACAGACGAAGCCATTAACTTTGATATTTATAATCCAGTTCAAGGCACTACTTTAGAGGATCGCCCTTTATTGAATGCTCTGTTAGAAAATGAAGAATATTTAGCTAAATATGAAAAGTATTTAGAAGAAGTATCCACCAAATATTTTACAGAAGAAAATGTAAGTAGTATAACAAAAGAAGTGTCAGCAACCATTTTAACGTATGTAGAAGCGGATCCATCCAAATTAGGGACGACAGAACAATTTCTAGAAGGTGTAAGCGGCGAAAATAGCTTGGCCGCTTTTGCCGGTGCAAGGTCAGATTCCATCTTAAAGCAGCTTTCTGGAGAGCTGGTCATTGAGAAGAATGCTACTAAAGAAGATCCAGTTGCTGATAATAATGCGGAACCAAAGGAATTCCCCCAAAACCAATCAACTCAAGATGGTTCTGGTCAAAGTGAGAAACCCGAGGGGATGAATCCTCCTGAGGGTTTCGACCCAAGTAATATGCCTGAGGGGATGAATCCTCCTAAAGGGTTCATCCCAGATACTATGCCTGAAGGAATGGGCCCAGGACAAATGAGAGATGCAGGTGAGAATGTTGATCCTGTCTCTTCTATGAAAAGTTTGGCATTGACCCTAGGTTCACTATTCATCTTACTTCTTGCCATATTTGGGGTAAAGAAATTCAACCGTCGCGGCCTTCGTTAGAACTTTAAATGTAGCCTGAAGATTTCAATAAGTTTGTTTAAAAAAGTGATGTTTTGTACAATCGTACAACTACATCGCTTTTTTATATATACTAATCAAAGGTATAAAAGATTAAAAACAGAGGATATTTCAAGATAAAATGGTCAAGGGAGGACTAATATTGATTAAAATTTTGATTGTAGATGATGATATGCACATTCGTGAATTAATGAAATTGTATTTAGAAGATGAAAATTTTGAAGTCATTGAGAAAAGCAATGGGCAATTAGCGTATGAATATTTAGAAAAGCATCGTGTTGACCTTATTATCCTAGATATTATGATGCCTAAAATGGATGGTATTAAGCTTTGTCAAGAAATTCGGAAACTATATGATGTTCCTATTTTAATGATTACTGCAAAGGATCAAACACAGGATCGGATTAAAGGATTTCAAGCCGGTACGGATGATTATTTAGCAAAGCCATTTGATCCAGTAGAAATGGTTCTTCGTGTTAAAGCGCTGTTAAAAAGAGCGCGTTTACATACAGATCAAATATTAACGATAGGCAAAATCTCACTAGACCGGACAACTTATGAAATCACTTACCCAACTGGTGAGAAGGAAATCCTGCCTTTAAAAGAGTTTGAGCTTCTTTTCCTGTTGGGTAGTTGTTCAGGCCAAGTATTTACTCGAGAAGTGCTGCTCGAAAAAATCTGGGGTATGGATTTTATTGGAGTCGACCGAACTGTAGATGTGCATATTCGCAAGCTAAGAGAACGTTTAGAACCTTATGATCTAGCAAAGCAAATCGTCACACTCAGGGGAATTGGTTATAGAATTGAGGTACAGGATGGTTAAAAGCTTATACATTAGACTTGCCGTTACATTTGTTGGAATTGTTGCCCTAAGCTTTCTCATTGCATTTTCAGTAACTTCGTATTTTTATAAAAATCGTTTCGAAGAAGTAATGAAAAATGAAATATCAGATGTAAAACAATCGATTGAAGCGCAATTGCAATATGCAAATATCAATGAGATAAAAGAAAATATTCAATTAATTTATCACTATCAAGTTGATTTCATTCCATACGGAAAGAGTTCAGACGATATCCCAAAAGATGAATTGGAAGAAATTTATTCCGGTAAAGAAATTTATAACCCAATACCAGGATCGAATATGTATATTGGACTGCCTATAACAATTGAAGGTGAGAAAGTTGCTTTAATTCTTAAGAAAAGTGATATTGGAATGTCTATGTTATTTAAATCCCTCTTCGACATTACTTGGATTGCTATATTGATAGGAACCATCTTTATACTTATCGTCACAAGAAGCATTGTCTTTCCTGTTACAAAGTTAACAGAAGCAACAAAACAACTCGCACAAGGGAATTTTGATGCAACCTATCAAACGAAGCGAAAAGATGAAATTGGCCAGCTTTCAGAAAGCTTTAACGAAATGGCAAAGGAATTAAGCTTACTCGTTAAGATGAGAGAGGATTTTGTATCGAACGTATCTCATGAATTTCAAACCCCTATTACATCGATTTTAGGTTTCACCAAGGCACTTCAGCACAAGCAGCTTACAGAGGAACAACGAAAACGTTATTTATCCATTATCAGAAGCGAAAGTGAGCGATTATCATATCTCAGTAAAGATATTTTAAGATTAAATGATACGGCGACCACCG
>Ga0182746_1000495_pt1 | contig 52745 bp, 46 predicted proteins | sample eDN3rd30CBELigOP_FD_128881 | JGI IMG/M metagenome (GOLD analysis project Ga0182746, IMG submission 128881) | Enriched Organic Plus compost microbial communities from Emeryville, California, USA - eDNA 3rd pass 30_C BE-Lig OP (version 2) (version 2) ...
GCTACCCGCGCAATTGCGGCGTGATGCAGCCCGAACGGCCTGTCGCCCGGCTGCGGGCCCATGGATAGTGGGGCACGTATCGGCTGCCAAGTTACGAATTGGAGAGTTGGAAGCCGATTTTTCGGAGATTTAACGGTCTGGGGGACGGTTTCCAATGCGTTGACAAGCCTATGGTGCGGTCCTTATCTCTCCCCCGCGACCGAACCACTCGCGTCCAAGACGCTTGTAAACGCACACCATGGCCGTCCTGGGGTGTGTGGGGTCTGTCGCCTCGGCGAATGAGTGACGGTCCCGCGCCGGGATGTGTGTCCGCGGCGGCATGCCACGACATCCCGGCAACCAGCCCGGAATTTAGGGAACACTTCCGATGCTTTCGACGATCGGCGGATTCGCAGCAAAAATTTTTGGCTCTTCCAACGACCGCCGCGTGAGGAGCTATCAATCGCGCGTCGACGAGATCAATGCCCTGGAGCCCGAGGTCGCCCGTCTGACCGACGATGAGCTGCGCCAGCGCACGGAGAACTTCCGTCGCCAGCTCCGCGAGGGTGCAACGCTCGACAGCATTCTGGTGCCTGCCTTCGCCACCGTGCGCGAAGGCGCCAAGCGTACCCTCGGCCAGCGCCACTTCGACGTGCAGCTCATCGGCGGCATGGTGCTGCACGAGGGCAAGATCGCCGAGATGAAGACGGGCGAAGGTAAGACGCTCGTCGCCACGCTCCCCGTGTACCTCAACGCGCTCACCGGCAAGGGCGTGCACGTCGTTACCGTCAACGACTACCTCGCACAGCGCGACGCCGAATGGATGGGCCGCGTCTATCGCTTCCTCGGCCTGACCGTCGATACGATCGTGCATGGACTCGACGACGAGCAGCGCAAGAGCGCCTACGCCTGCGACGTGACCTACGCCACCAATAACGAGCTGGGCTTCGACTACCTGCGCGACAACATGAAAATGGATCGCGACGAGATGGTCCAGCGCGACCACTTCTTCGCCATCGTCGACGAGGTGGACTCGATCCTCATCGATGAAGCCCGCACGCCGCTCATCATTTCCGGCCCTCTCGAAGACCGCGCCGATCTTTATCAGGCCGTCGACAACATCATCCCGAAGCTGGTGGCCGAGGACTTCGAGCTCGACGAGAAGCAACGCCAGGTCTCGCTCACCGAAAGCGGCAACGTGCGCGTCGAGGAAATGCTCGCCGAGCAGGGCCTGATGAAGGGCTCGCTCTACGACATCGAGAACGTCTCGCTCGTTCACCACATCAACTCGGCGCTCAAGGCCCACAAGCTGTTCCAGCGCGACCGCGATTACATCGTCAAGGGCGGCGAGGTCGTCATCATCGACGAGTTCACCGGCCGCATGATGCCGGGCCGCCGCTACTCCGAAGGCCTGCACCAGGCGCTGGAAGCCAAGGAGCGCGTGGAGATCCAGCCCGAGAACCAGACGCTGGCCTCCATCACCTTCCAGAACTACTTCCGCCTTTACGATAAGCTCGGCGGCATGACCGGCACCGCCGCGACCGAGGCGAGCGAGTTCCTCGACATCTACGGCCTCGACGTGCTCGAGATCCCGACCAACGTCCCGGTGCAGCGCATCGACGACGACGATGAGATCTATCGCACGGCCAGCGAAAAGTACGACGCCATCGTTCAGACCATCGCTGACTGCCTCCGCCGCGGCCAGCCGATCCTCGTCGGCACGGTGTCCATCGAGAAGTCGGAGCAGCTTTCCGAGCTGCTGAAGGACAAGAAATATATCAAGGAGCTGGGCCACAAGACGCTCGCCCAGGCCGAGAAGCTGAAGGGATCGAAGGAGCACGAGCTCCACGACTACCTGGCTGATATCGGCGCCTACCTGGTCGAGATGGCCTCGAAGGCCAAGCCGGGCACCGACCCCATTCGGCACAAGGTCCTCAACGCGCGCTACCACGAGCAGGAGGCCGGCATCGTCGCTCAGGCGGGCGTCCCCGGTGCGGTCACCATCGCCACCAACATGGCCGGCCGCGGCACCGACATTCAGCTCGGTGGCAACGTGGATGCGAGCCTCAAGGAGTGGCTGACCGCGGAGAAGGAAGCCGGCCGCGAGCCGGCCGAAGCCGAGATCGAGAAAAAGCGCAGCGACCTGCAGGCGAAGGTCGCCGAGCAGAAGAAGACCGCGCTCGAAGCAGGCGGCCTGTACGTGCTCGCCACCGAGCGCCACGAAAGCCGGCGCATCGATAACCAGCTCCGCGGCCGCTCCGGCCGTCAGGGCGATCCCGGCCGCTCCAAGTTCTACCTGTCGCTCGAAGACGACCTGATGCGCATCTTCGGCTCGGGCCGCATGGACAGCGTCCTGAAGACGCTCGGCCTGCAGGAGGGCGAGGCGATCACCCATCCGTGGATGAACAAGTCCCTCGAGATGGCGCAGAAGAAGGTCGAAGCGCGCAACTTCGACATCCGCAAGCAGATCCTCAAGTACGACGACGTGATGAATGACCAGCGCAAGGTCATCTTCGAGCAGCGTCTCGACATCATGGGCGAGGAGGACGTCTCCGAGACCGTGAAGGATCTGCGCCATCAGCTCGTGCATGAGCTGGTGCGCAAGAACATCCCCGAGACCGTCTACGCCGAGCAGTGGGACACAGCCACGCTGCGGGAAGCGATCAACGGCATCTTCGGCATCGACCTTCCCATCGCCGAGTGGGCGGACGAGGAGGGCATTGCCGACCAGGAGATCACCGAGCGCATCCTCAAGGAGGTCGACGACAAGGCGGCCCGCAAGGAGGCCGAGCTTGGCGAAACGACCTTCCGCCAGATCGAGAAGATGGTGCTCCTGCAGACGCTGGATCATCTGTGGCGCGAGCACCTCGTGACGCTGGAGCACCTGCGCCAGGTGATCGGCTTCCGCGCCTACGGTCAGCGCGATCCCCTCAACGAATATAAGAGCGAAGCCTTCGTGCTCTTCGAGTCGATGCTCGCCCACCTGCGCGAAGCGGTGACGGGCCAGCTGATGCACGTGGAGCTGGCCGCCCCGGATGCACAGATGCTGCAGCCGGCCGAGCTGCCGGAAATGCATGCACGGCACCTCGACCCCGTCTCCGGGCTCGACGAGCTGGCTCTGGTCGATGCGGCCATCGCCGCCGAAGGGCGCCCGGTCGAAGCGCCGGCCGATCGCCGGCCCCCGCTGCAGACGCGCAAAGGCACGACGACGTTCGATCCCGCCGACCCGGCCACGTGGGGACGTGTCGCGCGCAACGCGCCTTGCCCCTGCGGCTCCGGCAAGAAGTACAAGCACTGCCACGGCCGCGACTAGCAGGCCTTGCAAAATCAAGGGCTTACGGGAGTTTGCTCGCGCCTAGACACCTAGGCAGCACCTATGCAGCGCTTATGCAAAGTTGGCCAAAGTGCGCAACTAGTGCACTTTGGCCCGATTCTAGGCTTGCTCTAGGCACGCCGTCCCCTATTAATTGGACTTACAACGGGAACGTCGCTCTGGCGGTTTTCTCGTTTGCTTCAATCCAAAAATAGGAGGATCAAACGACGTGCAAGACGCGCGGTATTTTGACAGCGGCAAACTCGTAATATTTCGCCGCAATGAAATTTTTCAATCTCGATCCCTGCTTCGCGGGAAATATGTTTGGCGGACCCTGGGCACCAGAAGCGCTGACGAAGCGCTTACCAAAGCTTGGAAGGTTCATCACTCCCTGCAAACGCTACAGGATCAGGGGCTGCCCATAAAGGCGAAGTCCCTCAATTCGGTAATTGACGAATATGTCGAGTTTCGCACGCGGAGCTGTGAGCAGGGCGCGACAAAGCCCGCCATGCTTCGACAGATCAAGCGCGTGGTGAAGTTTTTCCGAGCATATACGGGCGCAAAGCCTATTCACCAAATAGGCGATGAGGATCTTCGCGATTACGTGCCGTGGAGACGCGAATACTACAGCAAGCTGGATCAGCCTCTGCCGCGGAATGCAAAGCTGCACCCAAAGGATAAAACGATTCAGTGGGAGGTGAATGAGTTCAAAGCCATCATACGTTGGGCCCATCACGCGGGCTGGCGGGGAAGCAAGCCGCTGCCCAGCTTTAGCTTTGTTCCAAAGCTCAAGGGCGTTCGCCCTGCGTTTGAGCTCGCTGAGTATCGTCTCTTGTGGCGGACGCTGTGGAAGCGCGCCAGGAGCTGTTCTAACCCCGCTTGGCGTCAGACACGCGAACTGCTGCGCGACTACGTGCTGATCCTTGCCAACAGCGGCATGCGCGTTGGTGAGGCCAATGACCTCCGCATCCGCGATGTCATTCCCTTCAGGGATGAAGCGGGGCGGGACAGCTTCCAGCTGAAGGTCCGCGGCAAAACGGGTGAGCGTCTCGTTATACCGCGCGCAACGGCAGCGAAATTCATCCAGCGCGTTCTTGATCGCCGCAAGGGGGCTGACCCCAACGACCTGCTCTTCATTATGCCTTCTGGGGACCGCATCATTACCCTTGCGGACCAGTTTGATGCCGCGATCAGTGCGGCAGGCATCAAGCACAACAGCAGGGGTGAGAAATACACCCTCTACAGCCTCCGCCACTTCTACGCTGTCATGCACCTGCGGAGGGGGCTCAGTGTCTATGCTCTCTGTAGGAACATGGGCACGTCCGTGCAGATGATTGAAAAGTACTACGGTAAGCACGCAACGGCGCCAGCCTTCGCTGAGGCCCTTGGAAACTAGGAAGTCTAGCGGCTCTTGGGAGGGACGGGACGCGTTTGTGACGCGAGCTGATCGTCGAGTTCTCCCGCCTTGATGGCCTCCATGAGCAGGTCGATCGTGGTGACCAAGTTGGACTTGTCCTTGATCAGTATGGCGCTCTTGCCCTTCTCGAATTCGAGAGACTTCGTGCCGTAGCGGACCTTGAAATAGAGCGTGCCTGCATCGTCAGCACGCCACCACGGTCTTACCCGCTTCGATACCTCGACAGGGGCTTTGATCCCATTGTCCTGGATCACCCACCGTTGCACGACACGGACATGCAGCGGGTTCTCTGCGAGCAGTTTTTGCTGCTCCAGGCGATTGATGAGCTTGGCGCGCCGCGCAGCTACGGAATTCTTCTGAGCTGCAGGCGGTGCTGAGAACGTCAGACCCTTGAGCGTCGTCATCGTCACTACTCCTTAGGTTGTAGTGCGACGAAGCGTTCAGAAGAGCACGGCGTCAACCGACTATCGAAGGATCGATTAGATCTGTGGCGGCGGGCAGAATTTTATAATCAACTCTTTAATTAAAAAGGAATTTCACCAGTGAAAACACCTCACGACGCCGCTGATTTTGTCACGGCCATTAGTGCCGCTTGGACGAAGTCCGTCGACTGCATATTCGACGCGGCGATACTTTGTGCAGAGGCAGATGAGCGCCTCACATCAACAGAAAGGGCTTTGTTGATCGATGGGCTGCCATTCGCAGCGCCTACCTTTAGCAAGCTCGTTAAGATCGGGAACGACCAACGTCTGCGGACTGACAGGGTCCGTCAGCTGCTGCCCGCAGCGTACTCCATCATGTACGCGGTATCACAGTGCACTGATTTCCAGTTGGACCAGGCAATCAGGAAGGGCGTTCTGCATCCAGGTGCTTCGCGAGCAGACATTGAGACGCTGAGGAAGAAACGCGTGCCGCGCGCGCAGCTTCCGCTTGAGGAGGATGAGGATGTTGACAAAAGAGCTACGGACGCTGGTGTCGACAAGGGGCCTGCCTATACGTGCTATGCGGAGATTCGCGTGCCCTCTGGGTACCAGCCTGAAGGCGATGAACTGGAGCGAGAGCTTCTGCGGGTGGCCGAGGCATTTGGAGTCGATCTTCTCTTGAGACTAAGTCCTGAGGAGCGCGCGAAGCTGCGGTACGAGAACGCGCTAAATCGATTCGCGGAGCGCCATATTCACCATGGGCGTGTGTTGACGCGGCGACGCACGGCGGAGCTGAAGCGTCAGGCACGCAAGAAGGGCAAAAAGTGGGGCCTACTTCCCGATGAGACGGACCTCGATAATGCAGCAGACTGGAATGATATCGCCCGCGTGCTCGACTTCCTGTCGATAGGTGAAGAGTATGAGCGAATTTTCAAAGAAGCAGAACGTTTGGCGAAGCTTCCCAGTCCTCCCGATGTGCCCGCTGACTCTCTCTTGATCGAATATCTTCCGCAACCGCAGATGAGCACTAGCGCCTTTGCGGATTGGAAGTGAGGGAGGCAGCAATGGCTAACACAGTAAGCAACAGTTTTGTCGCTTTCGGGAATGCGAACTTAGAGGAGCAGGTCGGGCTCGAACTTGAGCGTGCATGCGCGGAACTCGACATGGGATTGACGCGCACGATGCGTGATCCGGATAATGATGACCCCTGCCGATTTATTAGCGCTTGGGCGCCCGACTTCGATCTGCAGGACCATTTGGTCCGTCGTCTAGCGATCATCGACCCGACAGTAAGGCTAGCTAACATCTACCGCGAAGAGTTTCTGCAGGCCGTTGGAACTCGAGTAGCTTGGGTATCGTCGTCCGGAATCGAGTCCACGACAGTCAACTACGATCTTCGCCATCTCGCCGTCGATGGCGACCCGTTCGACGACGACTTCGCTGACGAAGTAGCCCACTCTGAAGTGCTAATCGAAGCGCGAGAGTGGTCGAGCTGCGAGCTTGCCCTGTCGCAATCTAATCCACGCTGAAGAGCCGAACAGCTCGCTCTCTGGACAACCAACGGCGCGGATTCGAATCCGCGCCGATTTTGCATCTGTCAACGGCGCGCCTTGAATCTGAGCCGGGCTTGTCGTTTCCGGCAACCTGAACCTGACCCACCGTCCGTCATCGCCATTGCTCCCGCGCTCGGGAGCAAAGCCCTCCCCGCCCCCTAAGTTTTTATGGGGGAACACGACGTAGCACCTGACAAGCTGAGCGTCGTCCGCCCTGGAACAAGGGCCAACTCATCGGCGCAAGGCTCCCTAACGCGGCCGAGCCACGTCTGTCCATCCGGACAAAGCTGCTAATGGGACTGAGCTGCCGTCGACAAAGGCACGGGTGAAAGAACTGCTTGTCGACTTCGCCGAGCAGCGCGCCCGCGGGGCAGTGGCTGTTACCAATGCCCGACTTCGGTATCCGCCCAGACATCGCGAACGCGTTTCTTGCGACGCATGCCTTTTCACGGGTGAAATTGGCAAGCGGCCAGCGATGGTTAGATAATGTGCAATTCATAATCAGCAACCGGCAACCCGTTGTTGCCGCTCGGTATTTACCGCCAGCCCGAGCGCGCTGATTAGACCCTTGATTATCAATGCTCGCCAGGGAAGATTTTCACATGTCGCTGTCGAGTTAGTTCCAAATGGAACTCGTGCGCTGGCCGACGTCTAGGCTTGCCCAGCGTCGTGAGCGGTCGATCGTGTAAAAAGTCGGCGGGCCAATCATCGCCTCTTCGCACGATGAGCGCTTCGTCCCACGAGCGGAAGTCGGCAACACGTGATCATAGAATGGAAGCTGTGTCTGCTCTGCGGGGCTGAGCGGCCAGACCGGTCGGCTAGTTGACGCGCAGCACTGACGCATACGCGGAGGTGCCGTCGGCTTTATCCGTCGGCCAGCTCTGTTCTTCTTTCGGCGACGGGATCGGGCATCAGTAGCGTGTTCTTGAATACACCAAGCCTTTCTGCTGGTGTCATGCTCACCAACTCATGCGCGCCCGGCAGCCTCATGGTTTCTTCCCGCGCAGCATCCTGCAGGAAATCCGGTAGGTCGTATGAACAGTAAGCCAGATAAGCCTGCATGTGGTGCGTGGCCTCGTCAAACACGGCGATATAATTCAAACAGGCACCGATGAGTACGATTTGATTCGTAAGGGAGAGGTCATTGGGCTCCAAAATCGCGTCCGCGTCAGTGTCAGAGTGTTTAAGGAAATTGTAGACCTTCTTTAGCTCCCTGAGGACTTTGCCCTCCTGACCCTTTTCAACGTAGTCAGTAGCCGAGCGGAACGTCTTGCCCTTCGACCTAGCATAGCCTCTCAGCGTATCTACGGCAGCCATTGCAACTAGGTGAATTGCCAACTGGTCCTCACCTTCTGCAAACTGTCGGATGGCGCCATGTATCAGGCGCCTAATCGCTAGCTGCTTGTTGACGGGCATAAGCCCTTCTTCCCCCCTCATGAGACCGTACTTATTCCAAGCAGGGTTGGAAACGCGCCATGCCGCGAACCTGAACTCACTACGCGTCGTCCGGATCCTCGCAGCTTATGTCGTAGATCGGCCAGCTTTGCCAAACTGGCGCTTGCCTGTACTCGGCGACGAGTGTGCCCTTCAAGTCCTCCTCGAGCCTGAGCTGGACCGCGACGACGTGGTCGTCCGCGCTGATCGTCGCGTATTGGAGCGATTGCAGGATGTAAGGCGAGAAAAGCCAGGCTTTGCCCGCTGGGAAATCGCCAGCGAAGACGTCCACGCCTTCAATCGTCGCGATGTAGTGATCGCCCATTTCCGATCGGCGCGTGACCATGAGCCCGCCGAGCGCTGCGTCGACACGATGCACGAACCTTCTAAGCGCTCGACCCTCGGCCCGTTGTGACACCAGCAACATTGGTTCGGCGCCCACGCCAGAGGCAAAAACCAAAACTTCGTGCCAGAACGCAGGATCTTCGATGGGCGCAGCAACCGACACCAACTCGCGAGGTTGGTCGGTAAACAACCTCCAAACACGGCGGCCGGCCTGTTGCGACACAAGCCTTGCGTAGTGTTCGGCGAAACCGGTGGTTTCCCATTCCATGGGGGGATCAACGAACTGCGCCTTGGAGAGGCCGGGAAAGGTCGACGTGAATAGCTCAGCACCGGCTAACTGCGATGTCTTTGCTATTGAAAACCCTCGGAAGAAGACCACGCCGCCTGGAGGCGACAGCATACGCTTTTCAACGGAGTCGCGAAGTTCAGCGATGGCCTCTTCGCTGACCGGCTTGGCACGTAGCCGGGCGGTGCGCTGCGCCTCGATGTGTTCGACCATTGTGGTCATGATTGACTTAGTTCGATCAGCTGCGGTGGCCAAGTCGGCCGTGGCATCCAGCAGCTCAAGACCGCGTTGAAGGCTTGGCGCGGGACGATCGAGCGCTTTTGCAAGGCGCTCGATGCCCTGCACAAGGTAGCGCAACGATCGATCGCCAGCCGGGAGAGCAGCTTCATCGCTTGCGATATCATTGATCCGTCTCAGCAGAGCGTCGCTGCTTTCGCCAGTGCGTGAGAGCAGCATCGCGAGCAGCGCGGGTTGCAGCCCATCCCGTCCATGCAACGTTGAAGGAGTGAAAATACGTCCGGGCACCACGCGGCGCTCGGTCATGTTGTCAAATCGCTCTACCATGCGGTCGAGGTTAGCAGCGTAGCCTTTTTCTGCATGCCGATCGCCGATGACCTCGAGACGCACGATTTCCATCATCAGCGATGCAAATGTCTTGGCTAGGCGCGCGCCTCGGAGTTCGTCCTCATCTTCGAGAGCTCCCTGGAGGAGCTCGGCGGAAATCCCGGCGCCGATGTCACTCGCCTGCTTGGCATCTATGGACCACAGCAGCACAAGGGCCGAGGTCAGTACGAGGACGTCGTCGTGGGCGCTCTGCAGAACGGCAGTGAACAACTCGTCCGGGCTGGGGTCTGGCATATGCGCGGGCAGAAGCGGTCTGACGTGCTCGCGCGCCGCGGCAAGCCCTAAGACGGTGATGCTAGGAAACAAGAGTGGGCGCTGAAGAACGAGGTCGCAATCGTGGAATTCATGGTTCAGCATCCGCGGCCATCGGACGAGAGCGTCGCGTAGCAGTGCGGCTCCGGCCTCATCTTCATTCCACACTGCAACGGCAAGCATATAGGCAGTGTTGGCAAGGTGCTGAGAGAGGTATGGCCAGCTGGCCGCGAGCGTGTCCCATCGCTGGTCCTCGAGCAGGTTAGGGTCATCGCGCCAGCTGAACAGCGAAGGGGTCAGCTGAAGCAGGCTTTCCCAAGCCCCGACAATGATTGGCAGCAGATTGGCGTAAGCCTTCGCATCTGAGCCCGCTAAGCGAAGCCGAGGCGTGGCCGCCTCGCCAGTGGCGACCTCCGCGACCGTGCGCTTTGTAACCCATGCCTCGAGCCGGTGCATGAGTATCGGATAGAAATCGAGGATGGCGCCGAGAACATCGTCGGGCAGCAGCAAATCCCCAGAGTGTGGGAGCAGCCGCAATGGTGTGTGTGCGAGCTTATGGAAAAACTCGGGAGCATCGGCTATGCGATTGGCTGCCCGTTCCAACAGCCCCCGATACTGACGGATCCAATCGTTGTGGGGGCCATGCCAGTGCTGCCCGGGGATAGAGGCGTAGTTGAATGGTTTCCCATCCGAGGTTCGCGATGCGTTCACGCTGAGAAGAAAGCGATGATAGCGCGTCAACTCATCGAAGGCCGCGTCAAACGCGACCGGGGCCATTCTGTCGATATGGGAGGCTGCCTTGTCGGCGAGCTCCTCGATAATCCGCTCTGGAGTTGGAAGATCACGACTCATGGCGCTTTTTCCGGAACTTGAAGGCACGGCTCACGACCACCCGCTCGATCCAGTCGAGCGGTACGCCGCCTTGACGCCTGCAAAGGCCCCTGTCCTGTTGAGGATGCGCATCGAGTTGCGGCGGGAAGAGGAGCATTGGCTCCTGCGCGAGCGGGCGGGCACGCTGGGAGCGATCCTGAGCTGATCCTCGGCAACGTCGCAGCCAGCGAAATATAACCCAGCGGACCCAGATGACGCGAACGTCATCGAGCACAATGCCGCTACGCGACTTCAACGGAACCTCCACCTGCCCCGCGCTGCCGAGATCGGTCCCGAGATAGACGATGGCCGACCTCTCGTCGCCGGAAGCATCCGGAAAGACTTCGTTTACGCATTCGGGGCCCACCTGAAGTAGGAGGTGTTCTCGCAGGCGCTTCCTCATCTCCACCGGCGCGACGACGTTCGCGGTGTAGCGTTCGCGCTGACCTTCTCGAGCACTCTGCTGTACGAAGGCGAGGGTCGTGGCTACGAAATGCGCCAAACCGGCCAGATTGAGGATCATCCAGGCGGTATGCACGACGGTCATCAAAGCCTTGAAGAATAATAGTGCCGACCCGAATCCCATCCAGTGAAGGATGAACTGTAGCGGCCAAAGCAACTGTACACACAGCACGGCTAGCAGCGCGATGGAGCTGGCGATCAGCCCGAATGCGAGCGATTCATGATAATAGACTTGGACATCGGTCGATGCGTTTTCACGCTGGGCGATAATCGTCACCAAGCCGATGGCGATCGACACCACGCCGAGGACCGTCGCCTGCGCCGTCAGCAAGTAGCTTGTAACATTGGTCAGGAACTGCTTGACGTCGCTACCAGCCCACTGGGGAATTCGTTCGATCGCAAAGCAGGACACGATCGCTTCCGCTAGCGCCATTGTCACGACGAGCGCAACATACACAAGCACGAACCTTGCGAACGAGGCGTTATCGAAGACGGCATGAAGGAAGCGGACGCCGCGCGAATAACGCGCGCGACGGGCGATTGAATTTTCCCGAAAATGCTTTCGAATTTCGCGGCGGACCCATTTCTTGATGCTCCCCGTCCAGCCGCCCTGTCCCCAGTCCGTCATGTTTGCGCCCCGCCGACGCTGCGCGACTCTGCCTAACGCAACGTCCGTCAGAGTTGTAGGCGGGCGGCCGGCTTCAAGTCAAAGTGGTACCGTTCGTCACGCGGCAATCGGAATGATGTCCTCGGCCGCGAGAGCATCCGACGCGATCTTAATCAGTTCGGTCCTGATTTTGTCATCCCAGGTTTCGCTGGCGGACATGGTGAAAGTCCGGAAGAAGCGCACGTCACGCGTCACTACGGCAAAGCCATCGCCGTGCGGCACGGAGTGCCCGACCACCGCCATCACGCCCGCCAAGCGGACGGCGCCAAGCGGGATGCAGAAGACCTTGATGAAACCGGATCGCGCATTTGGGAAATGGGCCGCGGGATCGGGAAACACGACCCTGGCGGATGCTCCATCGGCAAGACCATTGATACCGCATAGTACTCGCTTGCGCCGCATCAACTCATTGAGACTGGTGTGAATGCGGCCTGCCGCCCCGGCGCGCCTAGCGAGATTGACCGCCGCTGCCGTGGCGGCGACGACCTCACCCCACTCGTCACTTCCAGCGTTGATCTTGAGGGTGCCGCCAAAGACGGGCTTTCCACCCAGCTTGATGTCGAGCCTGCAGGGCGGCGCGTCTGGCTCGGTCAGCCAGTGCATGGCCTGGACAAAGTCTGACAGCTGTTCGAGCGGGAGCTCCTCGTCAGGACCGAGGACGTTCACGAACTTGAGCGTGCCGGCGATGGGCCAGACCACCATGTCGAGGGCAGGGGAGACCAGTCGCACCTTGAGCCGGTCCTCGGGAACATTGAGCGCAGGAGGAGGCGCGTAGAATTTAGCCGGAAACGCGATAGCGCGTGAGAACACGTCTTTGCGGATCGAGATGATGGCGTTGTCGCGCGGCTCGTGGTCGGTGATGGAGAGAATGGCAGGCCCGTCATACCGGGGGCGAAAGTCCTGGGCGATACCGAAGCGGTACTCCTGCGCGTGGGTGCTGATCAGGTTTATCTCTTTTTTCAAGTCGAGATAGAGGTCGAGCATGTCGTCGGCATCGATCGGCGCGGTTGTGATCTGCATGATGACGCGGGTGTCTGTGTAGCCGATTGTCTCCAGCACCTTGTTCTTCCAGGCAAGGTAGGGGATCATTCCGCCAGGCACATGCTGCGCGATCTTCTCCTTCAAGCCCGCATGAAAAGGCTGGGAAATAGTATCGACGGCAGCACAGCGCACCGTCAGCGTGTGCTTATGCGTTTGCTTATCGCCTGCCGCTTCCAACTCACGCACGCGTGCCAGTGTCCGGCCGATCAGATCTTCGCCGAGATGCACGAACTGAACGCGCACAGGATCCTGTCCACCATCGAATGCCATGCAGCAAAAGAAGACCGGCATCTGCAGGCCGGCGAGACGATGCATGTGAGCCAGGGAGATTTCGATAGCGTCGTCGGTGCCGTTAGTCGCCTTGACCTGCACCCGGAATTCCAGCGGCGACGGTGCCGCGTCGAGCGGACCGCTGTGGCCAGCGGGGTCGCGAGGCTCTTCCACCAAGAAGTCCCAACCGAATCGATCCTCGTCCGGCGGGTGGGCAGTGAGGTCAGCCTGCTCACAAATCAGAGCGAAGGCCTTTTCCCCGAGCTTTCCGACCTTCCTGCGCACGCGATCATCGCCATCTTGACGTTTGGAGCAAGCGTCAAACTAATGTGATTCGGTTCGCCGTCGCATCAGCCTGCTGAGCGAGTAGCCATGCATCGATGGTGCGGGATTAAGAAACGTGGCGCTTATCAAGCCATGTATGATAACGACCGCTTTTTGGGCATCCGCGGACCAGAATAAGCAGCCCATGGCGCATCGTACCGGGAGTCCGGAATCTCGGCCAAGCCGACGTGCGGCCGGGGCAACACCGGCGTCGTAGAGCAGCCGTGCCAGAACTGCCGTACCCTGAATTCTAAAGAAGAATATTCTCTGCAGTAGCGCTAGCGGCGCGTTCAGGCGCAGGCTCACGACCTGCGCCGGTACCGGCTCAAAGGCCAGCTGCTTAATTTCACCAGTGAAATCGCTCCCACCGCCTCTTGTTACTAAGCCAGTGCCGGTGGGCAGCTGCCGTCTCTTTACGGAAGCGCGAGCTGTTGACCCGCCAGCGGATGCTTGAGGAGCCTCGGCTCGGTATGCTGTTCGCTGCGGTCATGAGCGCGAAGCACGATCGCCCATGGCGGCCAGCAGGCGAGCAGATTCGATGTCCGATTTTCCGCTCTTGACGCTACAAAGGCTTCTGTCGCGGCGGCCCCGTCGCGATTAGCGCTTAGATTTCACCCTGTTTTCGGCGGCTAAGCCAGCTTCGACTAGCCGCCTAATCGCCTCAGCCCGTGGCGGGATTTCATCCTGCTGACGGCGCCATTCGTCGACCTTCTTCCAGAAAGAAGTCGAGAGCCTGATCTGGTAGGGGCGAACTTCATCTTCATCCATGTGGATACTATGCGCCGATTGCACATAGGGAGGTCAATCCGTCAACAATATCAATGATATACGAGATATAGACGAGTGGGTGTATATCGCGTATACCATGAGCAGAGATAATGCCCTTGAGATTGAGGTGATCATGTTTCGCAAGCTTGTTGCTTTCGCCTTGATCGCCGCCACGGTCGCCACTTTGCCCACCACCGCTACTGCCCAGCGACCATCGGTTGATACCCCGGATGGCACGTCGACGATCGGTGAAATAGTGCAGCTGGCGTATCGCGACCGTCGGGGTCGAGATCATTCAAGCTACGGGTGCCCAGACGGCGTCACCTGTAGCGGCAATGGAGAGTCAGACTTACCGAACCCTGAGGCATTGAGGCAGCGGGCCATCGCGGCAGGCATGGAAGAGATCGCGAGGATACAAGCGAGCGAGCCTGCACTGTCCGACGATGAGCAGCTGCAATGCTTGAAATACGTTCGTGCCGGCTTTGATTCGCCTGCTCTCTATGAGACGAGGCAAGGTCCTGCCGGCACTCCGCCCACTCTGGAACTGAGAGAGGCGGCGTACATCGCGTATGCAAAGGCCAAGCTCAGTCGAAATTATCGCGACTGCACTGCGAGGATTCATCAGGCAAACCAAGCTGAAGCAAAAAGAGCCGAGGCCGCAGAGGCTAGGCAAAAGCTCACCAAGCTTGCGCTTGCGCATAGAGATCCTGCCGACGTGGTGGCCCAGGTTCTCAACTACACGACGTTCGGCGCAGATGATGGAATTGGCGATTCAGCATTCTGGTGGCGGGACCCGAGCAAGGGTACTTGCCTCTATCGACTGCATTACGTTCTGAGCGTCGACTGGGGTGCCCTGTCGTTTTTGATGTCGGGCCTTTATCCACCGCGCGAGATAGACCTCGATCAGTTGGATCCTAAGAACATCTCGTTCGAGACGGAGCCAACGTGGGATGGTCAACGGTATGCCGGGCTAACGACCGTCGTGAAGCATGAGGGTAGGGAGATCATGGCCCATCGCATGCAGACCCTCCTACTAGGCGACGGCCGCAGGGATCTAGATCGGTTAGCGCGAGGTTGGGCACTGATCTACGACGGGAAATGCAAGGGTAGCAAAAAACTCTTCTAGTGCTGCGACGTGGAACGCGCCTTTCAAGAGGCAGTTGCTTTGTTGAGATGTGGGGCGACGATGAGATACGGGACGGCTGAGTGTTGCGATTGCTACGTCCGACTGCCCAAGCCTGAGATGTATCGCGGCAAAAAACGATCGTGGTTTGACTTCGAGCTCTATACGCCTCCTACGAGAGATTACTATGGGTGGAGGAATGGCGTTTGGACCCGAACTGGGCGCAGTGTATCCAATAGGGGGCCCAAGCAGCCGAAACCAAAAAACGTGTGGCGCTGTAGAGCTTGCCACCGTCGCCACCGCATCAAGTGGGTTCTGATCATAGCGGCGGGCGTAGCATTTTGGTGGTTCGCCGCATCCATACCTCCCGCGGAAAGGCCATCAGGTTCACCACCAAACTTGGACTCTCGACCAAACAGCAGCCGATCGGTCGATTGACGGGCGCGGGAGGACATCTGCAACAGCAACCTTTGGTGCGTGGATGCAGGAACTCTTCGCAGATTGGCAGTGGCATCACATCATCGCCATCGTATCAGGCTGTGTCAGATTGTGTGGGATCATCGGAGTAGCTTGCGAGCCGTACTTCCTACTCACGCAGCGACGCGCGTGACCTCGCAATGTTCGCGCGGATGCGCGGGTTGGTCAAACCAGCGATCGCCACCATCGGTCTGATGCTGCTGGGACTTCGGCTGTGTTCAACATGCATTCGACTGTAGCCGCGATATGATCGCACTTCAGGCAGTCACATCTTCCACGCCCGCACGGAACGCGCCTGCGAAGCGACGGAGCATCTTGATGAAATGCCGAACGTTGAGACCTCCATTGAAGGTGATCCAGTAACGGCCCCACAGGCATCCTTCGGCGTAGGAAAACTGCGAGACCATGATGCTTGTGTTGAGTTGGTTCACTTTTGTGAGCCAATCGATCGTGACCTCGGCTTCCGGCTCGAAGAACGTCGACATCAAGATTAGCTTCGCGTCAGGATCGATGCTGATCCATACGGGGAATGGCACTCCATCTGTGACGTAGATATCGCCACTGTCGTCGATAATGTGGTCGATGTAGGCGGAGTTGAGCAGGTCGGACAAGCGACCGATGCTGATGTGATCCTCGGGAATGAGGACGGCAGCGAGTGGAAGAAGCGCTTCGACGTTTGATGCCATGTGTGCTCCGGTTGTTACCCCGGTAGTATACAGCCAATCCAAATGACCCGCAGCCTGAGCAAAAACGCCAGCGTTCTCAAATGCCTGCTTCGCCGTGCGTTATGATGATGTCTTCACGGATGACAAGCCAACATCGGCGAGTGTACGAGACGCTTGCTCCGCTGCGGCTGCGGCAGCATCAAATCGGACTTCGAGTGCGGTCGAGGTGCCTCTTAACTGATCGATCACCTTCCGCGTCCACTCAACGTATTCCAGCAGCCGCAGAGAGTCCCAATCAGCGGGTGGGCTTTGTGCGAGCGAGTTCAAATTGCTGATCTTGTCCGCGAGCGTGAGGACCTTGGCATCGTGCGATTTGTGCGCGGTCTTCTCAATCTGGAGCTGCTTGCGCACTGCTTTTTGCAGAGTCTTGTCGTCTGAAACCTCCTGAACGAGTGCGAGCACTCGGCTTCCGAAACGGCCCTCGATTTCTTCAGGAGATATGCCCTGATCCTCGATCGCATCGTGCAGCAGCGCCGCAATCAGTAAGTCCGTAGATGGCTCGTCAACGTGGGCCGCAATCAGCGTGGCAACATCGAGCAAGTGATTGATATATGGCTCGCGGTTGGAGCCTTTCCTGGTCTGCTGTGCATGCCAGGTTGCGGCCAGTGTGGCTGCCGTCAGTAGCGATTTAACATCCATCCTTACCTCCTTCAAAATGACAGCGGCATCGGTTGGTTTCACCGGTGAAATGAACTCCCACCACCTCTTGTTACTAAGCCAGTCCCTGTGGGCAGCTGCAATGGAATCGCTGCATGTTGGGTAGCTCAAGTTCGACAACGTAACTGACGTCACGTTGCAGGCTTCGCCTAATGACGTCACTTCTCGACATCCCAAACACGCTTGCGGCTTGGTCTAGTTGAGCAACTAGTTCGGGTTAGGGGCTGAGTAGTACGTTTCCAATATCGTCGTCGTCCTTGCGTTGATCCGAGCTTCGCTCCATCGATACGTTGGAAGCGATGTCGATTCTGCATTTGGAAAGATGTGATCAGGGATGCTGGTCGGCCCGTTTAGCTATATTTCCGTAAGCAGAATATTTGGAGAGATCAGAACTTCAGTGGCATCACAGCTTCGTTGAAGTTCACGAACCTCAAGAATGCTCAGGCCGCTAATTGATGTCGCTGAAGTGATTGTCTGGAGCTATCTGGCTGGAAGCCGAAGGCTTGATCTTAGCGGTTGTAGGAAGATGCTGAGAGCAGGCATGAGTAGGACATTAGCGGCAAGCACAAGGCTCGCCGCTGTGTATTTTTTGATGGATCGCGTGAAGTACACGGCCTGACCCACTTACTGTGAAAACTGTACCCCCTGGTCATTCCAAGAGCTGGCAGAGCAGAGACGGCTGACATAAGTCGCCGCGCTACGGCTATCGCCTTCTTCGCGGATCACCCGCATCCAAGGCCAAAGCGGCCCACCGTCACGACCGCTGAGCCACGCGGTATGCAGAGCAGAGCTAAGCTTCATCCCCTCGAAGGCGGATGATGGTCTCATGGAAACTGGTGTGTGGAGGAGGATGTGAAGGTGCAGTGTGCCCGCTGTCCTATCGCCCTGATAGAACGCGATCCAGTGGAACCGCTCGTCTAACGGTGCCATGGCAAACCTTCTGTGCAGGAGGCGCTTACAGATGTGGTAGTTCATCTTTTTGAGCGATCGAAGCGCTCTTTCGTTCGACCAACGGCGAAGCTGGTTGGGATCGATCACGATGTGGTGAGACCACGGAATGCTTCTCAGCCAATCCTGAAGGTCGCTCTTCTTAAATGTCGTCGTCATTGAACTCCTATACTGATGAATATTTATGGTCACCACATCTCGACCACCTTTCGCTTGGCCTCGGGATTGATGTCGATGTAGCGCTGCGTGGTGCTTAGGGCTGCATGGCCCGCAAGCGCCTGCACGTCACGGAGCGAACCTCCAACCGTCGAGATGCGGCGGGCCGCGTTCGTGATGAAGGTGCGTCGCCCCGAGTGGCTTGAGCATCCTTCGAAGCCCAGCCTGCGATACCAAGCGCGGAAGAGGTTGACGAGCACCTGAGCGGAGGTCGACCTGGAGCGTGCCGTTCTAATGACACGGTCCTCAGGGCGAGAGTTAGCGCAGTTCGCTCTCCACAACGCGAGCGCTTGACGCAGCTCTTTGCTGAGCGGAATAGTCCGTCCCCCCGTCCGTCCTTTCGAAGCAGTGTTTGGTAGGGCGATGTCTTCCGCGATGGAGCCGTCGGAAGACGTCACCATCGACCAGCTGAGCGACGCAATCTCTTTGGCGCGAAGTCCTGCCCTCACGGAAAGCAGGAAAATGACGCGGTTGCGGAGGGGTTGCCGCGTCGCCGCGAGATACGCGAGCACGGCTTCAATCTGCGCGCGGGAGAGTACTTTAGCTTGCTTTCCAAGCGACATTTACTTCCTCCAAGAAGTATAGCGATGATGGAGGTAAGTGCAACCAAAATATGCTCAATAAGGTACCCTAGGCGAATGCTTGGCGCTGCGATCAGCGCCAGCATAAGCAATTGAAAGAACAGAATAAAATCACACAAGTAAGTAGTACAAGCACTGCCACGGAAAGAACGACTAGACCGCTCTAGCACGCCCGATAGCTAGATAATGATTGCAGCCGCCGACGGAATTCCGTCGGCGGCTGTGCTGTTTTTGGGTGTGCGCTCTACGGCCCGGCCAGGCCGAGAGATCGACGTGTGGGGAGGCCCGAGTGCTTCCGGAAAAGTGGGCACCGGTTTTCCGCTAAGAAGCACGGGCAAAGAAGTGCTTCCGGAAAAGTGGGCACCGGTTTTCCGATGAGAAGCACGGGCAAAGAAGTGCTTCCGGAAAAGTGGGCACCGGTTTTCCGATCAGAAGCACGGACAATCGAAGAGATGGAGGCGTGCTGCAATTAAAAGCAGGACGGCTCTAGGCCGCCTCGCGCAGCAGCCCGTCGAGATCCAGCCGGCGCGTATACATCGCAAGATGCCCGTCCCCGTCGCGGGGCCAATGCTCCGGCTCGCGATCTCGATAAAGCTCGATGCCGTTGCCGTCGGGGTCGCGCAGATAGAGCGCCTCGCTCACCCCGTGATCGCTCGCGCCTTCCAGAGGCACGCCCGCCGCCAGCAGGCGCCGCAGCGCGTCCGCCAGCGCCGCGCGCGTGGGATAGAGGATGGCAACGTGAAAGAGCCCGGTGGTGCCGGGCGCTGGCGGCCCGCCGCCCTTACTCTCCCACGTGTTGAGGCCGATGTGGTGATGGTATCCGCCGGCCGCGAGAAACGCTGCCTCTTTCCCGAACCGCTGCGTCACCTCGAAGCCGAGCACGCCGCAATAGAACGCCAGCGCGCGCTCGAGGTCAGCAACCTTCAGGTGCGCGTGTCCGATGCGCACGCCGGGATCGATGGGGCGCGGCGTTTGTTGCGGATCGACGGACGGCACGGATGAGTTTTGCGGTGGCATGGGAATCTCGCGGTTGGCTTCAACTGCTATGTGGTCGCGGCCGGACGCAATTACAGGTGTGCGCATGCGTGAGATGCAGCCATCGGACATGACCGCGCCGAGGTCGGCGTCATCGGGTTGGGACATGCCATTCGATGGGACGCGCCCGTGCCGCCGGTCCGCCGGCCGCCCGCGCTCCGCACGAGCCGACACCGGGCGCCACGCGTCGCGCCGGTCGACGGGAGACCTCTTCCCGCCAGCTTACGTGGATCTAGACGTCTGCCCGTGTCCGCGTCGCCATTGGCTGTGCGAAATCAGTTTTGAAAAGCATCACGAAGCGAAATGAGATTTATTCTGCATTGCCATTTCATCCATGACGACTTGGAATTGTTTCCCGGCGCACTGCATTAAATCAGTCATTGATTATACCTTAGTCCGATACTCGCCCTTTATTTCGCGCCAATTGTTCGAAAGGCGAATGGACGAAAATCAAAATTGCCTCATGTTGACGCACCGGGGCGCACCGAACAGCAGCTCCTAGAGAAAACGAATTGGGAGAAACGCCATGCAACGTCGACACCCCGCGCGGGGCGTCAACGCGACGCTTTTTGCCGCCGCTTCGGCTTTGGCAATCGCCGCCGCAATCTGCATTTTTCCAAATGAATCCAACGCCACAGACGCCAAGCCTGTGACGTGGGAAGATATTTTGAATGACGAGAAGACCCCGGGCGACGTGGTCAGCTGGGGCATGGGTGTCCGCAATCACCGCTACAGCGATCTCGATAAGATCAACGTCGATAATATTGCCCGTTTGAAACCGGCGTGGTCGTTTTCATTCGGCGATGAAAAACAACGCGGCCAGGAAACGCAGGCGCTTATCCATGACGGCGTAATTTATGTAACGGCGTCCTATTCCCGCGCTTTTGCACTCGATGCAAAAACCGGCAAGAAGCTTTGGAGCTATTCCCACCGCCTGCCCGACGACATCCGCCCGTGCTGTGACGTCGTAAACCGCGGCGCCGCCCTTTACGGCGACAAGCTGTTCATGGGCACGCTCGACGCCGGCATCGTCGCGTTGAACGCCAAGACGGGCAAGCTTGTCTGGTCCAAGAAATTCGAAGATCACACCGCCGGCTACACGATGACCGGTGCGCCCTCGATCGTGAAGGATCAGAAGACGGGCAAGGTGCTGCTGATTCACGGCTCCTCGGGTGACGAATTCGGTGTCGTTGGCCGCCTCTATGCGCGCGATCCCGACACCGGCGAGGAAATCTGGATGCGTCCGCTGGTCGAGGGCCACATGGGCCGCCTCAACGGCAAGGACTCCACCTACACGGGCGACCCGAAGGCGCCGTCGTGGCCGAACAACAAGGACGGCGGCAAGGTCGAAGCCTGGAACCATGGCGGGGGCGCTCCCTGGCAGACCGCGACCTATGACGAGAAGACCAACACGATCGTCATCGGCACCGGCAACCCCGCGCCGTGGAACCATCACTATCGCTCCGGCCCGAATGGCGACTGGAAGCCCTACGACAGCCTCTACACCTCCGGTCAGGTTTACATCGAGCCCTCGACCGGCGAGCCCGTCGGCTTCTTCCAGCACACGCCGAACGACGCTTGGGACTATTCGGGCAACAACCCGATCACGCTGTTCGAGATGGAGAAGGACGGCAAGATCGTGCGCGCCGGTGCCCATGCCGACCGCAACGGCTTCCTGTTCATCACGGATCTCGACAAGCTGACCGCCCGCGACGGCAAGATTTCCAAGCAGGTCGGCTCTGCGCTCGGCATTTATCCGATGGTGCCGGAGATATCCTGGGCCACCGGCTGGGACGTCGCGAACGGCCGTCCGCACGAGGTCGAGGGCCAGCGCCCGCCTGCGCCGGCAAAGGGTGAAGCCAAGGGCAAGACCATCAAGGTGACGCCGAATTTCCTCGGTGGCACGAACTGGATGCCGATGGCCTACAGCCAGGACACCAAGCTGTTCTACATCCCGACCAACGACTGGACCGAAGACTACTGGACCGAGAACCTGACGTACAAGAAAGGCGCCGCCTATCTTGGACAGGGTTTCCGCATCAAGCGCACGCACGACGATCACGTCGGTGCACTGCGCGCGATGGATCCGACCAACGGCAAGGTTGTCTGGGAGCATCTCGAGCCGATGCCGCTTTGGGCAGGTGTCCTGGCCACCAAGGGCGGCTTCGTCCTCACCGGCACCAGCGACGGCTACGTCAAGGCGTTCGACGCCAAGGACGGCAAGGAGCTGTGGAAGTTCCAGACCGGCTCGGGCGTCGTCTCGCAGCCCGTCACCTGGGAGATGGACGGCAAGCAGTATATCGGCATCACGTCGGGCTACGGCGGAGCGGTTCCGCTGTGGGGTGGCGACATGGCCGATCAGACCAAGCAGGTCAGCCAGGGCGGCTCCTTCTGGGTTTTCGAGGTGCCGCACACCACCGCATCGACTGAGTAAACGACAAGGTTCGAGCGGGCGGCCTTCGCTCACGCCCGCTCACCCAAGAGGCAGCCGGATACCGCCGAGAGTGTCCGGCTGCCCTAATCCGCGGCTTTCTTGCTCCCAGGTCGGATCATGCATCAGCGCTGCTTCCCATCGCGCTCGCGCCTTGTGGCGATTCTCTTGATGGCACTGGCCTCGCCTGCTTTCGTCGGAAACGTCGATGCGCAGGACTACCCCGTCATCGAGAACACGGAAGATCGCCCCGATCCGTGGGTGATCAACGGCTGCACCATCGCGCCGAAGACGGTGTGCAAGAACGCGGATCTGCGATTTGCCGACCTGAAGGATGCCAATCTCGAAGACGCTGACCTTCAAGGCGCCGTCCTCTCGCGCGCCGACTTGCGGCACGCCAATCTGCAGGGCGCCAATCTCAAGGGCGCCAATCTCGATGGCGCCCGCCTGGAGATCGCCTTCATGGCCCGCGCCGATCTTTCCGGTGCAACGATGAAGGGTGCAAACTTTACCTCCGCGCGCGTTGCGAAGGCAGACTTCTCCGGCGCCGATCTCACCGCCGCCAGTCTCGAGAACGCGATGGCGAAAGGCGCGCGCTTCATCGGCGCCCGCTTCATCAACACCGATCTGCAGGAGACGAAGTTCTACGAGGCCGACCTTTCCAACGCCGTGTTTGACGGCGTGCGCATCCGCTTCGCCATCTTCCAGGATGCGTTCATGGAGGGCTGCAAAGGTTGCCCCCACGATTGGCAAACCGGCGTCGCCGTCTGGGCCACCGACAAATCCAAGTGGGAACCTGCCGAGCCCGCGGTAAAGCAATGACGGCCGCGCGTGGTCCCTTGCGAACGCTGCACCTGGCGATGGCATCATGCTGTTTGACCGCCTGTGCGACGTGGTGCGCAACGGCAAGCGCAAGCTCTAACGCCGGCATATTGGAATGCCTTCCAATTCGCGACGATATCGGGCGCCTGGCTTGTTTCGACCGCGAGGCGCGCAAGCTCGTCGAGCCGCGCTTCGCCGGCCGCCTTTCCAAGATCACAGAGCCGTTCTCGATCGAGCAGCCGACACTCCTGCGCTACCAGAGCGATGGGCCCATTTTCGTTCTCTACCTGAAAGCCGCCGACGGAGCCGTGGTTCAGAACCTGCACATTGGCGGCGGGGGAGAGGCGACGTACCTCATCGAGCACCCCGGCACCTACTTTCTCGACGTCAACGGCAGCGAGTCGTGGCGCATCTGGCTCGAACCCGAAACAACACCCAAGACGAACTAGAGAAGGCTACCACTATGACGTTTCGTGCATTGATCGGCGCGTTCCTGATGCTTCTGCTGCTTCCCGTTGCGGTGGTCTATGGGCACGGCGACGGCGCACCCCAGCCCGTCGACACCACAGGATTGCCCCCGCTCGGCGATGATTGGGTCGCTTCGAACCCCTATCGCAACGATTCGAAGCTGCATGACATTGCCGTCGAAATCGGATCGCGCGGGTACAACTCCAACTGCGCGCGCTGCCATGGCCTCGAAGTGAAGTCGGGCGGCATGGCGCCGGATCTGCGTGAGCTCGGCGAGGGCGAGACCGAGGACGCCTGGTTCATCACACGTGTCCTCAATGGGGCGACAGTGGGCGGCCGCCAGAAGATGCCTCCGTTCCAGGGGTTGCTGAATCAGGAAGCGATCTGGGCCATCCGCACCTATATCGACGCGCAACCCAATTGAGTTCGGCGGGCACGGCTATGCGCATCCTGGTTTGTCTCTTCGCCATTGCTTTCGCGTGTCTCAGTGAAGCGAGCGCGGGCGAAACCGCCTGGGATGCGATCCGCGCGGACCTCTTTCAGGACCGCCAGATCATCGACGATGGAGAATCGGTCCGCATCGTCGCGCCGAAACGCGCCGAGGACGCCTCCATCGTGCCCGTCACGATCTACATCTCCGGCAATCTCGCCGCGCGTGCCAGACAGCTCACGCTCATCGTCGATGAAAACCCCGCGCCCGTCGCGGCCGTTTTCAGGTTTGGCGACGGCTACCGGGAGGGGAACGTTGGCGACCGGATCATCGAGACGCGCATTCGCCTCAACGATATGAGCGCGGTGCGCGCCGTGCTCGAGACGGGCGACGAGCCGGCCAAGGTTTATGCCGCGAGCCAGTTCGTTGCCGGAGCCGGCGGCTGCACGTCGACGTCGCTGAAGGACATGGACGAGGCAATGGCCGCGCTCGGCAAGACGCGCTTGCGGGTTGACCGCGACGCAACGCGCGGGCCCGCCTGGCGCGAAGCCTTGCTGCAAGTGCGCCACCCCAACTTTTCCGGCATGCAGATCGACACCAAGACCAACGCCTATCTGCCGGCGCACTTCGTCGAGCGCATCGACCTCGACGTGGCGGCCCGCCCGCTGGTGACCATCGAAAGCGGCATGTCGATTGCGGAAAACCCGATCTTCCGTTTCAGCTTCGCGGATTTCGCCGGTGAACCCTTGAAGGCCGTGGTGCGCGACACCAAAGGCGGTCTCTTCAGCGCGCGGACGGAGCGCGACTTGCAGTGATGCGCCTCGCCGTGACAGGCGCCGCTGCATGTGCTTGTGCGTTGGCCGCCGCGGCGGAGATCCACGACTACATGATCCTGCGGCTGCTTTACCTCGATACGAGCTGCGGCGTTGAGCATTTGGAGCGCCTGGAGCCGAGCACGCCGGACACCCGCCGCTTTCACGCGAAATGCCGAGATGTCGCCACCTTCCCGCACGGTATCGACGTCGTCTGTACCGACATCCTCGACGACCGCTCCTGCAAGGTGACGACAGACCCGCAGTCATTCGACAGTCTCGAGCTGCTGAGACCTCGAGCGGAGTGATCGAGATCGCGGGGATGGTCGCTATTCAGAAGCGCGCCGGTTTTCCGCTAAGAAGCACGGGCAAAGAAGAGTGCTCCCGGAAAAGTGGGCACCGGTTTTCCGATGAGGAGCACGGGCAAAGAAGTGCTTCCGGAAAAGTGGATACCGGTTTTCCGCCAAGAAGCACGGCCAGACAATCACCTGGAGCCGTTCTGCGTTTCCACCTGACCGGAACGCTCTAGGACGAGCTGGACGGCTGCCGCACCAGAGTGTGCACCTCGCGCATGCTGCCGTGCGGATCGCGCCGGAAGCCGAGGCGCTCGGCCGCTGCAAACAGCCTTCCGAGACCCTCCTGCCCGTAAACGTTGGTGTGCACTTCGAGCACGATCGCCCTGACGTGCGGCAGGCGCTCGATGTCCAGCAGAGGCAGCTCGCCGCCCTCGATATCCATGATGAGGACGTCCGGCCGGTGCGTTTCGACGAGCGCACCCAGCTCGAGGCACGGCACGTCGCATGTGCGCTCGTATGCACCCGTCCCGGCGTCGAGCGAGCTCGCCCAGAAATCGCGCCGGCAATAAAAAGGCATGTGAGCTGCACGCGGAAGAACCTGCGCCACGCCGTTCATCACCAGCGCGTTGCCGATGTCGTTGATCGCGTGCACGGTTGCGATGTAGGGAACGAGATCGGGGTTCGCCTCCACGCATACGATCTTTCCGGCCGTCGTATTCCGGCGCAGATAGCTCGACACGAAGCCGAGCCCCGAGCCGAGCTCCAGCACGGTATCGCCCGGCCGTACCATTCGCGCGCCCATGCGCGCCTCGCCCCACTCGTAGCGCCCCTTGGCGAGCGTCCACTCCATGTTCGCCGATATGACATTCGGCGCCAGCGGCAGCCGTATGCCGTCGATGCGCGCTTCCCCGCGCCAGCGGTTGATGTGGAGTTGCGCGTAGCGTTTGAGCTTCATGGGGGACCGGGCGGATGGCGATGGGCCACGAAGCTAATCCGGCACTCGGCCGTCCGCCACGGACAATCTCTGCTCTGGTTACGCGCGCGCAGCGCGCGATGAGGCGCGGCAACCCGCGGTTGCGGACAACGCCTGCGCGATGCTGCCGCCGTTGTCCCGCGGTGCCGGCTGGCACCGCGGTGCATTGCCGCTCGCGATTAGTGTCGCGCGGTGTCGGGCTGCGTGGGCGCCGGTGCCAAGGGTGGGGCATGCTTCGCCGGTTCCCCGTGCCCATGGCCGCCCGCGATGCGGTCCGAAAGCGCCAGCAGCACGCCGGAGACGACAAAGACGACGTGAATCGTCACCAGCCAGAAGAGGTCGCGGTCGGACACGTTGTTGACCGACATGAACTGCTTCAACAGCTGGATGGCGGAAATCGCAACGATCGAGCCCAGGAGCTTGATCTTGAGCGCGGTGAAATCGATCGTGCCCATCCACTCGGGCCAGTCGCGATGTTCGCTGTGGTCGATCTTCGAGACGAAGTTCTCATAGCCCGAGAAGATCACGATCACGATCAGCGATCCCGTGAGCGACAGGTCGACCAGCGCCAGGAGGCCGAGGATGACCTGCGATTCCGACGCGGTGAATGCCGTCTCGGCAATATGCACCAGCTCGGCGATGAACTTGATGAGGAGCACGATGAGCGACAGTGCGAGGCCGAGATAGAATGGCGCTAGAATCCACCGGCTGGCGAAGATGATGGTCTCGATCAGGCGTTCCGTCGCTTTGAGGACCGGGCGCGTCATGGGGAATTTTCCGCTGTTGCGTTTGTCGTCGCGTGTATCGCACGCAGCGGGAAATCTTCGCAAGCAAAGGCCCCGGCGCGCTATGCGACACCGGGGCCTCCCACCTGCTGTTCGCTATTCGTGATGCACGCGGCGAAGCGTGTCGGAGGTGCCTCGCAGTGGGCACCGGTTTTCCGATAAGAAGCACGCAAACACAAAAGCCTAGAGCCGTTCCGCCATTCTTGGACGTCGGAACGGCTCTGGGCTGTTCTCGGAGTTTCAGTGCGAGCCGGAACGCTTCTTTCGCTTGTTCCAGCTCGCGCGCTTCTTCTTCTTTTTCTTTGGAGAGCGGGCTTTCTCGCGCGCCGGCTCTTCCATTTTCAGCGTTGACTTGTGGGCGATCTGCTCGCGCAGGGCCGCATAGCGCCGGCAGCTCGGTAGCGTCAGCGAGCATTGCAGCGGCCGGGTGAGAACCGGGCTGAGGCCCTCGCGCTGGCTCAGCGGAGCAAGCTGCCTCTCGAAGTTCTCGCCCAGCCTGTTGGCAATGATCGTCGCTGCCGCGGGACCACCCAGGAAAGTGGCCGCGCCGGAGATCGACGCCGTCTTGATCTCCGCCGTCTGCGGCTTGATCTGCGGCTGTTCTGCGACGCGTTTATTGATGCGGGACAGATCGGCGATGACCTGTGCCGTTTCCGGACACACGTGTAGCGGACCGGGATTGAGCGCTTCGAGACGGTTTGCCGGGGTGAACTCGTAGCGGCTGCCGCAGACGCTCACGCGGGGCGGACGGTGAGTGCGCTCAAAAAGGTCATAACCCTCTTTGAGGTTGCGCCAGAATCCCTGCCACTGCGGCGCGGGATACTTGGCGAAGTTCTCTTCCGTCATGCGGAAGGGGAACACGTGGATCGGAATGTTGGACTGTCCGGCCTCGAGGGCCGTCGTCGCCAGCTTGTGGACTTCGAGCGCAACGGCGTTCGTCATCGCAAAGCAGCCGATGGAAGAGCAGCCGCCGTGGATGAGGATGTAAGAGCCCGAACGCAGATTGATCTTATCGAACGGGTTCGGGTAGCCGATGTTGAGCGACTTCGGCCAGCGCGCGCCCTTGTGGTAGCTCTGCTCGAGGTTGACCGTGTAGAAGCCCTCGGGCGCTTGCTTGTCGCCCTCCTTCTGCTTCGGACCGAGCGAGCCGGACCAGTAGCAGATGGGATAGGACGCAAAGAGCTTGTAATTGCCGTCCTCGTCGGCCGCCCAGATCTCCATCTGCGATTCAGCTTTGAACACGCGGATGTAGAGCGCGGAGTCGGGCGAGATTCCCTGTTCGTTGAGGCGCTCGTCGAGCCGCTTCAGGTCAGGCGTGCCAGGAAGTGGCAGCTTGCCCCCGGAGTTGGCCCGCTTGCGTTCCATACGCACCCGGGTGATCTCGGACATATCTAGCGACAGTGCTGACGCGGTCCCGATCGGTCCAAGGACGGCGACAGCGGCGCACACGGCAAGAGCGGCACGCCCAATGTAAGCGATCGACTTCGTCATGCCATCGCTTGTGCACGGTGCGTGCCAACGGCCGCTCGGCCGATCGGCTCGCGCCACGCGCGAATTGTTGCGGTAACTGTCAGCATGTTGAACTCTCTTACTTCTTCGTGCTGGCGGCGGCTGGTGAAAAATCGAGGGGTGAATGTCAACTGCGACTCACGTCGCAGGGCAGTTCACTTCGATGGGCACACTGCCGTCGCTTTCCCCATTTGCAGGCCCGATCGCGTAGCGTCCATCGCACACGCTAACGACCGGCGGGACGCGATCTCGCAAGAAGGCGTCATGCCCCGTTTGCAGTTGTCGCCAAAATCCGATGTTCGGATTCGCCGCATGCAGTGACATGTTTGCCGCTGTCATGCGGAACGGAAAGGCCTGCACTTGCACGCGCTTTTGGCCTGCCGTGAGGGCGGAGGTCAACAATGACCAAATTTCATCAATAACGCGATCAGTCATAGCGTAGCAGCCAATGGAGCGGCAATCGCCATGCACCATGAGGAACGATCCGGTGCGTCCATGTGACCTATCGAAGGCGTTCGGATACCCGAGGTTGAAGGACAGGTGATACTTGCTGTTCGGGTTGAGGGCGGTGGAATCCACCGTGTAGAACCCTTCCGGCGCCTGTTTATCGCCTTCGCGCACCTTAGGGCCGAGTTTTCCCGACCACATGCAGATGGGATACGTTTCGAACAGCTCGAAACGCCCGTTGCGCTGCATCCAGACTTCGAGCTGGAACTCGCGCTTGAAGATGCGGATCAGGACCGGCGCGCCCAGCGTCAGATTGCGGCGCGCGAGGCGTTCCTTCAGCGTACTGAGGTCGGGCGTTCCCGGAAGCGTCGTGCCGGTCGAGTACGTCGCCCAGTGCTTGGCCTTCCGGGCATATATAAGCTCGTCCTCGATCAGCGCGAAGACCTGCGGCCAGAAGAAGTAGCAGATGCCGCCAATGATGACGGCAAGCGTCCCTAGCGCAAAGAGTACGGAGCGCCAGCGGCGTTTACGGCGTACGTCCATCACGGGAACATGCCGACGTTTCGTTCGCCGCGCAATCCGCTGCGCAGAGGATGGCGTGCGGTGATGTCGCAGGCCGACATTGCTATTGCGAGTAGCCGAAAATGGACGTGCTGCCCGTTTCCACGGGGGCGCCCAGGCCGTAGGCGGGGCTGTAAGCCGTCCCGTTCGCGGAAGCCGTCGCAGTGTTCGGCGCCGTCACCGTCGCGAACTGGCGCGTCTTGGGCCCTGGCGCAATGACGCGCTCTTCGGCGATCTGCTGCTCATAGGGCTTCGGCCTGAACGGCTCGAACGACGGCCGGTAGAACGGCGGGCAGACGTCGTCGGGGCGCACCGATGCGTTGGGGGAGAACTTGACGTTGACGAGATAGCGCTTCTCGCACACGCCGATCGCCGGCGGTATGCGATACGTCTCGAAGAAGTCGTAGCCCTGCTTCAGCGTCTTCCAGAACGGCATGTTGGGGTTGCCGTTGTAGCGAGCGAGATTGGCCTCCGTCATGCGGAACGGAAAGGCGTGCACCTCGAACGCAGGCTGCCCGCCGTGCAGGGCTTCGCGCGCAAGCGTGTAAATCTCTTCCATCAACGCGTCCGTCATCGCGTAGCAGCCGACGGACTTGCAGTTGCCGTGCACCATCAGCGCGTGGCCCGTGCGCTGATGCGCGCGGTCGTAGGCGTTGGGATAGCCGAGGTTGAAGGCGAGGTAGTATTGCGAGTTGGGGTTCATCTGCTGATCGCTGACGCGATAGAACCCTTCCGGTGCCTGGCGGTCGCCGACCGCGGTTTTCGGCCCGACGTTCCCCGACCAGTTGCAGATCGGGTAGGTCTTGAAGTGATAGAAGCGGCCGTCGTCCCGGGCTTTCCAGACCTCGAGCTCGGACTCTTCCTTGAAGATGCGGATGAAGATCGGCGAGCCGGCGTCCATGCCCTTGCGCCCCAGCATCGACATCGTCTCTTTGCTGAGGGGCACGTCGCCCCGGCTGATCTCGGTCATGGAGGGGCCGCTGCAGGCCGCGAGCACGCAAGCGGCGGCGGCCGCTGTCGCGGCGAGCAGGAAGCGGGCCCGTGAGGCCCAGCCGGGGATGATCATACGCATACGCAGTGCCCCTGGCGCACGGTGATCAACCATCGATCTCCAGACCTTAAGATTTAGTTAACGTTACCGGATTCTTACGGGCGATGCACGCACGCGCAACGACGCGACAACTTAAGCGGCAGCTAGCCGCAAAGATAGGACGCAAATGGGGCGCATGGTGCCGGGACGGTGGAAGAGGCTTGGGATAACCCCTTAGAGAGACTGCCCAATTTCCATGAAGCGCGCATGCCGTTGGCGGCGGATCTCCGCCGGCGACTTGCCGTCGAACTCCGCCAGCGCACGGGCAATGGCGTCGCCCGTTGATTTCATAATCGATTCGCGGTCGCGATGGGCGCCGCCCACGGGCTCGGTGATGATGACATCGATGACACCGAGCTGGTCGAGGTCCTGGGCGGTCACCTTCATGTTCGTGGCCGCGTCGATGGCCCGGGCGGAATCGCGCCAGAGGATCGAGGCGGCGGCCTCGGGCGAGGCGACCGTATAGATCGCGTGCTCCAGCATCAGGATGCGGTTGGCCGTGGCGATGGCGATGGCGCCGCCCGAGCCCCCCTCCCCGATCACCACGGAAATCAGCGGCACCCCGATGGCGAGGCAGCAGTCGGTCGAGCGGGCGATGGCCTCGGCCTGGCCCCGCTCCTCGGCCCCGATGCCGGGATAGGCGCCGGCCGTGTCGACCAGCGTAATCACGGGAAGATTGAAGCGCTCGGCCATTTCCATCAGGCGCACGGCCTTCCGGTAGCCCTCGGGCTTGGCCATGCCGAAGTTGTGCCGGATGCGGCTTTCGGTGTCCGAGCCCTTCTCATGGCCGATCAGCATGACGGAGCGGCCCCGGAAGCGGCCGAGCCCCCCCACGATGGCCTCGTCCTCGGCGAAATAGCGATCGCCCGCCAGCGGCGTGAAATCCTCGATGAGGGCGTTCACGAAGTCGAGGCAGTGGGGACGCTCGGGATGGCGCGCCACCTGCGTTTTCTGCCATGGGGTGAGCTTGGAATAGGTATCGACGAGCGCTGAGCGGGCCTTTTGCTCAAGCTTCTTGATCTCGTCCGCAATGGAGACGGGACGGTCCTCGCCCTCAAGCGCACGCAGCTCGGCGACCTTGCTTTCCAGCTCGGCGATCGGCTTCTCGAAATCAAGGTAGGTGCGGATGGGGGAGCGCTCCAAGAGGGTCCTCATGCAGATACCGGGGGTTTGGAGCGGACAATCACGATACCCTTTCGGCGATGTCAAGGAGGAGCAGGGGAGCGGCTTAATTCGGGATTACGCGCCCATTCCTCCACAGGACCGTTCAATCCTTCCTGGCGAGGGGATGGTGGTCGTGGACGAGTTTGCGCAGGCGCTCCTCCAGCACGTGGGTGTAGATCTCCGTGGTGGAGATGTCGGCATGGCCGAGCAGCATCTGCACCGCGCGCAGGTCCGCCCCCCGGTCCAGGAGGTGGCTGGCGAATGCGTGCCGCAATACGTGCGGGCTGACCCGCTCCCCGTCGAGGCCCGCCTCCTCTGCGAGCGCCTTGAGATCCTGGCCGAAGCGCTGACGGGTCAGATGGCCCTGCGCGCTCTTCGATGGGAACAGCCATCGGCTCGAGACGCGCCCCTCGCCGCTGATTGCCGCAATGTAGCGGTTGAGAGCGGCCTGCGCCGAGGCATTGAGCGGCACGAGCCGTTCCCGGCCGCCCTTGCCCTTGATCGTCAGGATGCGGGCGTCCCCCGCGAGCACCGTCCTTGGCAGCGAGACGAGCTCGGAGACGCGCATCCCTGTTGCGTAGAGCATCTCGACGAGGCAATGGAGCCGCAGCGCACGGATGCGCTCGATGGGCTCTTTCTCCACCGCCGCCGCGCGTTCCGCCGCCGCCGCGATCAGGCGGTCGACCTCCGCCACACTCAGGGTCTTGGGCAGCGCGCGCGCCTTGCGCGGACCCGTCTGGCCGTGGGTCGGATCGGCATCGGTGAGCCCCTCCGCCACGAGAAACCGATAGAGCTGGCGCACGGCGGAAAGGCCGCGGGCGCGGGAAGCGGCGCTGATCCCCTCGGCGGAGCGGGCCTCGAGCCAATTCGCAATGTCGCGTTCGCATGCGGTCGTCAGCGCGACACCCTGCGCGGCGAGATGCGCGCTGAATTTCTCCAGGTCGCGTCGGTAGGCCTCGATGGTGTTCGACGCTGCCCCGCGCTCGACGCCCAGCATCTCCAGAAACGCCTCGATGTGCCGCTGGCTCGCGCCCATGCCTGCCTCAGCCGAACAGTGAAGTGCCGGTGCTAGTTGATGATCGCACGCGGCCAGGCCGCGAACAGTGCTTCGAAGCCGAGATTGCGCGCGTCACCTTCGAGGCCCGCGCGCCGCAGCGCACGGATCGAATCGCCGAGGGCGATCATATGCGCGCCTTCGGCGCCATTGGGTCCGAGCGTCTTCATCGCGAGCAGCACGGTGCGCGCGAACTCGCGCTTCTTGGCCGCGTCCTGCAATTCGGTCAGCACGCCGGTCTCCGGCAGATGCCCCCCGGCCGGCTGCGGCGTGCGGCTTGCCGCTTCCCACAGCGGGATCGGCACGCTGAAGTTCAATGCGTCGAGCACGGTTGCGAGTCGGTGCAGCAGTGCCGGATCGAAGCGCCCGCGCGATACCAGCTCCTCGACGTGCCGCAGATCCTCGTCGCCATTGGCCTGCGTGCCTTCGGCGATGTCGATCAGCGCCAGCCAGTGGTAGAGCCCGCCGTTTGCGGCGCCCGGCGAGTTCGATCCGAACGATGCCCAGTCGCGCGCCTTACCGTAGCGTTCGGCCGCCAGCGCAACTTCGACGCCCGTTTCCGCATACCAGCCGATCTCCGGCGCCGGAACGATCGCATCGGAGGCGGGCGCCACCATGCGCAGAGCCGTCAGGTAAAAGCCGGCGCGGTGCGCTTCATCGAGAAAGGCACGGATCAGCCGCACCTTTTTCTGCGGCGTATGCTCATGCGCGGCGGCAACGAAGAGCCCCGCCCGCCGCTGCGGCGTGTCGGTGCCGCCGGCATCGGAGATAACGGCTTCGCCCGGGCCCTGCGCGCGATAGATCTCCGCGAGCTGCTCGGCGGTGATGGCATTGACCTGCACGGCAGCTTCCGCCGCCCGCAGGCGCGTTTCCGCCGCAACGCCGCGGTCGAGGGCGAGCGCGGCGAGCAAGGCGGGCGCGGCCTGCTTGACGAGCCGTGCCGTATCGACCGCGCCGCCCGCCGCCTCGATCAGGCGATAGTCGAGCAGCGAGATGGGCGCATCCCCAGCCGGTTTCGGTTTGACGCCCATTGCCAGCGCATCGAGCGCTGCGAGGCCGGGTGTTTCTTTGGCGCCCGCGTCCCGTGCCAGCTCCGCCGCAAGTCCAGCACCCGGCCCGTCGCCGGCCGCCGCTGCGCAATAGCCCGAGATGAGTGCCGCGTCCGTTTGCACCGGGCGGGGAAGCTGCGCCGGCGTGCCCACCGTCTTCAGAATTTCGCAGCCCTGCGCCTTGGCTCCGAGGCCGATGCTGTTGCGGGCGGCGAGCACCGAGGCAGCCGGATCGCCAGGCGGCATGGTGGAAAGGATGCGCGCGGCATCCTCGAGCAGACCGGAGCGGTAGAGAATTTCGAGACGCAGGGCGAGAAACTGCTGATCGCTGCGCACGCCCTGCGGCGCCGTCAGGTTCGCCGTGATCAGCCGCAGCCAGAGACGGTGGAGGGCCGGCGAGCGCGGCGGAATATCGATCTCCGATATCAGCCGCTCCAGGCTGGCCACATCGAGGCCCTGCCAGAGCTCATAGGGCAGCCCCGAGCCGTCGTCGGCCATGACGGGCGTCAGCTCGCCGCGCTCGACGCCCATATCGACGCTGCCGAGCGGGCGCACCACGTCGTCCCCATAGGAGGCTTCGGGCGCGCGTGTGCTCCCATCGCTCTGCCCCCCGTATCCGCCGCGCGTTTGCGCGTTTCCGCCATTGCCGCTGGTGTAAGCCCGTTCGCCCGGCCGGTCGAAGGGGCTCCAGTCCTGCGCAAATCCCGGCCCCGCGGCCATATGGCAGGCCAGCAGGGTGCCGGCCGCGGCGGGGATGGCTCTCAGGGAAAAGCGCTTGCGCATGGCAATGGAAACGTCACTCGGAACGCACCTTCACGCCCGGAACCGGCTTCGTCACCGTGCGTGGCTCGGGTTCGAATTGGGTCGCAAGAATATAGAGCGCGCCGGTGATGATGGCGGCGGTCGTGCCAACGATGAACAGAAACCGGAACAAGCTGGGCATTTGCTATCCCGTCCCCTCCGCTTTGGTCTCTTTGCAAGTTGGCGCCATTATGGCTTGCACTCGTCGGTGATCCAAAGTAGGCGGCGCGGGCAATGTGAGCAATTATCGTATTGGCCGCCGGCGTATAGGCTGTAGGCGCGATGTGACCCCGTCATCGGTCGATTCGCGCGCGACCGGAAGAGAAAGTGCAAGAGAAAGTAGATGTCCGAGGCTCATTCGCTCCAGACCGTACGCTCTGCCCTCGGGCAGCGTTCAGTCGTGCTCGTCGGGCTGATGGGCTGCGGCAAGTCTGCGATCGGCCGTCGGCTGGCGGGCCGACTCTCGCTGCCCTTCGTCGATGCCGATGAGGAAATCGAGAAGGCGGCGGGCAAGAGCATCGAGGACATCTTCGCCGACCACGGCGAGCCCTACTTCCGCGAGGGCGAGCGCAAGGTGGTCGCGCGGCTGCTCCGCGCCGGACCCCAGGTGCTGGCGACGGGCGGCGGCGCCTTCATGAGCGAGGAAACGCGCGGCGCCATTGCCGAGCGCGGCATCTCCATCTGGCTGAAGGCGGAGCTGCCCTTGCTCGTGCGCCGCGTCGGCAAGCGCGGCAACCGTCCGCTGCTCAAGGTGGACGATCCCGAGGTGGTGCTGCGCGATCTGATGGCGAAGCGCTATCCCGTCTATGCCACCGCCGATCTCACAGTAGAGAGCCGCGACGTGCCCCACGAAGTCATCGTCGGCGAGATCGTCGACCGTCTTGCCCGCGAGCTTTCCCCCGCGCCGGAGGCCACACAATGAACGTCCATGCCGCTTCCGCCGCGCGCGTGCGCACCGTCAATGTCCCATTGGGGGATCGCGCCTACGAGGTGCTGATCGGCCCCGGGCTGCTGCAGCGTGCGGGCGAACTTATCGGCGCGCGGCTCGGCCGGGCGCGCTGCGCCATCGTCACCGATGCGAACGTCGCCAAGCTGCACCTCGATACGATCGCAGCGGCGCTATCGGCGGAGGGCCGTCTCGCCGGCTCGATCACGTTGCCGCCGGGAGAATCGACCAAGAGCTTCCGCGAGCTTGCACCGCTGTGCGAGCGCCTGCTGGAATTGGGCATTGAGCGCGGCGACCTCGTCGTGGCGCTGGGCGGCGGCGTGATCGGCGACCTCGCGGGCTTTGCGGCAGCCATCCTGCGGCGTGGCGTGCGCTTCGTGCAGGTGCCGACCTCGCTTCTCGCGCAGGTGGATTCCTCCGTCGGCGGCAAAACCGGCATCGACACGCCCCAGGGCAAGAACCTCATCGGCGCTTTCCATCAGCCGGGTCTGGTGCTCGCCGATACCGATACGCTGCGCACGCTCCCCTTGCGCGAGTTGCGCGCCGGCTATGCGGAGGTGGCGAAGTATGGCCTGCTCGGCGATGCTCCGTTCTTCGCCTGGCTGGAGAAGAATCACCCCGCCGTGTTTGCGCTCGAGGACGAGCCGCTCACCCATGCGGTGGAGACGAGCGTCAAAGCGAAGGCCGGCATCGTCGGCCGCGACGAGACCGAGCAGGGCGAGCGTGCGCTGCTGAACCTCGGCCACACCTTCGGCCACGCATTCGAAGCCTGGTGCGGCTATTCCGATCGCCTGCTGCACGGCGAGGCGATCGCCATCGGCATGGCCATAGCGTTCCGTTTCTCCGCCGCGCGCGGCGACTGCAGTGCCGCCGACGCCGCGCGAGCGGCCGCGCATTTTGCCGCCGTCGGATTGCCCACCCGTATCGATGAAATCCCCGGCGACAAGCCGGGCATCGACGCGATGATGAGGCTGATGGCGCAGGATAAGAAGGTGCGCCAGGGCAAGCTGACCTTCATCCTCGCCCGCGGCATCGGCGAGGCCTACATCGCCCACGACGTGCCGGACGCCGAGGTCCGCGCCTTCCTCGGCGGAGAAATCGCCTAGACCATGATCGCTTCGGACCCTACCCGTCCGAAGCGTGAATCATCGGTCCAAGCAAGACCATGATCGCTTCGGACCCCACCAGTCCGAAGCGTCGATCATCGGTCTGATCACAAGACGAGAGCCGCATCGCGCTTCGAAGAAAAGCGATCGTGCTCTAAGTCCGCCGCCGCGCTAACCTTCGCCCTTTCGACCTGTGCTATTGATGTCGACCGGCTCCGGCCGCGTGCACCTGCAACAATCTTGGAGGCGAAGACCTAAACCCCATGTCGCTCGTTACCGCACTGATCCTGGTGGCGATCGTTTTGCTGATTGCGCTGTCGGCCTTCTTCAATGGCAGTGAGACCGCGCTCACCGCCGCATCCCGCGCCCGCATGCATGCGCTGGAGCAGGAAGGAAACGCCAGGGCGGCGATCGTAAACCGGCTGCTGTCGCGGCCGGAGAAGATGATCGGCACCATCCTCATCGGCAACACGCTGGTGGACGTTCTTGCTTCTGCTCTGGCGTCGGGCCTCGCGGTGCTGCTCATCGGCGAGGTAGGCGTCGTCTACGCAACGGGCGTGATGACACTGCTGATCGTCATCTTCGCGGCGGTGCTGCCGAAGACCTACGCGCTCGCCTATTCCGACCGCATGGCGCTGTTCGTTGCACCGATCATGCGCGTGATGACGACGGTCTTGAACCCGATCAACATCGCGATCGAGTACGTCGTGCGCTTCTTCCTGAAGTTGACGCCGACGACGGTTGACGACGAGGCGAACATCCTCGCCGCCCACGAGGAGATCCGCGGCACCATCGAGTTGCAGAAGATCGAAGGATCCGTCGCCCGCCATGACGCCGACATGCTCGGCGGCGTGCTGGATCTGCGCGATCTGCAGGTTTCCGACATCATGGTGCATCGAACCAAGATGGCGACGATCGATGCCGACGACCCCCCGCAGGAGATCATCGACGAGCTGTTGCGCAGCCAATATACGCGCGTGCCGATCTGGCGTGACGAAGCGGAGAACATCATCGGCATCCTGCACACGAAGGATCTGCTGACGGCGCTCGTCCGTTCGGGTGGCGACATCTCCAACCTCGACATCATGAGCTTCGCCGGCGAGCCGTGGTTCGTGCCCGATACGACCCCGCTGAAGGACCAGCTCAATCAGTTTCTGAAACGCAAGGCGCAGATGGCGCTCGTGGTCGATGAATACGGTGAGGTCCAGGGGCTCATCACCCTCGAGGACATCCTCGAGGAGATCGTCGGCCAGATTGCCGACGAGCACGACACCCAGGAAGCGGCGATACGCGTGCAGCAGGACGGCACGGTGAATGTCGACGGAACGGTCACGGTCCGCGATCTCAATCGCCAGATGGGCTGGGACCTGCCGGACGAGGAAGCCACCACCGTCGCCGGTCTCGTCATCCACGAGGCACAGACCATCCCCGAGCCCGGGCAGGTCTTCACTTTCTACGGCCACCGGTTTGAGATACTGCGCAAAACCCGCAATAAAATCACAGCTCTACGCATCAGTCCGGCGAACCTGGCCACCGCCCCGGGGACCCGTGGCCGAGAAACGCCGTAAGCGGGAAACCATCAAACCTGGAATGGTTCCACGCTCCGTCTTCTCGGCCGGCGATACCGGCTCTCTCGACCGGCCCGGTTCGTTCAGATTGGGTTCAGGTGGCGTGGCCAAATCTGGCTGCGGATCTCGTCAGGAGGATCCGAATGCGTACTGAAAGCGCGGCGTGCGCGCGGTGCGCGAGTTCAAAAAGGAGCTATCATGAAGAGAATTCTCCCCCTGGCAGCTGTTGCGGGCGCGCTCGCTTGCTTCGTCGCCGTCGGTAGCGCCCAGGCTGCTCCCGCCTCCGGTAACGTTCTTGGTAAGTTGACGACCGTGGGCGAGAACAGCTCGGCTGTTGAGAAGACCCACTATCGTCATCACCGCCGCTACCATCACCGCAAGTGGTGGAAGAAGCGCTACTACAAGCGTCATCGCCACCACTACCATCACCGCCATCACCACCACCGTCGCTGGCGCTAAGCGCCAGTCGGCACCACGAGGTAATGGTGTTCGAAGTCTCGCCTTTGCTTTCGCAGAGGCGAGACTTTTTCTTTTGAGCAGCGGCCCGTTTGCTTAGTGCGTCCGCTGAGCCGGTCCGCTCAGGCGGCCTCCCCCGGGGCGAGCGCCCTGATCGCGAGGGCGTGGACGCCGCCGGCGAGTTCCTCGCGCAAAGCATCGTTGACGAGCCGGTGACGCTCGACGCGCGATTTGCCCGCGAAGGCCTCCGACACGATGAGAATGCGGAAGTGGCTCTCCCCCGTCCCCGGCGAGGAGGCGTGCCCATGGTGCAGGTGCGACTCATTGACCACATCGAGCCGAGTGGGCCGAAGAGCCACCATCAGCTTCTCGCGCATTTGTGTCTGAAGACTCATGTAAAGGGCACCTCACCCGATTTGGAAAAAATAAGTGCATGGCCGATAGCTCAGATCGGCTTGTCTGGGAACCGTCACCGGCTCATACTTCGCGCCCCATGAAGCTCGACTCCAAATACTTTGACAGCATCCGCGTAGCGTCCAAGCGTGCGCGAAGTGCGCCGACGCGCGAGGAGCTTAATCCGCGCTGCCAGTGGAAAGGCTGCCAGAGCGCCGGTGACCACCGCGCGCCGCGCGGGCGTGGTCGCGACGGCCAGTACTACCTGTTCTGCCTCGAGCACGTACGCCAGTACAACGCCACCTATAACTACTTCGACGGCATGAACGACACCGAGGTGCAGGACTTCCAGAAGGACGCGATGACCGGCCACCGCCCGACCTGGAAGGTGGGCGTCAACGCCTCTGCGCCGGGCACGCCGCCGCCGAAGACCGAGCAGGCCGGCGCTGCCGGATTCGGCTTCCGCGCCATGGATCCGCACGCGTTCTTCGCACGCCGCGCCAAGGCCGCCCGTGCCCAGCCCGCAGAAAGCCGCCGTCAGCTAAAGCCGCTGGAGAAAAAAAGCCTCCAGGCGCTCAATCTTTCGGGCGACGTGTCGCGTGAAGAGATCAAAGCCCGCTTCAAGGAGCTGGTGAAGATTTACCATCCCGACACCAATGGCGGAGATGCGCGCTCCGGCGACAAGTTGCGGGAGATCATCCAAGCCTATAACTATCTGAAGCAAGCGGGGCTCGTCTGATATTCGGCATTGCCGCTGCGCAATGTCAGCGCGTCCAATCCCAGCCCGCACCACTCCGAGGACACTGCGAAAATGCGTGTGCAAACCCAGTCGGGTGCCGAAGGCAAGCCGGCAAATCTTCCCGATATGAAGCTCTCGGTGCGCCAGGTATTCGGCATCGATAGCGACCTCGAGGTGCCGGCCTTTTCGGAAGGTGGCGAGCACGTCCCCGATCTCGACCCCGATTATCTTTTCAACCGCGAGGTCACGCTCGCGATCCTTGCTGGCTTCAAGCACAACCGCCGTGTGATGGTGCAGGGCTACCACGGCACCGGCAAGTCGACCCACATCGAGCAGGTGGCGGCGCGCCTCAACTGGCCGTGCATCCGCGTGAACCTCGACAGCCATGTGAGCCGCATCGATCTCGTCGGCAAGGACGCGATCGTGCTGAAGGATGGCATGCAGGTGACCGAGTTCCGCGAAGGCATCCTGCCCTACGCGCTGCAGACGAACACGGCGCTCGTTTTCGACGAGTACGATGCCGGCCGCCCGGACGTGATGTTCGTCATCCAGCGTGTGCTCGAAGTCTCCGGCAAGCTGACGCTGCTCGACCAGTCGAAGGTGATCCGCCCGCATCCGGCCTTCCGGCTGTTTGCGACGACCAACACCATCGGCCTCGGCGACACCAGCGGCCTCTATCACGGCACCCAGCAGATCAACCAGGGTCAGATGGACCGCTGGTCGATCGTTGCGACGCTGAATTACCTGCCGCACGACGACGAGGTGAAGATCGTCCTCTCGAAGGTGAAGTCGTTCAACAAGACCGACGCCAAGCGCAAGGCGGTCTCGAACATGGTTCGTGTCGCCGACCTGACGCGCAACGCGTTCGTGAACGGCGACCTGTCGACGGTGATGAGCCCGCGCACGGTGATCATGTGGGCCGAGAACGCCGACGTATTCGGCGACATCGGCTTCGCGTTCCGCCTCACCTTCCTCAACAAATGCGACGAGCTCGAGCGTCCGATGGTTGCGGAGTTCTATCAGCGCAGCTTCGGCGAGGAGCTGCCCGAGAGTGCGGCGAATGTCGCGCTGAGCTAGCGAGCGCATGTCGAACGGATCGAAGCGCAAGGAAGCCCCGACGGAGCCGCTCAAGCGGGCCATCGGGCTCGCCGTGCGCGCCATCGCGGGCCACGGCGATATCGAGGTTGGCTTCGCCGCCGGCCCGGCGGAATATTCGCCCAAGCACGTGCAGCTCCCCGAGCCCTCGCGCGTGCCCTCGCAGCGGGAGATCGCGGTCATCCGCGGCTGGGCGGATAGTTTCGCGCTCACCGCCGGCTGCCATGATGCGAAGCTGCACGGCAGGCTCGCGCCGAACTCGGGCCCCGCTCGCCTCGTGTTCGAGGCGGCCGAGCGCGCGCGCGTCGAAGCGCTGGGCGCCAACCGGATGACGGGCATGGCGCGCAATCTCACCGCGCGCATCGAGGACCAGTACGCCCACGGCCGCTACGCGCTCGTGAAGACGAAGGCCGATGCGCCCCTCGAGGACGCCGTCGCGCTGATGATCCGCGAGCGGCTGACGGGCCTGCCGCCTCCCGAGAATGCCAAGGCCGTCGTCGAAGTTTGGCGCGAGGCCATCGAGAAGCGCGGCGCCAAGGTTCTCGCCCGGCTCGATACGCTCGCCGAGGATCAGGAAAGCTTCGGCCGTCTGATGCGCGATCTGCTGCGCGCGCTCGATCTCACCGAGGAGAGCGTCGACGCCGACCGTGACGAGAACGAGACCGAGGAAGAAACCGACGGCGACGACGCCGAAGGCGAGGCGGACGAGAACGAGGACGGCGACCAGGGCAGCAGCGAGCAGTCGACCGAGGACAGCACCGTCTCCGGCGATCTCAACGAGGTGAACGAGAAGGCGGAGGCCTCCGGTGTCGAGCAGCTCGACAACATGCAGGAGGAGGAAGAGCCCTTCGAGACGCCGGAGCCGTGGCGCCCGAATACGTCCGTGCTGGATGATCCGGAAGCCTTCGGCTACCGCGTCTTTTCGCGCGAGTTCGACGAGGAGATCGGCGCCGAGCAGCTGTCCTCCCCCGAGGAGCTGGAGCGCCTGCGCGCCTACCTCGACCGCGAGCTGCGCACGCTTTCGAGCGCCGTCGCGCGCCTCGCCAATCGCCTGCAGCGCCGTCTGCTCGCCCAGCAGAACCGCGCATGGGATTTCGATCTCGAGGAAGGCACGCTCGATGCGTCCCGCCTGCCGCGCGTCATCATGGATCCGATGCACGCGCTCTCCTTCAAGCGCGAGCGCGACACCGATTTCCGCGACACGGTCGTCACGCTGCTGCTCGACAATTCCGGCTCGATGCGCGGCCGCCCGATCATGGTCGCGGCCTGCTGCGCCGACATCCTCGCGCGCACCCTGGAGCGTTGCGGCGTGAAGGTGGAAATTCTCGGCTTCACCACGCGCGCCTGGAAGGGCGGCCAAGCGCGCGAGCAGTGGCTCGCCGCGGGCAAACCGCAGGCGCCGGGCCGTCTCAACGATCTGCGCCACATCGTCTACAAGACCGCGGATGCGCCTTGGCGGCGCGCCAAGCGCTCCCTTGCGCTGATGATGCGCGAGGGGCTGCTGAAGGAGAACATCGACGGCGAGGCGCTCGCCTGGGCGCATCGGCGCCTGCTGGCGCGGCCTGAGCAGCGCCGCATCCTGATGATGATCTCCGACGGCGCGCCGGTCGACGATTCGACCCTTTCCGTCAACACCGGCTGCTATCTGGAGCAGCACCTGCGTCACGTGATCGACGAGATCGAGATGCGCTCGCCCGTCGAGCTGATCGCCATCGGCATCGGCCACGACGTCACGCGCTATTATCGGCGCGCCGTGACGATCACCGATCCGACCGAGCTTGCCGGCGCGATGACGGACAAGCTCGTCGAGCTGTTCGAGGAGAAGTCCCGCGAGGCGCGGCCGCGCTTCGGAGGGCGGCGGAGACACCTCAATTGAGCGAGCGGAAGTTTTTGCGCGGCCACCGCGGGCGTCGTCTGCGGTTTCCGATCGGTTTCGCCGTCATTCTCGCTGCCGGCGCAGGCATCGCTCTCGGCGGCAGCAAGCCTTCGACCGAAGATCTCGTCACGGCCCCCATCGCCGTCGATGCAAAACCGATTCCCCATTTCGACCGGCTGCAACCAAATGCAACGCGCTTCGGCAAGCTCACCTGGCGCGGCGGCCTGGTGCTGACGTCGCCATCGGCCTATTTCGGCGGCTGGTCCGGTCTGAGGCTCGACCGCGAGGGCAAAAGCCTTCTCGCCGTATCGGACGCCGGCCTTTGGATGACGGGCCGCCTCACCTACGCAGAATCCGGTGCGCCGTCGGGCATCGCCGACGCACGCATCGGCGCCATCCAGTCGAAGGCGGGCGATCAGCTCTCGCGCCGCGCCGACCGCGACGCCGAAGGCCTGACGCTCATCAGCGGCTCGCCGGAAAGCGGCAGCGTCTACATCTCCTTCGAGCGCAAGCACCGCATCGCCCGCTACGATATCGGGCCGGAAGGTCTGTCGCCCGCGCGCGGCACGGTGACGTTGCCGAAGGCGGCGGGCAAAATGGCGAAGAACGGCGGCTTCGAGGCGATCGCCGTGCTGCGCGGCGAGGGGTGCAACAGCGGCAAGCTCGTGGCCTTCTCCGAGGATCTGCGGGACGATGACGGCAACTACGTCGGCTGGATCTGGGAAGAGAAAGACCGCCCGCGCGCCCTCTACATGACCAACGACGGCGATTATTCGATCACCGATGCCGCCCCGCTGCCCGACGGCGGGCTCCTGGTGCTGGAACGGCGCTTCCGCTTCAGCGAGGGCGTACGGATGCGCCTCCGGCACATCCGGGCCGACGCGATCCGCCCCGGCGCGATCATCGATGCGGATATCCTCGCCGCCGCCGATGGCCGGGCCGAGATCGACAATATGGAAGGGCTGGCGGTGCACACGGCACCGGGCGGAGAGATCGTCGTGACCATGATCTCCGACGACAACTACAACCACGTGCTCCAGCGCACGGTGCTGTTGCAGTTTACGCTGACGGCCGCTGATCTCGCGGCGCAAGGCGGCGGATCGAAAACCGATCAACCGTGACGGCGTCGAGACGCCGGACGCGCCCGTTGTGTCTGAGGAAAGCTATAGGTCGACGGGCCGCGGAAGGCACAAAGCGCCATCCGCTGCCGGCAACGCCCCGGCCCGCGTGTTTGCAGTGAGAAAAGAGACCGAAGCGAAGGTCAGGCAGCCGGAGCGGCGGCCTTCGCGACCTTCTGAATCTCGCGGCGCATCTTCCGGCAACGCTCGGAAAGATCATCCTCAGCGGCCTTCAGCAGGAAGGCATCGAGGCCGCCGCGATGCTCGACCGACTTCAGCGCGTGCGCGGAGACGCGCAGGCGGAAGCGGCGGCCGAGGGCGTCGGAGATCAGCGTCACGTCGCAGAGGTTCGGACGGAACTTCCGCTTGCTCTTGTTTTCGGCGTGGCTCCTCAGCTGCCCGGAAAGGGGCAGCTTACCGGTCAGCTCGCAGCGCCTCGTCATCGTAAAGCTCCTTCGCCACCGCTCGCGTGCGGCGGGCGTCGTACAAGGGATTGGGGAAACGAATAGCCCCTGACGGCCGGGCCGTAGGGGATTTGGCCGCTTCTATGCCCGAGGAGGCCCAGTTTCGTCAAGGTGCCTGGAGAGCGGCAATCGCGCCTTTTTCACCTGCCGGGCATCGGAGCGAAGGACGTGCCCGGGCCACAGATTCGACGTAAAACGGCATTATCGGCGGTAGAGTTAAGTGCGCGTTCGCAGGGCAACGGGGATCATGCATAATCGGGTTTGGCTCGCAGCTGGGCGGTGGCTTGCGCCGTTCGCCGCCGTAGCCTTCGGAGCCCTGTTTCTCGCCGGCGGCGCTGCGGCCCAGCGGGCTCCCGGCCGGCCCCTCCCCGCCAATGTCGATGCCGTTTACCGGATCAGCTTCACCGCCCTCGGCAATATCGGCCACTTCCAGTTCAACTCTCAGGTCAGTGGCGACAGCTATCGCCTCACCGCCAACGCGAAGATCGATACCGCCATCTTCGACTATAAGGGCGACATGAAAAGCGAGGGCGTCATCACGCCCACGGGCATCCAGGCCCAGCCCCGCGACTATACTTTCCACTACCGGCAGAAGACCTTCCTCAAGAAAAAGAAGATCAAAGCGCTGAACATCGCTTTTAACGGCCCGGCCGTGCGGGCGGTGACGCCGCCGGATCCCTTGTCGCCCAAGGCGGTTCCGGTGACCCCTGAGCAGCTCCGGAACGTGCTCGATCCCCTGAGCGGGGTGATGGCGCTCTCCCTTGCCGATATCTCCAAGCCGTGCGAGCAGAAGCTGCCGATCTACGATGGCAAGCAGCGCTTCGACATCGTCTTCAAGCCGCTCCGCCGCGCCGGGGCCGACCACATCTGCGAGGTCGGCCTTATTCCCGTCTCGGGCCATAAGCCGGGCGAGGGCTCCACCTCGGTGGTCAACGGTAAGATCGAGCTGGTGATGCGGCCCGTCCCCAAGGCCAACGTCGTCATCCCCTATAGTGTCTCGGTCCCGACCATCGTCGGCACGGCCACCCTCACCTCGGAGAGGGTCGACATTACGATGCCCGACAGCCAGCGCATCGCGCTGCGCCGTTAGGCTGTCCTTCACGAAACCTTCGCACGGGCCTTAAGATGGGTAGAAAACACGCTATTTCGCGTGCGCCATCGCTAATCACGCCCTTGATCTCAGCGAACGTCTCTGCGATGCCTTCGCGGACGAGATGAGGAGGCCAGATGGCCAGCGACCTCCAGACCCGTATCCGCCATGTCACGGCGGTGCTCGGTCCCACAAATACCGGTAAGACCCACCTGGCGATCGAGCGCATGATCGGCCACGAAAGTGGCATGATCGGCTTGCCGCTGCGTCTGCTTGCGCGCGAGGTCTATGACAAGATCGCGGCACGGGTCGGCGCCGACAAGGTCGCGCTGATCACCGGCGAGGAAAAGATCAAGCCGGAACGCGCACGCTATTGGGTGTGCACCGTCGAGGCGATGCCGCGCGATGTCGATGTCGACTTCCTCGCCATCGATGAAATCCAGCTCGCCGGTGATCTCGACCGGGGGCACGTTTTCACCGACCGTCTGCTGCACGCGCGCGGACGATCCGAGACGCTGCTGCTCGGCGCGCAGACGATGCGCGAAGCCATCGCCGACCTCATCCCCGGCGCCAATTTCATCTCGCGCCCGCGTCTGTCGAAGCTCACCTATGCGGGACAGAAGAAGATCACCCGTCTGCCGCAGCGCTCGGCCGTCGTCGCCTTCTCGGCAGCCGAGGTCTATTCGATAGCCGAGCTCATTCGCCGTCAGCGGGGCGGTGCCGCCGTCGTGCTGGGCGCGCTCTCCCCGCGCACGCGCAACGCGCAGGTCGCGCTCTACCAGTCGGGCGATGTCGATTTTCTCGTCGCCACCGATGCCATCGGCATGGGCCTCAACCTCGACGTCGACCACGTGGCTTTCTCGGCAACGCGCAAGTTCGACGGCCAGAACCACCGCAACCTGACGCCCGCGGAGCTGAGCCAGATCGCGGGCCGCGCCGGCCGCCATATGAACGATGGCACCTTCGGCGTGACGGGTTCTGCCGATCCGCTCGACTCCGACACCATCGAGCGCCTCGAGACGCACAACTTCGAAAGCGTGCGCGTCCTCCAGTGGCGCAACCGCGACCTCGATTTCCGCACGCTCGAAGGCTTGAAGCACTCGCTGCGCGAAACGCCGGGCATCGTGCGCCTGACGCGCGCCCGCGCCGCCGACGACGTCATCGCCCTCGAAACCGTCGGCGCCGACCGCGACATCGCCGCCAAGGCCATCGCACCGGCGGCCGTCGCGAAGCTTTGGGAAGTCTGCCAGATCCCCGACTACCGGAAGATCTCCGGGCAGAACCATGCCGAGCTGGTCGCCTCCATCTACAACTACCTGATGAGCCCGGAGGAGCGTATCCCCGAGGACTGGTTCGCCAAACAGGTATCGCTCGCCGACCGCACCGACGGCGACATCGACACGCTCGCCAACCGCATCGCGCACATTCGCACGTGGACGTTTGTGTCCAACCGGTCGGCGTGGCTAAAGGATCCGGAGCATTGGCAGGGGAAGACGCGCGAAATCGAGGATCGGCTTTCCGATGCGCTGCACGAGCAATTGACTCAGCGCTTCGTCGATCTGCGTACCAGCGCGCTCATGAAGGGCATGCGCGACAAGGACGAGCTTACGGCTGAGATTGCCGCCGACGGCGCTATACACGTCGAAAACCATTTTGTCGGCCGGCTGAGGGGCTTCCGCTTCCAGCTCGACCCCGGCGCAGAAGGCATCGAGGGCAAGGCGACACGCAGTGCCGCGGCACAGGTGCTCGCGCGCGAGCTCGGAATGCGCGCCCGCCGCGTAGCCGCCGCGCAGCCCGATGCCCTGCAGCTCGACCGCCGTGGGCAGATCCTGTGGCGCGGCGAGGAAATCGCCGAAATTCAGCCCGCCGACGACGCACTGAAGCCGACGGTGTCGCTGCTCATCGATGAGCACCTCTCGGGTCCGGACCGCGAGAAGGTGCAAGCCCGCCTCGAGGCGTGGCTGACGCAGACCATCGCCGAAAAGCTGAAGCCGTTGGTGGAGATCGGTAACGCCGAGGACATCACCGGGCTCGCCCGTGGCATCGCCTTCCGGCTGCGCGAGAACCTCGGTGTGCTCCGCCGCGAGGCCGTCGCCGAGGAGATCAAATCCCTCGATCAGAATGCGCGTGCGCAGCTCAGAAAGTATGGCGTGCGCTTCGGCGCCTTCAACATCTACTTCCCCATCCTGTTGAAGCCCGCGGCGGCCGAGCTGATCGTCACCCTGTGGGCCTTGAAGAATGCCGGGACGATCGGGCTCACCATCGACACGCTGCCCGAGCCGCCGCGCGCCGGTCTCACCTCGTTCGTGCCCGATCCCAATACGCCCGAAGCGTTCTATCGCGCATACGGCTACCATGTGTGTGGTCCGCGTGCCGTGCGCCTCGACATGCTGGAGCGTCTCGCCGATTTCATTCGGCCGCTGCTCGCCTGGCGCGGCAGCCAGGGCGCAACCCCGCCCAAGGGCGCAACGGGCGATGGCGGCTTCACGGTAACGCCGGAAATGATGTCGCTGCTCGGCTGTTCGCCGGAGGAACTCGGCGGCGTGCTGAAGGCGCTCGGCTTCCGCCTCGACCGCCGGCCGGTAAAAGCGCAGCCTGAGGTCGCGGCAACGGAAGCGGCGCCCGAAACATCCGCGGCGCTCGCAACCGAGACCGAAGCCGTGGCAACGGCGCAGCCAGAGGCAACCGACGCGGCGAGCACCACGGCAGACGCGCCCGTCGCCGAAGGCGCTGGCGCTCAGGAGGCGCCCGCCGACGCAGCCACCGCTTCCGAGCCAGCCGGCGCGCCGGAACCGGTAACGCCGGAGCCGGTAACTCCGGAGCCGGTTGCGGAAACGGCTGAGGCCTCCGCATCCGAGCCCGTCGACGCTGCCTCGCTCGTCGCTGTTCCCGCGGCTGCCGAGCCCGCCGAGCAGAAGTTCGAGCCCGCCGAGCAGAAATTCGAGGACGTCTGGCGCCCCCGCCGGCACCAGCGCGGTGATCGCCGCCCCGATCATCGCCCAGACCACCGCCGTGACAATCGCAACCGTCAGCGCTCGGACCGCCAGGCCCCCGCCGCGCCCGCGAGCGCCGAGGCGAACGCGCCTGCTGCGGCTCCCGCAACCGACGCCCCGCGCCAGCAGGGCGCGCGCGAGGAACGGCCGCGCCGCGAGGAGAACCGTGGCGGCCGCGGTCGCCCGCAACACACGAACCGCAACGAGCAGCGCGGCCGCGACCGCGATAAGGACGGCCAGCAGCATCGCCGCGGCCCGGCCGGCGGCGGCGACCGCAACCGCAGGGACGATCGCCGCAAGGACGATCGGCGCAAGGTCGAGGTCCACACCGCTGCCCCGCCGCGCCGTGGTGGCGTTGATCCGGATTCCCCGTTTGCGGCCCTCGGCGCGCTGCGCGAGGAACTCGCCAAGCGCGGCAAGGAGACGAGCACTTGAACGCCGATGCTTCGGATAGGGAAACCTCTCCGGGCACTCAGCGGCTCGACAAATGGCTTTGGTTCGCGCGCTTCGTGAAGACCCGCACGCTCGCCGCCGAGCTGGTCGGCGCGGGCAAGGTGCGCCTCAACCGGGTGCGGGTGGAAAAGCCCGCGCAGGTCGTCCGCTCCGGTGACGTATTGACGATCTCGATTAGCCGCCGCGTGCAGATTGTGCGCGTTCTCGGCTTTGCGGAGCGGCGGGGCCCTTCTGCCGCGGCCCGTACGCTTTATGAGGAATTGACAGCCGCGGGCGATGTCATCAAACCTCAAGCGCCGTCCACGCCATCCGGCGAGCAGCGGCAGCCGAACGAGGGGATGTCGGTCCAGCGCCCGGTTGGGACTGGACGCCCGACCAAGAAAGAGCGCCGCGAGATCGATAGGCTCCACGGCAAGACCCGCTGAGCGCGCGGGGGGTGGAGCGGCGACTATCGGGGACCCGCCGGCGCGGGCCATGGCCGCAAGCCGCGTCCAGCGGGAAGTGATCCGGAATCAGGTAATGACCTACGTCGTCAATGATAAATGCATCAAGTGCAAGTACACCGATTGCGTCGAGGTCTGCCCCGTCGATTGCTTCTATGAGGGCGAGAACATGCTCGTCATCCATCCCGACGAGTGCATCGACTGCGGCGTGTGCGAGCCGGAATGCCCTGCGGACGCCATCAAGCCCGACACCGAGCCCGGCGTGGAGCGGTGGCTGGAGCTGAACCGGACGTTCGCCGACACCTGGCCCAACATCACCTCCAAGAAGGACGCGATGCCCGACGCCGACGCGCTGCGCGACGAGCCCGGCAAGTACGAAAAGTATTTCTCTCCGGAGCCCGGGTCGGGCGACTGAGAGGCTGGAGCGCGCAATAGTGCACAGGGCCTAGCACGGCCTCGATAGGATAGTTAACGAGCGGTCAGCGCGCCGAGTGCCGAGAAGCTGCCAGGGGGTCCTTGGCCGCTCACGGATTGTTGCGGCAAAATGCGCAACCTTTTCATAGTCTTTGCAGAAAGCCTCGGATTCGGGAAAGTCCGGTAAGGGCGACGATACCGTGCCGAAGGGCGCCCCTTCATTTTCAATGAACTTTATGTTACGCTGCCCGTAGATGATATCTAAAACCCAGTACAGAGTCGGAACAGGAGCGAACAAAGAGCATCCGCTTTGCCTCCACGGCAATGGTCGGGTTCGCTTCCGACCTGGCGAGCGAGCGGTTTTTATTAAATCCGAGCACAACATATCGCCCGACGCCGCTCCCGCGAGCGAGGTCGGCTACCTATATACCCTGGAGCGACGGCTTAAGGCTGGCGCGCCGGGTTGACGTGCACCGCGACGAGTACGGCTCATAAATCCGACGAGAAAGTGAGACGACCCCTATGGCTCAAAAGAAAAAGGCACCCGCCACCCGTTCGGCGAAGTCAGCGACTCTCGCCGGCAAGAAGGCAGGCAGTAAGGTGACCGCTGCGAAGAAGCCGGGGCGTGTGGACGCGAAGGCTGTCGCGAAAAAGCCGGTCGCCAAAGGGTCTTTGCCCACCAAGGGTAAGAAGCCCGTTGCGAAGACAGCAGGAACAGCGGCCCCCGTCAAGAAGCCGGTGAAGCCCGCGGCGAAGGTCGCCCCCAAGACTGTGGCTGCCAAGCCCGCAGCCCCTGCGCCCGCACGGGCCGCTGCACCTGCGCCTGCGAAGGCTGCGGCAGCGGTGTCCGCAAAGACGGCTCCGGCGCCTGCACGCGCTGTCGCTGCCGCTGTGAAGCCGTCGGGCCAGAAGATCACGGCGCCGGTGCCGCCCCAGCAGCATCAGCAGCAGATGACACCCAAGGCCGTTGCCGAGAAGGCTGCCGCAGCGCGCCAGGCGATGACGGCGCAGAACGCGCAGAAGAAGCCCGTCAATCAGCGCCATGGCTTCAAGGCGAGCGAGTTCGTGGTCTATCCGGCCCACGGCGTTGGCAAGATCATCGCCATCGAGGAGCAGGAGATCGCGGGCATGGCTCTCGAGCTGTTCGTGATCAACTTCGAGAAAGAGAAGCTGACGCTGCGCGTGCCCACCGGCAAGCTCGAAAGCGTCGGTATGCGCAAGCTCTCGGAGGAGCCCGTCGTCAAGAAGGCGATGGAAATCCTCAAGGGCCGCGCGCGCGTCAAACGTACGATGTGGAGCCGCCGCGCGCAGGAATATGTCGCCAAGATCAACTCCGGCGACCTCGTCTCCATCGCCGAGGTGGTCCGCGATCTCTATCGCTCCGAGGCCCAGCCCGAGCAGTCCTACTCCGAGCGTCAACTCTATGAGGACGCGCTCGATCGCATGGCCCGTGAGATCGCGGCCGTGGAGAAGCTCGACGAACGCGGCGCCGTCCAGCGCATCACCGACGTTCTGTCGAAGAGCGCTCGCGGACGCCGTCTTGCCGCCGAGGCGGAAGAGAATGGAGAGGCCGTGGAGACCGACGCGGAGACTCGCGCGGCCTGAAAGCGGGCACGCTAATCCCTCGGAGCGTGATGGGGTTCGCGGCCAGAGCTAAAGATCCAAAGCGCCCGGTGCCTCAGGTTCCGGGCGCTTTTCTTTTGCGTGGGGCGCGGTCCGGCCGCTGCTCGTCATCGCGTCGGGGCGCGGCGGTGTGAGCCCGGGCAGGTGCTCTTCTGCGGGCATGAGCTGGCTCGGATCCTCGATGTCGATATACGGCCCATTGCGATACTGGATCCAGCCGCGCACTTCGACCCGGCGGCCCTCCAGCTGCGCAAGCGTCTTCGCCCACTCCGGGTTGGCGCGCAGCACCCGTGCTTCGATCCCGGCGGTGAAATCGGTCCGCCAGTCGCGCCCGAAGTTGATGTAGGTCCGCGCCTTCGTCACCGATACTTTCGCAACCTCGCCCGCGACGATTTCATAGGCGTTCCGCCTCCGCAATAGATCGCGTGTGTGCATCGCCGAACGAACGCGATAGGCGCCGTTGGCCCACAGCCCGGCGCCCGCCTCGCGGGCGACGGTCTCGTGCGCCAGCAACTCGCGCATGCACGCATGGCTGCCCGGCAGGCCATAGGCACGCGCATGTCCTTTGCGCAGCATTTCGCCCTGCACCCAGATGCGTTCGCCGTCGCGGTCGATGAACGCGTGCGCGAGGTTTCGGCCATAGCGATCCCGTGAGCGTCCCGAGGTGGCGAGCGTGACGGTCCGGCCGAGAACGAGCTCGCGCAGGGCGGCGGTCGCCTCTTCCTCGGGGGGCCAGGGTTGCGCGTCGGGGCTCAGATCGGGTGAGCGCGGCGCAAGCGCCCCGATGAGGCGAACCTCGATGCCCCCGTCCAGCAGCACGGTTTCCGCATCGATGACGCGAACGACCGAGCCGGTGGCACCGGCCTCCAGCGTGCAGCTCTCCGGCCCGTCACGACCCGTCTCGGCCAGCGCTGCGCCCATGATGGCGAACAGCATCCATGCGGCGGACATCAGCGTCCACCTTCGCCGCAGAATGAAATGCTGTCCCGGCATATGCAAAAGCCCTCCGCCGGATCATAGACCATGATCGCCTCGGGCCCTATCAGCCCGAAGCGTGAATCATCCGTCTAGGCAAAAGACCATGATCGCCCCGGGCCCTATCAGCCCGAGGCGTGAATCATCGGTCGGATCAAAAGACCATGATCGCCCCGGGCTCTATCAGCCCGAGGCGTGAATCATCGGTCGGATCAAAAGACCATGATCGCGTCGGGCCCTATCAGCCCGAGGCGTGAATCATCGGTCGGATCAAAAGACCATGATCGCGTCGGGCCCTATCAGCCCGAGGCGTGAATCATCGGTCCAGGCGAAAGACGAAAGCCGCATCGCATTTCGAAGAAAGCGATCGCGCTATGCGCAAACGGAGCGAAAATCCCACGAGTGCTTCCGGAAAAGTGGGCACCGGTTTTCCGATAAGAAGCACGACCAAGAGTGAGTGCTTCCGGAAAAGTGGGCACCGGTTTTCCGATAAGAAGCACGACCAAGAGTGA
>Ga0182746_1000496_pt1 | contig 52666 bp, 44 predicted proteins | sample eDN3rd30CBELigOP_FD_128881 | JGI IMG/M metagenome (GOLD analysis project Ga0182746, IMG submission 128881) | Enriched Organic Plus compost microbial communities from Emeryville, California, USA - eDNA 3rd pass 30_C BE-Lig OP (version 2) (version 2) ...
CAGGTGCTGCTCGCCGGCAACGCCGACGTGACGGTCATCGACCACAATGTCGAACGCATCCGCCAGGCCAGCAGCTTTGGCTTCAAGGTGTTCTATGGCGACGGCGCCCGCACCGACGTGCTGCACGCCGCGGGCGCCGGGCGGGCCGCCGTCATCTGCATCTGCGTCGATCACGCCGAAACGGCGACGCTGATCGCCGAGCTGGCGCACGCTGAATTCCCGCACGCGCGCACCATCGTCCGCGCCATTGACCGCGAGCACGCCATCGCCCTGATGAAACTGCCGGTGGACTACCAGATCCGCGATACGTTCAAGTCGGCGCTCAGCCTGGGCAGGGCGACGCTGGAAACCCTGGGGATGGACTTCGAACAGGCCGAAACCGTGGAAGAAGACGTGCGCAAACGCGACATCGCCCGCCTTGTCCTGCAAAGCGAACAGGGTTTCATGAGCGGCCTGGAGCTGCTGCACGGTTCATCGATCCGGCCGGAGCCCCTGTCGCGCCCGCGCAAGCGCTCGCGGGCGCTGAACGCCGAAACCCGGGGCCTCCTCGACGCCAGCGACGCCGACGACGACTGGGGCGCCGGCGACGACCCCTCGCTGCTGGGCTCCCGGGGCTCCCTCGGGATCTGACGGCGCCCCGCATGGCGTCGGCCGGCTCGTCGAGGACGCGGGCGCGGGCGCTCCGCGAACGCCAGCGCAGCTTTTCAGCAAACCGGGAAAAACCGGAAACCAAAAAAAAGCCGCCCGGAACATCCGGGCGGCCATGATCCGCAACGGGCCTCAGGCGGCTGCGCCTGCTGTCAGTCCGCCTGCCGCTCGCGGGCCACCGCCCGGTAGCCGATATCGCGACGGCAAAAGCCCTGAGGCCAGTCGATCCGGTCCACCGCCTCATAGGCGCGCCGCTGGGCTTCCGTCACCGTGGCGCCGCGCGCCGTCACCGCCAGCACGCGCCCGCCGGCGGCCGTCAGGGCGCCGTCGACCGTCTTCGTGCCCGCGTGGAACACCATCACGTCCGGGCCCCCGGCCGCGTCAACCCCACGGATCACCGAGCCGGCCTGGACCGCGCCGGGATAGCCGTCCGCCGCCATCACCACCGTCAGCGCCGCCTCGTCCGACCAGGCAAGCTGCTCCGGCGGCAGCGCGTCGAGGCAGCCGTCGATGGCGGCCAGCATCACCTGCACCAGATCGCCGCGGAAACGCAGCATCAACACCTGACACTCCGGGTCGCCGAAACGCGCGTTGTACTCGATCAGCTTCGGCCCTTCGGTGGTGAGGATCACGCCGGCGTAAAGCACGCCCACATAGGGCGTTCCACGCGCCGCCATGCCCGCCACCGTTGGCGCGATGATGCGGTCCATGATCTGCTGGTGAACCTCCGCGGTCACCACCGGCGCCGGCGAATAGGCGCCCATGCCGCCGGTGTTCGGGCCGCGATCGCCGTCGAATACCCGCTTGTGATCCTGGGCGTCGCCAAAGGGAATGAAGGATTTGCCGTCAGTGATGGCGAAGACGCTGGCCTCCTCGCCGCTCATGAACTCTTCGACGACGACCGCCGCCCCCGCCTGGCCCAGCCCGCCGCCGAACATCATGTCCAGCGCATCCTCGGCCTGGGGGAGCGTCTCGGCCACCACCACGCCCTTGCCGGCCGCGAGGCCATCGGCCTTGATGACGATCGGCGCGCCCTTCTTGCGCACATAAGCGCGGGCCGCGGCCAGATCCTCGAACCGGGCGAACGCGGCGGTGGGGATGGCGTATTCCGCGCACAGCTCCTTGGTGAAGCCCTTGGAGCCTTCCAGTTGCGCGGCCGCGCTGCGGGGGCCGAAAGCCTTGATGCCCGCGGCGGCGAGATCATCGACGAGGCCAGCGACCAGCGGCGCTTCCGGGCCAACAACCACCAGCCCGACGTCGTGGGCGCGGCAGAAGTCGGTCACCGCCGCATGGTTGCTCACGTCGAGCGCGATATTCTCGCCAAGCGTCGCCGTGCCCGGATTGCCAGGCGCGACGAAAAGCTTGTCGCATGAGGGGGATGCAGCCAACTTCCACGCCAGCGCATGTTCGCGGCCGCCCGAGCCAATGAGCAGGATATTCATGGCCGCGCTTATAAAGAAACTGCCGGATAATGAATAGCGCCCGCGCGCTCCGCCCCACGCGATTCTCCGCCCACGCGGTTCCCGGGGCTCACGCGGTTCTCGCCATGGCGGGTCTTGCCCAGGCGGGTCTTGCCCAGGCAGGTCTTGCCCATGCGGTTCTTGCCCAGGCGGTTCTTGCCCTGCCGACGACCGCGCATCCCTCCCCCTTGTCGCATGCGCCGCGCCGGGGCTGATGTGCCGGGCCACACCTACGGATATGGACCATCTGTCCATCATCCCAGGAAGCAGAACCGCTTTCGGGGAACGACATGAACGTGATCAGGACAGCCGGCTCCATCATCTTCGCAACGCCGATTGGCTGGGCGCTGATCGTCATCGCCATGATCGTGGCGGCCAGGATATAGGGCCGGAAATCCGTTGATGCCGAGGGAATTCCATAAGAGATTTCGTGGGGTCCCCGGCGTCAACTCTTCCAGGCCATCCCCGTGGCGCGAAACGGCGTCACGGCAAAAGGCGGCGACCGCATCGCCGCCCCGCTCATCCCTTGCAGACCGGCTCCTCGCAATCTCGCATGGCGGCGATGATGCGGCCCAGGGTTTTGGGGCCGGGATATCCCTGAATGCCGACGCCGCCGGTGATGAACGACGGCGTCGCAGACATGCCCAGCGACGCGGCGAGTTTCATCTGCGCCTGCAATGCCTGGACGGTCTTTTCGTCATCGGCGGCGCGCTGGACATCGGCGAAGGTCGCGCCGTTTTTCTTGCCTTCCGCGGTTTCGCTGCGCCGCCCGTCCATCACCACCCGGGCGGCGGCCAGCGCCGCGGCGCCGTCGGCGCGGCCCTTGCGCGAGAACATTGCCCGGTAAAAATCATAGGCAACCTGCGGCCCCATGGTCCGCAGCAACGCCATCTCCACTTTCGCGGCCTGGGCCGAGGCGGGCGAGAGGATCGGATTGTTCATGAAGCCGACGCGCACATCGTCCGCATCCGCCATCAACGCATGCAGGTCGCGCGCCGTCGCGTGGCACCACGGGCAGTTATAATCATAGACCTCAATGATGGTGACGTCCGGCTGGGCGGCGCCCATCCAGAATATCCCGGGCAGACGCTCGATCTCAGAGGTCAGCTCCACCGGAAGGCGCATATTGGGCAACGGCGCCCCGTCCCGGTCCTTCAGGTCGTACCAGTGATCCGCCCCCTGGGCGCTTGCCTGGCTACCTGCCCGGACAGCCGCGCCCACGGCGAGAAGCGCTCCCAACCCCCCGAGCAACGCTGACCGCCGGCTTACCCACATCGTCACGTCACATCCTCCGCGGGCCGATCGCCCGGTTCATGCACAGGGAGATATCCATGCACAGGACAATACGGCGCGGTCGTGTCCCACGCCGCCAACGCCGCCCGTCATGGTTTCCAAAGCGTGTCGTCCGGGCCAGGCCGGGCCGCGCGGGAGCCCGCCCCGCCACCCGCCGGGCGACGAGCGCCTACCAGTGCGGCGGTTTCGTCACCGGCGTCTCCGGCGCGCTTTGCTCCTCCAGCGCCAGGAAGCGACCGGTCAGCGCATTCAGCTTCCTGTCAAGCTGATCAATGATCTTCCACTGCTCCGCCAGGGCCGACGACAGCTCCTCGATGGTTTTCTCCTGCTCGGCGATGCGGATTTCAAGTTCGGTCAGGCGTTCTTCGCCATTCATGGCCGCGGTTCCCCCAATGCAGGCAGGCTGGCTGCCGGGCCGGCGGCGGGCTGCGCCGCCGCGTCTTGGCTCGACGGCGCTGTATAACGCGGGATCAGTCCAGCGTCGCCAGCAATCCGGCGAACAGTCTCCCCCGGGTCGCCAGTGAACTCACCACGATGTGTTCGTTCAGCGTGTGGGCGTTGGCGCCCAGGGCGCCGAGGCCGTCGAGGGTGGGAATGCCCATGGCGCCGGTGAAATTGCCGTCCGAACCGCCGCCCTGGCTGGCGTGCGGCAAGTCGAAACCAAGATCGGCGGCGATGGCTTTCGCCCGCTCATACAGCGCCATGCCGCAGGCGTCCGGCTCCCACACGGGCCGGGTGACGCCGCGCGTCACGGTGAAACGGGCGCCGTCGCTCTCCCCGCTCAGCGCCAGCATGGCGGCGACGCCGGCGTCCAGATCGGCCTGCCGGCGCGCCATGCTGAGCGCCTGGCCAGTGCAGGCGGACGGCACGCAATTCACCCATTCGCCGCCGTTGATAATGCCGACGCTGAAGGTGCAATCGCGCGTGGTCATCGCCTCGATGTCGAGAATCCGCCGCGCCATTTCACGAATCGCCGAGCGGCCGGCGGAAAGCTGGGCGCCGGCGTGGCTGGGGCGTCCCTCGGCGTGCAGATTGAAGCGGGCGATGGCGTAACGCCCTGTCACCACGCCATTGTCGGTCAGCGATGGCTCCGGCACCAGCACATAGCGGTTACGCGCCGCCTCCTGCTCGATCAGCTCACGGGCGCTGGGCGTGCCAACTTCCTCATCCGGCGTGAACAACACCGTCACCGGCAGCGGCGTCTGCCAGCCGGCGCGGGCGAGCTGGCGAATCGCCTCCAGCGCCAGGTAGTTGCCGCTCTTCATGTCCATGATGCCCGGGCCGTAGCATTTGTCGCCCTCGCGCCGCACCGGCAGGCGCTGCAACGTCCCCACCGGGTGCACCGTATCAAAATGGCCGGCGATCAGGACGCCTGGCTCACCAAAGCGCGGATGCGGAAACCGCGCCCGGACACACCCGGCGAAACCCATCCGGCCGGGAATTCGCTCGATGGTCGCCCCCATCGCCGCCAGATCAATGCTGGCCAGGTCCAGCATGGTGTTGACGGCGACGGCGTCGTGGGTGGGGCTTTCGCACATGACCCATGGAATCAGGCCCTGCAGCATGGTTTCAGCGTCGAACGGCAATCCGGCGAAGTTCACGGCGTTTCTCCCTGCTGTTTCCGGGCGCGCCCGGTTGCCCAACCATGGCGCGTCGCACCCCGCGTTGCCAAGACGCTTTGCCAGGACGCTTTGGCCAGGACGCTTTGGCCAGGACGCTTTGGCCAGGACGTGTCGCCAGGCGCTTCGCCAGCCGGGGCTGTCAGGCGGGGCGCCGCCAGAGCGAAAGGCTGGCCGTCAGCCCCCAGGTATTCGCCGCCGCCCCTTTCCGTATTCGCGACCTCTATACCTGCCGCCTGCGCCGCCTATGCCAAAAGTCTTGGTTGCGATCGCAACGGAATCCGCTACTCCAGAATCGTCGGCCAGGCCCCCGTTTTGGGGCGTCGCGGTCGTGATTCCGACACAGCGGGCAGCCGCCTGCCGTAGAAAAACATATAAATACAGCAACTTGACGCCCGTCTCCGGCGCAACCGCCCGGAGCCTCGTTCAGGGAGGCGACCATGCAGGGCCTGTTGGTTCTGAGCAGGGGCATCGATCAGCTCAGCCGCTGGCTGGGCTATGTGGCGAGCTGGCTGGTGCTGCTCAGCGTGCTCATCAGCGCCGGCAACGCCACGGTGCGCTACCTGTTCCACTACAGCTCGAACGGCTGGCTCGAAATCCAGTGGTACATGTTCGGCGCCATGGTGCTGTTTGGCGCATCATGGACCCTCGCCTGCAACGAGCATGTGCGCGTCGACGTGATTTACGGCTCGGTGTCGCAGCGGGCGCGGCTGTGGATCGACGCCATCGGCCTGACGGTGTTTCTGCTGCCGGTCACCATATTTCTCACCATTATCTGCTGGCGTTTTTTTCTCACCTCCTGGTTCTCGGGCGAATATTCGCTGAACGCCGGCGGTCTGATCCTGTGGCCGGCAAAGCTGGTTTTGCCCGCCGGCTTCTTTCTGCTGACGCTGCAGGGCGTTTCCGAACTGATCAAACGCGCAGCGGCGCTGCGCGGCCTGACGGACATCGACACCAATTACGAAAAACCGCTGCAATAACAGCGCAACCGATGCCGGCAAGGCGGGGTCAGGGAGGTCCGAACCATGTTCGCATACGGAGTGCTGCCGCCGCTGATGTTCGCCGGCATGATCTGTTTCATGCTGTTTGGTTTCCCGGTGGCGTTCTCGTTGTCGGCCGTGGGGCTGGCGTTTGGCGTGCTGGGCATCTTCACCGGGCATTTCACGCCGGATTTCCTCACCGCCCTGCCGCTGCGCTTCTTCGGCATCATCTCCAACGACCTGCTGCTGGCGATTCCGTTCTTCACCTTCATGGGCGCGATTCTGGAGCGCTGCGGCCTGGCTGAGGATTTGCTGGAGGGCACCGGCAAGCTGTTCGGGGCCATTCCTGGCGGGCTCGCCTATGCGGTGATCGTCGTCGGCGCCATTCTCGGCGCCATCACCGGCACCGTGGCCGCTTCGGTGATCGCCATGGGCGTCATCTCGCTGCCAGTGATGATGCGCTACGGCTACGACATGCGCGTGGCCACCGGCGTCATCGCCGCCTCCGGCACCATCACCCAGTTGATCCCGCCGTCGCTGGTGCTGGTGATCCTCGCCGACCAGCTCGGCAAATCAGTCGGCGACATGTATCTGGGCGCCATCGGCCCCTCCCTGCTCCAGGTGGCGATTTTCGTCCTCTACATTGTGGCGCTGTCGTTCCTGCGTCCCGGCGCCATGCCGCCGCTGCCGCCGGAAGCGCGCGGCGAGCTGAACCGCGCCCTGGTTTTCCGGGTGCTGTGGGGCATGATCCCCTCGATCGTGCTGATCTTCCTGGTGCTGGGCACCATCTTCCTCGGCCTCGCCACGCCGACGGAAGCCGGCGCCATGGGCGCGGTCGGCGCGCTGGTTCTGGCGGCGCTGCACCGGCGGCTGACCTGGAAATTGTGCTGGGAGGGCATGGAGAACACCATGCGCCTCACCGCCATGGTGGTGTTCATCCTGATCGGCTCCACCTGCTTCAGCCTTGTTTTCCAGGGCATGGACGGCGGCCGCTGGATTGAGCACATGCTGTCGCACCTGCCTGGCGGTCAGATCGGCTTCCTGATCTTCGTCAACATCTTCATCTTCATCCTGGCGTTCTTTCTCGACTTCTTCGAGATCGCCTTCATCGTAATTCCGCTGCTGGCGCCGGTGGCGGCCAAGCTGGACATCAACCTGATCTGGTTCGGCGTGCTGATCTGCGTCAACATGCAGACCAGCTTCATGCACCCGCCCTTCGGCTTCGCCCTGTTCTACCTGCGCGGCATCGCGCCCAAGGCGGTGAAAAGCTCGGACATCTACTGGGGCTCGATCCCCTGGGTGATCATGCAGCTGATCCTGGTGGCCATCGTGATCTTCTGGCCCAATTCCGTCACCTACTGGCTGGAGGACGTGAAGAAGATCGACGACAAGGCGGTGGAAGAGCAGTTCCGCAATCTGGGCGGCGCTCCCGCCCCTGCCGCCCCCGGCCTTCCCGGCGCGCCAGGCGCTCCGGCCGCCCCTGGCGGACCCGGCGGCTTTGGCGGCCCGCCGGATGTCGGCGCGCCGAAATTCTGAGGCGCCAGCGACTGCCGGAAGCCTGCCGCCCATGCCGGCGGGCAGCAGGCCCGGCCGGCAGCCTCTCCCATCGCACGATGACGCGACTTGCTCCCGCCATCTGCGTCTGTTGTTGTGTCCCCGCCTGACCTGGAGGCGCGCCAACCCGGAGACACGTCCCATGCAGCCTGTCGTGGAAACACCCCCCGCCGCGCCGGCGCCGCAACGCCTGGTTCTGTCGCAGTGGCCAACGCCCGCCGGCATGGCGCTGCTGATCTGCGATGAAACCGGCGCCCTGCGGGTGTTCGACTGGGAAGGCTATGACGGGCGCATGCGCCGGCTGCTGGCGCGCCATTACGGCCCCATCGAACCCGAAACCGGCGCGACGCCGCCGGACATCGCCCATGCGCTCGACGCCTATTTCAGTGGTGACCTTGCAGCCATTGACGCCATCCGCGTCGCTACCAACGGCACGCCGTTCCAGCGCCGGGTGTGGGCGGGCCTGCGGCTGATTCCCGCCGGAGAAACCCGCAGTTATGGCCAGCTGGCGGCGATGATTGGCGCCCCGCCCACGGCGGTGCGGGCGGTGGGCCTCGCCAACGGCGCCAACCCCATCGGCGTCGTCGTGCCCTGCCACCGGGTGATCGGCGCCGATGGTTCACTCACCGGTTACGCTGGCGGCCTCGCCCGCAAACGCTGGCTGCTGATCCACGAAGGCGCAAGCTTCAGCGACAAACCAAAACGCGGTGACAATAAAGCGGGAGAACCCCTGTCGGCGCTGCCCCTGTTCGCCATGCTGGGCGAACCTGGATAGGGCGGGACCTGTTCACGCAAATGCTGTCGGCGCGTCGCCCGCCGCCATGGGGCGCCTCTAACGCCTGATGGCCGGGCTTGCCCCGGCCATCCGCGTCTTTTCACCCCGCGCATCTGCCGCGCGGCAGGCCGGCCTGCTCCAGCCAGGGCGCGCCGACCATAACGTCGCGAAGCCTTGCGGCCAGACGCCCCGCGTCAACCTCAGTACAGCAGACGCGCCCGGATGGTGCCGTCGATGCCGCGCAGATCGCTCAGGGCCGCCATGGTGTGATCGCCTTCCGCGTCGAGCACCACATAGCCGATATCCCCCGAGGTCTGCAGATACTGGGCCGAGACATTCAGCTTGTGGCTGGAGAACACCTCGTTGATTCGCAGCATCACGCCGGGAACGTTGCGGTGCACGTGGATGAAGCGGGCGCCGCGCGGGGTTGGCGGCAGTTGCACCTGGGGGAAATTCACGGCGCCGAGCGTCGAGCCCACATCGGAATACTCCACCAGCTTGCGCGCCACCTCGGCGCCAATGCGCTCCTGCGCCTCCTGGGTCGAACCGCCGATGTGCGGCGTCAGGATGACGTTGGGCAGCCCCTGCAATGGCGAGACGAACGCCTCCTTGTTGGAGCCCGGCTCCACCGGGAACACATCGATGGCGGCGCCGGCCAGATGCCCGTCGCTGAGGGCGGCGGCCAGGGCGTCGATGTCCACCACCTTGCCGCGAGCGTTATTGATGAGGTAGGCGCCCGGTTTCATGGCGCGGATTTCCGCTTCGCCGATCATGTTGCGGGTGGCCGGCGTGTCGGGCACGTGCAGGGAAACCACGTCGCTCTGCCCCAGCAGTTCCTGCAGGGTTTCCACCGGCTCGGTGTTGCCGTAGCGCAGGCGGTCGGTTTGGTCGTGGTAGATCACCCGCATGCCCAGCGCTTCGCCGAGGTGCGACAGCTGGCTGCCGATATTGCCGTAACCGACGATGCCCAGGGTCTTGCCGCGCACCTCATAGCTGCCGGTGGCCGACTTGTCCCATTTGCCGGCGTGCGCGCCCGTGGAGCGTTCGGGGATGCGGCGCATCAGCATGATGATTTCGCCGATGGTCAGTTCCGCCACCGAGCGGGTGTTGGAGAACGGCGCGTTGAACACCGGCACGCCCCGGGCCGCGGCGGCCGGCAGGTTCACCTGGTTGGTGCCGACGCTGAAGCAGCCAATGGCGATGAGCCGGTCGGCGGCGCCGATCACCTCGGCGGTGAGCTGGGTGCGCGAGCGGACGCCGACGAGGCGCACGCCTTCCAGCGCCTTGCGCAGGTCCTCGCCGTCGAGCGCCGTGGTCAGCCGCTCCAGGTTGGTGTAGCCGGCGGCGCGCATCAGATCGACCGCCGTGTCGCTGATCCCCTCCAGCAACAGGACGCGAATCTTGTCTTTGGCGAGGGACAACTGGCGGGACATGGGCTCGTCTCCTGGGCAATGCGTGAGGGACGCAAGAATAAGGCGCGCCATTGGGGGCGCGTTGGCTGAATAGCACCCTGGCGACAAAAATTCCCGGAAATTTGTCGCGGCGCGCGCCCGGCGTCTCCCATATCCGGGCGCCATGGCGGCGAGGCCCGGTTTGCAGGCTGTTCAGGGCGCCGTCCGGCCAGCTACAATGGCCGCCATGGCTCCGCCCCGCATCCCCAGAACCTCCTCCCGCGCCCCCCGCTCCAGCCCGTCGGCCGACGACGGCCTGTTTAGCGCGGCTCCCCCGGCGGATGGCGGCTCGAATGCCCACGAATGGACCGTGTCCAGCCTGTCCGGCGCCATGAAGCGGACGCTGGAGGACCAGTTCGGTCATGTGCGCCTGCGCGGCGAGGTCAGCGGCTATCGCGGCCCGCATGCGTCTGGCCATTGCTATTTCTGCCTGAAGGACGATGGGGCCCGCATCGACGCGGTGATCTGGAAGGGCGTGTTCGGGCGGCTGCGCGTGCGCCCTGAGGAAGGCATGGAGGTGATCGCCACCGGGCGCGTCACCACCTTCCCCGGCCAGTCCAAATACCAGATCGTCGTGGAGCATCTGGAGCCGGCCGGCGTCGGCGCGCTCATGGCCCTGCTCGAGGAGCGGCGGCGCAAGCTGGCGGCGGAGGGGCTGTTCGATGAGGCGCGCAAACAGATTCCGCCATTCCTGCCCCGGGTGATCGGCGTCATCACCTCCCCCACCGGCGCGGTGATCCGCGACATCCTGCACCGGCTGGAAGATCGCTTTCCCCGCCGCGTCATCGTCTGGCCCGTGCGGGTGCAGGGCGACGGCAGCGCCGCCGAGGTCGCCGCCGCTATCCATGGCTTCAACGCCCTGCCGGAAGGGCCGCCGGACGCGGCCCTGCCGCGGCCGGACGTGCTGATCGTCGCCCGCGGCGGCGGCTCGCTGGAAGATCTGTGGGGCTTCAACGACGAGGCGGTGGTGCGCGCCGCCGCCGACAGCATGATTCCGCTGGTTTCGGCCGTCGGCCACGAAACCGACTGGACGCTGATCGACCACGCCGCCGACCTGCGCGCGCCCACCCCCACCGCCGCCGCCGAAAAGGTGGTGCCGGTGCGCATGGAGCTGCTGGCCCAGCTGGGCGACCTTACCCGCCGTCATCACGGCGCCGCCAGCCGGCTGTCGCGCCATCGCCACGACGCGCTGCGCGCCCTCGCCCGCGCCCTGCCGCGCCCCCAGGCGGCGCTGGAAGGTCCGCGACAGCGGCTCGATCTGGCCGCGACCCGGCTGACCTCCGCCAGCGCCCGTCAGATCGACGCCGCCAGCCGCCGGCTCGGCCGCGCCGCCACCGCTCTGGCCCGCCATTCGCCATGGGCGGAGCTGCGGGCGCGGCGGGCGCGGTTTGACGCCTTCGCCGGCCGGCTCACCCCGGCCTGGACCGTGGTGGAGCGCCAGCGCCGCGCCAGGCTGGAAACCCTGGAGCAGATGCTGCGCAGCCTCAGCTACAAGGGCGTGCTGGCGCGCGGCTTCGCCCTTGTGCGCACCCTGGAGGGCGCCCCGGTGCGCAGCGTCAGCGGCGCCCCGCCCGGCGCGCGGCTGGAGGTGCAGTTCGTTGACGGCGCCGTGCAGGCGACAGTTCCTGATGGCGGCGCGGCTCCGCCGGCCGGACGCCGCCGCCGCACCCGCAAGGCGGCGGACGATGACACGCCGCTGCTGGACCTGTAAGAAAGGCGCAAACGTTTTCTCACGCGGCCAGCCGCACGGAGCAGGACATGGACAGGTTGAACGCCGGCCAGAACGAAGCGAAGCTGCATTATGAATCCGGCGATTATCGCGTGATCCGCCCGGGCGATTTCGTCCGCTGCGCCGTGACCGGAACACCAATTCCGCTGGACGAACTGCACTACTGGAGCGCCGAGCGCCAGGAAGCCTATCTGTCGCCCGCCGAGGTGCTGAAGGCGCACAAGCTCAAGCTCGGCCCGCAATAGCCAGAGCCTCGGCGGCGGCCCGGCATGGCGGGGCGCCCGTCACGCTTGCGCGCGCCGCCCCGCCTGCAAGGGGGGCTTACCCCACGACAGAGGCGTTCCAGGGCAGACACGCCCTGGCGGCGGGTTGCCTTCTGCCGACAGCGCGCCAGAACAAGCCTCACCGCGCCGCGCACACCCCACCGGTCATGGCCTGGCTTGACCCGGCCATCCACGAAAGCCGCGCGCTGGCAAAGCGGCGCGTCGCATCAGCGCCGGTGCGTGGGCGCCCGCAGCCAGACGTGAGAGATCCCGGAAGCACGCTGAGCAGGTCTGACGCGCGGGGCTGGACCTGCAACACAAGCTGGCGCGGCATCGCCGGCCCTTATCTGGCCAGCACGTTGGCGAGCAAGGCGTCCAGCGCGCCATCATCCGCGAAAGTCAGCGTCACTGGCAGAACCGTCATCTGCGCCAGCACCGGCGCCAGGCTGGCGTCGCCGGCCATGCGCGCCGCGTCCTTGGCGGTGGTGACCAGCGTCAGGCCCTCCCGGGCGGCGCGGGCCGCCAGCGGCGCCAGATCGGCCGGCCGGTAAGGGTGGTGATCGCCAAAGGCGGCGAGATCGACCACCTCGGCTCCAATGTCCCTCAAGGTGGCGACGAATTTTTCTGGCCGGCCAATGCCCGCCAGCGCCAGCACCCGCCGCCCGGTCAACCGCGCGGCGACGGCCGCATCCGGCCGCAGCGACGCCCACAACGCCGGCTTGCCGCGCGCCTGCGCCTCCCGCGCGATCGCCTGCCCCGCATCGCCGCCGCCAATCACCGCCACTGCATGCACAAACGGCCACTGCGCCGATAGCGGCGCCCGCAACGGCCCCGCTGGCAAAACGCGGCCATTGCCCACGCCGACGGCGCCGTCGACCACGGCCAGGGCCAGATCCTTGTGCAACGCCGGATTTTGCAAACCGTCATCAAGGATGATCACATCAGCCCCCGCCCCGACAGCGGCGCGGGCGCCCGCCAGGCGGTCGCGGGCGACAAAAGTTGGCGCCGCCGCCGCCAGCAGCAACGGCTCATCGCCGGCAAGGCGCGCGTCATGCACGGCGGGATCAATCTGCGTGACCCCGCCCTGACGGGAGAGCGCGCCGCCATAGCCGCGACTGACGAAGGCCGGGCGCAGGCCGCGCCGCGCCAGATGGGCGGCGAGGCTGATGGCGGCAGGGGTTTTTCCCGCGCCGCCGGCGACGAAATTACCCACGCAGATCACCGGCGCGCCGACGCGCGCCCCTGGCCGCGCCATGCGCCGCGCCGTCACGCCGCCATAGACGGCGGCGGCCGGAGCCAGCAGCGCCATGGCGAGGCGCGCCGTGAGGCCGGGATCGCGCTGCTGCCAGAAGCCCGGCGCGCGCATCAGAGCCGCTCCAGCTCCATTTGCAGGATGTAAGGCTCGATCGCCTGCAAGGTCCGCTCCAGCGCCCCGCCGTAGCGATCAACCACGCCGGCGGCGGCCCGCGTCATCTCGCGTCCCCGGGCCGCGTCCTGCAACAGCGTCGCGATGGCCTCCGCCAGTTCATCGGCGTCGGTGACCGGCATGGCTCCGCCGGCGCCGTCGAACGCCGCATAGACGTCGTTGAAATTGTGCACATGCGGCCCGTGCAGGATCGGCGTGCGCAGCTTGGCCGGCTCGATGGGGTTGTGCCCGCCGTGATTGAGCAGCGAACCGCCGATGAAGGCGGCCTGGGCGAGGCGGAAATACAGGCCCAGCTCCCCCATCACGTCGACGATGTAAATCTCTGTGGCGGAGCCTGGCGCATAGCCCTCGGAGCGCAACATCGCCTCCAGCCCCTCCTCCTCCGCCATGCGCGCCACATCCTCGGCGCGATGCGGATGGCGGGGCGCGATGAAGGTCAGCAGATCCGGCCAGCGCTCCTTCAGCTGCATGTGCACATAACAGGCGATTTCATCTTCCACGCCATGGGTGCTGGCCGCGAGCCAGACCGGCCGGCCGCTCACCTGCCCCTGCATCAGCGCCAGCGTCTGGGTGTCGGCGGGCGGGGCTGGCGCGTCGAATTTCAGGTTGCCGGCGATGGTGACGCGCGGCGCGCCAAGGCGGGCGAGACGCTCGGCGTCGGCCGGCGTCTGGGTCAGGGCGACGTCAATGCAGCCGAGCAGCGCCCGGGCGGTTTTGGGCGCCCGCTGCCAGCGCCGGAACGACCGCTCCGACATGCGACCGTTGACGAGGATCAGCGGCACCCCCCGCTTTTCCAGCGCCACGATCATGTTGGGCCACAGCTCGGATTCCGCCACCAGCGCCAGGTCCGGCTGCCAGTGATCGAGAAAACGGCGGATGTAGCGCGGCGTATCCAGCGGCGCGAACTGGTGGAAAGCGCCCGGCGGCAAACGTTCGGCCAGCACGCCGGCCGAGGTCACGGTGCCGGAGGTGACCAGCACGGTGAAACCGCGCTGGGTCAGCCGCTCGATGATCGGCAGGATGGAGATGGTTTCGCCGACGCTGGCCCCATGCAGCCAGGCCAGGCGGCCCGCCGGACGCGGCGCGTTCGCCACGCCGCGCCGCTCGGCCATGCGTTCGCCGTCCTCCTTGCCGCGCCGGCGGCGCGCCGCCAGCAGCAGGGGAGCGAAGGGCTCGGCAAGGGACATGGCGGCGCGATACAGGCGCAGGGTCAGCGGCGTACCGGTCATGACGATGGCTCTCCTGCGCGGGTGTCGGCGTCCGCGGGCGGCTGGGCTCCCGGCGTTTTTTTGGCGCCCGGGTCTGGCGTTCCCACCAGGGCGTAGGCGCGCGCGTGGGCCGCATCCAGCCCCTGCTCGACGGCGAGCCGCGCCGCCTCCATGGCGGTCTCATCGGCGTCCGGCGGCACGTGGACCGGCTCGCCGATGACGATGGCGCCGCGCCCGAACGGCAGGCCGATCGAGGCATGGTCCCAGCTGTTGAAATCGATGCGGCGGCTGCTCACCACGGCCACCGGGCACACCGGCCGGCCGGACATGCGGGCCAGCGCCACGATTCCTGGCCCGCAGACGCGGGAAACCTTGGGCACGTCGGCGGTCATCACCACCATTTCGCCGCCGGCCAGCGCCCGGCTCATGGCGATCAGCGCCCGCACGCCGCCCTTGTCGCGGATCTGGCTGGCCTTGCGCGCGCCAGAGCCGCGAATGGCCCGCACGCCAAGATGGCGCAGGGCGATGGCGTTGAACTCGCCGTCGCCCGAGCGCGACACCAGCGCCGCCGCCGGGTCCTGCCGGCGTTTGGCGAACGTCACCATGAAATGCTGCCCGTGCCACATGGCCGCGATCACCGGCATTTGCGGGCCGACCCGGTCATAAATATCAGGCGGGTCCATCTGGAACCGGGTCGTCGCCTGGACGAGGTCGAGATAGCGCGCAAGCAGGAATCCAAGCGTTTCCTGCACCGCCCGCGACCGCCCAATGCGTTTGACAAGTCCCATTCCGCAAATTTCCGGCCGTGTTGCGACCCTGCTGGCGTCCGCGCCGGCGAAGCCGCGACGCTTTACCGGGCCGGGCGCGGAAACCGCGCCGAATCGCCATGGTACAGCATGATCGGTCCTCGCGACCGTCGCCACGCCCAAAGACGAGACGTCAGGGAACTGGGGCGCCTGCCCGGTTCCGGCTGATCTTGTGGCGAACGCGGCCGGCCATGGCGACGTTCATGAACGCCCGTGGCGGCGCCCCCTGAAATGAACCGCGGCGGCATCCGCGTCCAGACGCGAACGCCGCCCCTCACGCGCCCCATGAAGGCGCGCGGTTTCAGATCACTGAAAATGACATGGAATGCAAGGACTTTGCACAAATCCGCGCCATTGGCCCGCCCGTTAACCTTGCCCTGCGGGTTTCGGGGAAAACCGCCCGGAGCGCCTTTCCCCGAAGCCGGGGCCTTGCGGCGGGCGGCGCGCCTGGCGCGAAAACCGGCTCCTTAACGACCCGCCGCTTCAGGATCGATCAGGCGATGCAGGTGCACGATGAAGTAACGCATCAGGGCGTTGTCGACGCTGCCCTGCGCCTTGCCCTTCCACGCCGCGTAGGCGCTGGCGTAATCGGGATACATGCCGACGATGTCGAGATTGCTGAGATCCCGGAACTCGATGTGCTCCAGGTCGGTGAGCTCTCCGCCAAACACAAGGTGAAGGAGCTGTTTGGACGATCCGTTTGCCATGAAAGCCTCTGTAACTGACTGCTCAACCGCCGCGACGCCGCCCGCCTCCGAAGCACGCCCCCTTGGGCGCCCCGATCGGGCGCCCAAGGGGGCGCAATCCCGATCTGTGGAGCCGCAGGAAGCCCCCGACCAGCCAGATCGCCCTGACCTGCCGCATGGCCATCCGGCGACGCGGACGTCGCTTCGCCGAAAAACACGTCAGATCGAAGGCAGAATCCGGTCCCCGGTCGTCGGGGCGTCTGCGCTGCCCGCGGCGTTTCCCCACCCCTGTTTATCGGCCGGAACGACGCCTGCGCCAGGCGGCGCGGTCAGGTCCAGCCGTTACGGCGCATGAAATCCTGCACGCCTTCCAGCACCTCGCCATGTAGCGGCGCGCCGGAGGATACGAGAGTCTCATGCTGCGGATCCCGCAAATTATACACTGGCCGGAAGCCGTCCAGCCCCGTCAGCAATCCTCCCGCCTCTTCTATGAGCAGATCGGCGGCGGCGATATCCCAGTCGCGCGCATGGGCCGAGACCAGCGCGATATCCAGATCATTGCTGGCCACCCGCGCCAGCCGCAGGGCCAGCGACGGCAGCCGCGGCATCTTTGTCAGGGCGCCGGTGTAATGCTCCAGCTTGTCGACCATCGGCCCTGGACCCGCGACGCGGGCGCCCCGCGCCTGCTCCCGGGGCGAGGCCAGAATCGGCGCGCCATTCATCTCGGCGCCGGCGCCGCGCACGGCGCTATAGTGCTCGCCCAGCGCCGGCGCATGGACCACGCCCGCCAGCGGCCGGCCCTTTTCCACCAGGGCGATCGCCACGGTCCAGTTGCTGTCGCCGGCGCAATAGGCGCGCGTGCCGTCAATCGGGTCGACAACCCAGCACAGGTCGTGATCCAGCCTGGCCCGGTCGTCGCGGGTTTCCTCGGAAAGCCAGCCAGCGGACGGCAACGCCGCCGTCAGCGTCTCCTTCAGAAAGGCGTCGACCGCTTCATCGGCGTCGGACACCGGCGAATTGCCGGTCTTGTAACGCACCCGGGCGCTGGTCTGCTGGCCGGGACGGAACGACGCCATGGCGATGTCGCCGCCGGCGATCGCCGCCTGGCGCATGATCTCGCGCAGCGCCTGGGCGTCGGCGCCGCTGCCGGCCGTGCCGGCGGAGGACGTTCGGGCTGGGGGAATGCGCGCAGAGATCGGACGGGCTCCCTGGCGCGCGCTCCAGCGGAGCGAACGCCGCTCCGCCACAGGAAAACGCGCCAAATCAACAGGATGGAACAAACGGCGGTTCAGTTCGACCGCATCCGGCTCCACGCCCGGCCGATCCTGCAGGACATCGCCAGCCCAGGGGACCGCCACGCGGGAAGAAAACGCGGAACGCCAGATACATACGCCTGCGCCGCCCGGCTCACAAGGCGTTTCCCGCGTCCGCCCCCCTTTCAGAGCAGCGCCGTCAACGCATCGGCAAGCAGACCCGCGAGCAGAATCAACCCCGCGTCGCGGTTGGAGCGGAACAACGCCAGCGACCGGACTGGCTCATTCCGGGAAATCCCGGATGTCTGCCAGGCCAGGTGACCGGCGAAACCGGCGAGGCCCAGCCAGCCGGCGAGGCCGGTCCCCACGCCCCATAACGCAAGCGCCAGCAGCGCCACCACGGCCGCGTAAAGCGCCCCAACCGCCGCCTGCACATGGGCGCCGAACAGCTGGGCGGAGGACTTGATGCCGGCGATCTCGTCGTCTTCCAGATCCTGGATGGCGTAGATGGTGTCATAGCCAATGGTCCACAGCACCGCCGCCACGTACATCACCACGGGCGGCCAGGCCAGCGCGCCGAAGGCCGCCGCCCAGCCCACCAGCGCGCCCCACGAAAACGCCAGCCCCAGCACCAGCTGCGGCATATGGGTGATGCGCTTCATGAAAGGGTAGACGGCCACGATCGCCAGGGAGCTGACGCCAAGCCAGATGGTGAAGCCGTTGAAGCACAATAGCACCACGAGGCCGATCAGGCATTGCAGCGCCATCGACGCCAGCGCCTGACGCACGGTGATCTGGCCAGAGGGCAGCGGCCGCATACGGGTGCGGGCCACCTTGCCGTCGAGGTTGCGATCGGTGATGTCGTTCCAGGTGGAGCCGGCGCCGCGCATCGCCACCGCGCCGACGAAGAACAGCGCCATATGGGCCAGGTTTGGCCACGGACGATCCGCCGCGATCGCGGCCAGGGTCGCGGACCACCAGCAGGGCAGTAACAGCAGCCACCAGCCGATCGGCCGGTCGACCCGGGCCATTTTCAGGAAGGGGCGCATGGTCGCCGGCGCGCGCCGGTCCACCCAATTGCCGCGATCCGCGTCCGGCAACGTCAACGGGTCAACCGCTTCATTGTCGATCGCATCGTTCATCAGCCTGCCCCAGTGCCCCTTGCCTTCCGGCGCCGTTGCGCGAGCATCTGGCGCAGGTCCGGGGCCGCCCCGCCCGGCCAGCCTCGCTCACGGCCGGCGTATTCCGGCCTTCCGGGCGCCATGGGCTGGAGAACGGCGCCGCCGCCTGGTCCCCCGGTCCCCTGGCCTGCCCGAAGCTGTGGGAAGCCCCGGAGGGGCTTCCTCGCCGACGTCAGAGCGCGCCGGACGGGATGCTGCGCTGCCCGGTCAGGCCTGGGCCGCCCAGCGGGCCGCCGCCGCCGCCGCCCTGGGCCGCCTGGGCGCGGGCGCGTTTTTCCATCTGCTGGATTTGCGCCGCCACCTTGCATGCCTGGCCACGGATGCCGATTGCCTTTTCGTGGTCAGCTTTGAGGCCGGCCAGGAAATTGTCAGGAATCTGGCACCAGGCCTTGTTGGACTCCATCCACTTGACGGTCTCGGCGCCGTTGGAGACCAGCTTGCCGAAGGCGCCGCAGGCCGCGCGGGCGTCCATCTTCTTGCCGCCCTTGCTCAGCTTCTGGATGCCGTCCACAAGCGATTTGCGCTGCAACAGCAACGTCTGCATCTTCTCGCAGCCGGGCGGCGGCGTCTGCGCCAGCGCGGGCGCGGAAGCCAGAACGCCCAGGCTGACAAGCCCCGTCGCGATCGACATGGCGCAGATCGACCTGGCGCGAATCGACATGACGCGTGACATACGCCGAACTGGCAAATTCATTAACATTCCCCGTTTTCTGTCCGCTACGCCCGCCCGTCCAGCCCTGGCGGGCTTCCCGGACACTGGCTGCCGTCGCCTTGCGGAACGCCACGCCGCAGAACCAGGACCATGGCGCCTAACGTAATAACAGCCCGCCGTCACGTCCCACCCGGAAATCGAACGCGACAATGTGACGGTGAATTATGTCCCCTGTTGGACCACGCTTCCATGAGCAGGCCCCTGCCGACACACCTAGCGCCAACCACAACTGTTTATCAATATAGTTTATGATGGGCGGACAGCCATTGGCGGCTTCACCGTCCCCATTGAGGATTGCCGAATTGCAGCAGAGCGATGCTCCCCCGCCCCGCCAGCGCGACCGGCGCGCGCCGCGCCTGTTCGTCAGCCAGTCCCTGGCGACCGGCCAGACGCCGGTCGAGACTGTCACGCTGGAAAAACAGCAATCCCACTACCTCAGCCATGTATTGCGGCTCGGGGTGGGCGCGCGGGTGTTGCTGTTCAACGGCATGGACGGCGAGTGGAGCGCGCGCATTGTTGATGCCGCGCGCGGCGCCGTCACCCTGGCGCCCGACGACCAGACCCGGCCGCAGGTTCTGGGCCCTGATCTGCACTATCTGTTCGCCCCGCTGAAACACGCCCGGCTGGACTACATGGTGCAAAAAGCCGTCGAGATGGGCGCCAGCCGCCTCGCGCCGGTCATCACCGAACGCACCGAGGCGCGCCGCGTCAACCTCGACCGCATGCACGCCAACGCGGTGGAAGCGGCGGAGCAGTGCGAATTGCTGTCGATCCCCGATATCGCGACCGAAGAGCGTCTGGCCCCGGCCCTGGAGCGGCTGGAGCCGGGCCGCGCGCTGATTTTCTGCGATGAGGACGCGCCTTCCGCCAATCCGTTGACGGCGTTGTCCGACCTGCCGCCTGGGCAGCCGCTGGCGGTGCTGATCGGCCCGGAAGGCGGCTTTTCCGATGCGGAGCGGGCCCTCATCGGCCATCGACCCCACGTGACGCGCATCTCGCTTGGCCCGCGCATCCTGCGGGCGGACACCGCCGCGGTCGCCGCTTTGGCCGTGATCCAGGCCACCCTGGGCGACTGGGGCGCGCGGGCCCGCTAAGCGATTTTGCCGTTCCGCCACCGGCGCATGGCGGCGACGCGACGGCGGAGATTGCCGCCGGCCCTTCCGCCGCTTATGAACATGGCGGGCAGATGGTCGCGCGTCCCCCGCGCAGCCTCCCCCGCCGCCGGGACCCTGGTCCCACGGCGATCGGTCCGGGAGCCGGTTGCGTTGACACGGATGCGCCATGGCGCGCCGTCGACGGCGGAACTGTCTCTCATCGACGAGTCTGGCGGCGCGCCGGCACGGATCCAGCATCTGGCTCCATGCGGGCGCGACATGCTCCTGGCGATTTCCGGAAAGACACACATGGCGCGCGATGTTTCCGATTCCACGCCAATCGGTTCCCGTGACGAGCTGGTCGGCTGGCTGGAAAGCGGCTGCCGGCCGGCGGATGACTGGCGCCTGGGCACCGAGCACGAGAAGATTCCGTTCCACGTCGCCGATCACAGCCCGGTTCCGTATGACCATCCCGCAGGCATTCGCGCCCTGCTCGATGGTCTGGCCGCCCGCACCGGCTGGACGCCGATCATGGAAGGCGACCACCCCATCGGGCTGTACAGCGAGGATGGCGGCGCCATCTCGCTGGAGCCCGGCGGCCAGTTCGAACTTTCCGGCGCGCCCCTGGCCACGCTGCACGACACCGCCGCCGAGCTGGACGCGCATCTGGCCGACGTGAAGGCGGTGGCGGAGCCGCTGGGCGTCCGCTTCCTGACCCTGGGCATGAGCCCGCTGTGGAGCCGCGCCGAAACGCCGGTGATGCCCAAGCAACGGTACGACATCATGCGGCGTTACATGCCGAAGGTCGGCTCGCTCGGCCTCGACATGATGCTCCGCACCTCCACGGTGCAGGTCAACCTCGATTTCGGCAGCGAAGCCGACATGGTGCGCAAGCTGCGCGTTTCCCTGGCCCTGCAGCCCGTCGCCACCGCTTTGTTCGCCAACTCACCGTTCACGGAGGGCAAGCCGAACGGCCTGCTGTCCATGCGCTCGCATATCTGGACCGATACGGACCGCGACCGCACCGGCATGCTGGCCTTCGCCTTCGAGGACGGCATGGGCTTCCAGCGTTACGTGGACTACGCGCTCGACGTGCCGATGTATTTCGTCAAGCGCGGCGAAACCTATATTGACGTCGCCGGCGCCTCGTTCCGGGATTTTCTTGACGGCAAATTGCCGGCCCTGCCCGGCGAAACCGCCTCACTGGCCGACTGGGCCAACCATCTCTCCACCATCTTCCCCGAAGTGCGGCTGAAGCGCTTCCTGGAGATGCGCGGCGCCGACGTGGGTGACCGCAACATGATCGTCGCCCTGTCCGCCTTCTGGACCGGCCTGCTCTACGACAGCGCCGCCCTCGACGCCGCCTGGCGGCTGGTGAAGGGCTGGACGGCGGAGCAGCGCCAGCAGTTGCGCGACGACGTTCCCGCCCGGGGTTTCGAGGCCCGCATTGATGGACGCAGCATGCGGGAGCTGGCCGCCGACGTGCTCGCCCTGTCGGAACAGGGGCTGGCCCGCCGCGCCCGCGTCAACGCCGCCGGCGCCGACGAGCGCATCTGGCTGGCGCCGCTCCAGACCATCGTGGCGGAAGGCCGCAGCAACGCCGCCCGGTTACTGGCGCGTTACCACGGGGAATGGCGCGAGTCCGTGCTGCCAACCTTTGAAGAATGCGTATTCTGAACAAAATGGCGCGGGCGCAATCCGCGCCTGCCCTGCGACTTTTGTAGAACGACTGTAACTTCCTGGGCCTGGGGCATTCCAGCCGCGACGGAATTGGCTCTACAATGGCTATCCGGCCAGTTCCGGCCGGCGCGCGCGACGGGGTTCAGGAGACACCATATGCACGACAAGCCGCAGGAAGGCCGTTTTCTCGAAAGTCTCGGGGTGATGGAAACCATCGAGAGCGACAATATTGTCCGCTGGGACGGCGTGCGGCTGTATATGGAATGCGACGTCTATCACAATGGCCAGCTCGTCCATTCCAAATACCGGCGCAATATCAGCAAACCAGTGGCGCAGCACCTGCTGTCGCTGCTGCAGGACGTGATTCGCACGAACTGACACATTGTCAGCACAACCGCCCCGCCGCCCCATGAAGGGGCGCGGCCAGATAAAGCGCCCGGGGGGCTGAAAAGCGGCGGGGCCTGTACGACGCCCGTTTTGGGCCGCACGCCGCTTCAGGGAAGCGCGTAGCCCGACTGGGCGCACATGCGTTTCACCACCTGCAGGGCCTCCGCGTCCGTCGCCACCAGGGCGAGTTCGCCGGAGCGGATTTCCTTGCGCGCGGTGCGCACCGCCGCCAGGAACGGCTGGAAGCCCAAATAATTGCCGCCCCCATCCCTGGCGTTCAGATAGCCGCAATAGCGACCCTGCCCCTTCTCGAACGTCTGCATGTTCAGCGGCAGCCACCGCCACTGCACGCTGTCGGGATCGTTCAGCCCCGGCGACAGGGATTTGGCCAGCGCCGCCTTCTCCGAGGGATACAGCTCACGGGTTGGCGTATCGGAAACGACGCTGTTGTCCACCCAGAAAATATCCGCGGCGTCCTGCATGAAGACCATGGCGGCGATGCCGGCGACAAAGACGCCCGTGGCGATGGTGAGCAGCGTTTTCCGGGTCAGAAGCGACATCAAGGTTATATCCGCAACACATTGCCGCCGGTGCGGCGATCAAACAATACCAGGGACATGGCCGCCAGGACCGGCCCGCGTTCAGCAAACGCGCCCGGGCAAGCAACCTGGACGCGGTCCGTCGCCAGCGGGCGCCGGACGAAGGCCTGGCCGGATCAGGCGGCGCTCAACCCGCGCGCATGCGCCGGGCGATCAGGCCGTGTAACGGGCGATCACCGCATCCCGGTCGGCGTCGGTGAAGCCGAGATGGCGCAGGTAACCTTCGACGGAGCCATATTCGTCGCTGACCGATGTCAGGGCGATGTCCAGATGGTGAGCGGCGACGCCAAGGAAGGCCTGGACCGCTTCCTCGGGAACCGGTCGACCGAGCGCTTCGGAGAGGTTCTGCTGCACCTGCTCGCGGCGGGCCTCGGTCATCGTCAGTTCATTGGTCAGCAGGTAATCGGCGATGATATCGTCGCGATGCACGCCGAGAATGGAATGGATCAGCGCGACCAGAAGGCCGGTGCGATCCTTGCCGGCCGTGCAATGCACCAGCACGCCGCCGTCGAGCCCAGGCAACGCCCGCAGCGCCCGGCTGAACAGGTCCTGGTGCCGCTCCTCGTGCAGCGCCTTGCTGTAGTACCCCTGCAGATAGGCCTCGATGGAGGCTGGCGTGACGTCCGACTTGCGAAGAAAGGCCAGATGCGGCGTTTCCGATTCGTCGCCAATGTCGTTGTCGATGACCGAACCGCTCCAGTTGGACGGCCGGCGGGAGGGCTGGTTCTGACGCTCGGTCGGCCGGCGCAGATCGACCACCAGCGCCAGATCGAGCGCCGCCATGCGCTCCAGGTCCGCGTCGGTCGCCAGATTCTGGTGCGCCGCACGGAACAGCCGCCCGGCGACGACGCGGCCGCCAGCCCCCGTGGCGTAGCCGCCAAAATCACGAAAATTGACGATTGCGTCGTATGTTAGCACCCGGTTCCAGGCCATCGCCTGCTCGCCCTCAGCCATTGCTCTCTCTCGTTTCCTGCCTGTTCTGATAGGTTTTCCGGTGGAGTTCATACCATTTTGCGTGAAAAAAATGCGTCAATTCAAAAGCTGAATGCAAAATTCCGCACCGGAGGTTTGAATTTGTTCGCCGCCGCCATCCCGGGGCCGCGTCTGGCGGCCAGGGGTTTCGACGCCAGACGGACTGACGCGCACGGGCTCCGGCTTCGCGCCATGGCGCCAGGGAGTTCCCGGCGGCCCACCCGCGCCGCGGAGGCGACGTCTCCCGCGAGACGCCGCGGAGCCGGATGGGGTAATCGTCCCGCGCGCCGGGGGCTTGTTTGCGCCAGAACGCCTCCCATGTCCTGAACCGGTGTGGCCTCGCCAGGCGCCAGACCCGTTTCGTCCCGCCATTCAACGGGCTGGAGCGCGCCTCAGAATGGGCTGGCGCGCCGCAACGGCGCATCCGTGTTGAACAGACAGGAGACCGGGCATGAATGTTGCATTGATCGGGGCCAGCGGCGCGGTGGGCTCACGCATTCTCGCGGAATTGTCGCGGCGCGGCCACGCCGTCACGGCCATCGCCCGCAATCCGGACAATATCCCGGTCATGCCGGGCGTGACGCGCCGCCAGGGAGATGTATTTGACGAGGTGGGTCTGGCGCAGGCCATCACCGGCCATGACGCGGTGATCAGTTCCGTCTGGTTCACCGCCAGTGATCCGGCGATCCTGATCGCCGCCGTGCGTCGCGCCGGGGTTGAGCGCTATCTGGTGGTGGGCGGGGCCGGCAGCCTCGATGTTGCGCCGGGCCTGCGTCTGTATGATTCGCCCGAATTTCCCGCCGAATGGGTGACGGAAGCCAGGGCCGGCGGCGCCTTTCTCGCGCTCCTGCAAAAAACCCCGGACCTTGACTGGACCTTCCTGTCGCCGTCCGCGCTGCTCGTTCCGGGCGAACGCACCGGGCGCTTCCGCCTCGGCGGCGACAGCCTGCTGCGCGACGCCAGCGGCAAATCTTCCATATCCATGGAAGATTACGCCGTCGCCATGGTCGATGAGCTTGAGCGGCCAGCCCACCCCAGGCGGCGCTTTACAGTGGGCTATTGACGTTCAGGCAAAAGGCCGCGCGGTAAAAACCGCGCGGCCCCAAGGTCGGTGTTGTGCGCGCCGTCAGCTTTTCAGGCGCTTGTTGCACTCGCTGTAATAACCGCCGCCTTTCTGGATCCACTTGAGGCCGCCATTGCCGTTCGTGGCCTTGTTGGCGTTGTACTGGTCCAGACAGGTGTGCATGCGCTGTTTCGCGGGCTTTTCAGCCGAATACTTGGGCGAGATCCCGCGCGGGAACACGGCGGCTCCGGCGGCGGCGGGCTGGCCCGGCTGGGCCGGGGCCGCCGGCTGCCCCGCGCGCACCGGCGCTGTCTGGCCCGTCGCCGGCGCGGCCGCGGGCGCCGCGGCGGCGCCGTCGCCGCACTGGGCCTTGCGGAAATCATTCCACTTCATGGCGCCGAGCGTCCCGGCGGCCTGGGCCGCCTTATACTTCGCGCTACATTCCTGCATGGTGAGGGCGCTCGCCGGAGCCCCCATCAGCAGGCTGGCGCCCAATGCGGCCAAACCACCAAGCGCCAACGCGCGCAGCGGCGCGGAAGCGCGCGCATGCGCCGCCGATGCGGAGAATCTCGTGCGGGAGATATGATACGCCATCAGTCTGATCCCTGGTTAATGCGAACAGAACAGCAGCATTCCCCGCCCCAATCAACTGCCATTCAGCACACGTTGCCGATATCAGGCCAGATCGCGAAGATGTTGACGGACCGGCGACCTGAAAAAGTCAGTCGCCCTCCAGGCCCAGAGCAAAACCGGTGGTTCAGTCTCACCGGTTTTCCCTGCGCCGGATCGGGAAAACCTCAACAAAATCTCAACCGGACCAGCCACCCTCTGGACGCCATGCGCGCCAGAACGCGCCGACGCCAGAGAACAGACGATTGAAAGTATATATAAAAATTATTACACGAGTCAACAAATATAAATTCTATTCTGGATCATCGAGACTGAACTGTTCTGTCTGCTCATCATAAGAAAACAGTTCGGCGTAGCGTCCCCACGACACGGCGGTGTTCAACGTCTGGTCCGCGTAGCTTTCAGACATGGCGTCCTCCAGCTCGGCGCGGAACCGGGCGGCGGGAACACGGTGGTCGGTCCGCTGCTCCAGTTCCTGGCGGATCATCCGCACCAGCGGCACGCGCTCGATCAGCTGGTGGGCGAACAGGTCCTTGCGCGCATCGGTTTCCATGCCGGCGAAAGCAAGGCCCGCGTCGGTGAGGTGCAGGTCGCCGTCCTTCATGTCGGCGAAGCCGAGCAGTTGCAGCGCCTCGCCCAGCTGCACCATCTCGTCCGCCTCCAGCTGGTGGTCGCGGGCCAGGTCCGGCAGGTCGGCGCGGCCATTCCACGGCTCGCCGGCCACCGCCTCCATCATGCCGGCCATGATGTTGGTGGACACGGGCTGCAGCGCCAGCGGCGAGGCCCCGCCCTCACCCTCACCCTCGGGCTGGGCCTGCGCGCGCCGGGTCATGCGGGCGTAAACATCGTCCACCACCTTGCGGAAGCGCGGGTCCTGGCGGTTGCGTGGATGCGGCAGGGTAATGCGCACCTGCGCCGCCACCCGGCCAGGGTTGGACGAGAAGATCAGGATGCGGTCGCACAGCAACACCGCTTCCTCGATGTTGTGGGTGACGATCAGCACCGCGCCCACCGGCAGGCGGTCCTCCATCCACAGGTCGATGAGGTCGGTGCGCAGCGTCTCGGCGGTCAGCACGTCGAGGGCAGAGAATGGCTCGTCCATCAACAGCAGATCCGGGTGCATCACCAGGGCGCGGGCGAAACCGACGCGCTGGCGCATGCCGCCGGAGAGCTCGCGCGGATAGGCGTTCTCGAAGCCGTCAAGGCCGATGAGGTCGATGGCCTGCAAGGCCCGCCGGCGCCGCTCTGGCGTGTCGACGCCCAGCGCCTCCAGCCCCAGCTCGACGTTCTCCTGCACCGTCAGCCAGGGAAACAGGGCGAAACTCTGGAATACCATGGAGACGCCGCGCGGCGGGCCATCCACCGGCTGGCCATGGAACAGCACCTCGCCCGAAGTCGGCTGCAGCAGGCCGGCGGCGATGCGCAGCAACGTCGACTTGCCGGAGCCCGAGCGACCGAGCAGGCCAATGATCTCGCCCTGGCGCACCTCGAAATTCACGCCGTCGAGCACAGCCAGGGCTTCGCCGCTCGCCTTGGCGAAGTCTCGCTTGACGTGGCGAACTTCCAGCAGGGTTGGGCGACCGGTGCGCTCCTGTTGCGGCCAGGCTGTTTCGCGCGACATCCGCTTGCACTCCGCTTGCGCGCCGCAGCCAGGCGCGTCCACTTCAGGTTTCCCGCGACATTTTCCGGCGAAAGGACAACGGACGCCGGAGAAATGCGTCAAAGGGGTTTCACAGCCGGAACCGGCGCTCGATCCAGCGGCGCAATGGCAGCCACAGCACCCGGTTCAGCGCCAGCACGAACAACGACATGACGGTGACGCCAAGCACCACGCGCGGCAGATCGCCCGCCTCCGAAGCCTGGGCGATGTAGGAGCCAAGCCCGGCCGCCACCAGCTTCGTATCGCCCCACTGGGCGATTTCCGCCACGATGCTGGCGTTCCAGGCGCCGCCGGCGGCGGTGAGCGCGCCGGTCACATAGTAGGGCAAAATCCCCGGCAGGATGAGCGTGCGCCAGCGCAACGCGCCCTTCAGGCTCAGGCTGCGGCCCGCTTCGCGCAGGTCGCCCGGAATGGCGCTCGCCCCGGCGATCACGTTGAACAGGATGTACCACTGGGCGCCAAGCGCCATCAGCGCCGTCAGCCAGATATTGGGATTGCCGTGAAAGACGATGATGCCCGCCACCACCACGGGAAACAGCAGATTGGCGGGAAACGCCGCGGCGAACTGCACGATGGGCTGCGCCCGCACCGCGACCCCCGGCCGCAGGCCGATCCACACGCCGACCGGCGTCCAGAAAAGGCTGGACAGAACCACAACCACCATCACCCGCAGGAAGGTGAAGAAACCCAGCCGGATCGCCTCGATGAAATCCGCCGGGGTCAGCGTGTCGCGAATGAAGGAGATGATCAGCCACGCCGCCCACAGTGAGCCGACGACCACCACGGCCAGCCACATCAGGTCCAGCGCGCGAACGAGCAGTGGCGACAGCCGGAACATGCGGCGCCGGCGCCGGCCAGGCCCGCCGTCCAGCCGCAATTGCCCAAGCTGGCGCAGCAGGGCGCCCACCGGCGTCACCGCCGCCCGCAACACCCGCGTGCGCCGAAAGGCGTCCAGCAGCCAGGCGTCGGGCGCTTCGGCTTCGGCGTCGCCGCCATCGCCGGTCATGCGGAATTTGTCGGCCCAGGCGGTCAGCGGCCGGAACAGAACCTGATCGTAGATGAGAATGACGATGGTCATGGTCAGCGTGGCGTAGCCAACCGCCTGCAGATTGCCCTCACTCACCGCCCTGGCCAGATAGGAGCCGACGCCGGGCAGGATGATGTTCTGGTCGCCAACCGTCAGCGCCTCGGAAGCGACGATGAAGAACCAGCCGCCGGACATGGACATCATCATGTTCCACACCAGCCCCGGCATGGAGAAGGGCACGGTGAGGCGCCAGAACTTCTGCCAGGCGGACAGTTGCAGGCTGGCCGCCGCCTCCTCCAGGTCACGCGGCGTATTGCGCGCCGACTGCAGGAAGCTCAGCGCCATGTTCCAGGCCTGGCTGGTGAAGATGGCGAAAATCGCCGCGAACTCCGCGCCAATGATCTTGCCAGGAAACAGGCCAAGGAAAAACGTGATGGTGAACGTGAGGAAACCCAGCACCGGCACCGATTGCAGGATGTCGACCGCCGGCTCCAGCACCATCGACAACTTGCGGCTGCGGATGCACAGGGCGCCGAAAGCCATGGTGAAGGCCAGCGACGCCGCCATGGCGGCGAGCATGCGCAGCGTGGTGCGCAACGCATAATAGGGCAAATGCGCCGGGTCGGTGGTGACCGGCGGCGAGCGCAACGCCTCCAGCGGCGCGGCGACGTCGCGCGCGCCCATGGCGATGCTGACCATGATCGCGACCAGGAGGCCGAAAGCGACGATATCCCAAATATTTGGAAACCATCGACGCCCCTGGGAGGGTTGCGTGATCATCTGGCGGGAACCTGCGCAGCTTTTGGCAAAAACGACAAGCCCGGAGGGCGCATGTGACTGGGCGGCCGGCTGGCGCACCATAGAGCAGGTCCGCCGGGTTTTTACCATATCAAACCCGTCTGTTACCGAACTATGACCAAGGAGTGACGCCAGACAAAATCCGGCGCTGGCCGGGCGCGCGCCTTGCCCGCGCCGCCTGGCGGGTCGTGGATCGCCCCTCCGGCCGCATCACTTCTCCGGGCCGCCCCATGGCCTGTTGACCTGGCCTATTGATTTGGCGGGGCAGAACCCCCATCCTCGCTTGCCTTCTGAGGGAGAGGCGGCTGAGCAAGCTTGCCTGTAGCTGGTGCTTGAACTTTTAATCGCTTTTCTGCTCATTGTGCTCAACGGCCTATTCGCGCTCTCCGAACTTGCAATTGTCTCCTCTCGCGCCTCCCGTCTGCGGGTAATGGCGGAGCGCGGCCAGCGCGGCGCCGCCGCGGCGCTGGCCCTGTCGGAGGAGCCGGGCCGCTTCCTGCCCACGGTGCAGATCGGCATCACGCTCATTGGCATTCTGGCCGGCGCCGTGTCGGGCGCGGCGCTTGGCGGCCGGCTTTCCGAAGTCCTTTCCGGGTTTGGCTTCAGTCGCCAGATGTCCGACGCTCTGGGCTATGGCGGCGTCGTCGCGCTCATCACCTTCATGTCCGTGGTCATCGGCGAGCTGGTCCCCAAGCAGTTCGCCCTGCGCCGTCCGGAGCCGATCGCCTGCGTCATGGCCCCGCCCATGGCGGCGCTGTCGAAGCTGGCGGCGCCGCTGGTGTGGTTTCTCAACGTCACCACCCGCGGCCTGATGTGGCTGCTCGGCGCCCGTGATGACGGCGGCAGCTCCATCACCGACGACGAAATTCGCACCATCGTCGCCGAGGCGCGCACGGCCGGCGTGATCGAACCGGCGGAGCACCGCATGATCGGCGGCGTGCTCCGCCTCGGCGACCGCTCCGTGCGCGGCCTGATGACGCCGCGCATGGAGGTGGACCTCATCAATGTCGATGACGATGACGCCGCCATCTACGCCCAGATCGCCGAGAGCCCGCATTCGCGCTTCCCGGTGATCGAGGGCGACACCGACAATGTCATCGGCGTTGTGGTCGCCCGCGACCTGTTGCGCGGCCTGCGCGCCGGCGCCCCGCTCGATATCCGCAGCCATCTGCGGGCAGCCCCCGTGGCTCCCGATACGCTCAGCGCGCTCGACGTGCTCGAAGCCCTGCAGAAATCAGCCGTGCCCATGGCGCTGGTTTACGATGAGTATGGCCATTTCGAAGGCGTGGTGACCCCGGCTGACGCGCTCGAAGCCATTGTCGGCGCCTTCATTTCCGATGAGCCGGACGACGAGGACGCCGTGCAGCGCGAGGATGGCTCCTGGCTGCTGTCCGGCTCCATGTATGTGGACGAACTGGGCGATCTGCTCGGCCTCGATCTGCCCGAGGAGCGGGACTACGACACCGTCGCCGGCCTGGTGATTGACGCCATGCGCCGTCTGCCGCAGACCGGCGACATCGTCGAGGCCCTGGGCTGGCGCTTCGAGGTGATCGACCTGGATGGACGGCGCGTCGACAAGGTGCTGGCGAGCCGGCTCTGACCAGGGCGCGCCAGCCCAGGGCGCGCCAGCGCTCACGCGTCCCCGCATGTCGCGCCCCGGTTTATGGCCGGCGCCCGCTGGCCCGGTCACGCCGGCCCGCTCTGATTCGCTCCCGGCCTCAGCGGCGCGCGGCGAAAAAATCCCGCAATAACGTCGCCGACGCCGTCTCGCTCATGCCGCCATACACCTCCGGCGCGTGGTGACAGGTGGGTGAGGCGTAAAGGCGCACGCCGCTGTCAACCGCCCCGCCCTTGGGATCCGCGGCGCCGTAGTACAGCCGGCGGATGCGGGCGAAGGAGATCGCCGCGGCGCACATCGGGCAGGGCTCCAGCGTGACATAGAGATCACAACCGGTCAGCCGCTCATTGCCGAGAACCGCCGCCGCCGCCCGGATAGCAAGGATTTCGGCGTGCGCCGTGGGGTCGTTCAGTTCGCGCGGCCGGTTGCCGGCGCTGGCGATCACCACCCCCTCACGCACCACCACGGCGCCGATCGGCGTCTCGCCGCGCGCCCCGGCGGCGCGCGCTTCCGCCAGCGCCACGTCCATCATTGAACCCGCGCCGCGCCGTCCGCGCGCATTTTCCATGCGATGATCCTGCATTGATCTCCTCGCTAAGCGGCCCGCCCTCTGCTATCACGCCGCAATGACGGACAAAACGGATAACAGGCGCCCGCCCCGCCAGGGACGCGGCGGCAACGGCAATCGCGGCGGCAATGGCGGCAGCCGTGACGGCGGCGGCGCGCGCGGATCCAGAACTGGCGGTTTCGGCGGCGGTCGCGATCGCGACGCGCGCGGCGACAGGCCCGCTGGCGGCAAGCCCGCTGGCGGCGGCTTTGGCGCGCGCAGCGACCGGAGCTTCGGCGAAAAGCGCCCCTTCGGCGAGAAGCGCCCTTTCGGCGAGCGTCGGCCGGAAGGCGGCCCGGGCCGTGCGGATCGCGGCCCCCGGCCGTTCCGTGGCGAGCGTCCCGACAGCCCGCGCTTCGATCAGGATCGTCCGCGCCAGGATCGCCCATTTCACGAGCGCCCCCGTCAGGAGCGTTTCCGTCAGGACGGGCGTGATGGCGAACGGCGCTTCGGTGGCGACCGCGATTTTGGCCGGCATGGCGGCGAAAACAGAAGCTTTGAGAAGCGCGGGTTCGGCAAGCGCGACGGCGCGCCCCGGCGCGACGCCGGCCACTACGGCGACGCCAGGCCGGCCTTCTCCGGTCGCCCCCGCCCGGAAAGCGCCCGCGGCAGCTACAGCGAACGGTTCAGCGACCGCCCGGCCGGACGCCAGGAGCGCGATCGCCCTGACCGCAACCGTCCCCGCCCCCAGACCGAGCGCGTCGAGCGTCCCGACGGCCGCGAGCGCCTGGCCAAGGTGATGGCCCGTTCTGGCGTGGCCTCGCGCCGCGACGCCGAAATCATCATCACCGCCGGCCGCGTCAGCGTGAACGGCCAGGTGATCCATTCGCCGGCCATCAATGTCGGCCCGGCCGATCATATCCTCATCGACGGCAAGCCGATGCCGGCGCGCGAGCGCACCCGGCTGTGGCTCTACAACAAGCCCGCCGGCCTGGTGACGACGCAGTTCGATCCCGAAGGCCGTCCGACGGTGTTCCAGCACCTGCCGGGCGACCTGCCGCATGTGATCTCGGTTGGCCGCCTCGACATCAACACCGAAGGCCTGCTGCTGCTCACCAACGACGGCGGTCTGGCGCGGGTGCTGTCGCATCCCGAAACCGGCTGGCTGCGCCGCTATCGCGTCCGCGCCTATGGCCAGATCACCCCCGACGCGCTGCTGGCGCTGGAGGACGGGGTCACCATCGACGGCATCCATTACGGCCCGGTCCAGGCCAGCATCCAGCGCCAGCAGGGTCACAATGTGTGGCTGATGCTCGGCCTGCGTGAAGGCAAGAACCGCGAGGTCAAGCGCATCCTCGAACACCTTGGCCTCAGGGTGAACCGCCTGATCCGCATCTCCTTCGGCCCGTTCCAGCTCGGCGACATTCCGGAAGGCGCCGCCGACGAGGTGCGCCTCGCCGTGCTGAAAAGCCAGCTTGGCGACGATCTGGCCCGCCGCGCCGGCGCGGATTTTGAGTCCCCGGCGCATGAGCGCGATCCTGGCGAAGGCCGCCCGGCCTCGCTGCTGCCGCCGCGCATTCCCCATCGCCTGCCCGAGGAAGAGGCGGTCGACGCCGCGTTTGACGAAGGCGTGGAGGAAGAATTCCGCGAGGCCATCAAAGGCAAGCCCTGGAAGGACACGTCGCCGTTCGACCATGACGACGGCTGGTTCGAGCCTGGCGGCCGCAAGGCGGCGATGCGCGCCGCCGCCAGCGACGCTTATGCCCGGCCGGCGCCCGTTGCCCCTCCGGCTCCGCGCGGCACCCCGGACCCCTGGCGCCCCTCCCCCGACGATCCGGCGCCGCAGAAGGCCGTCGGCTCGCGCGTTGGCCTGAAGCGCAGCACCTGGCGCGACGCGGAGACGGAAGCCGCGCGCGCTGGCGCCGGCAGCCGCAAGCCGCGTCGTGGCGATGATCCGCTGGCGGCCCGCGCCGAAAGCGGCCAGCGCGCCCATGTGCGCGCCGGCGCCGTCGCCAGCCCCGGCGGCCGCCGCGTGCTGGTGGAAAAAGTAGTGCGCGAAAAGCCGGAAGCGCCCGTGCGCGGCGACCGCCCCTTCCGCGGCGGCGGTAAACCCTTCGGCGGCAAACCCGGCTTCGGCGCCCGCGACGGCGGCGACTTTGGCGACAGGCCGCCGCGCGGCGATCGTGCGCCCGGCCGCGACCGTTTCTCCGGCGGCCGTCAGGAGTTTGGCGCCAGACAGGAGTTTGGCGGCCGGAAAAACTTCGGGGAGAACCGGTCTGGAGACAGGCAAGGCTTCAGCGACAGAAGAGGCTTCGGCGACAAGGCCTATGCCGGTAAACCCTTCGCGGGCAAACCTGGCGGCGCGCCGTTTGGCGGCAAATCCTTTGGGGGCAAATCCTTTGGGGGCAAGCCCGCTGGCGAACGACCGGCCGGCGGCAGGCCATTCGGTAAAGGCGGCGGAAAACCGTTTGGCGGAAAACCAGGCGGCGGCAGGTCTGGCGGTGGACGCGGCCCTGGCCGCTGAACCGCCAGCGCGCCTTGCCACAGAGCGGCCGTCGTCCAGCCCGGATGATGCGCCGCGCCCTGGAAAAGCGTGATGCCCGCACGTGTTGCGGGCATCCACGTCTTCGGCGCCGGATCAATCGCCCGTCGGCGCGTTTCGCGAAAGGCCGCGTCCACTTTCCTGAAGAAAGCGCGCCAGCTCAAATGGCCTGAGCCAACGATAACGCTCCCGACCCCGCGTGGATCGGCGGAACTGGTCAGGCCATGACGGTGGAGAACGACAGGCGCAGCGCGCCGCATGGCGGCCATGCAGCGGGCTACCCATCGCTTCCAGAGCGTTGGCATGATTATTTGCGAACAAGCGGCATCCACTTTATTCGCATCATGCTCCACACGCCCATATTCGCATAAAGGACGACGCCTTGAGGATCGTGGCTGGCAAGTTTCGGGGGCGCGCGCTGGCCTCGCCCAAAACCCAGGCGGTGCGTCCCACCTCCGACCGGCTGCGCGAAGCGGTGTTCAACGTGCTCAGCCACGCCTACGACGATCCGCTGCGCGACGCCCGCGTGCTGGACCTGTTCGCCGGCACGGGCGCGCTGGCGATCGAAGCGCTGTCGCGCGGCGCCGCCTTCGCCCTGTTCGTCGATGATTCCGCCGAGGCGCGCGGTCTGATCCGCGCCAATGTCGATGCGCTCGGTCTTGGCGGAACCAGCCGGCTGTTTCGCCGCGACGCCACCAAACTCGGCCCGATCAGCGGCATGCCGCCATTCTCGATGGTTTTCTGTGATCCGCCCTACGGCAAGGGGCTGGCCGAACAGGCGCTCGCCAGCGCCCGCGCGGGCGGCTGGCTGACCAGCGACGCGCTGGTCGTCGTCGAGGAAGCCAGCGACGCCAATTTCACCTGGCCCGCCGGCTTCACCGCCTATGAGCAACGCAGCTACGGCGAAACCACCGTCTATTTTGGCGGTCCGCAAGACAGCCAGGCATAACGGGCCGCCATCTCACCGCCGGCCGAACAGCTTCTCGATATCGGTCAGCTTCAGCTCCACCCAGGTGGGGCGGCCGTGGTTGCACTGGCCGGAAAGCGGCGTCGCCTCCATCTCGCGCAACAGGGCGTTCATCTCCTCCGGCCGCAGGCGGCGGCCGGCGCGGATTGAGCCATGGCAGGCCATGGTCGCCAGCACGTGGTCCAGCTTTTCTTCCAGCGCGCCCACATGGTCCCATTCGGCCAGGGCGTCGGCCACGTCGCGCACCAGCCGGCGCAGATCGCATTTGCCCAGCAGCGCCGGCGTTTCGCGCACGCACAGGGCGCCGGCGCCAAACCCTTCCACCACCAGCCCCAGCGCTTCCAGCTGCTCCGCCGCCGCCAGCACCCGGTCGGCGTCCACGGGATCGAGTTCGACCACTTCGGGAACCAGCAGCAATTGCCGGGCGACGCCCTGCACGGCGCGCTGGGCCTTCAGCCGCTCATACACCAGCCGCTCATGCGCCGCGTGCTGGTCGACGATGACCACGCCGTCAGTGGTCTGGGCGATGACATAAGTGCCGTGCACCTGGGCGCGGGCGGCGCCCAGCGGCTGCTCCTGCCGCGCCAGATCCTGATCGAAAGCCGGCCCCTGAACATGCGCGGCATCGCCATCCATGCCAGCCGGCGTCGACGCCCGCGCATCGGCGGAGGGCGCGACCAGATCGCTGAACACGCCCTGGGCGCCGTCGGCGAAACCCGCTCCGGCTCCGTCGGCCGCCCAGTTCCGGCCCGCCGCCCCATATGAAAGGTCAGTGTGCAATGCTCCGCTGCGTGCGGCGGTGTGATCAGGCGCCGCGCCAGCATCAACAGGCGCTTGCCAGTTGGCGGGCGGCGGCGCATGACGCGGCGCTTCGCGCCAGCGCTGGTCCCATCCGTGCGCCGCGCGCGCGGCCGCTGGCTGCGCGCCGGAGGTCACGCGGCCAGAAGCGCCATCCGCCCCTGGCCAGCCCCCGCCTTCAGTCGCCCGGCCGGCCTGCAACGCCGCCAGGGTGCGCGAGCCGCCGGTGGTGGACGAGCGGTGGCCGGCGCGATGGATGGCCTCCTTCAGGGCGCCGATCATCAGGCCGCGCACCAGGCCGGGGTCCCGAAATCGCACCTCTGTCTTGGCCGGATGCACGTTGACGTCCACATGGCGTGGATCGCAGGCAATCAGCAGCGCCAGCGCCGGGTGACGCCCGGCCGGCAGCACGTCCATGTAGGCTGCCCGCACCGCGCCCTGCACCAGCTTGTCGCGCACCGGCCGCCCGTTGACCATGACGTGGATATGGCTCGGGCTGCCGCGATGCCATGTGGGCAGGCCAGCAAAGCCGCTCAGTTCCACGCCCTCGCGCGCGGCGTTGACGGCGATGGCGTTGGGGGCGAAATCGCTGCCCAGCAGGCGGGTCAGCCGCGCCAGCAGCGCATTGTCACCGGTTTCGCGCGGCAGCGTGATGGGGGTGAGATGGTCGCCGGCGAGGGTGAAGGCCACCTCCGGGTGCGCCATGGCGAGCCGTTTCACCACGTCGGCCACCGCCTGGGCCTCGGCGCGGTCAGTCTTGAGGAACTTCAGCCGCGCCGGCGTCGCCATGAACAGATCGGCGATCTCCACCCGCGAACCGCGCACCCCGGAGGCTGGCCGCACCGGTCCCTTGGCGCCCGCCTCCACCACGATCTGGCAGGCGGCGTCCGCATCCATCGTGCGCGTGACAATGCTGAGTCGCGACACCGCGCCGATCGATGGCAACGCCTCGCCGCGAAACCCCAGGGTGGCGATGGCGAACAGGTCGCCGTCAGGAATTTTGGAGGTGGCGTGGCGCTCCACCGCCAAGGCCAGATCCTCCGGCCCCATGCCGCAACCATCGTCGGTGACGCGGATCAGCCGGCGGCCACCGGCCTCCACCACCACCTCGATGGCCGTCGCGCCCGCGTCGAGCGCGTTCTCCACCAGCTCCTTCACGGCGGCGGCCGGGCGCTCCACCACCTCGCCGGCGGCAATGCGGTCAACCAGAACCGGGTCGAGGCGCCGAACCGCCATGGCTGATACTCCTGTCAGCGCCAGGCATTCCGAGCCCCAGGCGTTGTCCAGCCCCAAACCCTGCCAAACCTCGCGCCTTGCCCCAGCGCCGGGGCGCGGCGGCAAGGCGCCGGCCCAAGCGCGCGGGCGCCAAACGCCTCGTCGCAAGCAGGTCAGAGCGAATCCCGGACCAGTCTAGCGGGTCTGGCCTGGCCGGTCAGCCCGTCAGGCCGACCGGCTTGCCCGCCGTCACCACCAGCAATTTGCTGGCGTCGAAGATGCGGGCGGCGGCGCGGCGCACGTCCTCGCGCGTCACCGAGGCGACCAGGTGGTTGCGCCGGTCGATGTAATCCACGCCCATCTTCTCCAGCGACAGGTGCAGCAGCTGGCCGGCGATCTTCGACGAGGTGTCAAAGTGCAGCGCGTAGGAGCCGATGAGATATTGCTTCGCCAGCCGCACCTCGTCCTCGTCCGGCCCCTCGGCGCCCATGCGGGCGATCTCGGCGGAGATGACCTCGATCGATTCGGCCACACGCTCATTCTTGGTGGCGGTGCCGCCAAAGAACATCGCCGAATGGCGCATCGGATACAGCGCGCTGGAAACGCTATAAGCCAAACCGCGCTTTTCGCGCACTTCCCTGAACAGGCGGGCCGAGAACACCCCGCCGCCCAGAATGTGGTTGGCAATATGGGCGGCCATGTAATCGGGATCATGCCGGGCGACGCCAGGCGCGCCGAACCGCACCACCGATTGCGGTGTCTCCACCTCCACCACGCGGCGCGCGCCCCGGCCCTGCAGTTCGATATCCACCACCGGGATCAGGTCGCTGGCTTGCGGCAGATCGCCGAACGCATCGTCCAGCAACGCGCCGAGCACGTCGGCGTTGACGGCGCCCACCGCCGCCACGTGCAGATTGTCGCGCGCCAGCACGCCGGCCCGGAAAGCTGAGAGATCGTCGCGGTTGATGGCGGCGACGCTGTCGAGCGAGCCGCGCACCGGCCGGCCGTAGGGATGGCCGGCGAAAGCCGTTTCGTTGAAGGCGCGCATGGCCAGCACGTCCGGATTGCTGGCGTCGTGCCGCAGTCCGGCCTCGATCTGGCCGCGCACCCGGGCGATGGCCTCTGGCTCCAGCCGCGCCTCGTTCAGCGCCAGGCGCAGCAACTGCACCGCCTTTGGCAGATGGCTGACCAGGGTCTTCAGCGAGCCGCGGAACGTATCGCGATCGGCGCTGAAGCGCAGTTCTATGGCGTGGTCGGCCAGCTGCGTCTGGAAGGCGTCGGAATCATACGGCCCCGCGCCCTCGTCCAGCATGCCGGAAAGCATGTTGGCGACGCCTGGTCGTTCCGCGGGATCCTGCGAGGCGCCGCCGACAAAGGCGAACTCCAGGGCGAGCAACGGCACGGCGTGCTCTTCCACCAGCCAGGCGTGAACCCCGCCCGGTGACGCGACGACCTGCACGCTGGCGGGCGATTTCTTGCGATCCGCCCCGGCGGCGGCTCTGTCGAGAGTATCTGTCATGGTCATTCCGTAGGGCGCGGACCTCGCGCCGGGGCGGACAACAGGTTCAGGGCGCGGGCGCAAGCGCCGCGCCTGAAAATGCGAACTATTGCGGCTCGAGACGACCCGTCACCGCCGTGCGGGCGTCCAGCCAGGCGCGGGCGGCGTCCATCACGCCTTCCGGCGTCACGGCGGCGATGCGCGCCGGCCATTGCTGCACGTCGGCGATGCTCTCACCAATGGCCAGCGCCGAGCCGTAGACCCGGGCCAGCGTCGCCTGGCTGTCCTGGGCGTAGACCATGTCGGCCACCAGCCGCGTTGTCGCCCGGCGGAAATCCGCTTCGTCGACGCCCTTGGCGATGAAATCCGCCACCGCGTCGTCGATGTGCTTTTCCAGGTCATCCAGGGAAACGTCCTGGGCCGGCGCGGCGGTCATGCCAAAGCGGGTCTGGTCGACGGCCGAGCCGAAATACCACGCGCCGGCGGAGACGGCTTTGGCCTTCTCCAGCACCAGCTTGCGATACAGCACCGAGGTCGCGCCGCCGCCGAGCACTTCAGCGAGCACGTCGAGCGCGCAGGCCGCCTCATGGCCGCCGGTCAGCGTCGACGGCGCCAGATACAGCCGGCGCAGCAATGGCTGCTCGACACGGGCGTCAGAAACCGTCACCCGGCGCGCCGCGCGCGGCGGCGGCTCCTGCGGACGCAGCCGTTGCGGCCGCGGCGCCGATGCGATGCGGCCATAGTGCTGCTGCGCCAGGGCCTGCGCCGCTTCCGCCTCCACGTCGCCGGCCACCACCAGGATGGCGTTGGAGGGGGTGTAGAAGCGCTGGTAATAATTGAAGGCGTCGTCGCGGTTCAGCCCTTCGATCTCGTGCATCCAGCCGATGATCGGCAATCCATAGGGGTGATGCGTGAACAACGCCGCGTCCATCGCCTCGGAAAGCTGCTGGTCCGGGTCGGAGTCGGTGCGCATGCGCCGCTCCTCGATCACCACGTCGCGCTCCGGCCCGACGACCGATTCATCGAACGACAGATTGGTCATCCGGTCCGCCTCGAAGTGCATCATCTCACCCAGATGCTCTTTGGCGACGCGCTGGAAATAGGCGGTGTAATCGTAGGAGGTGAAGGCGTTTTCCTGGCCGCCGATAGCGGCGACCGCGTCGGAGAATTCGCCTTCCGGGTGCCGCGTCGTGCCCTTGAACATCAGGTGTTCGAGGAAATGGGCGATGCCGGACTTGCCGACCGGGTCGTCGGCGGAGCCATTGCGATACCACACCATATGCGTGACGACCGGGGCGCGCCGGTCCGGAATCACCACCACGTCCAGCCCGTTGTCCAGCGTGCTGGCGTGCACGACCGGACCGTCCGCGCCGGCCTGCGCCTGCTCTTCAACGCGACGCGCGGCGTCTGTGGCGCTGCTCATGCTTGCTCCTGACCTTCATGCGCCGCAGCCGCGACGCGTATGCTTTTCCGAAACATAGTCCCTGGCGCACCGCTTTGTAAGCGGCATGGCGAACCGCCGCGCCGGCAATGGCTCCATCCCCGTGAAACCGCCGGCGTGACCGCAGATGGGCGGCGGAGCATGGTCCCGCCTGCCGGGCCGCGCCCACTCCCGGAAAACGAAGCCCGGCGAACCACAGGGCCGCCGGGCAGAAATCATCGGTCAAACGTCCATCACCACAGGTCCAGCCAGACCCGCGCCTGGTCAGTCTTCGCTGGGCTTCAGGAAGTCACGCTCCGGCGTGTTGTCGCGCTTGATCGGGATCGGCGCATCGTCGCGCGTGGCGCGCATCGGCGCGGTGCCAGCCGGCTTGCGATAGCCTGTCGGCGGCTGCAGCAGGGTTTCGCGCTTGGGCTCGTAATTCGGGTCCAGGTTCTTGCCGTCGCCGTCCGTGGCCGTCGCGCGCAACTCGTCGGGATCGACCCATGTCGCCGCGCGGCCATCGCCCAGCACCTTGCGCGGCTGGTTGTCTTCCGCCGCGTGCTTCGGCTTGCGCGAAATCCGCTCCATCTCGTAGACGCTGAGGCGCCCGCCGTCCTGGACGCGGTTGTCGCTGGGGAATGGCACCGGCTTCTGCCGCTCGGCGGCCTCGCGGCGGCGGCGTTGCAGGTCGGCGTCATCCGGCCAGCTTTCAGCGCGTTTGGCCGCCGGAGGCAGCGGCGTCGGCAGCTTGCCGGTGGAGGGCGGCAGCGCCAGCGGCGCGCGCTCGTGATAGCTGATCGGGTCGCGCTCTTCGTCAATCACGCCCATCTTGCCGAGCAGGTTCTTCATGAACACGCCCTCTTCCGCCTGGGCGGCCGAGCCGGCGAGCGCCGAAAAACCGATCGCGGCGGCGAAGCCGAACGCCAGCGGCGCGCGGCGCGCCATGGCCACGGTCCTGGCCGGGCGCGCGACGCGTTTGGAAAACTTGAGCGCCATTGGTTCTCTTTCCCCCTGCGGCCGCCTCCCCCTGGGTCGCCGCCGTCAACAACATGATCGCCGGGGCGCGCCGGCCGTCCAGGCGCTCCGACAGGTCGATAATTGATGCTTCCGCAGCGCACGTCCCCGCGCAGCGAATGTCGCCTTGCGTCAGGAAAGCGCGCAAGATCAACGATATCAAGATCAGGGATATACAGCAAAGTTTCGACCCGTTTGACCGAAACTTTGCCCCCGGACCCGGCGCGCGCACGCAAATCCGGTGTTTTTTGAAGCCTACATATGCGGCGCCAGTATGGCCACCGGTCATGGCGTCTCAGGGTGAAGCCGCCCCTTTCGGGCTGGCGCCAGCGCCAAAAAATGAGTCGTACAGCAGCGCGATCACGCCAAAAACGATGGCCGCGTCGGCCACGTTGAACACGTACCAGCTGAAGTCGCCCACATGGAAGTGGACGAAATCGACCACCGCGCCCCAATAAATCCGGTCGATCAGATTGCCGACAGCCCCGCCGATGATCAACCCGAGGCCCGCCGCCAGCAGGCGGGTTCTGGCGCGCGCCAGCCAGACGCTGAGCAGAACCGTGGCGATCACCGAGCCGATCACCAGCCCCCAGCGCCCCACGGCGTGGGGCATCTGGAACAGGCCGTAGGAGATGCCCCGGTTCCAGACCAGCACGAACTCCAGGAACGGCGCCAGCACCATCGGCGGCCGGTTGGCGATGTCAGCGCCGAACATCAGCCAGAGCTTGCTGGCCTGGTCCAGCGCCAGCACGACAATGGCGAGCGCGACGCCAAGGCGGGCCGGGTTCATGCCCGCCCGCCCCTGCGTTTCGCCCGGCTCGGTCTGCCCGCCGCGCGTCTGGTTCGCCGGGCCGTCGCCAGCCGCCATCACGCGGATCCCGGCGCCGGTTCGCCCGGATGCGCTTTGGTCCATTCGCGCATGGCGGCGGCGTCGCGCGGGCTGAGATCCGGCCACGCGGGGTCCGCGCCGACGTCCGGCAGCACCTTCCACGAACGGGCGCATTTGCGCCCTTCCGCCCGGGCGAACACCACGGCGACGCCAGGAACGTCGTCGAGCCGGAACGCCTCCTCGTGGGTCTCGCCATCACGAACGCTGATCGCGGACGTGATGCAGACCTCGGCGAAGTCCACGCCCTTCAGGGCGCCGAGCAGGTCGGCGTCCGACACGTAGACCGCAGGCGCCGCCTCAAGGCTGGAGCCAATGTTCTTGCGAGCCCGCTCCAGTTCCAGCGCGCCGGTGACCACGCGGCGGACCTTGCGGATTTTGGCCCAGCGCGACGCCAGGGCGTCGTCCCGCCAGGTCGGCGGCAATTCCGGGAAACGCTCCAGATGCACCGAGCCAGCCTCCGAGGGGAAGCGGCTCAGCCACGCCTCTTCCGCCGTGAAGGCGAGCACAGGGGCCAGCCACGTCGTCACACACCGGAAAATCTGGTCGATCACCGTCAGCGCCGACCGGCGCGCCAGGCTGGAGGCCGGGTCGCAATACAACGTGTCCTTGCGGATATCGAAGTAGAACGCCGAAAGCTCCGTGGTGAGGAACGGCGCCAGCGCCGCCAGCACGCGCTTGTAGTCGTAGGCGGCGTAGGCCTGGCGCACGGTCTGGTCGAGCTCGACCAGCCGGTGCAGCATCAGCCGCTCCAGCTCCGGCATCCGCTCCGCCGCCACCAGCTCCGCGCCGGAGAAGTGATGCAGCGAACCCAGCATCCAGCGCAGGGTGTTGCGGATCTTGCGATACTGGTCGGTGACGCCTTTCAGCACTTCCGGGCCGATGCGCTGGTCATCCCAATAGTCGACCGAGGCGGTCCACAGGCGCAGGATATCGGCGCCCGACTGGCGGATGACATCCTGCGGCGCAAGCGTATTGCCCAGCGACTTGGACATCTTGCGGCCCTGCTCATCGAGCGTGAAGCCGTGCGTCACCACCACGTCATAGGGCGCGCGCCCGCGCGTGCCGCAGGCTTCCAGCAGCGACGACTGGAAGAAGCCGCGATGCTGGTCCGAGCCTTCCAGATACATGACCGTATCGAAGTCCGGCGCCTTGCCCGCTGCCGGCAACCTCTCCCCCTCGGGACGGCGCTTGCGCGGGCGCAGATCGGCGCGCGGCTCCAGGGTGAAGGCATGGCTCGAACCGGAATCGAACCAGACGTCGAGCACGTCGGTCACCTTCTCGAAACGCGCCGGATCATGATCGGGCGCGAGGAAGCGCGCGCCATCGGCGTCGGCGAACCAGGCGTCGGCGCCCTCGACCTCAAAGGCGTCAGCGATGCGGGCGTTGACCCTGTCGTCGCGCAGCAGCTCGCCGGTCTCGCGATCGACGAACACGGTGATCGGCACGCCCCAGGCGCGCTGGCGCGAGATCACCCAGTCCGGACGGCCGGAGACCATGGCGGTGATGCGGTTTTCGCCGGCGGCCGGCACCCACTGGGTGTCGGCGATGGCGGCCAGCGAACGGGCGCGCAGGGTGTCGCCGCTCCCGTCGATGTCGCGATCCATGGCGATGAACCATTGCGGCGTATTGCGGAAGATCAGCGGCGCGCGCGAACGCCAGGAGTGCGGATAGCTGTGGCGCAGGCGGCCACGGGCGATCAGCGCTCCGGCGTCGGCCAGGGCGGCGATGACGCGGGCGTTGGCGTCGCCCTCCTTGCCGTTATCATCCAGCACCCGGGCGCCGGCGAACAGCGGCACATGCGGGAAATAGCTGCCGTCCGGCTGCACCGTGTGCGGCACTTCCGGCGTGCCGGTCGCCTCGAAGGCGGCCCGGTGGCGCACGTAAGTCATGTAGTCGTCGGCCCCGTGACCCGGGGCGGTGTGCACGAAGCCCGTGCCGGCGTCGGCGGTGACATAATCGGCCGGCAGCAGCGGCACGCCGAAGTCATAGCCCTGGCCGTGCAACGGATGGTGGGCGAGCACGCCGGCGAGGTCGACGCCATTGACGTCGGCGACGCGGCGGAAACTGGTGACCTTGGCCACGCCCAGCACCGTCTCCGCCAGCGCGTCGGCCAGCAGATAGCGGTCGCCCGGCTTCGCCCAATTGCCCTCCGGCGCCTCCGTCACCTCATAGAGGCCATAGGCGATGTCCGGCGAATAAGCGATGGCGCGGTTGGCGGGAATGGTCCACGGCGTGGTGGTCCAGATCACCACCGAGGCGCCGGCCAGCGCCGCATTGTCGGAGGCGGCCACCGGGAATTTGACGAAGATGGTGCTGGAGACATGGTCCTTGTACTCCACCTCGGCCTCCGCCAGCGCCGTGCGCTCGACGATCGACCACATCACCGGCTTGGAGCCCTGGTAAAGCTGGCCGCTCATGGCGAACTTCATCAGCTCGCGGGCGATCTGCGCCTCGGCTGGGTAGGACATGGTGAGATAGGGATTGTCCCAGTCGCCGGTGACGCCGAGGCGCCTGAACTCCTCGCGCTGCACGTCGACCCATTTGTCGGCGAAAGCGCGGCATTCGGCGCGGAACTCCAGAACCGGAACGTCGTCCTTGTCGAGGCCCTTCGCCCGGTATTGCTCCTCGATTTTCCATTCGATCGGCAGGCCGTGACAGTCCCAGCCCGGCACGTAATTGCTGTCGTAGCCAAGCATCTGCTGCGAGCGGGTCACCAGATCCTTCAGGATCTTGTTCAGCGCGTGGCCGATGTGGATGTTGCCGTTTGCGTAGGGCGGGCCGTCATGCAGCGTGAAGCGCGGCGCGCTCTTCGCCTGCTCGCGCAGCCGCCGGTAGAGATCGAGGTCGTTCCAGCGCGCCAGCAGCAGCGGCTCGCGCTCCGGCAGGCCGGCGCGCATGGGGAAATCCGTCTGCGGCAGAAACAGGGTTTTCGAATAATCCGCCTTGTCCCCGGCTTTGGCGGCGGCGTTTTTCTGGCTGATATTGGCCGCCCCGGCCTTGCTGCTGTCGTTCATCGAACTGGCTCATTCCCCTGGAGCGTTTCCGGCAGGGGCGCGGTCGCGCCCACCTGCGGAACTGCGTCAAAACATGGACCGGCAACTTACCGCCCGCGGGCGGACCTTGCCTGAAACTGGCGAATGGAAAAACCGGAGATCACGCCGTGACATGCCCCGCGCCATCAATCAAGAGCGACGGAAACATGCGGCGGCCGAAAAGAACGCGCGCCGCGCCCCTGGAAAACGTTCCGGCGTCGTCCACGGCGAACCATTCGCTGATCTGGATGGTCCGGAGCGACAGGCCCCTCCGGGCGCGGCGGCGGCAGCCGCCATGGCCCGCCAGCGATGCGACAGGCCGCCGCGAAGGCGCGCATCCCGGCGTCCGCGCTCCGGTTACGCGGAAGCCGGGCCGGTAATTCGCAAACTGAAAAGGCTGCTCCGGCGCGTCATGCCGGCAACATAGAGCATTTCCGCCTGAAAGGAAGTCGCTGCGGGCGCAACGTCGCCGCTTCAGCCAAGCACGGAAGGCGGCGGCGGATCAGCGGCCAGAATGCGGCGCGCTTCGGCGCTGTCGCGGTCCATCTGCCGCACCAGGTCGTCGATGCTGTCGAATTTGGCTTCGCCGCGCAGGAAAGCAAGGAACTCCACGTCCAGCGTCTTGCCATAGAGATCGCCGCTGAAATCGAACAGGAAACTCTCCAGCAACGGCGCGCCATTATCGAAGGTGGGGCGGCGGCCGAAGCTGGCGACGGCGCCATGCACGACGCCATCAACCAGCACCCGCACGGCGTAAATGCCGTGGGCGAGCTGGCAGTCGTCCGGCAGGCGAATATTGGCGGTCGGGTAGTTCAGCGTGCAGCCGATCTTCTGGCCATGGCGCACCTCGCCGCGCACGAACCAGCGATAACCGAGCAGCGCATTGGCGGCGGCGATGTCGCCCTGGCGCAGCGCGGCGCGAATCCGGCTTGAGGACACCGCCCCGGCTTCATCGTCGCCGTCGCTGACCCTGGCGACAATGCGTACTGGCGCGCCGCTGCTGGCGCCGCGCGCCGTCAGATAGGCCGGCGAGCCTTCCCGCCCCTTGCCGAAATGAAAGTCATGACCGACGACGACGCCGGAAACCCCGAGCCCCCGCACCAGCAGGTCGTCGAAAAATGACTGCGCCGTCATGGCGGCGAGCGCGGCGTTGAACGGCAGGATGATCATGCCGTCGAGCCCCAGGCGTGCGAGCAGCGTCTCCTCCACCCCGTCGGGGGTGATGCGGAACACCGGCTTGTCCGGGTTGAAGAACGAGCGCGGGTGCGGCGCGAAGGTCAGCATGGCGGCGGGCCTGCCCAGCTCATCGGCCAGGGCGCGGCAGGCGGCGATCACCGCCCGGTGGCCGGCGTGCACGCCGTCGAAATTGCCGATGGCCACGACGGGCCGCGCCAGGCTCGCCTCGCCGCAGCCGATGGCGGCGCCGGCCAGGGCGGCCGCGGCGGCGTCATCGATGCAGCGCTGCACCGTGAAGGCGCGCGGCTGCGCCGGAGGGGGGAAAAAATCCAGAGCCGGTTCTGAACCGGATTGCGGTGTCTGCGCCATGAACCCGTCAACCAGCCGTCGGGGCGACGGCCGGCGAAACCTGCCAACATCCTGTGGTTGAGGTCAAGGGCGAAGCCGCTCCTTTGCGTGGCGCCGGTGATTGTTGACGATGGCCCGCTACGCAGACCCGCGCGCCCCTGAAGCGCGACCGGGGATGGAGCGCGGGATCAGCCCGCCCGGCGCCTGCGAAGCGGCCCCTGAAAATTACCGCGCGGCGGCCCCCTGCCCGCCCGTCACGCCGGGACAGTCCCGGGCGCGCCTCCGGGCATCGCCACCCATGCTTCGCCTTCCAGGACACCGCGTCCATCGGCCACACATTCGCAAAACAGCCGCACGCGCTGGCGCGCCGGAACCAGCTCCACCACCTCGACGGCGGCGGTCACCACGTCGCCAATCCGCACCGGCGCCAGGAATTGCAGGGTCTGCGACAGGTAGACGGAACCCGGCCCGGGCAGCCGCGTGCCGATCAGCGCCGAAATCATGCCGGCCGTGAACATGCCATGGGCGATGCGCTGGCCGAACAGCGACTGGGACGCGAAGGCTTCGTCCAGCAACAGGGGGTTGCGGTCGCCGGTAATGGCGGCGAAGTCGCTGATGTGCGTCTCCATGATGGTGCGCATCAGCGTTTCGCGCATGCCCAGTCGCAGGTCGTCAAACGCATAGGCCTGCAATGCCGATCCCATGACGCCTCCAGTCCCCCGCCCATCTTGCGCCGGTAAAATAACGCCCGCCCGCGGCCGCCGCCCCAGCCAGAACCAGGGCCGCAGCCAGAGTGCCGTTGAAGCCCGGCGCGGCCAATTGGACTTTGGTCACGCCGCAACGATCCTGGGCCCACAACCACAAGGGAAAATTGCCGGAAACCGGCGCCCTCACCAGCGCAGGTGATCGATGAGCGCCGTGGGGCGCACGCGCTGGCGCAACGCCCATTCGTTCACGGACGCCGGCGTCAGCTTGCCGGGCGTCATCACTTCGTGCGCGTGAATGCCCCGCGCCACGAACAGCACGTCAATGCCGGCCGCGACCGCCCCGGCCACATCCGTATGGATCGAATCGCCGATGGCGAGAATGCGGTCGTGCGCGATGGTCGCGTCCTTCAGCCGCTCGCCCATGTCGAAGGCGGCTGCGTAGATGGGACCGTGCGGCTTGCCGGCGTAGAGCACCCGGCCGCCCATCTGCTCATACAGCGCGGCGACGGCGCCGGCGCAGGGAATCAGCTGGTCGCCGCGTTCGACCACCAGGTCGGGATTGGCGCAGATCATCTCCACATCGCGCGCCACCAGGCTTTCCAGGGTGGCGCGATAGGTTTCGGCCGTCTCGGTTTCATCATCGAACAGGCCGGTGCAGACGACATAACCAGCCTCGTCCACGGACACGAAATTCGCGCCAAGCCCCTCGAAAATCGGGCGATCCCGCCCCGGCCCGATCATGAACACCGGCAGGCTGGACCGCTCGGCGATGGCGCCGCGGGTGATGTCGCCCGAGGTGACGATCGCGTCCCAGGCGTCGCGGGGCGCGCCCAGCCGGTCGAGCATGTCGCGCACCAGGTGGAACGGGCGCGGCGCGTTGGACACCAGCACCACTATGCCGCCGCCCGCGCGGAAACGGGCCAGCGCCGCGCAGGAATCAGCGAAGGCCGAAACGCCATTGTGAATGACGCCCCAGATGTCGCAGACCAGCAGATCCTTGCCGACAGCAAGCTCCGACAGACCCCTGACCAGTTGAACGCCGGCGCCCGCCGACCCCTGCGTTGCGTTCATCCGCATGCCTTTCCTGCTGGCGGCGCCCATCGGCCGCCCGAACACGCCCGGATTCGGGACCGGCCCCATGGCCGGCGCGGCCCCTTATGGCCAGGCATTGCCGCAACAACAAGACGCCGCGCCCGGCGACGCGCTATAGTGCCGCCGATCATCCGGTCAGCAACGCGGCCTGCCAGGCAACCGGCCCCGCCGCGCAGGAGGCGACATGAACGAGCATACCCCGCACGCCGCCCGAACCCAGGCCGCCAGTCACGCCGCCAGCCAGGTCGCCAGCCAGGCGCCCAATGATCTCGACGCCTTCTGGATGCCGTTCACCGCCAACCGCGCCTTCCGGGCGCGCCCCCGTCTCATCGCCGGCGCCGAAGGCATGCATTATGTCACGGTGGACGGCCGCCGTATTCTCGACGGCGCCGCCGGCCTGTGGTGCAGCAACGCCGGCCATGGCCGCGAGCCCATCGTCCGGGCCATCCAGGCCCAGGCGGCGCAGCTGGATTTCTCGCCCACCTTCCAGTACGGCCACCCCGCCGCCTTCACCCTGGCCAGCCGCCTCGCCGAACTGGCCCCGGGCGATCTCAACCACGTGTTCTTCGCCAACTCCGGCTCGGAGGCGGCCGATACGGCGCTGAAAATCGCCATCGCCTACTGGCAGGCCAGGGGCAAGGCCGCCAAAACGCGGCTGATCGGTCGCGAGCGCGGCTATCACGGCGTCGGCTTCGGCGGCATCTCCGTTGGCGGCATCTCCGGCAACCGCAAGAGCTTCGGGACGCTGCTGGCCGGCGTCGACCATTTGCCGCACACCTACAACCGGGCCGAGCAGGCCTTCACCCATGGCCAGCCGGCGTGGGGCGCCCATCTGGCCGACGAGCTGGAGCGGCTGGTCGCCCTGCACGACGCCTCCACCATCGCCGCCGTCATTGTCGAGCCCATGGCGGGCTCCACCGGCGTGCTGCCGCCGCCCCAGGGCTATCTGGAACGCCTGCGCGCCCTGTGCGACCGCCACGACATCCTGCTGATCTTCGATGAGGTCATCACCGGTTTCGGCCGTCTTGGCGCGCCCTTTGCGGCGGAGCGCTTTGGCGTGGTCCCGGACATGCTGACCTTCGCCAAGGGCGTCACGTCAGGAACCGTGCCCATGGGCGGCGTCATCGCCCGCGCCAGCGTGTTCGAGGCCTTCATGCAGGGGCCGCCGCACATGATCGAACTGTTCCATGGCTACACCTATTCCGCCCATCCGCTGGCCTGCGCCGCCGGCCTCGCCGCCCTCGACCTGTATCGCGAGGAGGACCTGTTCGCGCGCGCCCGGAAGATGGAGAAGGCGTTTGGCGACGCGGTGCAGGCGCTGAAGGGGCTGCCGGGGGTGCTGGACATCCGCAACATCGGCCTGGCGGCCGGCATCGACCTGGCGCCAGCGAAGGATGACGCGGGCAAGGATGCGCCTGGCAAGCGCGGCCTCGCCGCCATCGAAAGCGGCTTCCACGATCATGACGTGCTGCTGCGCGTCGGCGGCGACACCATCGCCCTGTCGCCGCCGCTGATCGCCAGCGAAGACGACATCGCCGCGCTGGTCGACAGGGTAGCCGGCGTCATTGCGGCGACGGCGTGAGCCAGCCATGGCCCATGTCCAGCACCGCCTGACCCTGGCCACCAAAGGCCAGGGTTTTTACGATTTCACCGGCGAAACCGCCGCTTTCGTTCGCGAGGCGTCGGCCAGCCGCAACCTGTCCTGCGGCCTGCTTACCCTGTTCTGCCGCCACACCTCGGCGTCACTGCTGATCCAGGAGAACGCCGACCCGGACGTGCAGACCGACCTGCTGACCTTCTTCCGGCATATCGCGCCGGAAGGGCGCGGACTTTACGTGCACGACAGCGAAGGCCCGGACGACATGCCCGCCCACATCCGCGCGGCGCTCACCCAGACGCACCTGTCGATCCCGGTGGCGGACGGGCGGATGCTGCTGGGAACCTGGCAAGGCGTCTATCTGTTCGAACACCGCCGCGCCCCACACCGGCGCGAAATCGTGCTGCACCTCAGCGGCGAGTGATTCGGGGCGGCGTGCTTCGCCTCATCCTCAGCGCCGGATCTGGCGGCTGATGCGCTGGACGGCGTCGGCAAGCTCCACGTTCTCGCAGGTGATGACATGATCGACCACCCCGTCGGCCAGCGCCTGAACATGGCGGCACAGCCGGCCGAACCGCCCGGCGGGGCAATCGCAGGAGGTGCGCGCCCCCGCCTCCATGGCCACCCGCACCCGCCAGGCGTCGCCGCGGCTGCCGCGCACGGTGATCACCGGATGGCCGCGCCCGCCGGCCAGCCTGTCGATGCGCGATTTGCGGCCCGGGGTGAAGGCCGGCGTGGCCGACCCACGACGCGGCGAACGCGCCCGCGCCGGTTCAAACGCGGCCTCGCCGACCTTGTCCAGCGCCGCCAGGGCGATCTGGGCGCAGGCGAACGCATCCTCCCCCGCGTGGTGATGCTGGAAGCTGACGCCGAGAAATTCGCTGACCAGGTTCAGGCGATGGCCGGGCAGCTCAGGCCAGGCCCGCCGCGCCATTTGCAACGAACAGGCAAAGCGGAACTGCGGCGAAGGCATGCGATAGCGCGCCAGCATCGCCGCCAGCACGGCGCTGTCAAAGGCGGCGTTGTGGGCGATGAACAGCCGGTCGCCCACATCATCGGCAAAGCCGCGCCAGATGTCGGGAAACTCCGGCTCGTCCACCACATCCTCCGGCCAGATGCCATGCACCTGGATATTGAACGGCTGAAACCGCATCTCAGGCGGGCGGATCAGCCGGTATGCGCGCCGCGTCACGACGCCGTCGTCGATCCACGCGAGGCCAATGGCGCAGGCGCTGTCCCGGCGCTCATTGGCGGTTTCAAAGTCGATGGCGACGGCTTTCATGGCGTCAAACCTGTCCTTTGCCGGCGAAATCCGGCGGCAGGGTCGCCAGCCATTCGGCTTCGCTCATCACCGCCACCCCCAGCTTCTGCGCCTCGGCCAGCTTGGAGCCGGCGCCCGGCCCAGCCACCACCAGATCCGTGCTGCGGCTGACCGAGCTGGCGACGCGGGCGCCGAGCCGCACGGCGGTGGCCTTGGCCTCGGAGCGGGTCATGTGCTCCAGCGTCCCGGTGAACACCAGGGTCTTGCCGGCGATGGACGAACTGGCGGCGGCCGCGGCGATCTGCAGCGGCTTCGGCGTTGTCTGGGTCAGCAGATCCTCGACGGCGGCGCGGCTGTGTTCGTCGGAGAAGAAGTCGAGCAACGCGTCGAGCGCCACCGGCCCCACGTCCTGCAACCCCGCCATCTCCGTCCAAGCCGGCCCTGGCTGGTGCGCCGCCGCCTCCTGCAACGCGGCGTAAAGCGCTTCGCCGTCGCCATATTCAGCCAGCATGGCGTCCACGGCCTTTTTGTTCAGGCCCGCAGCCTTGAGGCTGCCGGCCGGCGCCCGGCGCAGGGCTTCCATGGGCAGGCCGCCCTCGCCTGCCATCTGCAACAGCCGCTGCTGCGACGTTGCGCCAACGCCCTCCACCGCCTGCAACCGGTGCAGCGCCAGGCCTGGCCGGCCGGCGATGGCTTCATCGATGCGGGCGAGCAGCGCCGCCATGGAGCCATATTTGCGCGCCAGCGCCCGGCTGGTCGCCTCGCCGATGTGGCGGATGCCAAGAGCGAACAGGAACCGGTCGAGCGGCGGCGCGCGCCGCGCGTCGATCGCCTCCAGCAATTTGTCGATGGATTTGTACTCAGGCGCAGCCTTCGTCTTGCGCGCCGTGGGCCTGTCGCCCTCCCCCGCGTCGGCTTCATCGCCAGTCCGCTTCGCCGACAGCTCCTGGCGCCGGCGGAACTCCGCCGCCTTCACCGCCTCACCGTCAAGGCGGAAAATATCCGCCGGGCTGTGGACCATGTCCTCGTCGAACAGCATGTCGATCTGCTTCTCGCCGAGGCCATCGATATCCATGGCGTTGCGCGAAACGAAATGTTTCAGCCGCTCCCGCGCCTGGGCCGGGCAGATCAGGCCGCCGGTGCAGCGCCGCACCACGTCCTGCCTGCCGGTGCGCGGGTTGATCTCCCGCACCGCATGGCTGCCGCAGGCCGGGCAATGGTCGGGGAAAACGAACGGCGTCGCACCGGCCGGCCGCTTGTCCAGCACGACGCCGACCACCTGGGGGATCACGTCGCCGGCGCGCTGCACCGCGACCGTGTCGCCAATGCGCACGTCCTTGCGGACGATCTCGTCCTCATTGTGCAGGGTGGCGTTGGAAACCACGACGCCGCCCACCGTCACCGGCTGCAATTTGGCCACCGGCGTCAGGGCGCCGGTGCGGCCGACCTGAATGTCGATATCGTGCAGCACCGTGGTGGCCCGCTCCGCCGGAAACTTGTGGGCGATGGCCCAGCGCGGCGAACGGGCCACGAAGCCAAGCCGGCGCTGCATCGCCAGATCGTTGACCTTGTAGACCACGCCGTCGATGTCGTAGCCAAGCGTGGCGCGCTGCGCCTCGATGGCGCGATAATGCGCCAGCAGGTCAGCGGCGCCGTCGCAGACCACAGTCAACGGATTGACCGGCAGGCCCCAGCGCGCGAACGCCCCGATCACGCCCATCTGCGTATCAGCCGGCAACACGGGCGCCTCGCCCCAGGCGTAGGCGAAAAACGCCAGCGGCCGGCTGGCGGTGACCGCCGGATCCTTCTGGCGCAGCGAGCCGGCGGCGGCGTTGCGCGGATTGGCGAACACCGGCCGCCCCGCCGCCTGCTGCCGTTCGTTGAGCGCCGCGAAATCGGCGTGGCGCATGTAGATTTCGCCGCGCACCTCGAACACCGCCGGCATGTCGTCAGCGGTGATGCGATGGGGAATGCCGGCGATGGTCCGC
>Ga0182746_1000501_pt1 | contig 52010 bp, 38 predicted proteins | sample eDN3rd30CBELigOP_FD_128881 | JGI IMG/M metagenome (GOLD analysis project Ga0182746, IMG submission 128881) | Enriched Organic Plus compost microbial communities from Emeryville, California, USA - eDNA 3rd pass 30_C BE-Lig OP (version 2) (version 2) ...
ATTGACCCGGCCGACTTTTATGAAAACTATGTCCGGACTTATATCGAAAAAGATGTTACAGAACTGGTTAATATACGTGATACGCAAAGTTTTCGGACGTTTCTGGGTTTGTGTGCGGCACGTGCGGGGCAATTGCTGAATCTCAATGCCATCGCCAATGAATGTAATATTTCACAGCCTACCGCCAAAGCATGGTTATCGATCTTGGAAAGCAGTTATATTGTTTTTCTGTTGTATCCTTACCATGAAAATTTCAACAAGCGGCTGGTCAAAACCCCAAAGCTTTATTTTTATGATACCGGATTAATCAGCTACCTGCTGGAAATACGCGAAAAGTCTGAAATCGTAACCAACCGGCTAAAGGGAAACATTTTTGAAAATCTCGTAGTTGCTAACTTCTTGAAGATAAACGAACATCGATACCAGCATCGCCATTATTATTTCTGGCAGGATCATAACGGCCTGGAGGTGGATCTACTTTGCAAAACTGCTGAGGCTTTTGATGCTTACGAAATCAAAGCGACCCAAACGTTGACCAGCGAGCTATTTAAAGGGTTAAATCTTTTTTCGGACGTTGCCAAACCAACAACCGTGCATACCCACCTCATATACGGCGGCGAGGCGGCCCTAACCCGGAGCAATACCGATGTGCTGGGATGGAAGAATGCTAGGTAATGTAAACGTAATCCGACCGGTATCTTTTTGATATAGCAATCAATTCTTTGATGGGGATGTGTCTGCGCCGTTATGGGAAATTTTTAGGATCCAGTCTCGATAGGACTTATTGCTGCTTACATTTGCGATCTTCGCGGTTGACATAGAGATTTGGCGTTTTGGGCTGGATTCAGCCCCCTGCCGGATCGTAATAGCTTAGGTACCAATCGATAAATTTCTTTACCCCGGCATCCACGGAGGTTTGAACCTCGTAGCCGAAATCTGCTTTCAATTTGTCGACATTGGCCCACGTCTTTTCCACATCGCCCGCCTGCATGGGCAGGTATTCCCGGATGGCTTTTTTGCCGGTGTGCTTTTCGATGGATTCGATGAAATCCAGCAGCCTGACCGGTTTACTGTTGCCTACATTGTAAAGGGTATACGCCGGTAGTTGCCAATCCGATGTGGCAGCAACGATACGGTTGATGCTATGGGCAACGTCGTCTACGTACGTGAAATCACGGTATAGGTTTCCATGGTTGAAAACCCGGACGGGCTTACCCTTTAGGATGGCGTCCACAAACAGGAACATGGCCATATCGGGCCTGCCCCAGGGGCCGTAAACCGTAAAGAAACGCAAACCGGTTGTTTTCAGTCCATACAGATGGCTGTAGGTATGCGCCATCAATTCGTTGCTGCGCTTGGTGGCTGCATAGAGGCTCACCGGATGGTCCACACGGTCGTCTTCCGAAAAGGGAATCTTATCATTTGCTCCGTAGATGGAAGAGCTGGATGCGTAGATCAGGTGGCCGATGTGATGCTGACGGCAGCACTCCAGCACATTGGCAAAACCAACCAGGTTGGAATGCACGTAGGCCTGCGGATTTTCCAGGGAATACCGAACGCCGACCTGTGCGGCTAAGTGCACCACCAGCTCGAATTTTTCGTGCCGGAAAAGTGCATCCAATTTATCTAAATGGGTGATGTCCAGCAGCTGAAAACGATAGTTCGGGTGGGTTTTGCTGGGTACTAGTTCACCTTCCCATACTTGCTGCCGGTCGATGCCACAAACTGCCAATCGCGCGTATTTCAGGTCGACATCGTAGTAGTTGTCGAGGTTATCCAGTCCAACAACCGTATGGCCTTCGGCCAGCAGCATCTGCACCGCATGAAAACCAATGAAACCCGCTGCCCCGGTTACCAAAATCTTCATCCGGGTGGTTATTATTGGTACCCCAATAGCCGGAGTACCTGTTTGCTGTTCTGTTCTTCGCCGAATACTTCAAAGTTGAACGTCTCATCTCGGTTCCGCCGGATGAGCACATGCTTGGGTGAGGGGAGCAGGCAGTGGTGAATGCCGCCGTATCCACTCAGCACCTCCTGGTAGGCACCGGTGTGGAAGAAACCGAGGTACTGTATTTTGCGGGTTTTGGGCATGAACACGTTGTTCATGTGGGCTTCCTGGTTGTAATAGTCCTGCCCGTCGCACGTAATACCCCCAAGGTTTACGCGTTCGTATTCCGAATCCCAGTTGTTGATGGGCAGCAGGATGTATTTTTGATTGAGCGCCCACACATCCGGAAGGTTGGTAATGAAAGAGCCGTCCAGCATCAGCCACTTTTCCCGGTCGTTCTGCTGCTTGCGCCCAAGTACTTTGTACAGGATTCCCGAGGCTTCCGCCACGGTGTATTTACCGAATTCGGTAATGATGTCGGGTTCCATCACCTCATGCTGGGCGCAGATCTGCTTAATCCGGTTGACGATTTCATTGACCATATATTCATAGTCGAAATCATGCACCAGCGAATCTTTGAAGGGCATGCCCCCGCCGATGTCCAGCGTATCGAGGTCAGGGTTTATTTTCTTGAACTTACAGTAAAGCGTGACGTATTTTTCAAGCTCATTCCAATAATAGGGCGTATCGGAAATACCCGAATTGATGAAAAAATGCAGCAGTTTAACCCGAAAGTTGGGGTTGGGTACCACTTTGTTGTTGTAGAAATCCAGAATGTCTTCCAGCCGGATGCCCAGCCGGGAGGTATAGAACTGCGAATCCGGCTGTTCTTCCGCCGCAATCCGGATGCCCAGGTTGCAGGGTTCTTCCAGCTCGACTTCATCGTCGTAGATATTGAATTCCTCCTTGTTGTCAAGTACGGGTATGATGTTCTTATACCCGTCGTGGAGCATGTCCACGATGTATTGTTTGTATTGATAGGTCTTGAACCCGTTACAGATCACGGTAATGTCCTTATTGACAATCCCCTTTTTTTCCAGGGCGTCAATCATGGGCATGTCAAAGGCCGACGAAGTCTCCAGGTGGATGTCGTTTTTCAGGGCTTCCTCTACCACATGGCGGAAATGGGAACTTTTCGTACAGTAACAGTATTTATAGGTACCCCGGTAGTTATGCTTCAAGATGGCGGTCTGGAACAATATCTTTGCCTGCTGGATCTTTTTACTGATGATGGGCAGGTAGGTAAACCGCAGCGGGGTTCCGTAAGTCTCGATCATTTCCATGAGGTTGAGGTCATGGAAATACAGCTCGTCGTCGATGATATCAAATCCATCCTGGGGAAACCCCACGCTTAGGTCAAGAAATTCCTGGTAGCTTTGCATTTTTATTTTCTTCTAAATAACCCCCTGCTTTTCAATGGCAGAAGCGAATTAGACAAACATCCATTTGCATATAAAGGCCTGTTTGTCTAAGTTTGGCAAAGATATGTTTTCGGTGTGAAATCAAACAGTTATCTAAATGTAATTTTATGATTTCGGTACCGGCGAAGGAATTAATGCTTAAATACTTACATGATCAACGCCATACAGCAACAACTTATAGAATATACCAAACAGGCAGTCAGGGAATTATATCAATCAGACGTACCCGATCATCAGATTACATTGCAGGAAACCCGGAAGGAATTTGAAGGGCAGTGGACCATCGTTACCTTTCCATTCACCCGGTTTTCCAAAAAAACACCCGAGTTGACCGGTCAGGAAATCGGAGCTTATCTCGTGCCCCGTATTTCGGCCATTGAGTCGTTCAACGTGATCAAAGGATTCCTCAATATCAGCCTTTCCGATGCCTATTGGGCGGATTTATTTAAAACAGCCATCACGGGGAAAAGTTTTGGCATGTTTGGCCCCAACGGCAGGAAGCTCATGGTGGAATACTCATCGCCGAATACCAATAAGCCCCTGCACCTCGGCCACATCCGCAATAACTTATTGGGCTATTCGGTAGCCGAAATCCTGAAACGATACGGTTACGAGGTTATAAAAGCCAATTTGGTAAATGACCGCGGTATCCACATCTGTAAGTCTATGCTGGCCTGGCAACGGTGGGGAAACGGAGAAACCCCCGAAAGCAGCGGCCTCAAGGGCGATCACCTGGTGGGCAAATACTACGTGTTGTTCGATAGGGCGTATAAACAAGAGATCGATGCCTTACGGGCACAGGGCCTGAGCGAGGAAGACGCCAAAAAGCAGGCGCCGATTATCCGCGAAGCCCAGCAGATGCTCCAGCAGTGGGAAGCAGGTGACGAAGCGGTGATCGGATTGTGGAAAATGATGAATGGGTGGGTGTACGCAGGTTTTGAACGAACCTACAACCGGCTTGGTGTGGATTTTGACAAATACTATTACGAGTCCGATACGTACCTGCTCGGCAAGGATATCATTCAGGAAGGGCTGGACAAGGGGGTGTTTTTCCGGAAGGCAGACAACTCGGTCTGGATTGACCTGACGGAAGACGGCCTGGATGAAAAGCTGGTATTGCGCGGCGATGGAACCTCGGTTTACATCACGCAGGATCTGGGCACGGCTCAGCTGAAGTTTGATGAGTTCGGAATGGAGGAATCCATTTATGTGGTGGGCAACGAGCAGGACTACCATTTCAAAGTGCTCTTTCTGATTTTAAAGAAGCTGGGCAGGTCCTGGGCGGACGGGCTGTTCCACTTATCGTATGGGATGGTCGATTTACCATCGGGCAAGATGAAATCCCGGGAGGGAACCGTGGTGGATGCCGACGACCTGATGGATGAGATGACGGAAACCGCCAAAAAGCGAACCGAAGAACTGGGCAAAACAGAAGGATTGTCCGATCCGGAAAAGGAGCACCTGTATCACATCATCGGTATGGGCGCCCTGAAATACTTCCTGCTGAAAGTGGAACCCAAAAAACGGCTGCTGTTTGATCCCAATGAGTCCATCGACTTCCAGGGCCATACCGGCCCGTTTATCCAATATACCCATGCACGTATCAAGTCTGTCCTGGCGAAGGGAAATTTTTCGGAACATACCCTGCTGCCCGTTCGGGATGAGTTAACGGACAGCGAGCGTGACCTGATCCGGTTACTGGGCGACTATCCGGCCGTGATTGAAGTATCGGCCAAAGAATTCAGCCCGGCACAACTGGCCAATTATTGCTTTGAAGTGGCCAAGCAGTATAATAAATTTTATCACGAGGAATCCATCCTCAAAGCGGAAGTGGAGTCCTTAAAGAATTTCAGGTTGCACCTTTCCGAGGCTACTGCCCGGATCATCGCCGATGGGATGAGTCTGCTGGGTATCGAGGTGCCGGAGCGAATGTAACCTTTTCGCGTGCTCTGCGGGTAAGCGTGAGCGTCTTTGCAGCTTGGCGTGAAAAAAAATCAGCAAATGAACAAATCTAGTATAAATGTTGGCCTTATTGGCTTCGGCATAGGTGGACAGGTGTTCCATGCGCCGATTATTACTTCCGTGGATGGGTTGCGCCTGCATAAGGTCAGTGCCCGGCGTCCGGAGCAGTTGGAAATCCTTCAGCGCCGGTATTCGGATACCCGGATCGTCGACAATGCGGATGCCATCATTCATGCCGACGATATCGACCTGGTGGTGGTGGCTACCTCCAACGACATGCATTATCCTTTTGCGAAAGCGGCTCTTCTGGCGGGAAAGCATGTCGTGGTGGAGAAACCTTTTACCAACACCACCGCGGAGGCGGATGAACTTATTGCATTGGCAAGACAGCAAAACCTCCGGTTGAGTGTGCATCACAATTCCCGGTGGCACAGCGATTACCTGACCGTACAGAAGGTGGCAGCGAGCGGAAGGCTCGGCAGGCTGGTTTCTTTTGAAGCCCGCTTCGACCGTTTCCGTAACGCACTCCGCCCCAATGCCTGGCGTGAGGCCGACCTGCCGGGATCGGGAATTTGGTATGACCTCGGGGCACACCTGGTTGATCAAACCATGCAGCTTTTCGGCCTGCCGCTTGCGGTAAATGCGGATTTGCGGATTCAGCGGCCCGGCGCTGGCGCGGTGGATGATTTTGACGTGATCCTGCATTATCCAAACCAGCTTAAAGCATCGCTGAAAGGATCCATGCTCGTCAAGGAGCCCACGCCGCGCTATGCTCTGTATGGGATGGATGGCGCCTTTGTAAAACCGGGAGTGGATCCGCAGGAAGCGGCATTGAGGGCGGGCCTGTCGCCCAAAGGGGATCCCGATTGGGGCAAAGAACCCCGTGAAATCTGGGGAAAGCTTAATGTATTGGAAAATGGGGAAGATCGCATCGAGTATGTCGAAAGCGAGCGGGGAGACTATCCGGCTTTTTACCGCAATATCTATGACGCGATTGCGAATGGCAAGGAATTAGCCGTTTTGCCCGAACATGCCCGGAATGTCATCTACGTGATTGAGATGGCTGAGAAGAGCTGGGCAGAGCGGCGAACGGTGGATTTACAGTTTTAAGTTGGCGACGGAGGAGAACCCATATGACGCGGTGATCATCGGCGGCGGAGCCTGTGGGCTTATGTGTGCCGTACAGGCGGGATTGCGCGGAAAACGAACCCTAGTATTGGAACGGAATGGGCACCCGGGAGAGAAGATCCGGATTTCCGGTGGCGGACGCTGTAACTATACCAATCTGTATACCGATGTCGGTAATTTTGTTTCGGCCGACCCTTCCTTTGCCGGTCCTGTGTTCGCCGGTTGGACCGTGAATGATACCATACAGTTTTTCGAGCAGCAAGGCATTACAGGAAAAGAAAAAACACTAGGCCAATTATTCCCCGTGAGTAACAACGCAAAGGATGTTGTTGCTGCATTTACGCGTTTGATGCATCGGTATGGCCAGCAACTGCAGACCCATAGCAACGCATTGTCTGTCGACAAACTGGAAACCGGAGAATTTGAGGTAACCTACGAACACAGGGGAGCGACGCATGGGGTGATTACCCCTAAGGTGGTGCTTGCGAGCGGTGGCTTGCCGGTAGCGAAACTGGGTGCCAGCGATTTTGCGCTCCGGATAGCCCGGCAGTTCGGGTTGGATATTGTGCCTACTGCCCCCGCACTGGTTCCGCTGACCATAACAGGCAAAGATGCGGAGTGGTTTGCTGCGCTGTCAGGCAATAGCGTGTACTGCCGGGTGTCCAATGAACGCATCAGCTTTGAAGAAAACATGTTGTTTACCCATTGGGGGCTGAGTGGGCCCGCCATACTGCAAATTTCTTCGTACTGGAGACCGGGAGAAACCTTAGTCCTTGACCTGCTCCCGGCACATTCGCTGGAACAGCTGATCAAGACCGAACGCGCGGCAGGAGGAAAACGGTTGGTGGGGCAGCTTTTAGGTGATTTTTATTCAAAAAGGCTGGTGGAATCGCTGGGCCGTTTTCTTCCCATTCAAACCAAAATTGCCTCGTTGGGTAAGGCAGATGCCAAACGGATTGCAGAAACAATTCATCGGTTTGCGGTTAAGCCAGCGGGGGATAAGGGGTACGACAAAGCAGAGGTGATGCGGGGAGGTATTGCCACGCGGGAATTGGAGCAGACAACGTTGGAAGCGAAGAAAATACCGGGATTATATTTCGGGGGCGAATGCGTAGACATGACCGGATGGCTGGGCGGGTATAATTTCCAATGGGCATGGGCCAGCGGCCACGCCATTGCACAAGCAATTTAATGATATTTTTTTTGGAAGGCTAAAACGGTTTACTATATTTGGGCCGCTGATTAAAAACCTTGCTAATGAAAACTACTGCAAAACTTACTGAGCATAAATATCTATGGGTATTCGGCTTTGTTACGCTGTTATTTCTGTTATGGGGCGTGGCCATTACCATGGGTGACGTATTGAACAAGCATTTCCAGAAAGTGCTGGGGATCTCGAAAGCTGAGTCAGGCTTGGTGCAGTTTTCCATTTTCGGGGCTTATGCCGTAATGGGTATTCCCGCGGGGCTTTTCATGAAGCGGTTTGGTTACAAAAGCGGCGTATTGCTGGGCTTAACGCTCTATGCAATTGGGGCGTTTCTTTTTGTACCCGCGGCAGACGCCGAATCGTTTGGCTTCTTCCGGATTGCACTCTTTGTGCTGGCCTGTGGCCTGGCTACGCTGGAAACCGTCGCACATCCCTTTATTGCGGTACTGGGCGATCAGGCCTCCAGCGACAGGCGGATTAATTTTGCACAATCCTTCAATGGCTTGGGAACGATTATCGGACCTACCTTGGGTAGTTATTTTATCCTGAGCGGGAATATCGGGGCGACTGGCAGCCTTACTTCCGTGAAATTGCTTTACATCGGTATCGGGATTGCCATAACCGTGGTAGCGGTAGCATTCAGCCTGCTGCGTGTGCCGGCCTTGCCTACCGAGCATGTCCATACTTCTGCGGATCAGGTCGTAACGGCAGCACCTAAAAAATCTCTTTTCCAGCATCGTCATTTTATTTGGGCGTTTGTTGCTCAGTTTTTTAATACCGCAGCCCAAGGCGGTACCTGGGCCTTCTTTATTAATTATGGGCACGAAAAGATGGGGCTCAGCGATGAGGTAGCTGGATACTATTTTGCGGTGAGTATGGTGATGATGACAGTCGGAAGGTTCGTCGGCACGTTCCTGATGAAATACATTGCCCCGAACAAATTATTGGCTGTGTTTGCCCTGTGCAACGTGCTGATGTGTCTGATTATTGCCCAAAGTTGGGGGTGGCCGTCGTTTGTGGCGCTGCTGATGCTTAATTTCTTCTTCAGCATTATGTTCCCGACCATTTTCAGCCTTGGCCTCAAGGATTTGGGGCCTCATACGCAGCGTGCATCTTCTTTCATCGTGATGGGGGTAGTCGGAGCGGCTCTCTTCCCATTTGTGATGGGTAAGCTGGCCGATCACGACGTAGCTATGGCTTATTACCTGCCCATCATTTGCTATTTGGTGATTTTTCTGTTCGGCGCGAAGCTGTATAAAACCGGCCCCCGCTTCTGAATTCGTGACTTATTGTTTACCTTTGCAACAAAAAGCAGGCCCGTTCTATCGCCGCGGCAATGGCCGGGGAGGAAAGTCCGGACAACATAGAGCGCCTCGCTTCCTAACGGGAAGGGTCCTGATGCAGATCGGGGTACGGAAAGTGCCACAGAAAACAAACCGCTCCGATTCGTCGGAGCAAGGGTGAAAACGTGGGGTAAGAGCCCACGGCTTTGCATGGTGACATGCATCGCGGTAAACCCCGGGGGTTGAAAGGCCAAATAGGTTGCGGATTGCAGGAAGTTGCTCGCTTCCGTCCCGTCATCAGGCGGGAACCGCAACGGGTAGGCCGATGGAGCCTGACAGCAATGGCAGGCCTAGATAAATGATAGAAGTCCGCCAGCTGGCGGAACACAGAATCCGGCTTATAGGGTTTGCTTTTTTAATGTAAAAATATGACCAAAATATTAATCATTGACGACGAACGGGCTATCCGGAGTACACTCCGGGAAATTCTTGAATACGAAGACTATAAAGTGATTGATACCGACAACGGTATTGACGGACTGGCTATTATCAAGAAAGAGGAGATAGACCTTGTTCTCTGCGATATCAAAATGAGTAAGATGGACGGTATGGAGGTGCTTACCGAAGCGTTGGCCTTCAAACCGGATTTGCCTTTTATCATGATATCGGGACACGGTACCATTGAAACGGCTGTCGAAGCCAGTAAAAAGGGTGCCTACGATTTCATTTCGAAACCGCCTGATCTCAATCGATTGCTCATCACTGTGCGCAATGCGCTGGAACGCGGTACATTGGTTACCGAAACCAAAGTGCTGAAACGGAAAGTCAGTAAGACACGTGATATTTTGGGCGATTCCGCTGCCATCCAACGCATTAAGGAAACCATTGAGCGGGTTGCGCCAACAGACGCAAGGGTGTTGGTAACGGGAGCCAATGGTAGCGGTAAGGAACTGGTGGCCCGTTGGCTGCATGAAAAATCGCCCCGGGCAGGTGCTCCGCTGATTGAGGTTAACTGTGCTGCCATTCCGTCCGAGTTGATCGAAAGTGAACTTTTCGGACACGAGAAAGGTTCGTTTACCTCGGCTGTGAAACAGCGCATCGGAAAGTTCGAGCAGGCGCATAACGGAACACTGTTTTTGGATGAGATCGGCGATATGAGCCTTTCTGCCCAGGCGAAGGTGCTGAGGGCGTTGCAGGAAAATAAAATTACCCGGGTAGGCGGGGAGAAAGAAATTACCGTAAATGTACGGGTGATTGCGGCCACCAACAAAGACCTGCTCAAGGAGATTGATGCGGGTAATTTCCGCATGGACCTGTATCATCGGTTGAGCGTGATTATTATCCATGTGCCACCGCTGACGGAACGGAAAGAGGATATCCCTACATTGGCTGAACATTTTTGCAAGGAAGTGTGTAACGAATACAACATGCCGGTAAAGAAAATTACGGCTGAAGCAATGGAGGCCCTGAAAGAATTGCCCTGGACGGGTAATATACGGGAGCTACGCAACATGGTGGAACGTTTGATTATCCTGAGTGATAAATCAATTACCGACCGCGATGTACGTACATTTGCGAATCCGGGGTTATCCGCTGTAAGGCACGAGGAACCCGTAAAAATGGAAGCGACAGGCACCGCGCCGCACTCCGTCGTAAATAACCAGCCCGACTACGATAATTTTTCCTCTTTTCAGGACTTTAAGGATTATACCGAGAAGGAATATATCAAATACAAATTGGAGAAGAATGGATGGAATGTGTCCAAGACTGCGGATGAGATTGACATCCAGCGCAGCCATTTGTATAGCAAGATAGAAAAATACGGTTTAAAAAGAGAAGCATAGCCCACGATCCGGTCTTATTTGCCATTTTTAGATCGTGGGCCAGCGCAGGATCATTCGTTGAATTTCCTGTGTTGTTTCCGGACAAGTACCACCACGGCTATAATCAGTACGATTCCGCCCAAGACGATATAACCGTACGTCTTCCAGGCGCTTGATGCGGTTTCCGGTTCGCCCTGCTGAACAAGGCTGATGATGTTAAAAAATGCAACTAATAAAGCAACGGTGCTGTGCATGATGGCATATAATTTTCCGTACAATATACAAAAATATAAATGCACAAACAATCGTTATGTTTTTATTATTTTGCTTTTTGACAAAGTATATATCCGTTAGGCGATTTCTGCCATAAATACACCATCGCGGTTGATGGCTTCCCGGTTTTTGAGAATGTTACCCAGATTTATCCGGCCGATTACATACTTGAAATTGTTGGCATAATAACGCTCGCTGATGGACGAAAAACCCAGCGTCTCGATCAGTTGCTCATCGGCATACCGAAGGTAAACCGTGAGGTCCCAATCGGTGCTATAGGTAAGCCCCCCGGCGCCCAGGTGTTTCTTGTATTCGTATCGGTAGCCATAGCGCAAAGCGGCGATATCAGACAAGACCGCCGATCCAGTGGGGTGTCCCCCAGCACCTTTGCCGTAGAAAAACTGTTCGTCAGCAAAGGCTGCTTTCACCTGTACTCCGTTATATTCGTTTTCTACGCCATACAGAATGTTATCAGGCAGCACCAGTTTGGGCAGTACATAGAGGATAACTGCCTTATCGTTAATTTCCCGCGCGGTGGGAATTAGCTTGATCTTGAAATTTTTCTCGCGCGCAAATTGGATATCCTGCGCACCGAGTTTATCGATTCCGATGTTCAGAATGGCATCGGGAGCAATGTATAGGCCATATGCGTGGGAAGCCACAATGGCCAGCTTAAACTTGGCATCGTATCCGCCGACATCCAGTGTGGGGTCGGTTTCGGCAAAACCGAGATCCTGCGCCTGTTTCAGCGCGGTTGAATATGCCAGGTTTTCATTGAATATTTTTGACAGAATGTAGTTGGATGAGCCGTTGAAGATACCGGTTACCGAATGCAGCAGTTCGTTGTCGTAGTACTCTTCGAGGTTCCGGATAATGGGAATGCTGCCGCATACGGCACCTTCGTACAGCAGGCTCGTGCCGTGTTGGTGCTGGATGTCTACCAGTTCCTCCAGGTGGTTGGCAATCATTTTTTTATTGGCCGAAACTACATTTTTCCCCGAGCGGAGCGCAGTAGATACAATTTCGAAGGCTGCCGTGGCGTCGTCTATCAGTTCAACCACGGTATTGACTTCGGGATCATCCAAGATCGATGAAGCATCCGTCGTAAATAATGCTGCGGGGAGCGTCCGTTCTTTTTCGGGATGTTTGATGACAAACCGTTTGATGGCAAGATTGAGATTTTTGGTCTTGATGATATCATGCAGTCCTTGCCCTACTACACCGAATCCGAATATTCCTAAGGTAAGTTTGTTGTTCATGTTTGTTGTTTATACGAAAGGTGGCCCAGGGAAAATGGGCAGCATTTGTTGTGCCTGCTGCCCACTCAACACCCCGGGTATCACTTGATTTTGTCGAACGCCTGTTGCAGGTCGGCTTTGATGTCATCGACATGCTCGATGCCCACGGCCAACCGTAATTCACCCGGAAACACACCTGCGCTTTTTTGCTCGGCCTCGCTGAGCTGCTGGTGGGTGGTTGCCGATGGGTGGATAATCAACGTTTTGGTGTCGCCCACATTAGCCAAGTGGCTGATCAACTCCAGGTTGTCGATAAATGCGTTGGCCTTTTCGGCATCGCCTTTTATTTTGAATGACAATACACTGCCAAACCCGTTTTTGAGGTATTTCTGGGCATTCGAATGGTTGGAATGACTTTTCAGTCCGGGGTAACTGACCCGTTCCACCTGTGGGTGGCTTTCGAGCCATTTGGCGATCTCCAGGGCATTGTCCACGTGCCGTTGCACGCGCAGCGACAGGGTTTCCAGCCCCTGCAGCAATAGGAACGCGTTAAAGGGAGACAAGGCCGGTCCGAAATCCCGCAGCCCTTCCACACGGGCGCGTATAATGAATTGGATGTTGCCTAACGGACTGTTTACACCAAACACGTCGCTGAATACCAATCCATGATAGCCTTCGGAAGGCTCACTGAACTGCCTGAATTTGCCGTTGCCCCAATTGTAGTTGCCCGCATCGACAATGACACCGCCAATGCTGTTGCCATGCCCACCGATCCATTTTGTGGCGGCCTGAACCACTACATTGGCGCCATGTTCAATGGGTTTGAAGAGATAACCCGCAGCACCGAATGTATTGTCTACAATCAAAGGCAGGTCGTATTTTCTGGCAACCGCCGCGATGCGGTCGAAATCTGGAATATTATAACTGGGGTTGCCTATCGTCTCTACGTAGAGTGCTTTGGTTTTTTCGTCAATCAGCGCTTCAAAGCTTTCTGCAGCGTCGTCTTTTGTAAACCGGGCTTCGATTCCCAAACGCTTGAAAGAGACTTTAAATTGGTTATAAGTGCCTCCATACAAGTTTGAGCTGGTTACGAAATTCTCACCGCTTTCCAGGATGTTGGCCAATGCAATGAATTGGGCAGACTGGCCCGACGCAACCGCAAGACCCGCGACACCTCCTTCAAGGGCGGCCACACGTTTTTCGAGCACGTCGGTGGTGGGGTTCATAATGCGCGTATAGATGTTTCCGAATTCCTTCAGTGCGAATAGATTTGCACCGTGTTCGGCACTGTTAAACACAAATGAAGTGGTTTGGTAAATGGGAACTGCACGCGAGCCTGTTGTAGGATCCGCTTCCTGTCCCGCATGTACTTGCAGGGTTTCAAATTTTAGATTTTCGTTAGCCATGATTTATTAGAGTTTAAAATTTGTTTTGAAATGGATTAATCCGGTTCAGCACCAAGAGGGTGCTATGCTAGTTCATTGCCCTTTATAAAGAAGCAAGTTGCCTTCAGACAGCACGCGAAGGAATCAGTCACGACACATTCGGTCGGTACGAATGGAAGGGGTAGGTAAGGACCTGGGTGATCCGGTTTTCGCGGATGCCAACGGGTGAAAATCGATTGTAGGATACGTGTTCATCGTCTTATTAATTTATATGCTCCCAACCTGCACGGGCCGGGACAGGAATTGGCACCTTTTCTGCCGTTTGCGGATGGTTGCCAGTGGGTCGCTGAGCCAGTCTCTCGCCACTTCTTTATAAACCAAGACCTGTAAGAGGAATTGATTTTGCGTGCTTGAAACACACAACGCGTGCAAATATAGTGGGTGTGGTTTGGTTGTGCAAAGTTTTTTTGATTTTTTTAAAAAAAAGCGGCCTCCAATGGAGGCCGCGGAATTTAAGTTTAGAGGGTGTTAGTTATCGTACGAATAGAAGCTCACGCAATTTCGGCAATGGCCATTGGCCGTCATCTACAATTTGCTCCAGCTTATTGATGTGGTAGCGGATTTTGTCGAAGTAAGGCTTAACATTTTCATCGTAAGCGATTGCCTTTTCACGGATATCCTCCAGTACATTGGCTTTTTTGCGCTCCTGGCGCATGGCCTCGGCATCGATGAGGATGGTATTGATGTGATTGGAAATACGCTCAATCAGGTTGGATTGTGAGCTGTAGGCATCTGCCTTAAGCCCGAGTTCCTTCAATCCCTTTACATTGGTAATCAAATCGTTTTGATACTTGAACGCTGCGGGAGCGATGATGCTGTTCACAATTTCACCGATGACGCGGGCCTCGATCTGGATTTTCTTGTAATAGTTCTCCAGCAGGATTTCGTGGCGGGCTTCACTTTCACGCTTGGTCAGTACAGACAGCCTTTCAAACAAGTCAAGGGATTTTTCGCTGACATATACATCCAGTGCTTTCGGTGTCGTCTTGATGTTGGATAGACCGCGTTTGTGCGCTTCTTCTTCCCACTCCTTGCTGTATCCATTTCCTTCGAAGCGGATGGCTTTGGATTCTTTGATGTATTTACGCACCACATTCAGCAATGCGAGGTCCTTTTTCGTGCCCTTTTTTATTTGTTTGTCGACTTCCGACTTAAATTCGATCAGTTGGTTGGCGACGATGGCGCTGAGTACGGTCATCGGACTGGCACTGTTGGCAGACGAACCTACCGCACGGAATTCGAATTTATTTCCGGTGAATGCGAACGGGGAAGTCCGGTTACGATCCGTATTGTCTAACTGTAATTCCGGTATTTTCGGAATACCATGCCATAACAATGCTTCGTTTTTCACTTTCTTGGCTACCCTTGCTGTTTCCACTTCATCGAGCACGGCATTCAGCTGGCTTCCCAGGAAAATGGAAATGATGGCAGGAGGCGCTTCGTTGGCTCCCAACCGGTGGTCGTTGGCTGCACTGGCAATGGAAGCCCGCAGCAGGTCTGCGTTGTCGTGTACGGCTTTGATGACGTTGACGAAGAACGTCAGGAACATCAGGTTGGTCTTCGGTGTTTTTCCCGGAGAAAGCAGGTTAACGCCCGTGTTGGTGATCATTGACCAGTTGTTGTGCTTGCCGGAACCGTTTATATCTGCATACGGTTTCTCATGAATAAGCACCTTGAATTTGTGGCGCAGTGCTACCTGCTCCATCAGGTTGAGCAGCAACTGATTGTGGTCGATAGCGAGGTTGATTTCCTCAAACATCGGCGCGCATTCAAACTGCGAGGGGGCTACTTCGTTGTGACGGGTTTTCAGGGGAATACCTAATTTAAGTGCTTCCTGCTCCAGATCAACCATAAAGGCTAGAACGCGCTCCGGAATGGCACCGAAATAGTGGTCTTCCAACTGTTGTCCTTTGGCCGACATATGTCCGAATAAGGTCCGTCCGGTCAGCTGCAAATCCGGCCTGGCGTTAAACAGTGCCAAATCGACAAGAAAGTATTCTTGCTCAATACCCAGTGAAGCAAAGACTTTCGTAACGGATTTATCAAAGAAATTAGCAACGTCTACTGCTGCCTTATCCAATGCGTTAAGTGCTTTTAACAAGGGGGCTTTATAATCGAGTGCTTCGCCTGTATAGGAAACGAAGATCGTAGGGATACAGAGTGTCTTGCTGCCGCCCGTTTCATAGATGAAAGCAGGAGAGGAGGGATCCCAACCGGTGTATCCCCGTGCTTCAAACGTGTTGCGGATCCCGCCGCTGGGAAAGCTGGAAGCATCCGGTTCTTGCTGCACCAATGCGCTCGCCGTGAATTTGTCAATGGCAGACCCGTCGGCCAGCGGTTCAAAAAAAGCATCGTGCTTCTCGGCCGTTGCACCTGTAAGCGGCTGGAACCAGTGGGTGTAATGCGTTACGCCATTGCTGATCGCCCAGCTTTTCATGGCCTGCGAAATGTGTTCAGCAAGGTCTAAACTGATTGCTTTTCCTTCATCGATTGTTACGGCCAATTCTTCATAAGCGTTCTTTGGAAGGTATTCCTTCATTTTGGCGGTTGTGAATACATTTTTGCAATAATAGGATGAAGGCTTAATTGTTTCGGAGGTTTGGTGGCGATTTAACCTGGATATAGCGGCCTCTACCGCCTTGAATCTTAATGCTGACATTTAATTTGTTTGTTTATTTGACGTGTTGTTGTGCTTTTTTTAAATTCTGCATCAATATTCGAAAAAAAAAATGACATATCCTTATTTTTTTTGATAAAAATGAAAGTATTTGTTGTTTTTTATGAAAAATAGATTCCTTTTTAATCTTTTTGTTGTGTTTTTTGTAATAAATAAGCTGTCAAAAACCCCAGTCAATGCCTTTTAATACGGCTGGAACTCCTTTGTCTATCCACGGTGCTGCGGGTTGTCCTTTTAAAAAGTGATCAAAAAATTCCAATTCCCGGCGCTGGATGTCTTTGCGGTTTTGGCGTTGCACCAAATTGTGCGCCTCGCCATTGTAATTTAACAGCCAGACCGGTTTCTGTAGGCGCCGGAGTGCGGTAAACATTTCGATGCCCTGATACCAGGGCACGGCACCGTCTGCATCGTTGCTCATGATGGCGACCGGTGTGGTTACATTCGACAGGTGAAACAGGGGTGAGTTTTCGATGTATAGATCCGGGTTTTCCCATAAGGTGGCCCCGATGCGGCTTTGGGTGCGTTCATACTGGAACTGTCGGTTCATGCCGCTTCCCCAGCGGATGCCCCCATATGCCGATGTCATATTCACAACGGGTGCACCGGCCCAGGCCGCGGCATACATGTGGGTGCGGGTTATCAGGTGTGCCACTTGGTAACCGCCCCAGCTTTGGCCCTGGATACCGAGTTTTTCGCCGTCTACCCAGGGTTGCTTTTTCAATTCTTCCATGCCTGAATTGACGTATTCTTCCGCCGACCGGCCGGGATAACCGATTTCATACCGGATGTCGGGGGCGAAAACCAGGTATCCGTTGCTCACAAAGAAACTGATGTTGAGGCGGGAAGGGGTCGGCGTAGGTGGAATATAGGTGTGAAGCCCATCGGAAAGCCGTTCGTAGAAATAGGCAATGACCGGATATTTTTTCGTGGGATCGAAATCCTCCGGTTTATACAGTATGCCTTCAGCCGCATAACCCCGTGGGGTGGTCCATTTTATCAATTCTGCGGTTCCCCAATTATAGGTCGCTTGCTGGGGGTTAATATGGCTCAGTTGTGTTTCGTGTGAAAAATCCGGTGTTGTGTACAGGTCGGGTGCACATACATAGTTTTCTTTGGTGTATAGGTAGTTTTCGGCTTCAGTGGCCTTTTGTACAGCATGATAGCGGAAAGGCCCCATCACGATTTTCCGGGGATCGCGACGGTCGCGCCCGTTGTCCGTATACCATCCGCTTTCTTTATTGATAGGATTAAAGGCGGATAAGATCAGTGGTTTTTTTAAGTCAATGATGATGGGTTTCCGCTGTCCGTGGTAAGAACCGGCATCTTCGGGAAAATGAGTATACCGAAAGGTAATCTGATTGCTTCTGCCTGCGCCATTGGTCAGGATCCGGCGTTTGGTGCCGTCTGGACTGAATCCCCAGATGTCGTATTTGTCGTTAATGAATACTTCTTCGTCATCTGCACTCCAGCCTGCAATTCCATATCCGTTGGGTTCGTCGGGTACGTCGTTGTCTTCGTCGGCAAAGCTGACTGGCAGATCACCGTTTAACCGCACGGTGCTGCCCGATGAGAGGGTGTGGCTATACCAACTGCTGTCCGATCGGTTGAACCAGGTGATGTACCTGCCGGTCGGCGAAAGCGCAATGGAACCCCGGATGTTTTCCGCCACTTTTTTACGGCTTCCGTCCGTTGTAGAAACGGCATAGATATCCTGAAACGAACCTCCCAGCCATTGGGTTTCAATGCGCCGTCCTACATCGGTGGTTCCCAGGGCAAATTCATTATCGGCATCGTATGTTAAGCGTACCTCCGGTAGTTGCTCATCGGCCAAAGGGATAACCCTTCTGCCCTGTTGGGGGTAGGTCACCGCCAGGTAACTCCGGTTTTGTTCCTGGCGGAGGTTAACCAGCTGCTGCGTTTGCAGGTAGTCGTCTTTCCAATGCCAGATGTCTACATTCGCATGTTCAAATTCAACAAGCGTGGTATCTTTTATACGGGGTACAGGGGCTATGCCGAAAAAAAGTTTTTCCCCGTTTTTGCTGAACCGGACATTACCCTCACCGCTTATATACCAATTTGGCGGTATGCCGTTGGTTCGGGCGTCGGCAATGACGATCGCCGTATCCTGGGTATGCTGCCTGGGTACGTAATAGTAAAGTTTGAATGCTTTCCGGAGGGACTTCTCAGGGCTTTTATCGGCGGTAAACGCCAGTTGTAAGGCAGGTTCGTCAAAGGCAATATTTTTATAAACGCCTTTTCCACGACTGATGTGGTGGGATTCGTGGGTCACCAGATCGTAATAATAGAGTCCGGCATCTGCACCGATGCTGTCTTTTTCCGCCGCATTGCGTACAAATACCAGTGCAGTTCCTGCTTTATTGAAATAATAGGTATCTACCCGTTCAAATGTCATCTCCTCGCCGCTTGGCAAATGCTGTATATGTAAGATGGGCACCGGCTTTTTGTGCGGTGGTTCACCCGTACGGGTCGTATCCGTTTTTGTGGTATCCGGGGCCGCTAACGGAGATTCACTTACATAAGCAATGTATTCGCTCGTTTCCTCGGGAACTTTGTAGGACGTTACCCTGGCCACTTTGGCAAGCGCGGCTGTTTCCAGGTTGACGATTGCCAGCGAATCCTTCGGCATCTCATCGGGTTTCTTCTTCTTTATCCGCGCTTCCCGGGTTTCACTGAAAAAGGGCTTGATGAGTGCAACTAAGAACCGTTTATCTGCGGAAAAACTTGCTTGAGTTCCCCTGTCGATTTTTTGAACGTGCTGCTGATCGGGTGTAGTGATAATTAATTGCGCATCACCTTCCTGCGGTGTTATGGTATAATAGATAAAATGTCCATCGGGAGAAATTCCCGACGCGCCAATGCTTTGCCAGCCGTCATATACGCTGTGGTCAAGCGGCTTTTTCTGGGCATGGGTTGCATAGGGCGTCAATAACACAACGCATAAAAAAAAGATAGTTTGCTTACGAGTGGGAAATTGGATTTTCATAGTGCAATATTGGCATAATTAGCTGTAAGTGCATGCTGGTGTACTATTTTTTTTACACGTTTGCATCGATAGGGGGCCGATACGCGGTTTTTTTACCGTAACAAAGCTGTTTGCGGGGTGTCAAAATCAGGCAAATAGTTTATTTTTACGGGAATCTTGGATTAAATGAATCTTACGTGTCGACGATATTAAGTGTAAAAGATGTGGGTAAAACCTACGAAAGCGCGGGTAATTCCTTAACGGTTTTGCACCGGATCAATTTTGACGTTGAAGCGGCATCAGCCGTGTCGATTGTAGGGCCTTCAGGGAGTGGAAAAACTACGTTACTGGGATTATGTGCCGGATTGGATCGGGCCAGCACGGGAAGTATCGTGTTAAACGGGATTTGCCTGGATACGCTGGGCGAGGACGACCGCGCGGGTGTACGGAATCAGTACGTGGGTTTTATTTTCCAGAATTTCCAGTTATTGCCTACGTTGACAGCGCTGGAAAATGTTAGGGTACCCCTCGAACTGCGCGGTGAGCGCAACAGCAGGAATCGGGCGTTGGAATTGCTGGATAAAGTGGGATTGGCCGACCGGAGCCATCATTACCCCTTGCAGCTGTCTGGAGGTGAGCAGCAGCGGGTTTCGATTGCGCGGGCATTTTCCAATTCCCCCCGGATTTTGTTTGCCGATGAGCCGACTGGAAACCTGGATGCTGAAACCAGCGATACGATTGAACGCCTGTTGTTTGATCTCAATAAGGACATGGGAACTACGCTGGTACTGGTAACGCACGATATGGATCTGGCATTTAAGACCCAGCGCATTATCCGCATGAAAGGGGGAGCCGTGGTTTCGGATGAGGTTACACAGCCGAAGGAATTGTAAGATGGAAGTCCCTTATACACGACCGAAGCTGGCAGCGGGCTGGATAGTCCGGATGGCGTGGCGGGACAGCCGGCGGAGCCGTTCCCGGCTGTTTTTGTTTGTTTCCTCCATTATCATCGGAATCGCCGCGCTGGTTGCAATCTACGCTTTGGGTGATAACTTGGAAAAGGATATCGACAATCAGGCAGCGACGCTCGTAGGCGCCGATTTGGTGATCAGTAGCAACCATTCACTTGAAGAGGGGGAGCAAGGAATCATTGATTCGGTCAGGGGGCTGAGCAGGGCGCACGCTGAGGAGCAGAGTTTCGCATCGATGGTGTTGTTTCCCAAGAGTGGGGGGACGCGGTTGGTGCAGATACGGGCTTTGGGAGGAGACTTTCCCTATTATGGCAAACTAGAAACAGTGCCAGAGGCTGCGGGAAGGGAATTCCGGAACCACCGGCAGGCATTGGTTGATAAAACGCTCCTGTTGCAGTTTGGAGCAGAAGTGGGCGATTCCATTAAGGTAGGTGAAGTGCTATTTGAGATTGCCGGGCGCCTGAACCAGGCACCCGGCCAAAGCGGAATCTCTACCACCATTGCGCCGGCTGTGTTCATTCCCATGGCGTACCTGGATGCAACCGGACTTAACCAAAAGGGAAGTCGGATCAACTATAGCTATTATTTCCATTTACCGGGTGGAAGGGATGCGGATGTACTCGCCAAAGGTCTGGATTCATTGCTGGAGGTACACCGGATGGGGTACGATACGATTGCGTCACGGAAGGAGGAAACCGGAAGGTCGTTTTCCGACTTAAGCAAGTTTTTATCATTGGTGGGGTTTGTTGCCCTGTTGCTGGGATGTATCGGTGTTTCAAGTGCCATTCATATCTACATTAAGGAAAAGCTGAACAGCATTGCCATTTTACGCTGCCTGGGAGCCAGTTCAAAACAGGCATTTTTGATTTTTCTCGTACAGGTTATGGGTGTAGGCTTCATCGGCTCGCTTATCGGTGCGATACTGGGTACCGGTGTCCAGCAACTCTTGCCGTTGGTGTTTAAAGATTTTGTTCCCGTTGCCATCAGCACGGATGTATCGTGGAGCGCCATCCTGCAGGGCATCGGCTTAGGCGTTTGGATATCCGTCCTGTTTGCCTTACTACCCCTGATCGGTATCCGGAATATCGCGCCACTGAATACCCTGCGGCTATCGCTGGATACCCCCAGTCCGATCAGAGACAGGCTGAGTTGGCTGGTCTACGGCTTAATTGCCTTGTTTATCTTCGGTTATGCCTATCTGCAATTGAGCGGCTTCTTGCAGACGCTCGCATTTACCGCAGGTGTTGCGGTATCCTTTATGGTGCTATTTGCCACGGCGAGCTTGCTGATCTGGTTGGTCCGGCGCTTTTTTCCCGCCTCATGGAGTTATTTGTGGAGACAGGGTCTTTCCAACTTATTCCGTCCCAACAACCAAACGGTTATCCTGGTGATTTCAATCGGACTCGGAACGGCCTTCATTGCCACCCTGTTGCTGGTCCAGGAAATGCTCATTTCGCGTGTATCGTTATCGTCAAGCGGAAACCAGCCCAATATGGTGCTTTTTGACATACAGACTTCCCAAAAACAGCGGGTGGCCGAATTGGTCAAAGAGCAGGGACTGCCAGTAATCGATCAGGTGCCGATTGTAACCGTGCAGTTGGAAGCCATCAACGGAATTACGGCTGACCAGGCCCGGGCCGATAGTACCCTTCAGGTATCACGGCGTGCCCTGGGGGGCGAGTTGCGGGCAACGTACCGGGACAGCCTGAGTGATTCGGAAAAAGTCACCGCAGGAACGTGGATGGGTGAAGCTGCCCGGGGAGAGATGCCGCGCATATCGTTGGAAGAGGGGTATGCAAACCGGATCCACGTATCGGTGGGTGATACACTTTTATTTAATGTGCAGGGCGTGCGCATACCGACCCTGGTGGGCAGTTTGCGGGAAGTAGACTGGAACCGCGTGCAAACCAATTTCAGGTTGATTTTTCCGATGGGTGTGATTGACAACGCGCCACAATTCCACGTACTGATGACCCGTGTGCCCGACGAGTCGGTGTCTGCCCGGATGCAGCAAGCGATGGTTACGCAATTTCCCAATGTATCCATTATTGATCTGGGATTGATTTTGTCCGTATTGGATGAGATTTTAGATAAAATCGGGTTTGTTGTCCGTTTCATGGGTGGATTTAGCATGCTCACGGGTTTTGTGGTATTGGTTGCCTCGGTGATGATCAGTAAATACCAGCGGATCAAAGAGAGTGTGCTGTTGCGCACCATGGGTGCCTCAAGAAAGCAGATTTTGGTCATTACCGCATTGGAATATTTATTTTTGGGCTTGCTGGCTGCATTTGCAGGAGTTGTACTTGCCTTGGCAGGAAGCTGGGCATTGGCTGCATTCAGTTTTGAGGTGCCGTTTGCCCCCAATTTACTTGCAATGGGGCTGCTGATCATCGGGGTTACGGCAATTACGGTGTTGGTCGGCCTTTTCAACAGCAGGGGGATTACCCTGCGGCCGCCGCTTGAAATCCTGCGTAAGGATATATGACAGGAAATTAGTTCAGCATATATTTCAAGATCGCCAGGGCAACGGAGTCCACCGGTTCCGCCGTGTTGGACAATACAACGATGGCCATTTTCCGGTCGGGTGTCAACGCGAGGTAGCTGCTGCTGCCGAATGTACCACCGTTGTGCCAATAAATAAGTTCATCGCCCACGACGTTCATATGCCAGGCCAAGCCGATGTCGGTATCGGGGGGATTGAAATAGGTGAATTGGCGGGTCAGTGCCAAGGCATGCTCCAAATCGGTTTCCGGCATTTTAAAATGAGCCTTTGCATACAAAAGCAAATCGGATACCGTAGATTTAAGTGAGCCGTGTGCCGTAAATGCATCAAACGTCCACAACGGGGTTTCCTGGCCTTTTTCGTTATATCCCTTTGCCACGTATTGGCTGTCGGGATCGGGATGTTCGGTCGTGTTTTTCATCCCCAAAGGCTGGCAGATGATTTCCTTCACCATCTCATCGTATGGTTTCCCATAGACGGTGGAAAGAATGTCGCCCAGTATTCCGAATCCGAGGTTGCTGTACTGGTACATGGAATCCGGCGGAACAGTTGCTTTGTAGGCTTTCAGATAGCTGTACAGGTGTTCTTTGGTATAACTTTTATAGGGGTCTAAGGGATGGCCGGTAGCCGTTGCGTCGAGGTTGCCGGGCATACGGGGCAGACCCGATGTATGGTTGGCCAGGTGCATCAGGGTAATGCGTTGCAGGTCGGGATTTTCTGCTACCGAGTCAGGTAGGTATTTGGTGATGGAATCTTCTAGATTTACCTGCTGGGTTTGAACCAGATAGGCTAGCAGTGTTGCGGTAAAGGTTTTGCTGATTGAACCGATTTCAAACAGCGTGTTTTCATCCGGAAGCTGCTTGTTGTTTTTTTCGGTTTCCCCGTAATAAAAACCGCTGGTCTTTCCGGCATTGATGATGCCGATGGCTAACGCATGCGTATGGCCCTTGCGGCTATAGCTTAGCGCAACGGAATCTACATACCGATCAAACTTGGAGGCTGCCGCATTACTCGATTCGACGGCTGCATTTTTCTCCGGTACCGGATCGCCCGCATACGGCTGAAAAAGAAAAACATCAATTTTATTCAGGCTGTCAAGCCCCAGCACCAATTGCAGCGGAGTACTGATGAAGTTTAACTTATAGGTACCGGTACCCTTTTCGAAGGTTTTTAATTCGGCCGACTGAATTTGCCCCAGTGGATAAAGTTGCTGGGACATGACGGTTTGGAATGCCTGCAACGAAAGAGATTGCTTGAATTTTGAGCTACCCAAGGCATAGATCGAATCCGTCTCCTGTTGATTGAAATGATACTCTATCTTATTGAATACTGCCTGGTTGATTCTCCGGGGTGTATCTTCTTCTTGGGCAAAGGCCGAATATAGAGGCAGTAAAGCGAGTAAAAAACAGAGGGTTCTGATCATGATTCCAAACATCCGGCAAAATTACGTGAAACGTAGTTACATTCCTAATAATTGTTTCAGACGCGCGTAGCCGTTTTTACTGACGCTTACTTTTTTTCCATCCGAAAGTACAGCGATATGGCTGTCTTTTTCGTGGGGTTCCAAACGGATTATGTGATCGATTTTAACAAGGAATGAACGGTGCACGCGGACGAATTGAAGCGGATCCAGCTGCTCTTCAAAGGAAGCCATGGTTTTGTTTTTCATAAATGTGCCTTCATCCGTGTGGATTTTTACATAGTCGTCATCTGCTTCCAGGTAAATAATACTGGCTGTGGGAATGATTTTGATCTTGGTACCGGTCTTTACGACCACACGTTCGAGTTTGCCCCCTGTATGGCTGACGTCATCAATCAGCTTCCGTGTGTTTTCCCGGTCGGCTGCCAGCCCGCGCGTATCGAGAAACTTCGTCACAGCCTGATCAAAGCGGGTTTTGGAGATCGGCTTCAGCAAATAATCAACCGCATGCTGTTCAAATGCCCGGATCGCATGGTCATCAAAGGCGGTCGTAAAAATAACAGCCGGTTGCCTGTCAATGATTTCCAGCATTTCAAACCCATTGATTTTCGGCATTTGTATGTCGAGGAATATGAGATCCGGTTGGTATTGCATGATCGCCTTGGCACCTTCAAAACCGTCGTTGCACTCGGCTACGACGGTTATTTGAGGGTAGCTTTCCAGGTATTCAGCCACCATGCTCCTAGCCAAAGGTTCATCATCTATCAATACCGTTTTAATCATAGTTGGGGGATCTTGATTATGCTGGTAAAGATATGTGTTGTTGCGTGAGTTTCCAACAAATCTGTCCGTCCAAACAATAAAAACAGGCGGCGTTGCACACCGCGGAGTCCAAATCCTGTACCTCTGCGTGGTTTGTTGCTTTGGCTATCGTACGGGTTCTCGATTTGTATTTCCAGCATGTGATTATTGCAGGTACAGGCTACCCCGATGGTTACTTTTTCCGTGGTGTCATACAATCCGTATTTTATGGCGTTTTCCACCAATGGCTGCATGATCATGGCAGGCAGTGTTTTGGTCAGGCACGCTTCGTCATAGGTTACCTGGGTTTCCAGCCGATGCCCGAAGCGTACTTTTTCGATAGACAAATACAGTTGCAGGTGTTCCAGTTCATCTTTCAGGGCAATCAATTGCTGGTCATCCTTACGCAGGGTGCCCCGTAAAAAATCCGACAACTGAAAGGTCATATTGCGGGCTTCTTCGGGCTTGCGTCCAATCAGCGCAATGATGGAGTTGAGACTGTTAAATAGAAAGTGGGGTTGAAGTTGCTGCCGGAGGTTGTAAAGCTCCGCTTCCCGTGCAAGCCGTTCCGCATCGGCTTTCCGCTGCTCATTTTCCTTGTGCTCCTGCTGAATGTTCCAAAGAATATTGATCATGGCAATCCAGGCAATGAGCAGTGCATTGACGAAAAAACGCAGGGGTAACGACAGATCAATCTGGCTGAGGTAATTTTGGTCGTGAATGATGTATTGCAGGATCCAGCGATCGAGTGAAACGCTGATAGCGGCCAATACGAGACCCCAGATGACAATGTAGAAATAACCCTTTCGGCGGGGAAGGTAATGATTTAATGCATTGGCAATGACATAACAGCAAAGAGAGGTCAGTGTGGCGCTTATCAGGCTGTCGTTTAAAGCTAAATTGATATCGACCCCGAACCACCAAAGCAGCGCTGTCTGAATAAATGCACAAATGACCCAGATTATAAAACAGCTGATGTTTATCAATCGCTGTCTGGAAGATGTATAGGGGATACTGCTCACTGGGTCAATTAAATGCTTTTAATGGTAATCCCGCCGAATATGGAGGTCCCCTTGATGTAGACCACTTTTTGCTCATCGTGGGGGATGCCGTGTGTAAACCGCTTGTCGTCCACTTCGCCGAATACCGACACCACGTCAGAATGAATTTTCCAATGGGAAGGTACGATGATTTTTATTCCCGCGAAAATCTGAAATACATCAATGACGATAGGCTCTTGAATATCGGCCTGAATCAGATTGATATCCGTGCCTCCGAAAATGTTAATCACTTCACCGCCTTGGAAGTGTTTGGAAATGATTGTCTTTTTCACATCACTGAAAACGGAGGTGGACTTCAGGTAATCGTCGGTTGAAAAGTTCGTATATCCTTCGGGTTCTTCCGTTTCGCTGAATGCAGTAGGTTCGTTAAATGCGGCAGCCCCGCCGGGTGCAGGGCTGTCGGGTTGTTCGTTTACCACACGTTTGTCCCATTCGTAATCACTGCCGGAATCAAACCGGTCGCGGAACCTGTGACGGCGTCGGTCCCCCCTTGGCGGATGGGGGCCGGACCGCCCCTTTCCCAATAACAGCCACAAACCTATGCCGATGATAATGGCGGGCCATAAAAACGGGCCGATGTCAAAATATGCGATGTTCCGGAGCAGAAAAAACGATCCTAACCCCAGTAATATATACGATGCGGGATTTCTGAAATTCGAGTTTCCTCCGATCATAAGGCCGACAGCAATGAGGATGACCGGCCATAGGTTGCCCCAATTGAATATCCAATGGGGAAAAAGCCAATCGAGCCCCAGTTTTCCTGCAAGCAATACGGTGCCAATGCCCACAATAATGATCCCTGCCCACATTCTACCTGCGTTGGAACTGTTATGCGTCGGACGATGTTGTTTATTCATGATCTATTGTTAAACCCTTTATGTTCAAAAAAATACTTGTCCAAAGGTATATGGATTCCGCGCGTTCTGCAAGCCCGATTAGGTAACAGGTTACTTTTTCTCGGTGAATTGCGGATTTATTTCGGTGAAAATCCGAGGTGAAAAAAAATGCCTCATAGATTTGCCAGGGTGAAAAATATTTTTATAATTTAGGGGAAAGATTTGCATTAATAAACTAAATTCTTTTATATTTATCCCGATTCTGACAATAAGAAATAAAAAGCTTAACAATGGGAGATTTTGACAACAAAGAGCGTGAGGAGGTTTTTTCAAAAAAGGTAAGGGCGGGCAAGCGCACTTATTTTTTCGATGTAAAGGCAACGCGATCCAATGATTATTACATCACGGTCACGGAGAGTAAGAAGCGATTTGAAGACGGTGTATTCATCAAGCATAAGATATTCCTGTATAAAGAGGATTTTGAAAAGTTCGCGGAAGGATTGAATGAAGTAGTTGATTACATCAAGGCGCACCAGGAAGTTGTGGAAAAGCGTTACGAACCCGGTTTTGAAAATAACGGTGTGGGGGTAGCGGAAGATATTGATTCCAAAGATGACTTTTCTTTTTAGCCTATAAATAATAATCTGATCATAGGAAAGCCTTGCATTGATGTAAGGCTTTTTTTAGTATCCAATTAATTTCAAGATCATGCGTTGGAAAGGTGGCAGACAAAGTGATAATTTCGAGGATCGCCGGGGAATGTCGTCCGGCGGGAAACTTGCACTGGGCGGTGTCGGCGGTATTATCGTGCTGATTGTAGGGCTGCTGTTGGGCGGAGATCCGCAGCAGATGCTGGAGCAATTGCAAAGTACCGGCACGCAGACAACGGAGGGACCTGTTGAAATCAGTGCCGAAGAACAGGAACTGACTGAACTTGTAAAGGTGGTCCATGCCAGCACCGAAGATGTGTGGCAGGCAGTTTTGCGTTCTGAAGGGTTGCAATTCCGCCCGAATACCCTGGTGTTGTACCGGGATCAGACACCTACGGATGGCTGCGGGATGGGCGCTTCGGCATACGGCCCTTTTTATTGCCCGGCGGATGAAAAAGTATACATTGACCTCAGTTTCAACGACGAATTACACAACCGATTCGGTGCAACCGGCGAATTTGCGATGGCCTATGTGTTGGCGCACGAAGTGGGGCACCACATTCAAAAGCTAACCGGCGCTATGGACAAAGTGAATGCAGCCAGGCAGCAGCTCAGCGAGGTTCAATACAACAAGGTGCAGGTAATGCTGGAGTTGCAGGCTGATTTTTATGCCGGTGTGTGGGCACACCACGCCAACAAAAATTCGGACGTTTCGCTGGAGTATAACGACATCCGCCAAGGGATGGAAGCCGCCGCAGCCGTTGGCGACGACCGGCTGCAGATGCAATCACAGGGACATGTGGTGCCGGAAGCGTTCACCCACGGCACTTCCGAACAGCGGGCATACTGGTTCAAAAAGGGGTTTGATACAGGCGATATGCAGCAAGGGGATACGTTCAATGATCCAAGTTTGCAGTAAGCGTTTTTATTGGATCAGTAGGTTGCACCCCCGGATATCACTTTGATCAAAGCGGCCCAGTACTTCGAAATAGCCATCGGGATGCATTTTACCAAGGTCCTGCGTAGCAATGAATGCACAGGATTGGACATTGGCTAGGTCGATCACGTTAATGCCTCCCGTTAAACCGGAAGGAAGGATACCAAAAGGGTCGTTCGTATCCCGGATGATGATCTTCATCCAGGGCGGGCAGCGAAACAGGCCGTTACCCATTGAGTAGGCCTGCGACAGCAGCTCCGTCATGCCGTATTCTGAATGTATCGCGGCGACATTAAACCCGGCACAGAGCTGCTCATGTACTTCTTCACGGATCATCTCCCGCCTGCGGCCTTTCATTCCACCGGTTTCCATGACGATAAGCTCGGGAAAATCCACCGGGTAATTTTCCACAAAATCCAGCAATGCATAGGTGACACCGATCAGCAACGTTTTACCGCCGCTTGCTTTCAACTGTTGCAGGCGATCAACTAGCTCGGTGTGGTTATACAGAAAGTAGCCGCTCAACGGATTCTTGCTTTCGCGGATTAAATCATCCACCATGTAAATGAGCGATGATCCTTCCCGCTCGGAATAGGAGGGGAGAAGTGCCAAAATGGTCCATTCATCCGGGGCACCGTAAAATTGCTCAAAAGCGGTGCGGAAGCTTCTTTCATAAATCGATACATCGGCCACGTAGTGCTTGCTTTGCACGCTGCCCGTGGTACCTGAACTGCTGAACACGCGCTGTGGTGTTTGGGGCACAGATAGGATGGTATGCTGCTTGAACAGCTCAATGGGCAGAAAAGGAATATGTTCCGGCTGTCTTACCGCAGCGGGATTGATGCCCAATAAATCAAGGTACTCGGCATATACCGTGCAATAGCGGGATTGGTGCCGGAAGATTTCCAGGCAGCTACTGGTAAACTCCTCAGGTGAGGAGATGGAAAATATGCGGTCTGCCGATACCATGTGTCCGAATCGCTACAGCATTCCGCCGCACACGGACAGCACCTGTCCGTTGATGTAGGATGCCAGGTCTGACGCCAGAAACAGACAGGCATTGGCCACATCTTCGGTCTCTCCCGCCCGTTTCAGTGGAATATTTTGCTCCCAACCTTCCACTACTTTCGGATCCAGCACATCGGTCATCTCCGTCCGGATAAATCCCGGCGCAATGACATTGGTTCGGATGTTGCGCGATCCTAATTCTTTGGCTACCGATTTGGAAAAGCCAATGATGCCCGCCTTCGAGGCGGCATAGTTAGCCTGCCCGGCATTTCCCTGTACGCCTACCACTGAACTCATATTGATGAATACACCCTTGCGGTTTTTCATCATGATTCTGGAAGCAGCTTTGGTCACGTTGAAGACCGATTTGAGGTTTACATTGAGTACGTCGTCCCATTGGTCTTCGGTCATCCGGAGTAACAGGCCATCTTTGGTAATTCCGGCATTGTTGACCACCGCATCCAGGGTCCCAAATTCCGAAACGATATCGTTGATTAATTTTTCGGCTTCTTCAAAAATGGATGCATCCGACCGGTACCCCTTTATTTTGGTGCCATGAACCTGAAGTTCTTTTTCAAGGGCTTCTCCTTTCTCTACAGATGACAGGTAGGTAAATGCTACATTCGCTCCGTTTGCGGCAAATGTTTCCGCTATTTTCCGGCCAATTCCTTTGGACGCACCGGTAATTAGTGCTGTTTTTCCTTCGAGTAGTTTCATTTGATTGCTGTCTATATGCTATTTAAAAGGTATCGGCGCAAACTTAGAAAAAAATCACGACCTGTCACTGCAATTTGAATTATTGTAATAATTAAACGATATTGTTGATAAGCTGCAAAATATTTGCGTCCTTAGCTACACGACAACGACAACAAACAATGAACGACGAGTTTTTTAGTCAACTTTACCGTAAACAACAAGAGATCAACGATGTGCCCCCCAACGGTAGGATTGCCGGATGGGCATTGGGCTTGCTGGATTTACTGTTTCCCGAACGCCAAACGCATCCCGACCGGACCGTTGAACAATTGAAGACTCAATTTACCCAGTCTGAAAAAGAACTGGTGGGTATTTTAAATAGAACCAAAGCCTGTGAAGATTGCAACAACGGTTTAATTGCCACCCAATTTTACGGGTCACTGCCCGAAATGCGCCGGATGATGTACACCGATGCTGCGGCAATTTACGAGGGAGATCCCGCCGCAACCAGTGAATTTGAAGTAATCCGTACCTATCCGGGCTTTTTGGCCATCGCGCTCTACCGGCTCGCACATCGGCTTATGACACTGGATGTACCGCTTTTGCCGCGTATCCTTACGGAACACGGACATTCCCAGACCGGTATTGATATCCATCCCGCGGCACAGATCGGTGAATATTTCTGCATCGATCACGGCACGGGCGTGGTAATCGGGGAAACGGCGGTCATCGGCAACCAGGTGAAAATTTACCAAGGTGTAACGCTGGGTGCGATGAGTGTTGAGAAATTTTTAGCCAATACACGGCGGCACCCCACCATACAGGACCGGGTGGTTATTTACGCCGGCGCAACCATTTTAGGTGGCGATACGGTCATTGGCCACGACAGTGTAATCGGAGGTAACGTGTGGCTAACATCCAGTATCCCGCCGTATACCACTGTCTATCATCAGTCTACCGTAAAAATTGTTGACTCAAAAACAACCCATTAACGAATGCAAACACTGATTGATTGCGTGGGGAACACACCACTGATAGAGCTTACAAAACTGAATCCGAATCCGAGGGTCCGTCTGTATGTGAAGTTAGAGGGGAACAATCCGGGCGGGAGCGTGAAAGACCGGGCGGCACTTAACATGATCCGCAGTGCGATGGAACGCGGGGATATTAAACCCGGGATGCAGCTGATCGAGGCCACCAGTGGAAATACAGGGATTGCCCTGGCGATGATTGCGCGTATTTATGACTTGGATATCGAATTGGTGATGCCTTCCAACTCCACCCGTGAACGTACGTTGACGATGGAGGCCTTCGGAGCGAAAGTTACTCTGCTGGAATCCATCGAAGCGTGCCGCGATTATGCGGAGGAAAAGGGGCAGCAGAGCGGCTATTTCCTCTTAAACCAATTTGCTAACCCCGACAATTACCTTGCTCATTACAAGACAACGGGGCCTGAAATCTGGCGGGATACCCAGGGGCAAATTACGCATTTTGTGAGTGCAATGGGCACGACCGGCAGTATCATGGGTAACTCCATGTACCTGAAGGAGCAAAATCCCGATATACAGATTGTGGGATGCCAGCCCACGGAGGAATCGTCGATACCGGGCATCCGGCGTTGGCCCATGGAATACCTTCCTAAGATTTACGACCCCCAGCGGGTAGACCGGGTGATGGATGTATCCCAGACGGAAGCCGTCGAAATGACACGGCAACTGGCACGTACAGAAGGTGTATTTGTAGGCATGAGTAGCGGGGGAGCGATGGCATGCGCTACCCGGCTGGCAACGGAACTGGACGAAGGGGTCATTGTATTTATCGCCTGCGATCGGGGCGACCGGTATTTATCCAGCGATCTGTTTGGATAAAACTATCTCCGTGTTCTATCACGATCCGAATTTACTCCTTAACGCGGCCAGCTTTGAAGCCATATCGCTTTCTTCCCGCTTCGGACTTTCGGTTTTCCGATACTTCGGTCTTTCTGTCTTTCGATGTTCCCGCTTTTCGGACTTTTCTGCTTTCTGAGGTTCCGTCTTCATCGAAAGACTGATCCGGTTCCGTTTTTGGTCGACTTCCGTAACGGTTACCATCACCTTTTGCTGCACTTTCACCACTTCATTGGGATCTTTGATGTAACGGTTGGCCAATTGGCTCAGGTGTACCAAGCCGTCTTGATGTACACCGATGTCAACAAAGGCACCGAAGGCGGTAATATTGGTAACAATGCCCGGCAACCTCATCCCAATACGCAGGTCGCCAACGCTGTTAACGCCCTCTGTAAAGGAAAATTGCTCAAATTGCTCACGTGGATCCCGGCCGGGCTTGGCCAGTTCGGCCAGGATATCCCGAAGGGTGGGCAGGCCTACCGTATCGCTTACGTATTTTTTGAGATCAATTTGTTTACGGAGTTTTTCCTCCCGTAAAAGATCTGCAACCCGGCAACCCAGGTCAGTGGCCATCTGTTCAACCAACGCATAGCGTTCGGGGTGTACGGCACTGCCATCCAGTGGATTTTCAGCATTTCGGATCCGTAGGAATCCGGCTGCTTGCTCAAAGGCTTTTTCACCCAGGCGCGGTACGTTTTTCAGTGACTCCCGGTTGCGGAACGCCCCGTGTGTGTTACGGAAGTTGACAATCTGCTGCGCCAACGAGGGGCCCAGGCCCGAAATATAGGACAGAATTTGCTTGGATGCGGTGTTGAGTTCCACACCCACGGCATTGACACAACTGATCACCGTATCGTCTAATGCGCTCTGAAGTTTAGCTTGGTCAACATCGTGTTGGTACTGCCCAACACCGATGGATTTGGGGTCTATTTTAACCAGCTCAGCCAATGGATCGACAAGCCGACGGCCGATGGATACCGCGCCCCGAACCGTTACGTCGTGGTCGGGAAACTCTTCGCGCGCCACGTGGGAGGCAGAGTAGATGGAAGCGCCGCTTTCATTGACCATGACAATGGTTACCCCCGGGAGGGCAAGTTTGCGGATAAAATCTTCTGTTTCGCGGCCAGCCGTACCATTGCCAATGGCGATCGCCTGTATTTGATGTTTTTCAATCAGAAAGCGGACGGTTTTCGCTGCTTCTTCGGCCTTCGCAGCACCGGTATGGGGAAAGATGGCCGTATGTTCCACCAATGCGCCCTGTTCGTCCAGGCAAACCGTTTTGCAGCCTGTCCGGAATCCGGGGTCAATTGCCATCACCCGCTTTTGCCCCAAAGGGGCTGCAAGCAGCAATTGCCGGACATTTTCGGCAAATACCCGGATGGCCTCTTCGTCTGCCCGTTGGCGGGTAAGCATCCGGATTTCCGTTTCCATGGAAGGCTTCAGTAGCCTTTTATACCCGTCGAGCATGGCCATGCGTACCTGCGCACTGGCTTCCCCTGCACCTTTGACATAGGCATTGTCCAACAGTGGGAGCACCTCCGTTTCGGGCACGTCGATGTCGAGGTAAAGCAATTCTTCTTTCTCACCGCGGCGCATCGCCAGAATCCGGTGCGAAGGGGCGGTCTTCAACGGTTCAGACCACTCGTAATAATCTTTGTACTTGATAGCATCTTCTTCTTTGCCGGGTACTACACGGGAAACAAAAAGTCCTTTTTCCAGGAAAACCTGCCGGACCTGTGCCCGGATGGCGGCATCCTCGGCTAGGGTTTCGGCAAGGATGTCGCGCGCACCTGCTAACGCTTCTTCCGCGTCCTGTATACCTTTATCGGGGTTTATAAAAGCTTGTGCCGCCTCGATAATGTTTGTCCCATCCTGCGCAAGAATAAGCTGCGCCAGCGGTTCAAGCCCTTTTTCGCGGGCAATACTTGCCCGGGTTTTGCGCTTTGGCTTATACGGTAAATACAGGTCCTCCAGGTTTGCCATCGTTTCGGCGGCGTTCACCTGTTGTTCCAGCTCGGGGGTCAGTTTTCCCTGATCGGTCAATGACTTTAGGATGCTTTCCCGGCGCTTATCCAGTTCCTGCAACTGCTGCAAACGGTCCCGGATTTGGGTCAACTGTACCTCGTCGAGGCTGCCTGTCATCTCTTTTCGATAGCGCGCAATAAAAGGAATCGTACCGCCTTCTGCCAGCAGTCCTAGAACAACGCTCACCTGCCGTTCTGACAAAGCGAGCTCATTGGAAATACGAATTTCGTGGGTCACGCGTTTTTTTCTTCGCTTACCGGTTGTTTCGGGTCTTCGTGAGACGTTTGCGGGTTGTTTATATCGTCTGTATTACCGGAGTCCGAGGTGTTTTCAGCGGTACCGTACTCGTTATCATGGTAATAAGGGCCCTGGCTGCCGTAATAATCCGGTTCGCGTCCGGGATTATGTTCGTATGTGCCGGCAGGGGCCGAAGCATTGTTATCATTCAGTTTCTTCGGCTCTTCATCTTTTACGATTACGTCCTTCACTTCTATGTCTTTCTCAAAATTATTGATCTGATCGCTGATATCCCGTTTGATACTTTCCGATGCGTCTTTAAACTCACGGATACCCCGGCCCAATCCTCTTGCTAATTCGGGTAATTTTTTGCCTCCAAATAGCAGTAGAGCCACAAATACGATCAACATCATTTCGCTCGTTCCGATGTTCAGGAAGGCCAATACTGTACTCAACATAACACAATCTCTGTTTTATCACAGCTAAGGTAGGGGTAAATTTTGTGATATCCATGAGTTGACCTTTTTTTTCTTCATCTTGTTGAGCCAGATAAGCGTACCGGTAATCGGTAAAGTCGTAGCGATCAAACAGGATAAAAAGTAAATCAGCTTCGTGAATTGTCCATAAACGTTACCAATGTGCAGCGCTTTGATGGAACCGGCCACCCGTTCGTTGAAAGGCTTATCGCGGAAGATCTGTATTTCTTTTATAGAGGCGGTGGCTACGTCCAGGCTCAGTTGATCGCCCGCGGCCGGAGCAAAAAAGCCGATTCGGTTTTTGCTGACGGATAGGGGTGTTTCCGCATCTTTGGGCAGCGTTAATCGGTAATCACCTTTATACGGTAGTGCTTCATCGGCAGTGGCTAAGTAAGTCGCGATGGGTAACAACCTAAGTTCGGCTTCCGATTCTTTTTCGTTGGAATTGCCTTCTTGACCTGCGTTTTGTTTTCCGTCTCTGCCGTTCTTTTCAGCATTCGCTTGGCGGGGGGCTCCGCCGCCATGCCCGCTTCCATTGCGTTCACGGGGTTGCTCTTTGTAAGTACCCAATGTTTTTTGCAATCCGGTACGGTACCAGGGGAACGACCACTGAGGGCCGGTAATACCCATAAGCAACAGGAAGATCAATGAATAGAATGCCAACGAGTTATGAAGATCGTGGTTGATGCGTTTCCAACCCGCTTTCCACTTGATGGTTAACCCTTGCCTCCAGGTCCTTAACTTCTGTGGAAACCAAATAACCAGCCCTGTCAGTACACCCAACGTGAATAATAGGGTTGCGGCACCTGAAATATAACTGCCCAATTGCCGGTTTGGCAATTCGCCGAACAGCGGTTTTTCGATTTTGTCCAGCAATAGCCACCGATGCAGGCTAAACATCGTTTGCATAAATTCGCCCGTTTTGGTCTTTTCATTGGAAGTACCGGTCACTTCACCGTTGTAGGGATTGACGTAGTAGGTGGTGCCGAAGCGGCTTCCGTCCCCTTCGACGCGTACGGTAAATTGGTACGTACGGCTGGGATCGGCCGGGATGCCGATGGCCGTAACGGTACCTTTGGATCGTTCGGCAATATTCGGAATCAATTCATCAACCGGGATCCGCTTTTCATGAGCGGGAATCTGTACGTTATGCAGGTGGGGCGATGCCCACTCGCGCAATTCGGTATTGTAGGTGTAGATGGTGCCGCTGAAGCAAATAAGAATAACTACGATGCCACTGATGAGACCAACCCAGAGATGGATGTCATTGAAAAACTTCCGGATCTTTTGCCACGTGGTTTTTTTACGTGTCTTTTTAGTCATGGTTGTTTAGTTAGTTAAATAAGGAAGAAGACTGTCTCCGGGATTACCTATATAAGCAACCCCGAAGGCAGTCTCTTCATCATTGGCGGGTAGGCTGTTTTCTGTGATTAATAAACGCCGATATATTGGTTGCCGGTTTTATTAATAAGTTTGGCACCTACTGTCATTTCGCCGGTGTTCCTGTCAAATATATACAGGTTGCCATCCTGGCCAATGGGAGCAACAGCAATGATTACGTCGTCTCCGTTTTGAGCAATGTTTTGGATTTGGCGGAAATCCAATGTAGCTTCATTGGGTATGGAATATTTCGTAGCTGTTTTACTGTTGAGGTCCACACGCGCAATGTAACCGCCGGTACGCTGTCCGCTTTTTACCAGGCTGTAAACCACAAATCCAATACCGTCACCGGCATACCGCCAGGTTTCGATGTACGTATCCGTCAAGCCCAGTGCCTGATCGAGGCTGAATACATATTCGTTGTCGTAGTCGTTGGTAGCAGAGCTGATGCGGAGGATTTTGGAACCACCTGTACCCGCAGCTTCGCCGGAAGTGGCTTGATATATATGCCCATCTGTACCCACATATTGCATCGTGCTGCGGTAACCATTGGTATTACCCCTGGTCTGTGTCGAAGTAAGAACTTTGGGGTTTGCAAGTGAGGGGTAATCCAACACCAATGTTTTTGCCCAGCTTTTCGGGCTGCTGTTGTCGCTCGCGAATACGGGTAGGCCAGCATCGTCAAAAGTAAAAGAAGTGGGATTGTGTTTAGATATGGCGGCACCGATAAACACCTTGTTTTGGGCTTTGTTGATGACCGGCACGTCTATGCGGCTGACATAATATCCAGCGGCGACTTCCTCCGCTGAAAGCGCCAAGTCAAATGAGGTGGTCTGCGTGATTTTGGGGTCGTTAAGATCCAACGTAATGACGTCTGTTTTTGAGGTCCGTTGCTTGAATACAAAATTAGGGCTGGTACCCTCGTATACAACCGGGTTTGCCGTGGCTCTTACAGCTACCCCGACACCTTCAGCCGCTTTCAGCCAACGGGGGGAGCTGCTTACATAAGTTGCAGTTTCCACCTCAGGACCATCCGGACGGAAATCCTTGCCGCCATGTACACTGTATTTATTGAAGATTCCACCGTCATCCCCCACGTATTGGATGTTGTATAAATACTTGCCATCAGCAGAAGCTTGCAGACGCGCCGTACGCTGAGATTTGACGTGCATACCGTTGTCAAAAACATTGATGGACACATTCGGGTCTTTAGCTTGGGTAGGCGTTACACTGTACACCATCGTGCCGGCGTTGCCATCCCCTGGCTCTTCATCCATCAATGCACCGGATACGGTAATCCACCGGTCTTCATTTCCGGGTTTTCCCGTGTCGGGGCCCTCGTCTTTTTTACAGCCTGCAACTGAAAATGCGATGACTGCAGCGCTGAATAGCGCATTTTTCATTAGTTTTTTGTTCATCATGCTACCTATTTGTTAGAAATTGTTAATTGTATAACTGAGTTTGACATAAATCGCCCGTCCGGGCTTCTGTACGCCGAAGTTGTCATAGACTTCCGCATTAAAGATGTTTTTCAGGTCCAAGCTTGCGATAAGCTTACGATTCGGGAATTGATAGCTTGCCCCTATATTTTGTGCATATTGTGCGGGTGTGATAAACCACTCGGATTCTGGCCACACCGTCCGGAATGGATGCACATAACCTAGCGTGTAAAACAGGTTTAGCTCCGAGAATTTTTGGAAAATATTGTTGAGTCTGTAATGCACGTTTCCATTGATGGTGAAGAACGGCTCGTTTGGAATCTGCACATTGTAATAGGTCATCCGTTGGCCGGTAGCGGGATCAAATTCTTGTTTGAATAGCGAATTGAACTTAGAGAAATTGGCCATGATCGTAAGGTTATCCTTAAAGATATAGGAAAGCTCGCCTTCAAAACCTAACGATTGGGACAGACCGAGATTTAGGAATTGCGTTTCCTCGATTTCCTGTTGGTTAATTAGTTCGTTTGTCCGCGGCATAATCCGGTCTTTCACATTACGCCAGAATACATTGGTTGACAGGGCCAACTTATGTTGGTCAATTTCGAACGTTCCCAATCGAAATCCTGCATTGTAATTGTCGCTGACTTCGGGCTTCAACGCGGGGCTGGCTAAAATATTTTGATCCGGGCTGCCGAAGATTTCATTGTCTTCGGGCATGCGTACCGCCCGTTCTGCCGAGGTAATTAAGATGATCCGGGGAAATAACGCATAAGCCACAGCAAGGCCATAGCCGGTGTTGGTTCTGTTATCGCGCCGCACATCTTTGTTGACTACAAATTGCCCATTAACCACCGAACCACTGTAACTGGTTGTCCCCAAAGACTGTTGATACAATTTGGCAAATAAGTTGGTTGTCAGCTTATTTTGGAAGGTCTGCGCCTCATAGTTAAACGACAGCACGTTTTTAGAAAGATCGTTCGAGCTTTTCAGTGCGTTGTCTCCCACGGGATTCAACAAATCACTGTCTTGCCTATCAATCGTATAGAAAACGTGGTTTAGTGAGATGCGATGCCCCGAGGCAATGTCGTAGCTTAAATTGGATCGGATGTTTGTAATCTGTCTATCGATATCGGTCATCGTGGGCTTTCCCTGTTGTGCGCCGTCCAACCGACGTATCGGATTACCATTCAAATCCAACCGGATGACTCCATCCCAATTGTAAGCCCAGGGAACGGTGTCCTGTATGTAGGTGTTTCTGATGCTGTAAACACCGTTGACATTTACGTTCAGTCCCTCGATAAACAAGTCTCTTTTGTTGTAATTCAAACTCATTACATGGGCTTGGGCCTCCGATGTCCGGCCCATGTAAGGTGTGCCCATGGTTTGTCCGTGCTGGATTTCCTTATAAGAATCCGAAATGTTATAACCAGCCAAAAAAACGTCGGCCCATTTGACATCTGTGAACCCTACTTCAAACCTTCCGCCCAGGGTTTCATACCCGTCAAAAAAACGTTTCGTCCTGAAGTTCCGGGTTACAACGCCATTGGGTTCGATGTATTTCGAAAATTTACCCCACTGTTCATAGTCGTTGTCGGTAGTGGTATAGAAGCCAGAAAATTTGGCGGTGAATCCATTTTTTGAATGACGATATTGACCGCTTAAATCGGATTGCAAGGTATTGAAAGACCCATAGGACACCGAAGCAGTCAGGTTGTTGGCGGCATTACCCTTTTTCAACACGATATTGATTGCTCCCCCAAGTAAATCGCCGGATAGGTGGGCGGGTAAAACACCTTTATATACTTCGATGCGGTCGATCATCGCTGGTGGGATATTGTTTAGGTTGAAAGATGAACCATACGTCGAAATCTCGATTCCATCGATGAAAATACCCACAGACCTGCCGGTCATTCCATTCAGGTTATATTGAACCTCGGAACCCAATCCACCACTTTGGCGGACACGTACGCCCACGGTCCTGTCAAGAAGCTCGTTGGTCTGTAAATTTCGGACGGAAGCTTCTTTGGTTTCGATTACATTGACCGCAAACCCCTGTGTTTCGATTTGCCGTTTTTCGGAGCTACGGATGACGGAGGCTTCGCCCAATTGGGTAGACGCGTTTTCCTCCACTACCATGTTTTTGTGTTGGCGGGCTTGGTTTACTGTAACCGGGATTGAGGTATTCTTTATCTCCAGTGAGGTGACGACTAATTCATACTTCCCGAATGCAATGTTTTTTAACGTGTATCGACCTTTTTCATCCGTCATTGTAGCGCTGTTTCCGGGTTTCAGGGTTACCGAAGCACCCACCACCGGTTGCCCCGAAGGTATGGTGACAGTGCCGGAGAGCTCGCCGGTTTGTGCAGATGCGGCTACCATGGTAAAGAGCAGAAAGACCAGGATTAAAAATTGATTCATTGTATTTTTAAAGAACTCTATTTGTATGTAGTCTAAATAATGTAAATTTGGCGCAAATATAGGGCGATGAACGGCCTAGAAATTATAAGTAACGGAATACAAATTATAAATGACGGAATTTTCCTTGGCGAATGACGAATTCACAAACGATGCATTGACAGATGGATCTGTCCATACGGTTACATCGAAAGTGGGAAATGTTACGATCGGGCGTTTTGGCGTTTTTAGTTATTACCAGTTCAGGATCTCGCATTCCGCGGTGTACCATTGCTGCGTTTCGGCACAACCGGAGCCGGAGATCCGTTTAATTTTTGTATCCAAAGGGCAGGATATCCATATCGGATGGAATGGGGAGACGAACGTATTTTCGGTGGGAGAAAGTAATTGCTGCCTGGTAACGGAGGGATGCACGCAGGAAATGGCATTTCATGCAAAGGGGGATAGTGAATTGGTCATACTCGCTGTAAGGCTTTCTGATGTTTCGTTGCCGATAAAAGATGGTCAGCATTATCTCCGCAATTTTTTGGAAGCCGATACCTGTACCTGGTTGCTGGATGGATGCAATATGCAGTTTGGCATGCGGAAAATGACGGTTATCCAACAGGTGCTTCATGAAAAGAAACCCGCATACCTGCAGGCCATCTACACCCAGGTAAAACTGACTGAATTGTTTGTGTTGTTTTTGGAGAAGGCGGGCAGATTGGGCAGCAGGGACTCGTTGGCGCAACTACGGCAGGAAGAGTTGGAACGTGTCCGGAAAGTAAGGAATATGCTCCATGATTACCCGGAGCGGACCTATTCTCTTGTGGGGCTTGCGCATGCAGTCGGCACCAATGAAACCAGCCTGAAGAACAACTTCAAGGCGGTTTATGGAACTACGGTTTTCGGGTACCTGACCGCGTGCCGTATGGAGCGCGCAAAAGCATTGCTGGAAAATAAAAAGCTGAAAGTGGCTTTAGTGGCACAGGAAGTAGGCTACAAATATGCATCACATTTTTCCGTAGCCTTCCGTAAATATTTTGGATACCTCCCAACTAAGCTGTTACGGATATTTGTATCCTTTCCGGCATACTTGTCGGAATTGGAGAGTACCGAGGCTTTTTCGTGTTTGGCGATTTTGTAGGCGCATAGAGGTAAATTCTTTTACATATAAAAGGAATTTATCTAAGTTTGCCGATCCTTTAAAAAATGGAGAGCAGAGTGCGCCAGGGATTCAGATTATACAAACCATATTATCTCAGTACGCTGGCACTGGCCATCCCGGTGGTGATCTCCCAGTTGGGTCACATGCTGGTACAGATTGCCGATACGATTGTCGTGGGGCACTTTGCAGGAACCATCCCCCTGGCCGCGGTTTCGTTGGTACACAGCGTGTTTATGATTGTCATGGTGGTAGGACTGGGCATTGCCTATGGTCTTACCCCGCTGATTGCACAGGAAAACGGAAGGAAAGACCATGCAGAATGCGGACTCCTGCTTTCCAATAGCCTATGGATTAATGTGGTGTCTGGAATCCTGCTATTCTGCTTGGTTTTTTTTGGTTCCATGATCGCTATTGATCACCTCGACCAGGATCCGGCGGTTGTAAAGGAAGCCAAACCCTATCTGTTTATCCTAAGCCTATCCATGGTTCCCTTGATGATTTTCCAAACGTTTAAACAATTTGCCGAAGGGCTGGGGTTTACGCGGCAGGCGATGAATATCATTTTATGGGGCAACGTGATTAACATGATCCTGGCCGTGATGTTTGTCAAGGGATTATTCGGTATTGATCCGATGGGCGTCAGGGGAGTAGGGTATGCGACGCTTATCGACCGTTGTCTGATGGCACTTGTCATGGGGGCATATGTGTTTAAATCCATTCGTTTTAAAAAGTACCTGCAGTATTTCCATGTGTTGCGCCTGGATTGGGCACGTTGTGTTTCCATCCTGAAAATCGGCACACCGGTTGCGATGCAGAACGTTTTCGAAGTGGGCGGATTCGCTACCGCGGCGGTAATGGCCGGAACATTGGGTGCCAATGAGCAGGCTGCCCATCAGGTAGCGATCACGCTCGCAGCTACCACCTATATGATGGCCAGCGGCATCGCTTCTGCGGCTACCATTAAAACGGGCAACAGCTATGGAAAACGCAATACCGGACGGCTGAAGCGATTTGCTTTGTCAAGCTATTGGATTGTTTTGGCTTTTATGGGAATTTCGGCGTTGTTTTTCGTGGTGTTCAACCGCTATCTGCCATGGATTTTTACGAGTGACATCCATGTCATCGGCATTGCAGCTCAACTGTTGGTCATTGCTGGCTTCTTTCAGCTTTTTGATGGCACCCAGGTGGTGGGTCTGGGGGTTCTGCGGGGCATGGGCGACGTGAACGTCCCAACATTGATTTCGTTTGTAGCCTATTGGGTGATCGGATTACCGATAGCCTATCTGCTGGGTATCGTGATGGATCTCGGTGTGTCAGGAATATGGTACGGACTGACGCTTGGCCTGCTCACCTCTTCTTTGCTGTTGTATTTGCGTTACCGCCACATAACTATTTAAATCTCCCGGTTCACATCCCAATTTTCCAGGTAATCTGCCACGCGCTTGACAAAGCGGCCCCCCAGTGCACCGTCTACGACACGGTGGTCATACGATAACGATAGGTACATCAGGTGCCGGATGCCGATCAGGTCTCCATGTTCGGTTTCGATGACCGCGGGTTTCTTTGTAATGGTACCGACAGCCAAGATAGCCACCTGGGGTTGGTTGATGATCGGCGTACCCATGATGTTGCCGAATGCACCGATGTTGGTCAGCGTAAACGTTCCATCCTGTATATCATCGGGGCGCAATTTGTTTGCCCTGGCCCGGTTTGCCAGATCATTTACAGCCTTACTAAGCCCCACGAGACTCAGTTGGTCGGCGTTCTTGATGACGGGTACTATGAGGTTACCGGATGGCAATGCCGCCGCCATTCCGATATTGATGTTGCGTCTTTTGATAATCTGTGTGCCGTTGACGGAAATATTCACCATGGGGAAGTCCCGCAAAGCTTTGGTTACGGCTTCAATAAAAATAGGGGTGAAGGTAATTTTCTCACCTTCCCGTTTTTCGTAGGCATCTTTTACTTTATTCCGCCAGTTAACCAGATTTGTAACGTCGGCTTCCACGAACGAACACACATGGGGCGAAATCTGTTTACTGCGTACCATATGTTCCGCAATCAAACGACGCATACGGTCCATCTCGATGATTTCATCGTGAGGAGATAGTGCTAGGACCGATTCTCGGGGCTGCCAATCCTGACTGTCGGCGGGAGGGGGCGCAACCGGGACGGACTCGGTTGAGACGCGGGATACATGGGGTGTTTCATACCTGTCTGGTTCCGTTTGCCGGGCCGCTTTTCTGGTTTCCAGGTAATTCAGTATATCCTGTTTGGTTACTCTTCCTTCGCTGCCTGTACCGGGGATGCTGTCCAGTTCCGCCGCGCTGATTCCTTCTTCGTTGGCAATATTTTTGACCAATGGGGAATAGAAACGGGGCAACTGTTCCATACCGGGTATGTCCTGTGTGGCGGAATCGTCAACCGGTTCGGTTGCAGCTGGTAGATCAGCTACATCTTTGACAATTTCCTCCTCATTCCCGTCAGTTTCAATGATTGCGATGACATCACCTACCTGAGCGACGGTGTCTTCGGCAAAAAGTACTTCCTTCAATTTTCCGGATACAGGAGAAGGAACATCTGAGTCTACTTTATCCGTGGCAATTTCCAGCACCGGCTCATCTTCTTCGATTGAATCACCGGGCTGTTTCAGCCATTTAACTACAGTTGCTTCTGATACGCTTTCACCCATTTTGGGCAATTGTAGATTGTATAGTGCCATACTACCTGCTATTTTTGTTTGCACGGATCCATGCCGGCTTTCCCATCAAAACCGGCCTAAGTTACATAAATAATTGATTAAAAATCAAACACCAAAATTTAATTTCGTTTAACTATGCGATTGCAAAATTTAATGGTATATAATCGTGTCAAATTCTAACCAAAACCGGCAGTCATTTGTTTAGCCGGCCTGATTGGAATCCGATTCCGCCTGCAACAACTGCCAAAGCATCCATAAAGCTGCAGCAGAAGATCGTTCAATATTGATCGCCCGGTCCTGGCCGAACAGGTGCTTACGGGCCACTACCTGATCTTTACCTGCAACGGCAATCCATACCAAGCCTACGGGTTTTTCAGGTGTGCCGCCCTCGGGTCCGGCAATTCCGCTTACGGCGATGGCATAATCGGTGCGGAAGTTTGTTTTTGCTCCTACAGCCATTTCGCGTACCGTTTCCTCGCTCACGGCCCCATGCTGTTCGAGGGTTTTCGGGTTGACGCCGAGCAGTGCCTGTTTCATGGCGTTTGAATAGGTAACTGCGCCGCCTTCAAACATGGAACTGCTTCCCGGTAGGGAGGTGATCAGCCGGGCAATGTTTCCCCCCGTGCAACTCTCCGCAGTGGCCAACAGAAGTTCGCGTTGCTGCATAAAGTCCCGGATCAGTTGTTCGAGTGTGGTATCACGATCGGCCAGGAAGTAATTGCCGATGCGTTCCTCCAACCGCGCGGCAATGGTCTGCGTCTCTTGTTTCAGTTTTTCAAGGTCTTCTCCAATAGCCGTAAGCCGCAGCCGCACCAAGCCGGGTTTGGGCAGGTAAGCCAGGTGGATATGAGGAGGCAATGCGGCCTCTATATCTGCAATCTTTTCGGCGAGGAACGACTCACCGATACCCGCGGTCAACAGCGTATGGTGCCATACGGGCACACGTCCTTCAAGGTTACGGAGCCGGGGTAGTACACGTTCCTGCATGATGTGCTTCATTTCAAACGGAACGCCCGGCATGATCACATAAGGTTTACCCTTGTGCAGGATCCACATACCCGGTGCGGTGCCCATTTCGTTGAACAACACCTCACTTTTCTCCAGCACGTCGGCCTGCTTCCGGTTCATCTCCAGCATGGGCCGGTTGCCACGCTGAAAGATGGCTTCGACATGAGCCAATACTTCAGGGGCACGGCGGAGGCCACAGTCGAAATAGGCGGAAAGCGTCTGTTTCGTCACGTCGTCTTGAGTGGGGCCCAGTCCGCCGGTAACCAAAATAAGATCCGCTCTGCCCGAAGCCAGCGTGAGTGCGACCAGAATATCTGCCGGATAATCTGCAACCGAGCTGATCTGCTTGACACGGATACCGATGGCATTCAGTTGCTGGGCAATCCAGGCCGAATTGGTGTCGATGATTTGACCGATGAGAATCTCATCGCCGATGGTTATGATCTCTGCTTGCATACGTTAGAAACCTCCGAAGTTATCGTTTCGTTTGGTCAGTTTTAAGTCCTGAAGGATGGAAGCCTTCGCACGGATGGTCACATTATAGCTTTGGAACCGCCCAAAGGGCACCCATCCGAAAGACATATCCCAACAATGCAAATCGCGGTAAATACTGAATCGCGTCATGGAAACCTCCTTCTGCCGGAAGTCATAACCCGAGTTGAACTGGACTTTCCACTTGGGCGTCAGGCTGAAATCGCCGTGTATGTTCAAGGTGGCGGTCACGGTTTCCCGGTTTCCCGGATTCGAATATTGGAAGCTGAAAGAACCGGCTAGGTTCCAGGGGATATTGAAGTCGACGAATGCATTGGGATCCGAACTGATGCGGGCCAATTGCTGTTGCTGTTCCGGCGTCATGCTAGGTTTTTGCTTATCCAGTGAATCCAGTCCCTGCTGCCTGCTTTTGTTGGCATCGGGATTGAAGCTGTAGTCAAATGACAGGCCGAATTGGGTAAGACGCGCCAGTTGGCCGTCTTTGATGGCATAGCGGTTGACCCGTCGTTCCGCCGTGCGATCGTAGCTGTAGGGGTCGAACGTACCGTTGAAGTTCAGGTTAATTTTCTGATTGAACAGCGCGGTGCGTCCCGAAAAATTGATGTTTGAGAGCTTGAACGAATCGGCCACGAAATTATAGTTGCCGCTGAAAGTAAGCCCCTGCAAAATGGGAACTTTTTTGACCCCACCGTCCGTTGTATCCCGCTTGCTGAGCAGTTTGGCCTCCAGGTTATTGTCAATGGAAAATCCGATACCCATGGAGCGGCCACTTCCCGGGGAACCGTATTTGCTCCCCTGGAAAATAGAATATAGGTTTTCTTCGCCCCTCGCATCGATGTAGCGGCGGTAAAATCCATACATGGGGTCGGAGAAATCGGGACGGTAATTGAGGTTAAACGAAGGAGTGATGACGTGCCGCATGGCCTGTATCTTTCCGATCTTGGGATACATCCCATAGATTTTTGTGGACAGACCCGAGGATACTGAGTAATCGTACGACCGGCGGAATCCCCTGACCGTGTCCCGGAGCTCCTCAAATCCATTGACCGTGTTTTCCAACCTTCTCCGGTAGGTCTGGAAGTGCCATCCCTCGTTGTAGTTTACACTGGTGTTGAACTGGAAAAATTTCAGCACATTCAGCGAAAGGCTTACGGGAATGCTGTGCTGGAAGCCGTGCTGAAACTGATCCAATGTTTCTTTGCTGAACAAACCGGTTTCCTTTGCGTTCAGCGTGTTATCCCCCCGCAAGGAATAACTTACGTTGATGCGTTGATACCACTTTTGCTCACCCACGCGATCTTTGGAGTCAAAGGGATTAAACGATGCAACGCTCAGCGAAAATGTAGGCAGATCAAGACTAAGCGTTTGGTCGGCCATGTTCTGCGAGTGCCGCATACTTGCGGTAAAATTCACTTTACCATCGGCAAAGGTCCGCCCGTAGCTGATGCTGGAATTCATTGTATTCCGGGTGATTTCCTCGTAATTGTAGGAAGCATTTGCAGCCGTGTTATGCGCGTACCCGCTGGTACCAAACTGTACGCTGGCGCTGAAGGTCGTACCCGGGTTGGCTTCCTGCAATTGGGTATGATTCCAATTGACACGGAAATCGTGCAATGCCTGGTATTGGTCGGTTCCTTCCACACCGCTTTTGGTGTTGGCAAAATTGATGTTAAATCCACCGTTGTACTTATAGTTGACCCGGTATCGGGTGAGTATCGCAGTTTCCCAGGATCCTTTGGAATACAGGGTGCCCCGCAACTCGCTGTCCCAATAGTCATTAAACGCCAAATACCAACCGATATCGCGCATATAGAATCCGCGGTTGAATTCTTCCCCAAATGTGGGAAACAAGAAGCCTGACGAGCGTTTGTTGGGTTTGGGAAAAAAGCCGAAAGGAATGGTAATAAACTTAAGCGGCACTCCTTCCATCACGAGGTAAGCCGGCCCCGAAATGATCTGGTTTTCGGTGACAATCCCCTTGCTGATCTGGATACCGAAATGGGTGTGTGGCTGTGGCAGGTTACAGGTACTGTACATACCGTGATACAGCGACATCTCGTTGTATTGGTTCTTGCGTACCCTGCTTGCCTGGATGAACCCACCGTCCACCTCGGTAAAGATGCCAAACGTGACACCGTTTCCGGTATCAAAATTATAGCGGAGTGAATCCACGGTTTTGGGCGGTTCGTTGGGGAAGATGACGACGGGCCGGCCGGAATATTTGTTGTTGTGATCCATGAGCCCACTGGCAAACACTTCGTTAATTGACTGGTTCACGCGAATGTAATCGGCAGCCAGTTCAAATCCTTCGTATTTGACCTTCGCATCGCCGTATAAGTGGATAATATTGGTTTTCAATTCGGTCACCTGTGAGTCGGCAGCCGCAATCGTGACCATCGCTTTCAGTCCATCCGTAGCGTCTTTCTGCGTGGTGTCGCGTTTGGTGCCGAGTGAATCCAAACTGCTGTTGAGTGAGTCAACCGTCAACGTATCCCTGGGTGCATTACGGGTCGTGTCGGATGGGAGTGTTGCCGGTGAATTTTCCTGTCCGTATACCGATATACCGGAAAATACCGTTAAGAATAATAAAATGTTAGGAAAAAAGACAGCAACAGACCTCAAATTTGACAATGAATATTATTTTTGCAGTAATTCAAAATTGGCACAAAATTAATTAAAATAGTTAGGATTTGGTGTATTACATCGACATGATAAAACATACTGCGACATATATTCTTTGTTTCTTTTCCCTCTGCCTATTAATTCCAACGAATTCTTTTGCAAATAAGTATCAGGATACGCTTTACACCGTAAAGACGATCGTGCTGGACCCGGGGCATGGAGGGGATAAACCCGGTACAAGAGGTGCCATATCACTTGAGAAAGATGTGGTGCTTCAAGTGGTGTTAAAGTTGGGAAAAGCCATAGAGGCTGAGATACCGGGCGTAAAAGTGCTTTATACACGCACGACGGACATCGATGTGGAATTGTATAAACGCATTGAATTTGCCAATGCCCACAAGGCCGATCTGTTTATCTCCGTTCACTGCAATGCGACACCCATACGAAGAATACGACAGCGGAATAGCAAGGGAAAGTATTATTATGTATCCCGGCAGGATAAGACCGTGAGAGGTACCGAAACCTTTGTGTCGGGCTTTGGCCGGTTGGGAGAACAGGATGCGGCGTTGCGCGAAAATGCAGATATCCTGCTGGAAGACAATTATCAGGAAAACTACCAGGGATTTGATCCCAATGACCCGGGAAGCTACATCGTGTTTTCATTGATGAAGAATCAATTCCGGGATAAAAGTATCAAGCTAGCATCCTTCATCCAGGAAGAGTATGTGAAGTCCGGAAGGGAAGACCGTGGTGTGCAGGAGCAGAGCCTGGCCGTGTTGGCGCGTGCGGGAATGCCGGCGGTATTGACCGAGATCGGGTTTTTAAGCAACCCGAACGAAGAGACATTCATGAATTCCGAAAAAGGGCAGGCGGAAATTATCAATAACCTTGTGCAAGCCATCAAAGCATACAAGCGGCAGGTAGAACGTCTTCAATAGGTGCTAAACAATATGCCGGTTAATGTTGTTTATTGAGGGATCGTCGTTTTGTTTTTTGTCTTTTCTTGGAAACAAAAACACAAAACCCAAAAACATGAAACGTGAAAATAGCAAATGAAACGAAGGTAGGCATATTGGCAGTGGTAGCCATAGCCATTTTAATCCTGGGATACAGTTTTCTGAAGGGAAATGATGTCTTCAGTAGTGACAATACGTTCTATGCAACGTACGAGCGTGTAGACGGGCTCACCGAATCCAAACCCATCCTGGTAAACGGGTACCAGATCGGTCGTGTGTCAAAGATGCAGTTGCTGCCGGATGGACGTATCCGGACCGAGTTCAAGGTGAAGCGTACGTACGCTATTCCCGCCAATACCGTGGCTCTTCTTGCCAGTACCGACTTGTTGGGCGGCAAAGCGATTGTTTTTGAGTTGGGAGACGGTTCGGCATATGCGAAAAATGGCGACGAATTGACTGCCGGGATACAGAAGAATATCATGGAGCAGGTTGAGCCCATCCAAAAGAAAGCGCAAGACATTGCTGCCGTACTGGACTCCGTATTGAGCTCCATCAACAACACAATTAACAAAGATTTTCAGCGGGATTTTAACCGGAGCATCAATAGCATTGCTAACTCCCTTCAAAACCTGGAAGGTATTACCCGGCAGTTGGATGGGCTGGTGGTTTCGGAACGGAATCGGATCAGCCATATTATGGGTAACGTGGAATCCATCACCAATAACCTTAAAAACAATAATGAACGGATCGGAAATGTCTTGGCTAATTTGGATAGCATTACCGACCAGGTAGCCAAAGCTAATTTTGCGCAAACCATCCTGAGCGCCAATAAGGCAATGAGCGATTTTCAATCCATTACGGACCGCATCAATCAGGGAGAAGGATCAATCGGTATGCTGTTGAATGACAATCAATTGTATGATAACCTGAATCAGGCATCGCAAAACCTGGAAGAATTGATTGCAGACATGAAAGCAAGGCCGGGTAGGTACGTGCATTTCTCTGTGTTTGGGCGCAAACGGGACTGATTTTTTAAAAGCAAAAAAGTTTTTCATTTTAAAGAATTAACCTTACTTTTGCAGTCCAAATAAAATCCTATGCGGAAGTGGCGTAATTGGTAGCCGCACCAGACTTAGGATCTGGCGCCGAAAGGCGTGGGGGTTCGAGTCCCTTCTTCCGCACTTGGATCCTCCCGACGAAATCGGGAGGATTTTTTATATATGCGATAAACGCTTAAAATTGAGTATGAACATTTCACACCAGAACATCGACGAAATCAATGCCGTCATTACAGTAGACCTCGTTCCAGAGGATTACAACCCTCAAGTAGACAAAGCCATCAAAGAACAAGCGAAAAAGGCTAAATTGCCGGGATTCCGTCCGGGGATGGTGCCGGTTTCCCACATCCGGCGTACGTATGGGAAAGCCATTCTCTTTGATGAAATCAACCGGTTGGTGAGTGATCACATCAATCAATACATCAGTGATAACAAACTGGATATTTTGGGGCAGCCGTTGCCCAAGGAAGATGATAAAAGCGACTATAATTGGGATTTTAACGATACCTTCTCTTTCAACTACGAAATCGGATTGGCACCGCAGTTTGAAATTCCGTTCAATGAAAAATCAAAATTTCCGGAATATGTGATCAAAGCAGACGAAGAGACGTTGGAATCACGTATGAAAAATCTTCGTCGCAGCTACGGTAAAATGACCAATCCAGAGGTGTCGGAAGACGGTGACGTGCTCTACGCGGAGTTGAAGCAGTTAGATACCGAGGGAAATGAACTGGAAGGCGGGATTGTCAACACAGCGTCGGTACGTACGGATTTGGTGGCGGATAAAAAGATTAGAAAGACACTGATCGGACTGAAAAAGGATGACGAAGTAACGTTAGACGTAAAGAAAGCTTTCAAGAACGCATCCGATATCGCTCGTATACTGGGAGTTACGGAGGAGGAAGTTGAATCACTGGACAACCCGGTGTTTAAATTGACCGTGAAAAATATAAACCGTCTGGAAGAAGCGGAACTGACAGAAGATTTTTATAATAAGCTGTTCGGTGAAGGCGTCGTGAAAACCGAGGCGGAATTTAAAGAGAAAGTACGGGAGGAGGTTGAAAGCATGTTTGTGCAAAATGCCGCTCAACGCTTACAGAATGATCTATACCTGAAAGGCTTGGAAACCGTAAAGGTAGATTTTCCTGAGGCATTTCTAAAACGGTGGCTAAAGGCTACTAATCCCGAAATCAAAGAGGATGAACTGGAAGAAGGGTTTGCCGACTTTCTGAAGAACCTGAAATGGACCCTCATCGAAAACCGTATCATCTCGCAAAACAACCTGCAGGTGAAGTATGAAGAAGTATTGGCGTTGGCTAAAGAACGCATAGCCGCGCAAATCAGAATGTATAGCCCCGGACAGGAACCTACAGACGATCAATTGGCACAATATGCGGTACAATTGCTCGGTGATAAGGAACAGGCCAACCGTTTGTTTGACGAGATGAAAGCATTAAAAGTATTTGATTACCTGAAAGGAGTGGTGAAGCTGGAGAAAAAAGAGATCGAATACAATAAGTTTCTGGAGCTGAAATAAACTGACCGGCTAATAACAGCCACGGATGATTGGTGTTTACCTGTGCATCCGTGGCGTTTATTTTTGGGCAGTAGCGTTTATTTTTCTACAGCAACAAACCGTGCGAGCGGAGCCATGCGCGCGCGGAATAATTGCAGCGTGTCAGCCGACACATGGTAACTATCCGTAGATTTCAAAACCTCCCTCAATCCATTTTCCACTTCCATATTTTCGCAGGCCATCATGGTGCCGATCAGCTGCGAAAACTTAATCCGATTGGGGTCCGATAATTCATAGGTACCCCCCATGCCGTTACAACGTATCCGCCCTATGAACTACATGTTTGATTGCCCAATAATTTTCTTATAATTCTGCGGGTATAGTTCTTTTAGTTTTTTGTGGTTTATGGTCATGATATTTTCGAGGGTGTATTGCAGCCAC
>Ga0182746_1000502_pt1 | contig 51997 bp, 50 predicted proteins | sample eDN3rd30CBELigOP_FD_128881 | JGI IMG/M metagenome (GOLD analysis project Ga0182746, IMG submission 128881) | Enriched Organic Plus compost microbial communities from Emeryville, California, USA - eDNA 3rd pass 30_C BE-Lig OP (version 2) (version 2) ...
CCGGCAGGCAGGATGCCTGCGCCCGCCGTACCCGGCGGGTAAGAAGCCGGGTGAGCCTGGATGGCGTATCCCGTTTAAAGAGACTTATCCACAGCCGACCCACTTAGTCTAGAAAGTCCCCAGTCCCGGCCCCGCCGATCCACGAAATTCCACTCAGGAAAATGACAAGAAAGATATTATCGTCTTTTCAAGGTCCCTTGACGGAGGCGGGTATTCACAGTAGTTCATGCCCGTCATTTATTAACTGATTCAAGGAGTTCACAATGAAATCTATTATCGCTGCTTTATTGTTGTTTGCTGGCCCTGCGATGGCGCAAGTTTCCCAAGACGAAGTCATCAGCTCTCGTCCCGATGACTATATGGTTGAATTTTTGAGCTGGTGTGAAAACAACAACGTGATGGGCGAAGACGCTCAAGGCAACACAGTTGTGCGCTTGAACTGCTCTGAACAAAACCAAATCTGCAGACCCGGCAGCATCTTCCGTTTGAACAGAACAATCTACTTCGCGACTTGCCAACGTCCGTAATTTTTTGAGGAGTTATAAAAATGAAAACAATGATCGCTGCTCTATTATTGATTGCCGGTCCTGCGATGGCTCAAGTTTCCGTTGATGAAGTGGCTTCTTCACGCGTTTACGATCAATTGGACGTTGAGTTCCTTAGCTGGTGTGAAAATAACAACGTGATGGCTCAGGATTCTAAAGGCCAAGTGACTGTGCGTGCGAACTGCTCACAGAAAAACGAAGTCTGCCGCACTTATCACACTTATCACCACCACTACACAGTGGTGTCCGCGATCTGCCAGGCTCAATAGTCGACAACCACACCGGCACCGATAATGTTGGATGAAAAATCCAGATCCTCATTAAAGGTGCTCAGGTAACGGTAATCTACAGAGACCCACAAATTCGCGATGCCGTATTCAGAACGCAAATTGAATGCGGTGTCGTGGTCCAAAGCGGTGATATTGAACAACATCCCCGCTCCACCATATGCCCCCGGCGTTCCAACAAAATTCGTTTTACCGTCATCACGATATTCGATAACGCCAATATAAGTGCCGCCGCCTGAGACATAAGGCGCGAGCCACTGACGTGACATCCATTCAAGACGATACACAACGCCCAAGTTCAGGGGAAACGCACCGAAGGTGTATTTTTCTTTGGGCACTTGCGTGCTCATCGCTGGATCGGCAAAACGCCCATTGCCATTCGCGATTAAGAAACCGATTCCGCCCTGCACTCCCAATTTTCCGTAACCGGAAAAAGGCTGCCATTCATAATCGAACATGAAAAGAGGCTGCTGGCCTTCGGAGTACATCATTTCGTAAGTCGTACCGTCTGCCGCCGTGATTTTCGGTGGGTCCATCATACCAAAACGGAAAGAGCCGCTCTGATTAAAGTCGCCTTTATCCTCGGTTTTATAAACGTAAGAACCGTCTTTGCGAATCGCAATCAAACCTTTGGCCGCCTGGGGATGATGAATGTACTCAACACCGGGTTTAGCGGTGTGACGAGCGGATTTAGTTTTCGGTGCCGCCGGTGCCGGAGTTGGAGGAGTTTGCACGACAGGTTCTTGCGGAATCACCGCAGGTGCTTCTTCCACGACCGGAGCTGCCGGTTCCTCTTCGAGTTTCAGCTCGTCTTCGATGTTTTTTTCTTTGTCGATGTCTTTATTAAGATCGACTGTTTCTTTTTTTGCTGGCTCCGCAGGAGAAGCGCTCTTTATTTCGTCTTCGATGCTTAGAACTTCGGTATCCGAGGTGTTGTTTTCAGGGAGCGTATCGAATTCGCTTTCTTCTTGCACAAACGGAGGTTCTTGCGGCGCGGATTCTTCCTGCGCAAAAGCATGGTGAAAAGACACAATCGCCATCAGTGCGACAAAATATTTTGCTAACGTCACACGCCACCCCGGAATCTTCTACGCCAGATCACTCCCACCGCGCCGGCCACAGCCGTGAACACCAGAGCTGTTACCAACAGGCCCCAGGCCACACTCAGGCGGGCAAAAAGCAGCAACGGCCACAGAGCTCCGCGCACCAGGGCTTTTGCGACTTCGCTTTCAGCAATGAGATTTGCGTAATAAGGACTGTGCTTGTAGTAAAACTTCACAAAAGCGCGACCCCAAGTATTGGTGAGCAGATAACGGTTGCGGAAATCACGGAAGCTTTGCACTTCGGGAGCCATGTCGCTACCGAACGCCGCTGTCGCAATGAAGCAGTGCTTGTCATCCAAAAGACCGATCACTTCCGTCGGTGTTGTGCACAACTCTGCCACGGTGGAACCACCGCTCGCCGGAGGCGGAGTGAAGAAAGAAATAATACCAGTCGCATCCTGATTGGCCATCATCATACAGTAGCGCACACCATTGGTGAGGCCTTCAATACGATTGTCCGCCACGGGAGGACTTGCGGATTTATTCACACCCACGGTGAAAAAATCCCCGGCATTGCTGATCGCTTCTACTGTGGAAAGATCGGAAACACCATCATACTCTTTAAAGAAGAAAACAACATTGGTGTACTCAATCCCACCGACAGTTGATGCGGGATAACCGGGAGAAACCACAAGATTGTCAGCGTAAATTTTCGCATCACCAGGATAAGCTTCAAAGTGACAGAAACCATAGTTCGCCGCCGCAGGCGTAGTATTGCAGTCCACATAAAACCACTCAGGTCCCGCGGTCGAACCGACCTGCACTTCACGAGCGACAATACGGAAGCTCAGAGACTCCGCCGTTCCTCCGCTGGGAGTGAGCGACAATGTCAAAGTCTTATCCACAGTGCAAGTGCCGGAAGTCGAAGTCAGCGACGTGCACAGAGTTCCCCAAGGAACTTGAGCGCTCAGGGAGTTCCCATCAATGCTGAAAGTCACTCCGGAAATTTCCGTATCACCGTTTTTTAAAGAAGCATTGCTGGTAGTGACTCCGGTGGAGGTAAAAGTAGCGGTGATAGTGAATTTCAGGTTGGTATAAGCATTATTCTTATTGCAGGGCCAGAGCTTGGTTTTAACCCCACCGCCAAGATCAATCTCAGCCCCCGTACAACTGTCACAAGGCACCAGCCCGTCACCCGTACAAGTCCCCGCAAAACCACCGTAAGCGATAGGTTTGGTAAGATCCGTTTCATCTTTGTTGGAAACCCCACTCATAGAAACATAGGTCATCGCCGCCAAAGCCGGCGCCGACAAAAAAGACCCCAAGACCAGCCCAAGGACCGCCTTGTTTCTAAAGAATCGTTTCCCAAACAAAACTCTCATATTTAAATCGAACCATGCCAAAGTCCATAAGTCAAAAAACTCCACCCACCAAGACCTTCGTCCCCAACATTTCCAAAGGGACAGGCTGGCGTTACTCACTCCACATGTACGAAATTGTAGAACAGAAAAACAAAAAAAGTATGGAAGCCCCCAAACAAAGCCTCAATCCAAGACGCCAGGAGAGGACAACATCCGAAAAAACGTAGAACCAATTCAAACGCAACGGTTTATTTAGAAGGACTCGCGCCGGAATAGCGTGGGAGGGGGCCCTTGCCAGTACGGGCGTCCGAGTTCCGCAGCGCCAAGAAAGAAGTGCAGCAGCACTCAGGAAACTAAAGAGCGAAAACAAAGAAGCCAGCAATGAAAAGAAAGCGCGAGGACTGTCCGAGGAAAGCCCGTACTGGCAAGGGCCCCCTCCCACGCTATTCCGACGACCGAGCGCTAGTTAAAGAAAATCCGCTCCGCAATCTGAATACCGTTCAAAGCAGCACCCTTGCGGATGTTGTCCGAAACAACCCACATGAGGTACATCCGAGGATCCTCCGGATCCCGATGCACTCGCCCGACATAAACCGGATCTTTTCCAGAAACATCACGAGCCAAAGGATAAACACTCTTCTTAGGTTCATCTTGAACAACAATGCCTTCAAAACCAGAAAGCGCGGAAAGAACTTCTTCACGGCTTGCTGACTTTCCAAGCGTCACCCACACCGATTCGCTGTGCGCATTGAGGGCTGGAATACGCACGGTGAACGCCGACACTTTCAACTTGTCTTGTCCCAAGATCTTGCGCGTTTCTTTCATGATTTTGACTTCTTCACTGCAATAGCCGTCGTCATTGAAAGAACCGATTTGCGGGATGCAGTTGAAAAGAATCGTGTGCGGGAATGTTTTTGCATCGTGCGCAGGGCTTTTATGATTTGCTGTCTGCTCCAGCAATTCATCATATCCACCTTGGCCTGCACCACTGACCGCTTGATAGGTGCTGACGCGCACTTCTTCCAAGCCAAATTTATCCAAGAGAGGTTTGAGCGCCACCACCAGTTGAATGGTGGAGCAGTTGGGATTGGCAATGATTTGTGGTTTGGAATCTTTATTCACCAAATGGCCGTTAACCTCAGGAACCACCAAAACGGTGTTCGGGTCCATACGGAAGGCCGCAGAGTTATCAACGGCGAAAGCCCCTGCCTTCACCGCTTTCGGCGCCCATTCTTTGGAAATGTCATCGCCGGAGGAAAAGAAAACCAAGTCTAAGCCGTCAAAACATCCTTCCTTGAGAACTTGCACCGGCCAGGATTTTCCCTGCAGCTCGATCTTTTTTCCCAAAGAGTTTTCAGAGGCGAACGGGCGCAGTTCTTCAATCGGGAACTCGCGCTCACCTAAAATATTCATGAATGTTTGCCCGACCATTCCGGTCGCGCCGACGACGCCGACTTTAAGTTTTCTTTTCATCTTTTTTAGTCTCCTCTTCCTCTTCTTCGAGGACTAGGTCGCTCTCATGGACTTGTGCGGGAGCGTATACGCTGGGCTTGATCTTACGAATATTTTTTCCAAGTTTAAACACGCCGAACACGGTGCCGAGTCCTGCGTAGCCCATGAACAACACAAATAGCATCACTTCCGGGCGCAAAGCCACGACAACCAGCAAACCCACGCCAAGAATCAAATAACGGAACGGCAAACGCTCTTTCAAATCCAAATCTTTGAAGCTGCGGAAGCGGAAATTACTGACCATCACCAATGCCAAAAGGATGGTCATAATTAAAAGACCGTAGTTACCCTGCGGCTCCAGCTCCAAATCCTGGAAGGCCAAAACGGACGAAGCCACGATACCCGCCGCCATCGGAATCGGCAGACCTTGGAAATAGTTTTTCTCAACCACATTGGCTTGCACGTTGAAACGTGCCAAACGAAGTGCACCGCAAGCGACAAAAAGGAAGCACGCCACCCAGCCCAAACGGCCGAACGGTTGCAAGGCCCATAAGAACAACAAAACGCCGGGAGCCATGCCGAAGCTCACCAAGTCACACAAAGAATCATATTCGGCACCGAACTTACTGGTGGAACGAGTCAAACGGGCCAAGCGGCCGTCGAGTTGATCGAACACCGCCGCGACAACAATCGCGTAAGCCGCATAAAGATAGTTGCCTTTGATAGACTGAATGACGGCGAAGAAACCGGAAAAGAGGTTTCCTGTCGTCATCAAGTTAGGAAGGATGTAGATGTACATCGCAAGACGCTGTGCTCTTACATCTTCAGAATCAAGTTTATCAAGATGGGTGTCCGTCGCCATTCAATCTCCAGATCTGTTGTTGCTTTACAAAGAAGACGATTCCGCTTCCAAAATAGCATTTGCCAGACACTGTAGCACTAGTTTTATGAACGCGCGAGGAGGAAGCAACGCGGAAGAAGCTTCCCTGAGGGCTTTTATGTCACTGCGGAGAAGAAACCGAACAGGTAAAAGAGAACCGTCAGGCCGACAGCGCTCATCACCGGCAGAGTCAGATTGTCATCCAATTTTCCGACGGGAATCAGTTCGGCAAAAGCGCCGACCAAACCTGCAAAAAGGCTCACGACAATCAAACGGTCCATCAGATAGTTATGATAGATCAAAAAGCAGAAGGTCAAAGCCGCGCACACAAAGAACGCCGCCATGAAACCTTGAATGGACTTGTGACCGAAAATTTTGTCCTTACCGTAAAGAATGCCGAAATAGCTGGCGATAGGATCCGCGAAAGCCAAGAAAAGCAGAGTCAAAGCCACAATCGGGCGCGGAAAAAGCACATCGACAACCAAAACACCGGTCAGCAGGAAGGTCGTACCGGCGAGTTTTTTAACTTCGCTTTGGCGCATGATCGGTTTAAAGGCGTGTACCACCCAGTCATTCAAAGCCGCTCTTTTTTGACGCAAAAAATCGAGTGGAACAAAGAGGCACCAAGAAACAACCAGAATGGACATGGAGACAGCCGGTGGCAGATAAACGTACAACAGGAACATCGTAAAGACGCCCGCCATATGCCAAATCTTCCGAGCATAATGAATGTCCGAACGTTTTTTTAAATCCACGGGTTGTAACAGTCCTTCAATTATCATTCCGTCGTCCAGCACGAGATTGTTGCCATTACCTTATCGCAATGCCGGGTACCTTAGAGGCTTGAGAACGGAATATCAATGGAATTGATACTACTCTAGCGATCCGCATTAAGATATTGATTTATTTGTGTTAAATCTGAGGAGAACGGATGCGCAGGACCTCTTCAACGGCTTTTCCAGAGCGTTCACGATAGCGAATCGCAATTTCATTGTCGCCGTTTTGAAGCTGGATCAGATCGGTCTGGTATTTGTCAGTGCCGCTCGGAAAAACAGAGGCGGTGTATCCATTGCTTTTATTGATGATTTCAATGTCACCGTCTTTGAAATTCTTCAGACAATTCTTGCCTTGCAGCTGCACATAATTGCCGCTGACCACGAAAGCCGCCGCCGCTTTTTTAGCACAGCTCACATCATAACGCGTGAGGTGGGAAAGTGCGGGACGAGAAGGTTTCAGCACCGTTTGCGCAGGTACGCTGGATGGAGCACGCTGCTGCGACGCCAGATTTGTGGCGGACGCCGCCACATGATCGCTCACCACATCGGGCTCATAAGCCGTCAACGTCTTGAAGGTCGGAATTCCCATAAGGAGAACCAACACCAGAGTGATGACGATAAACTGTGTGTCTGTCGGCGGACGTTTCAGCATATCTCCTTCATCGGAGAATCAGAGTTGGACTTTAGCCGTATCAATTTGAGATCCAGCGAGCGAAAAAATCCTTTTTTCCTCAAGTTTCTCCACGATTCTTCCGTATTTTAGTCCAGGTAATTTCGGGGGAAAGTTACTATGACGAAACGTATTCTCAAAAGAATCCGCAATTTCCGCGTTTTCTCCGGTCTTTTGATCGCGTTTCTTACTATTTTGAGCTTTCAAAACTGCGCTCCCCAGAACATGTGCGGCCAAAGCGGCGGCAGTGACTGTGCAAACGAAGGCTCTACCAACAACGGTTCAAACTCAAACACAGACAAAAATTCTTCGATCTGGAGTTCTCGCCCTGGTGCGGGCAATTCTTCCGGTGTGAGCATTGGTGGTGGCGGAGGTTCTTCCGGCGGTTCTGTTTCTATTGGCAGTGGCGGCTCTACAGGCGGCTCTGGCGGTGGTGTCCCCATTGGCGGTGGCACTTCCGGAGGTGGGACTGGTGGCGGTGGTTCCGTCACTCCTGGCGGATCGGGCCCCACGAACACCGCTTTTCGTATCACCAAACAACCGGAAAGCCAGACTGTCGTTGAACAACGTCAGTTCACCGTGGAAGTCGGTGTTGCCGGCGGTACAGCCCCCTACACTTATCAATGGTACAAAGACAATACCGCAATCACCAACGGCATGGGTGAATACAACGCCTACTATGATGGCGCCTACTCTTATTCCCGCGAAGGTCTTTATCACGTCGTCGTGAAGGATGCGAAGGGACAGTCCATTCAAAGTTTGGCGGCGCGAATCACAATCACCGAAGAGGCCGGCCCTTGTGATGCCGGTTCTTACTTCACGTATACCAATGGCCAATTCGATGTGTACGGCTACTTTGGGGAATACTTCGACAGCCCGCGCGGAAAATTCCTGCTTCATCAAAGCTATGACCGAGGCGGTGTTCTTTACGGCAATCGCGGTTACACTAAACTTTATGATTACAGCGTGCCAACAACACTGCCTTATTTGGGTAAGACCTATATCAGCTGCCGCACGGAAATTCCGCGCATCCACTCACCACAGCAGAACCCTTCCTATGATTATGAAAATTACGGCAACCGCTATGCCGACAATCTTTACTATAAGTATGAAGGTAATATTACGTTCGAGTGCCGCAATAAGCGCTTGAAACTGCTGAGCAACAGCTGCAAATGGGTGCGCACGAACTACAATGACAGCGGTGGTGGCGGGAATTAAAAATGACGAGTTCTAAAAACTAAAAAGCCCCTGTTTCACAGGGGCTTTTTTATTTCTTATCGGTTCTATTTTTTATCAATACTGATAGCAAATTTTTTCACACCGGAGCCTTTGACGATATCCAGGACTCCAACCACTTTTCCGTGCGGCACATCTTTATCCGCAGAGATAATAGCCTGCACTTCCGCGTTCTTTGCCACTTCATCGGTGGCTTTCAAGCGAATAGCATCTTCATCCACGAAGGAACCGTTGAGGTTGATGCGACCGTCCGCCGTCAAAGCGATATTCAGTTTGCTGGGAGCCGTTTGGTCGCCGCTCGCCGCCTTAGGCAAGTTCACGTTGATAGTGGGTTTCATAAACATGGGTGCTGTCACCATGAAAATGATCAACACCACAAGAATGATATCCACCAGAGGGACGACGTTAATATCCGCTATGGCTTCGTTGTCGTTATTATCGAAAGCCGCCATGGTTTAAACACCTTTTTTCTTAGCGTAAGCAACACAAAGCTCTTTCACACTTTCCAGATTTTGGAAGATGCCTTTCACTTGTTTGCTGTAGTAGTTGTAAGAAGCCACCGCCGGAATCGCAACAAAGAGACCTGCCGCTGTCGCCACAAGTGCCATGGAGATACCCGCCATCACCGTTTGCTGTCCAGCCTCGGGAGCTGTCGCCAAATCGTTGAACGCTTTCATGATACCCAAGACCGTTCCGAACAATCCCACGTAAGGAGCGTTGGAACCAACTGTCGCCAGGAAACCCAAGAATCTTTCCATCTCTGGGCGCTCGGTTAAAGCGAAGGTGTTAAAGACTTCCTCAAGACCTTTGCTGCCGGAATCACGCATGTGTTTCAAAGCATAACCAGCGGCGCGGCCTTCGATGGAATTCGGGTCTTTGGCAAGATCCTCGATGTCCTCAAGGCTGTTGCTTTGCAAGGCCAGCTTAATGCGCGAACGCACTCTCTGCGATTCAGAGGAGATTTTTTTCAGAGCGAAGTAACGCTCTAAGATCATGCCGATGCTCATAACACTGAGAACCAGTAGAATCCAAAGCACAACCTGATCCGCAAGGTGAGCGACGGCGAATATTTTTTCTGCGAGCATGGGTGATTTCCTCCAAATCTTTGACTGGGCAAAATTATTGATCCATTATCTCTAAAACCATTACATCCGGTCAAGGTATGCGGAAAATCATTTTTACTCTTGTTCTGACACTCCTGAGCTTAGTCCAGCTTTCCTGCAAGACATCTGACAGGAATTCCGTGCTGGTGATCGCTGTGGATGAACTGACGGCGACGGATGTGATCTGCAGCCAAGATGATTCTCCACGGTCTGGTTTTCAATTGCTTTGCAATGAGTCTGTGCGTTTCACTCACGCTTTCACGCCCTCAACGCTGACCGTACCGGCGCTGGCCTCGTTACTCACCGGTCTTTATCCGTTTCAGCACAGAGTGCGCCACAATTCAGGACCTGGTCTGGCTCCGGAACTTGAAATTGTTTCTGAAGTGGCTCTGACCCAAGACTATCGTACCAGTTTCTTCTCCGGCGGCGCTCCGGTTTTTCGGCGCAGCGGTTTGAACCAGGGCTTTGAACTTTTTGACGACAATATCGTGCCGAACTTCAAAAGCCTGTTCCGCTCGTTCAATAAAAACGCTGAGATGTTCGCACAGTGGTTGAAACAAGACGTGGGCGATGAGCCTTTCTTCAGCGTGATCTATGTTCCCGATCTTTTGTTCACCACCACGGAAACTGTGAGTTACCTCGGCGAAACCCGCAATCTCAGCTTTGAAAGCCAAATGGATGAGCTTGATGAGAGTCTCTATGAACTCTTCACCTTGCTTAAAGAAGAACAGCGCTGGGATAAAACCACTGTGCTCGTGGTGGGATTGAACGGTCACACTTCCAACGACCGTCCTAATGAAATTTCGCCTCTCAATTTGCACGGTGAGAACACCCAGGTCGCATTATTCATTAAACCCGCACAAATAAAAAAACGCGACGAGGCCATTCACTGGAAAATCGACCAAAACGTCAACTTGGTGGATGTCGGACGCACACTCTTTGAACTTTTGGGTGAAAGCATTGTGGAAAACGATGCGGCGTCCTTTCCGACACACTCGCTTTTGGAAGTTTTAAAAAGCCCGAATGCGACATGGCCTGAAGACCGCCCTTTGCTTTTAGAATCGGGCTGGGCATTGTGGCGAAAAGCGGGGCCATTGCGAACAGCGGGAATTTCCAGTCACGTTCTTTTTATCAATGACGAAAAACCGCTTCTTTACAACACCCTTGTCGATCGCCTGGAAATGAATCCCCTGCCGCTTCTGCAGGAAAGCATTCTGCCGACCACACAGAAACTGCAAAACCTCATGCATAAGCATCAGTTTCCCTCGTTTGCGCCCCTTTCCGCGGAGTGGAATGCGAAGCTCAGCCTTTCTTTTTCACGCTGGATGCGCCTGGACCAGGAAGATCAGCTTTTAAAAGATTTAAAAAGGCTGAGTGCTTCCCAACCGCGCAGTCTGGATCTTTTAAATTGGACGGCGCAGATCGCTCTGAATCGCAAAGACTGGGAAACACTTCGCCAGTTGGGCGCTAAAAACAAAGTCTCTGTGTGGCAATATGTCGGCGAACGAAACTTGAATATGAAAACCACGAAAATGCAGGATGCGTGTTTTTATCTTCTGAGTGGAAAAACCTTGGAGGCCGAGCAATTAAAAAACTGCGGCGATCCTCTTTTTCTTGAGCTTATCGACTGGGTTCGTTCTGAAGACCGCGGGCTTTCTCGAGATGCGCAACGAAAACGTTTTGAGCGCTCGTTTCGTAATTACATGCTCGATCAGCTGATCCAGCGCACGAATATCGCCGCCGGCTTTATCTGGGACACGGCTCGCGATAATATCTTTGCGCCATCGCGCACGGAATTAGCGCTCAGCCTTCCTGAACTAGCGAAAGCGCGCGCCTCTGTTTACAAGTCCTTGCAAAGCGAAGAAAACTAATCGAGACCCACAAGACCAAGCCAGAACGGAGCTTCCGGCGCATCTTGGATCATTCGTGTGGTGATAGACGCGAGATCCACGTCCTGCGTGGTTTTGGTCCACAATGAGGGAGCAATCGAGGAGCTCGCCAATAAAACCAACTGATCGCCCTCACGAATATGTGTGTGGCCACAATGCACATAGCATGTCGGATCCAAACCTAACAGCTGGGAAGGCAGCGGCGGCAAGACACCTTCTTCCGCTTTTAATTCCGCAGACAGATCTAAACCAATAGAGAGCGGTTGTAGACTTTGATTCTTTCTTTGAATAAAAACGCTGGGACAGCCTACGTGAGCCCAGGCCACTTGGGTACCCCGGCGGAACAGAGCCATCACTTCAACTCCGGAAAAATATTCCGTCTTATTCTCACCGCGATAAAGAATATCGTTGGCAATCAAAAGCGCCGTGCGCACATAATTCACTTCATCTGAAAGACAGGTCAAAAATTCAAAAGGGGAAGTCACTTCCACGTCGGATTTCGCGGCGCTGACATACTTCACCACTTCATCCATCGCGCGCTGAGCGTGTTCCGGCTGACCCCACGATGTCGCAACGACTATCATGGAGCCGTCGTCCTCTTGATGAATCAAGGGCTTGGGGCGAATGATTTTCGTGCTGTAGGAACGCTCTTGCAGTTTCATTATAACGCTCCGTACTTCTTCAACTTGATATAGGCTTTTTTGTAGTATTCGCCGTCGGGAATATCCAGCTCCAGAATTTTTTTCCATTTGTCTTTAGCACCGGCTTTGGATTCTCCGCCTTCGACGTTACCGAAGCTTTCCTCCAAAATGCCTTCTTGATAAATGGACATCATCTGCTTACGCAGTTCGACGACATAACGTTCGATTTTCTCCGGAATATCCGGATTGCTTGGATCCATCACCCGGGCCTTGCGCAGAGCCAGGATCGCGCCTTTGAGATTCTGCGACTGATAATACTTTTCGGCCTCGGCCTGAAGGCTTGCCGTCTTGGAATTCATCATCTGACGGATCGAAGCGATATTCCGTTGCGATTGGCCTTTATAACCGTTCGGATCCGGCAGCTTGGCTTCAATCACTCTTTCGTAAGCAGCGATCGCATCCAGGGGTTTGCCTTTCTTATGCACTTGCTGAGCGCGATCATAAAGACCGCGCAATTTCGCCACTTGCGACTGGTAAACAGCACGCTCGGCGGCCTTCGCCTCTTTTTGCGCGACGATCATCTCCACCTGGCTCTTCAGTTCCAGAATACGCGGATGCTCCGGGTTGAATTGCAAAACAGGGCTTAGACAGTCTTCCATTTCAGCCATGGTGATATCCGGGCTGATCTTCTTTTGGCATTCCGCTGTCTGCTTCTGGATTTTTTCTTCCGTTTCAACTTTCGCTTTTTCAATCTGCTCTTGGCGGCGTTGTTGTTCTTGGATGAAAATCGCCTCTTTGGACAGACGCTCGATCTCACGGATGTCTTCATAATCCGGAACCAGTTCCTGGATTTTCACGATTTCATCCTGCGCCAGCTGATATTTTCCCTGCATGTATAGGTTCTTCGCGTCTTTATAGCGCTGACGAACCAAAGCTTGCTGTTCCGGTTTGAGCTTATTGAAAGCTTCCATCGGTGAGGCAGGTCCCGCAGACACAGGTGCTACCGGCGTTTCTTTCTTTTCACCGCCGCTCATAAGATAAGCCACGACAAGAAGAGCCACCGCGCCAATGATCAGTTTGGGGCGATGTTTTTGAAAATCAAATTTACCTGACGCCGCAGGCAACGGACCTGGCATAGGAGCGCCGACAGGATACTGCTGAGGCTGATACGGCATCGGCGCCATACCACCTTGATAAGGCATCAATTCGTGCGGCGCTTGCTGATATTCCATGGGCACAGCTTCAGAACCCATCGGCACCAAAGGATTTGGCGGTGGCACATTCACCATTTCCAAACGGCTCTGGAAGCTCGCATCGTGCAATTCAAAATAAAGATAGTTCGTCAGAACACTGATCGCGTCACCGCTTTTTAGAGGTGTGGCTTCGGTCGAAGAGATGGGATTGCCATTCACCAACGTGCCGTTCACACTCCCCAGATCAATAATCATGTATTGGGAACCCACGCGGCGGATTTCAAACTGACGACGGCTCACACGCGGATCACGAATTTGAATATGACAAGAGGAATCGCGGCCCGCCAGCCAAGAGTCACCGGCATCCAGACGCAACATCTCTTTGGTTTCATTCTGACTGTCGACAATTTTGATATAAGCCGCGGTCGGTGCAACACCGATCACAGTTTTCTCTTCGCTGCCTTCAAACCCGTCACCGCCGGAACCCATCACCGCAGGCAGATTGGCGGACGTTCCCACGCCCGCTTCGGCCTCCGCCATAACCGGCGCCGCCACTTCATCCGTGGTGTTCAGATAATCAAACTCATAAGGAGGAATAGAGAACTGGCTGCCATGTTCAAGCGAGAACTGCTGAACTTGCTCGCCGTTGTAAATCACTTCACCGTAGCGGGAAACGACTTGCACATTCCAAGCGCCATCGGCAAAGGACAGTTTAAAGTGCTCGCGGGAAATACCTTTTTCAGGCTGCAAGACGATATCACAATCCTCTTTACGGCCGGCCACGTAAGAACGGTCTTCCGCAAGAGTGATATCATAAACAGGCTTGCCACGCAGGCGAACTCGGAGACGGGCCATTAGAAACGCCCCTCCAGATTCAGCGTGCATTCCTCAAAGAACTGCTTGGCTTCTTTATAAGTCGGGTCGTCTTTGCGGTTTTGCAGCATGGTCATAACATTCGAATAATTGGATTGGCACATTCTCCAATTTTTCTTTTCACGATAACGGTTGCCTTGAATCATATTGAACTTTACTAACTCGTCGAACTTGATCTTAGATAAATGATAGTAACGCTTAGCCAGTTCGTTGTCAGGGTCCAGATTCAGCACGACTTGGAACGCCTCACGGGCGCGCGCATACTGTCCCTGCTGGAAGTCGCGGAAGCCTTTGATAAAGTTCTCTTGAGCGCGGCGATACTGGACCGAGTCGTACTTTTCTTTTTTTATTGTGAGCAATTCCTGCGAACGCTTCTCCGCCTCCGCCACGTCTTGCATTGAAATTGCGGAAGTGCGAATCGCATTCGGATCTTTCTTATCTTTGTTTCCTGGTCCGGACAATAAGAACCATCCAGCCAGCGCCAGCGCGCCGACAATCAGATAAAAACGCGCCTTCGGATTGGACAAGAGTCCGCCGGAAGAAGCTCCCACCGCAGGGCCCATCGTTGGCGGTGGTCCTGGAGGTGGCTGATAGCCACCGTAACCCATCGGCTGTGCCGGTGGCATTGCTGGGTTTGGCATTTGCGGCAGTCCCGCTTGGGGCATAGCCGGAGCCTGCATCGGTTGCGGTTGCGGTTGTTGAAACGCCGGAGGCAAATTCACCGGCTTGGGAACGGAAGCACCCAGACCTTGCAGCTTGCTGGCCGCCGGATTGACGGCAGCGGGATTCACCGGTGTGACAGCGGGTGCGGGAATATCGACGTGGAAACGTATTTCCGTTTCACCGATTTGAATCACGGAATCATTGGTCAAAATTTCCGATTGCACATTCTGGCCGTTGACCAGAATAAAGTTTTTCGAACTCAAGTTAACGATGATGAATTCTTGCGGACCTCTTTGTTTGATTTCCGCATGCTGACGGCTGACGCGTGGATCGCTGGAAAGCACGATATCGTTTTCTGGGCCACGGCCGATAGAGACCGAAGCCTTGGAAAAAGAGGTTTTAAGCCCTGCATGAGGACCTTTCACCACTTCGATATCAAACTTCAAAGCGTCTTTCACTTGCGGCGCCGCACTCATCAGGAGCCCCCCCCTTCAGTGGGCGAAACCGTGATAACGAAGTAATCCGGTTCCTGTCCTGTGCAAATCGCCTGGCAGCTCAACACGCAAAGGTGTCCGCTGAATTCCAATTGATCCGTGCTAATCACCCGCGGATTCTCGCGCGTGCGCACCAAAAGACCTTCAATATTTTGTTGTAAAGCCACATCTGGAATGGCTTTGAAAATCTGTCCTTGCAGTTGCGCCGACTCAGCACGAGCCACTTGGGTAAAGGCCGCATTGCAGGCAATGATACGACCTTCACGGGAAATAGTGACGCAAGGGAAACCCACGATCTGCACGAGGTTTTCCGCTTCACCGTCTTTATTCACAAAACCCGCGGCTCCCGGAGCCCCGCTGTCGCTTTCACCATGAATATAGCGAGTCAGCAAGCTGTTGATATTGCCAATCAAAGCTTGCAACGGTGGAAACATAAAGTTCACTTCCGTATTGTCTTTCTTTTCCCGCATCGCTGCATCGAGCTGCGCGTTCAAAGTTACAATCGGATACTCAATGAGTTTGTACATGAAGAAATAAATCAGCAATCCCACTAAAGACGCAATCACCAGCGTTTGCATGAAAAGACTGATGGCGCGGCCGTCATCGAAAGCAAGACTGCCGATATCGTAAAGCACGATGGCATGCGCTTTCACGGATTGCTCACCGGTGTTCGGGTCGAACAAACCAATCGGGAAACTTGCGCCGATGGTGGATGAATCCACTTCCACAGTTTGCGGGCGCATTTCACGACGGGCCGAATGCACAAACGGCAAATCCGGAGTTGTTCCCGCGCGCGACGCCGGAGCCAGAATCATACCGTCAGACTGTTGCACGATCAGAACTTGTTTCACACCGTCTTCCGCCTCTGCGGCATTGGTGCTGAGAGACGAATAACTGTTTTGCAAGAGAGCCGACTGGTTGATGGTCGCCACGGTTCTGGCAATCGAAGCCGCGCGGCGTTTACTTTCCTGAATAATACTGGCGCGAGTGATCTGCACCATCGGGATCATCGACAGCAACGTCGTCGAAAAGATGAAGAGAACCACGAACCCCAAAAGCACCATCTTTAATTCAACAAATTGCGGGAGTTTGTAAACCCCCGGAAGAGCGACACGATCCAAATAATCCTGCGCTTTATCCATCAAACCTTTGAAACCGCCGGGATGATAAGCCGGTGCCGGTGCTGGCGCCGCTCCCGGAGCTGCCCCTGGCATTCCCGCCATGGGTTGCGGCATACCTTGAGGCATTCCTTGTGGCATACCCATCGGCATTTGCGGAGCGGCTCCGCCGCCGTAGTAAGGCATCGGCGTCGGTACGTGAGCCCCGGTGGTTGTCGTCTGGCGCTGAGCTTGCGCGCGGACGTCCGGCGCCGGAATCACATCGACCAGAATGTCGTGAACACCTAATTTATCACCCAGACGCATCAGACCGTTTTGAATACGAATACCGTTAAGATAAGTTCCATTGCTGGAGCGCAAATCCGTGACCACAATCTTGTCTTTAAAGACAGCGATTTCCGTGTGCTCTTTAGAAACACCGGGACTAACAAGTTTTATGTCACATTGAGGAGCACGACCGATGAGATTTTTTCCCATCTTCAGCTCCACCATTTGGCCCGCCTGCGGGCCGGTCAAAATCCTAAGCGCCCACATAAAGTTGATCTCCCACGCTGACGTTCATTTTGTTGATCGACCCCGCTGACATTTCGATGACGGAGCTGGCTCCCCACACCGGAAGAATCAAACGCCACGGTTTGACTTCACTGTAAAGAGCCTTCACCTTGAGATTTTTATCCACAAAAACACAATCAATGGCGAACTTCATAAAGCAAGTATGGATGCTGTTGCAGTGATGAATCCACAGCGCCTGGCCTTCCGGCAAAGACTCTCTGCCCAACAGCCCTTTGCCGCGCGACCAGAATGTGCGCGCTTCTTCCAGCTGCGGGATCAAAGTTTGATTTGTCTTTTTGCTCATCAAAGCCGCCATCATACTCACTTCTGCCCGTACATAAAGGACACTGCCACCGGACCAAACACGACAATGAAAACCGCCGGTAAAATAAACAACATCAGCGGAATCAGAATCGTTTGCGATGCTCGCGCACCGGCTTTTTCCGCGCGCACGAATCTTTCCAGACGCATTTGCACGGATTGGTCTTTTAAAACTTGCGCAATACTTGCACCTGTCGCCTCGGCATCCACCAGGACTGCGACGAAGCTCGTGATCTCGTTCATATCCAAACGCTCCGCCATGTCCTTCAAAGCTTGCGATTTGGAAGCACCGATCTTGATATCTTTTAAAACGGTGCCAAGTTCATCGGCGAGAACACTGTCCGTGCCTTGCGCTTTATCCACGATCTTTTGAATTGCGGAGAAGAAATCCAGACCCGCTTCCACGGACAGAGCCAAGAGGTCGATGAAAAACGGCAGATCGGCGCGCACGGATAGTTCACGGCGTTTCTTCTCCCCTTTGGCGTGCACTTGCGGCAGATAGAAACCAATCAAACCAAGACCCAGCATGACCAGCGGAGAAAGTCCCAACTGCAGTGAGAAATTCATGATCAGCAAGAACACCGGGAACATCAATCCCCACAGGATTTGCAAACCGATGAATTCATCTTCGTTCAATTCACGTGAAAGACCGGAAGTAAGAATGTATTTGCGCACGCGTTTGCGATAACCTTCGCTGCGAATGCGCATCGCATGCTGCAAAGTGAATTGATGCACCAGCGGACGCGAGAAGTTGATGATAGCATTTTTGGATTTAACGGGCTCATCGTTATTCGCCCAAGACAGTTGCTGCTTATCGGCGTTGCTTGCGAAAATGGAACTCACAAAAAGGAATACCGCCACTCCTGCGAGCAGCAGACCCAAAATGAGCATTAATTCTGCGCTTCCCATTTCTGCCTCTTTGTGTTCAAGTAAACTCATGACACCACTTGTTCTGGCATCAGAGTCCCCACGCCGCCGACAACTTCTTAAAGAAGCCGGCTTTAACTTTGACGTGGTTCCAGTTAAAGTATCGGAAATTCCTGACAAAAACCTGAATGTAAACGAGCAGATTTTAGATATTGCCCGACGTAAAGCGAGAGCGGCTATGACTCTGCTAAAGTCCAGCCGCACCGGCCCTTTTATCGTGCTTTCCGCCGATACCGAGGTCATTTTCGGCGGCGGTCCCCTCGGGAAACCCCAGGATGAAGCCGATGCCTACCGAATTCTACGACTCTTGTCGGGAAAACATCATGAGGTCATCACCGCCGTTTGTCTGATCGACAGCGTTTCCGGCAAGGAGTTGTCTCAAACTGAGACGACGCAAATTTATTTTAAAAATCTCGCTGATGATGAAATCTGGACCTACATTCGCACCGGTGAACCGATGGATAAAGCCGGCGCTTACGGCATTCAAGGTCACGGCGGAAAATTCGTCGAGCGCTTTGAGGGACCTTTCGACAATGTGGTGGGCCTTCCAGTCGATCTTGTCCGCCGTCTGCTAACGCAAATCTCGACATAAATTCTGCGCTATTAACCGTAAAGAACAATTACGTTGTCCTGTCATTGAGCACGAATTGCAAAACAAGCACTGTGCGTCTTGGGACTATTTTATTTGGCGAACGCCCTTGCAAACGATAAGATAACATCTGAGCACATGATGTGCGTTAGATCTGCGTTCGGAGTACTATGAACCCACTGTTGAAAACGCAAAAAATCGGTTTTTTGGGTGCGGGCAATATGGCCCAAGCCATGATCAAAGGCCTTATCGAAGGCGGCATTCCAGCAAAAAACATTTCCGCTACCAACCGTTCTGAAGGAAAACTTCTTAAACTCGTTGAGACATTCAAAATCAATGCGGCGGCCAGCAACGATGAACTGATCGATCATTGTGACATCATTATTCTTGCGGTGAAGCCTCAGGATCTGCTCGCGGCTTTGGAGCCGGTGACTCGCGCTTTTGACGAACACAAAATCGTCATCAGTGTCGCCGCCGGCATTCGCATGGAAAAACTGGAACGCTACATTCAAGGCGCGCGCCTGGCGCGTGTCATGCCGAACACACCTTCGCTGATCGGTCGCGGTGTCATCGGTTATCTTTTGAACGATGATGATGACACAGCTCTGGAAACCACGGTGGAGGATCTCTTTGCGCCGCTCGGTCGCGTGATCAAAGTGCATGATGAAGATCAGTTTGAAGCGCTGATGGTTTCCTGCTCCAGCGGCACCGGATTTGTTTTTGAAATGATGATGTACTGGCAAGATTGGATCGAAGAGCACGGTTTTTCTTCCGAAGAAGCGCGCCTGATGACCATTGAAACTTTTGTCGGTGCTTCTTTGCTGGCAGCCCAGGCCCACGAGGGTGTTGAAGACCTGCAGGCCCGCGTGACCTCCAAGAAAGGGGTCACAGCAGCTGGACTTCAGTCCATGCGCGAGCTGGAAATCGAGCGTGCCTTGCGCATTAGCTTTGAAAAGGCCGCGATGAGAAACAAAGAAATGGCCCGGGAAATCAAATAGGCTTGCGCGGAAACAGACTCGCCCTTTATCCTTAATCATATTTGTTCAAGGAGGAACAAGATGAGAATTACTCCTATCGACATCGCTCACAAGTCTTTTGGTAAGAGGATGATGGGTCTGGACGCTGACGAGGTTATGGATTTCCTCCAGCAAGTCGCTTCACAAATGGAATCTTTGATCCAAGAAAGAAACGCTCTTAAGGAAAGCATCCGTGAAAAAGAACTTTCCCTCATGGAATACAAAGAGCGCGATCAAGTTCTCAAAGACACCATCGCGACGGCGACACAAATGGCGGAACGCCTGCGCCAAGACGCCGAAAGAGAAGCCAAACTGATTATCGCCGACGCTCAACAAAAAGCGGAGATCATCACGCGTGATTCTCGCGATTCCTTGAAAAAAATGTATCAAGAAGTCACAGAGCTTAAGCGCGCACGCCTGCAGTTCGAAGCCAACCTCAAAGCTTTGGCGCAAGCTCACTTGTCTTTGCTGGAGCAAGGTGAAAAGTATATGCCGCAAATGCAGCTTCCCGGTCACAATATCGTGAACGGAAACGGCAACGGCGCGAACAACGGCAACACCGCGGCTCGTTCTTCCAACGTGTCACCTCTTTCCGCAGAATAATTTCTCTTCATGATTGAAACGATAAAAGGTGGAGTTCGGCTCCACCTTTTTATTCAACCTAAGTCTTCCAAAAATGAAATCATCGGGGCTCACAACGGGGCCATTAAAATTAAAATCACCGCCCCGCCTGTCGAAGGCCGCGCCAATGAAGGCTTAATCGAATTTCTCTCCTCTGTTTTTGCTGTGCCTAAACGCCAGATCAATCTTGTCAAAGGGGATACCGGCCGCCATAAAACGGTCGACGTTTTGGGCGTCACGGAAGCAGACGCCCGCAAGATATTGAAAATTTGAATTACTGGCTGCGACGTTTTTTACGTTTCAGCTCAATTTGGAATTCCGTATCGTCCAATTGCTGCTGAATGTTCGGCTTTTTGGTCGGACGCGGACGGAACAGGTTCTGGTCGACACCATCGTCCGTTTCTTCGCGGAAGTTGCGCACTTTCTTTTCCGAACTCATTTCATTGTTGTACATGTTCGAACGATAATTCGGAACTGGCGAGCGGACCGGCTCGTACAAGTCCTCCGTGTAGCCTTCAGTCATATCGAAGCTGTAGCGGATAAATCCACCGACATGAAAACCTGCCGCGGAATTAGATCCCGTTAAGGTCATTCCACCGTTGGCTTGCAAAGTCCACTTCGGAGAGATCATCCACGCAGCATAAAGTTGCGTGTCCATCAAAGACGGATTGGCACCGTAGAACTTCAAAGAACCCGCATTCACGCCGTTGATATAAGACGTGCGCAAAAGAGAATCTTTGTCGGTATCGTCGGAAACACTTTGGTAGCCGAACAGCTCCGCTCCCAAACGTAAGCGAGTCAGCTTCCATTGCGCACCCACGCCCCACGGCATCAAAAAGGAGCGCCCGTCGCCGCGATAGTTGAAACCCAGCCAACCATATCCGCGCCAACCGCCGAAATCTTTTTGCGCAATCAGACGCGAACGCACTTCCAGGACACCTTCGGAGTTCGCCACAGTATCCGTCGCCGGATCAATCTTTTCGAACGGCATCACCCCGACAATTTCAGGAATCAGCTGGAAAGCATCGGAATACATCAGGAAATCGAAACCCACCAGGGCCTGACTGAGCGAACTATTCGAGCGTGTCGCCACCGAATCTTTGCTTTCGGCGTTGCTCACGGTACCCGCCGCAAAAACGGACCATGTCGAACGAGGAATATAGCGTGTGCCGAAATCAATGTTCCACAACTGATAGTGATTTCCACTGGGCAGGCTTTGGCTGGTGCCGCCGGAACCGTAATTGGCTTCGGAGTAAAAGAAATCTGTTCCAACTTCGAAATCCCAGCGGTCACGCCGGAATTCTTTGTAATTGTCGAAGGCCAAACCCGGAACGGAGAAAAAGAAAAGTCCCGCAAAGGCGCAAGTCCACCGCTGAAGATTGTTTGCCATTTTCATAACTTCCTAATATTAACAACCCTATGACGGCGACATCAAACAAATCACAGCTTGCGATCATCTTTTTCACTGTTTTTCTTTATTTAGTGGGCTTTGGTGTAGTCATCCCGATCATCCCCATCCTTAGTCGGAATTTCGGCGCGACCGCCCTGCAAACAGGTTTGCTTCTGTCCGTCTATTCTCTGATGCAATTTCTTTTTTCACCGTTCTGGGGAAGGCTGAGCGACCGTTTAGGCCGCCGTCCTATTTTGCTGTTTTGTTTGTTCGGCGAAGGGCTTTCTTACATTCTCTTTGCCTGGGCGCGCACTTTGGAATGGCTTTTCATCGCGCGTATTCTGGCCGGTTTTTTTGGCGCCAGTCTTTCCACCGCTTCAGCGTATATCTCTGACATCACTCCTAAGCACGAACGCTCGAAAGGTATGGCACTGATTGGCGCTGCCTTTGGTTTGGGTTTCGTTGTCGGACCGGCGTTGGGTGGCGGTCTTGCGGTGTGGGGTCATCACATCAATCCGGCTCCGCACTTTGATACATCCTATGCGGCTTATTGGGTGTCGGCTTTGTGCTTTGCAAACTTTGCTTTCGGCGTGAAGTTCCTCAAGGAATCTTTGAGTGAAAAAAGCGAATCGGCGGAAAAGAAAAAAAGATTTTCAGTCATGTGGCACTATCTGCGTGTGAAAACAGTGGGTCCTTTGATGGCGGTTTTCATGCTTTGTTCGCTGGCGATGTCCTCGATGGAAGCCACGCTGATCTTGTTCATGGGTGAAAAGTTTCACTGGGAAGTAAAACAAGTCAGCTTCGGTTTTGCGTATATCGGACTGATTATCGTATTCACGCAAGGTTTTCTCGTGCGCCGTCTGTTGCCGAAATGGGGTGAGAGAAAAGTTTTGCGTTTAGGCCTCACCTTATTTGCCATGGGACTCACGGCAATTGCGGTTTCCGGAAGTATTGCCGCGATGGCCGTTGCGATGACGCTTCTCTCTTTAGGAAATGGACTTTCCAATCCTTCCATCTTGGGTAGTATCAGTCTGCTCACCGATGCCAAAGAACAAGGTGTTACTTTGGGTGTGACACAAAGTATGGCGTCTTTGGGCCGGATTATTGGCCCCGCTTTGGGTGGCGCTCTTTATGGAGCCGTGGCGATCACCGCACCGTTTTGGACTTCCGGCGCCATGGCTTTTTTAGGCTTGGCTATTGCGGTGACGATTTATAAATTCATTCCCGAACATGGGCGCGTAGGATAAAAAATGGAATTTGATAACATTGGCTATTTTCAGTTCGACAATCTTCTTCAAAACCGCATTCCTATGGTGCTGGTTGTTCTTGATTCCGTGGATCTTTCCGGCTGGTACAACAGTCTGATCCGCATGCACTTGCAAAATATTTCTCTTATCTGTGAGCCACACAATGCCGTCACCTCAGTGCAAACCAAAAAATTGCCTTCGCACTTTGCGATCATCGTGATTGATGAAAACGGCGAGAAAAGTCCGCCTGTGGTCAAAGAATTAGAGAAAGCTGGATTCACTAACGCTTATTATGTTAAGGGCGGCTTTGCGGCGATCTCCCTAGAGCGCCAGCAAGGTAATTAACAATTCATAATCCCTGAAACGTTTGTTGGCAGACGCTGTCATCTGCTACATACTGGGTACATTCAAAAACCTAAAAAACTTTAAACAAGGATGTACCAATGAAAAAGTTTTTGTTTGCAGCTTTGGCTTCAACAGCGCTGACGGCAACCGCTCACGCCGGTTCTCTCAGCTTGGATCTTCGCGCGGACTACAACTCGACAACTTACGACGAGTCCACTCTGCACGACTTCACGAAATTCTATTTCAAGACCGGCCGTCTTGATTACCAAGGAAAAGTTTTCGACGACGTTTCCTTCCGCGTGCGTTTGGCGTTCAATAAAAACGGCACGACCAATGCGACAGACAGCAGCCAAGTGGCTGTTGAGTACGGCTACTTGACTCATAAAATGTCTGATCTGTTCTCTTTGAGCGTCGGTAAATTCAACACTGAATTCGGTGGCTTTGAAGGTGCGACCAGTGGCGCAGATTTGTTCCTGACTTCTGAATTTTACACTCGCGCCAGCCTGACAACAGCGGCTCCAGCGGCTTTGGGCACTCGCAACCTTGGCACCAAAGATCTTCTTTATATGACAGGTGTGAAGGCGACTTTCTCCTTTGAAGGTCAAACTGTTCACCTTTTGGCGACAAACCAAAAAGAAGATGAAGGTGCTTCAACAGCTACTTTTGATCAGAACTCCACTTTGATGGGTCTTATCTGGAGAGGCGCTTTCTTGGATAAAGCTTTGAACTTCAACCTGAGCTACCACACCATGAACGGTCCTGCGGCTGACGACAGACATCAGTTCATGGCAGCGGGCGTGATGTGGAATTCCTCTCCTATCGCAGCGACTGTGGATTACCTTGTGGCTGATTTCAAAGACGATGCTTCCGGCAATAAAGACATGACGACTTCCATCGTCGGTAAACTTGCTTACACCGGCTGGGAACAATGGGTTCCGCGCCTGGAAATCACTTCCACCGAAGAAAAACGTGAAATCGGCGGCGATGTCACAAACAAATTCTTCGGCTACGGCGCCGTTGTTGAGTACAGACCCTACAACGATGCGAATTTCCGTTACCATATCGCTTACAACAACATCAAAGAATCTCCAGAAACTGGCGATGACGTCACAAAACAAGAAGTGGTCGTTGGCGCTCGTTTGCTTGCGGATTTCTTGAAATAATCGTCCTACAAATGAAAATAAAAAAGGAGGCTCACAAAAGCCTCCTTTTTTATTTTAAAGCAGCGCCTCCACCGAACTCGTCCCTGTATCCATCCCGCTCGGTTTGACGCTCGTTTCCCGATCACTGGCCCTTGGGCGGTATTGTGGACACCTCCTGTTGATCCGGACAGGAAATCCACCACAAGCGAATCCGGCGAAGGCTCGTAAGAACCAACGCTGCGCCCAAGGGTCTGGCGCTGCAATGTTCCTTCAAAATTCCCTCCAAATTTGCTAATCTCTAGGGGTTTATAAACCCTGGAATCTCGTATTCTTCTCAACCAGATAGAGGTCCTCACAATGTCAGAACAACTGTCCGACCGTTATAATCCCGCCGATGTGGAAACCCGCACTTATCAGTGGTGGGAAAAAGCGGGCTATTTCAAAGCGCAGGATCAATCCACAAAGCCGCCGTTTTCCATTATTTTGCCTCCTCCGAATGTCACCGGCTTTTTGCACATGGGTCATGCGCTGGATCACACTATCCAGGACATGCTGATCCGCTGGAAACGCATGAACGGTTACAACACCATGTGGCTTCCTGGTACTGACCATGCCGGTATCGCAACTCAGTCCGTAGTGGAAAGAGAACTGAAAAAAGAAAACATCACTCGCCATGAACTGGGCCGCGAAAAATTCGTGGAAAAAGTGTGGGAGTGGAAACACCAATACGGTGATCGCATTTATTCACAAATGCGTCGCCTCGGCGATTCCTGCGACTGGGATCGCGCGGTTTTTACTTTGGACGAAGGCGTTTCCAAAGCCGTTCGCAAAGTTTTCGTTTCCTTGCACAAAAAAGGCCTGATCTATCGCGGTCAGCGCCTGGTGAACTGGTCCGGTCCTCTGGAAACAGCGATTTCCGATTTGGAAGTGGAGCACAAGCAGATCAAAGGATCTCTGTACCACATCCGCTATCCTCTTGAAGACGGTTCCGGATTTTTGATCATCGCAACCACGCGCCCTGAGACCATGCTCGGTGACACCGCTGTTTGCGTTCATCCTGAGGACGAACGCTACAGACATCTCATCGGCAAAAACGTGATCGTGCCTTTGATCAACCGTAAGGTGAAGATCATCGCCGACACTTATGTCGATAAGAGCTTCGGTTCCGGCGTGGTGAAAATCACTCCGGCGCACGATTTTAACGACTACAAAATCGGCAAGGCTCATCATCTTGAGTTCATCAACATTCTCACCAAAAAAGCGGAGATGAACGAAAACGCGGGGCCTTACAAAGGACTCAAAGTTCAAGAAGCCCGCAAAAGAGTTTTGGAAGATCTCAAAGCGCAAAACCTTCTTGAAAAAGAAGAGCCGCATGTTCACTCTGTCGGCCACTGCTCACGTTCCGGCGCCGTGGTCGAGCCGTTCTTGTCCGAACAGTGGTTCGTGAAAATGGAGCAGCTCGCTGTTCCCGCAAAGCGCGTGGTTGAAAGCGGCACCATCCGCTTTGAGCCGGAGTCTTGGACAAAAGTTTACTTGCACTGGCTGAACAATATCGAAGACTGGTGTATTTCCCGCCAATTGTGGTGGGGTCACCGTATTCCGGTTTGGTACTGTGAAAACTGCCAGCACCAGAATGTCAGTGAAACCGATGTTACCGCCTGTGAAAAATGCGGCAACACAAAGCTGAAACAAGACGACGACGTTTTGGATACGTGGTTTAGCTCCGCGCTTTGGCCGTTTTCCACAATGGGTTGGCCGACTGAAACGGAAACACTGAAGACTTTCTATCCGACAAATTACCTCGTGACCGGCCACGATATTATTTTCTTCTGGGTCGCGCGCATGATCATGATGGGCTTGGAATTTAAACGGGATGTTCCGTTCCGCACGGTTTACATCCACGGTTTGGTGCGCGACTCGCAAGGGCGCAAGATGTCCAAGTCATTGGGGAACTCTGTCGATCCGGTGGAAATGATTGAAAAGTACGGCGCCGATGCCCTGCGCTTTACGTTTGCGGCACACTTGTATTCCGGTAAGGACTTTAAATTCAGTGAGCAACGCTTGGAAGGCTATCGCAATTTCATGAATAAAATCTGGAATGCGGCCCGCTTTGCATTGTCCAATCTGTCTGACTTCAAAGTGCCTGCGGAAGGTGTGAAGGCTCTACCGAACAAAGCGCACATCAGCGTTTTTGATCAGTGGATCATCACAAAACTTGCGGAAGTGACTAAAGAAGTGGAAGAAGCGATGGAAGGCGAACGTTTCTCTGACGCTGCCAATGCTTTGTACCACTTTATCTGGAATCAGTTCTGCGATTGGTACATTGAATTCACCAAACCGATCATGAACGGCAGTAACCTCGAAGAAAAACAAGCCACTCAGCTTGTGATCGCTCAGGTTTTAAACCGCATCATGCGCTTGTTGCATCCGTTTGCGCCGTTTATTTCGGAAGAAATTTACCAAAAACTTCCGATCAAAGGGGCTGCGTGCATCGTCGATCAGTTCCCGAATACGCGCAATGACCGTGAATTCTTAAGCTTAGGCTCTTCGCAAGCCGCTTTGGAAATCGACCTGGTCAAAGAAGTCATCACCGCGATCCGCAATATTCGTGGTGAAAACCGCATCAGCCCAGCGACTAAAATCAACGTGCGCTTGGGTGTGACCAACGATCAGGTGCAAAAGATCATGGGTAACAACCGCACGGCGATTGTAACCATGGGCCGCGTGGAAAACCTGGAGATCGGCGAAGAAGGCGATCTGATGAAGTGCGCGGTGGCGCCGGTCATGGTGAATGATTCCAGCGTGAAAGTGATTATTCCGCTGGAAGGCCTTGTCGACTTTGACGAAGAGGTCAAACGCATCAACAAACTCATCGAAAAGCTGCAAAAGGATATCACTATGCTGTCCGGTAAGCTTTCTAACGAGAAGTTTATTGCTAACGCTGACGAGGATGTCGTTGCCGCGGATCGCGCGCTTTTAGCGCAATCCAAACTGCAATTGGAATCCTTGCGTGATGCCTTAACACGCTTCCAGTAAGACTTGTTCTGAAAAGCCAAAAAAACGCGAGCGGCCTCAAACCCTCGCGCTTTTTATTTGAGGCTCCTTTCGCTGTCCAAACTCTGGACGGCCCTGCAAAAAGCCCCTGCCTAAATCGTGACAGTTTATAGCCGCTCACTCAGCGACTAAAATGTCCACCATAACCACAGGATGCTTTTATGAAGAAAATGACGGTCACAAAAACTTTGTTTGTTATGGCTCTAATCCACTTCACCGGAAAAGCCTTGGCTGCCGAAACCACGCCTATGATCCCCGGAAAAGAAACCGTGGAAATCACCGGCACCGCCCCTGTTGGAACTCATTTGGATATTCTTGCCATTTATGTTCCCGATAAATCTTTGGCGAATACACCCAACTGCCGTTTTGAAGAAGACCGCGCACGCATGAACGGCTCCGATATGGTTTTGACGATTAAAACTTTGCCTGGCGTTGACGGCCTTTACAGCCTGAAACTGCCTTTGCAAGGTCAGCGCAAGAACTGCCCTTACGTTTTTTCGACGGCTTACTACACTGTTCAATCTAAAAGTGTGACGGAAAATTTAAAACTTCTTTCCACCGAGCAAGTGCGTGAATACGGCGACTTTGAAAGAAGCACCGGCAGCGAAGTCACAGAGATCCGCAGCTTCGCTGAAATTAAAAACATGTACTGTGATTTCCAAACCGACGAGATGGGTCTTTGCGAAATCGACGGTTCTCTTCCAAGTGTTATGTATCATTTGCCTTCCACCGCTCACCAGGTGGAATTCAACATCAAAGACTTGAGTCAAAAACCGCAAGAAGACTAGTTTATCGGCACTTGCACGTCATCTGCGCGGTGTCCGCGTTCGTGCAAGTGAAGGTCTTACCGTCATGGGGAAGCTCAAAAGAAAAAAGCTTCCCGTTTCTTTCCACGTACAGCAAATCATCGCCATTTTGATAGTAAATTCGGCGTGAAACAGAATGAGCCACAGGCTCCCCGTCTGCTTCCAGACTTGCGATCAAAGCATCCGAAGGGTTCGCCATTTGTTCTTGGCTTAATGGCAGTTCTTTTTGTCCGTCAACGCCTAGGGAATAATACTTCAGCGTGCGCTGCGATTCCGCATCCACATCCGGAGAGTTCTGAATCAGAATGCGGCGGATTTCCCCGCTCTTGGTGCGAATGTCTGTGGCCGTCCACTCGTCACTGGTGGTTACGATGTCGCCAAGATCAGGCGAGATCACTTTATTCAAAGTTTCAAAATTGATTTCCGCCTGCGGATCGAGAGGATTCATAGCCATATTCAGACACACAGCCATTTCCTTAAGATGCTTTTGATAGGACGCGAATTTTTCGCTGTCCTCCATCTGCGTCGGCAAAAATCCCGCGCCGGATGTCCCGGCAGATGCGGATTCCCCTGTGGGTTGCTGAGAGCCGGCGTTTTCAGACGGCGGCAAACTGCCCATGGATTCAGGCTCCACGGTGGTGGCGGAATTCTTCTCAGGAGAAGATTGGAAATGGCAATAGGAAATGATCAGGATCGCTGCAGCGGCAAGGCCCGTCGCGATCAGGGCGTTTCTTTTCATACCCTCAGTTATCGGCTGATATCGACAATAACGTCAACCGGTTCAGACTGCGGCAAAGAAACTCCGTAAAAGCGCAGACGCATTTGCAGGATATCAAACATATCGGCGACCTGCTTGCAGCCCGCTCCTTTCAAAGTCAGGAACATAAGGTAACTGGGAAGGCCGGGCTGATATTCAAACTGCCAATGAGTGACGGCACTGCACTCTTCTCCGATCTCGGGAAGATCCAAGGCAACGTACTCGGTTTTGCTGGCTGTGGAAAAGGACACCGTTTTATCGGCCAGGGCTGCATCTATTTTTTCAGGAACAAGACCCACTCGCAAAGTGGCCTCTTGCGTGAGAGGATTCCAAACGGAAGAATAATCATACTGATGCGGCCCGAAAGTTTGAATCCGGAACGACATCGAACTGTAAGCGGCTTCCCCGGTTACAGACCACATACTCACCAAAATCACTATCACAAACATAAAGTAGCGCATGATTTCCCCCGTAAACACGTGAGTTGCGCTCCTTTTATTCGCTCTCGAGGGCAAAAAGCAAGAAAGGGATCTGTAATGATCCCTTTCTTGAAGTCCTTTCAGCTGTAGTGACGGAAACCGGCGCTTATTTGAGCAAACCGATCTCACGCAGACGTTGCATGAGGAACTCTTGGCCCGTGATATCCGGATACTTCGCGCCAGCACCTTTGCAAGAAGGCAGGCAGCTCAACATCGCGTCTGGATGCGGGTGCATGAAGAACGGCATGGAATAACGGCTCTCGTTTTTGCCGTCTTGTGGATTGATCACACGGTGAGTGGTGGAAGGCAAAACGTCGTTCGTCAAACGCGCGAGCATATCGCCCACATCCACGATCAATGTGTCTGGTTCAGAATCAATGTCCAACCATTGGCCGTCGCGGTCCTTCAATTGCAAACCGGAAGCGGTCGCCGCAGGCAGAATTGTGATGAAGTTGATATCTTCGTGAGCGGCCGCACGCACGCAACGAGGATCCACACCCTCAGGAATCGGCGGATAGTGCAAAAGACGCAAGATGGAGTTTCCATCTTTAGTCATTTTCGCGAAGAAATCTTTTTCCACTTCCAAAGGCATGGTCAAAGCTTCAAGCATGATGTCGCCGGCTTGTTCCAAAGCGTTGTACAAAGAAGTGAAGTGGGTTTGGAACTCAGGAATTTCAGAAGGCCATACGTTTTCAGGATAAACGGTTTTCAAAGCGTGACCTTCAGGAAGAACACGTCCCACGTGCCAGAACTCTTTCAAGTCCATAACCGGGGAATCTTTCGCATGCTCTTGACCAAACGGAGTGTAACCGCGTTGGAAACCTGCTTTTGGAGAGATGTAGGATTTTTTTACTTCGTCCGGCAAAGAGTAGAACTTACGGAGGATATCATAAGACTTGTGCAGAGATTCGGCTTTGACGTTGTGGTCTTTCAGAATGATGAAGCCGTATTCTTTCAAACCGGTGAAAAGATTGTCGATAAACTTCGTACGGTCTGTGTTTGAACCTTGCGTATAGCTTGCAAGACTCAATGTCGGAACTTTACGAAGAGTGCTGTTTTCAGAATGAGAAGCAGTTTCCATCGTTCTCATGAATCCTCCCTTTTTTGAGTTCAAGGCGACTCTAGCAAGGTGCGCAAATAAAAGGCAACTGCAACTAATTATGCGTAAAAAGAATATCGACCACCCGAACCAGGGTCGGGCTTTCAAATTTGAAATGAACGTCGCCATCGTAAAGGCGTACGGCGTGTTCATTACGATAAGGTGATTCTCCCTCTTCATAACCGCGATATACGACGGGGCGAGGGTCTAATTTAAGGGTCTCAATCACCACTTCGCGCAGTGATTTTTCGGGATGACGGGCTTCCCATTCCTGCATGAGTTTTTCCGCGGCCTCGGTAAATTCTACACGGATGGGCTCCCGGTGAACTTCCGCGGGCCACCCCGTCCGCGCGTTCGGGATCGCTTCCACCTCGGGCAGATAGGGCTTGATATCCAGAATCGGAGTGCCATCGACAAGGTCCGCACCGGCAACGATGATGCCGTCTTTTTCCACGCTCACAAGCTCCACCAAAGAAAGGCCGATAGGATTCGGGCGATGCGGGCTGCGTGTGGCAAAAAGCCCCATGGTTTTTCCTTCAAGACGTGGTGGATGAACTTTGGCGTGAAAACGCGCGACTTTGTTTTGATGAAAAATCCAGATGAGCCAAACGTGACTGAAACCTTCAAGGCCTTGCAAAGATTCTTCGGGCTGCAAATCGGCGCGGATTTTCAGGCGCGCCAAAGCTTGCTTCACCAGCCCAGGCTGTCGCGGCGTCCCGAATTTATCTCGAAAGCATGACTCTATATATCCGATAGGTTCCATCACACGTACGCCGTACCCTTCGCAATCGCTTTGCGTCAAGGACTTTCAAATCACACGTCCTTTTTGAGTGACAAGACAGAGAGATTGCATAAAAGGAAAGCACAAATTTGAACTCTAAAGGAGGGTTTTATGAAACGCCTGATTTTAGTGGCTGCTTTGGCCTTGTCTGCGGGTACTTCCGCATGGGCCGGTGAGCTCGACAACGAATCTTCTGTGACCAACCAATCTATGAACGGCACTGTGGTGATCCGCGTGGACACACGCACTCACCAAACATCCGTTCTGGCTTCTGAAAAAGCCGTGACTAACAACGTGGAAGCACAAGCTTTGGCGCGCCAAGGTTCCTTCCAAGCTGTTTCCGCGGAGCACGTGCGCAGCGAGCTTGATAACGATGGCGGCGCTTCGAGCTGGTATTTCTATACTCCTTATCAGCCAAGCTATTCTTACGCTTACGGCTACATGTACTGGTACGGCACTTGGTACACACCCTGCTATTCTTATAGCTACGGTTACTACGAGTACTATTACTACTCCAACTACATTTGGTAATTGCATGGCGGCCTGACAAAAGGCCGCTTCTGTTTTCTGGCTTTGAGGGTTTATTGAAGGGTGCTCTATGAAACAACTGATCACTTTCGTCAGTGTTCTTTTCTCTTTTGCTTTTTCTTTTGCGGCCTCGCCTTTTTCTAATTTGGACGGAGTGAAAAACTCTCTGGGGTTTTCTCAATACTATTCCCAGAAAAACACTGGTCGCCGTCTGAAAATCGCGGTTCTGGATAAAGGCTTCTACGGTTATGAAAAAGAAATCGGTCGCACCCTTCCCGCCGGCACTCGCTATGTCGCGGGGCCTGTGGCTTCGCCGGAAAATGCCCAGGTTGAGCACGGTCTGCGTATGGCGCAAATTCTTGTGGCGATGATGACCAATGATCTTCGCGCTTCACAATGGGCGCCGGAGCTGACCCTTTACAATGTTTTCGGTTTTTCCAATTTTAAAGCGGCCATTGATGACGTTATCGCCAACAAAGTAGACCTGGTTCTGTACTCGGAAGTGTGGGAGTACGGTGGAAATTTTGATGGCGCTGGATTTATCAATCAGGAAGTCAGCCGTGCGACTGGCAACGGTGTGATTTGGGTGAACGCCGCGGGGAACTTTGCGCTGACCACTTACAACTCCCCTGTTCACACTTTGAAAGAAGACTGGGTTCAGCTTCCTGATGCGAACAATGCCTTGCTGATTCGCTGTGAAAACCGCAACGGCAAGTGCCCGGTGAAAGTGGTTCTTTCCTGGAACGATTTTAAAAACGATGTGAATCTTGGCACCGATAAAGATTTGGATCTGGCTTTGACCGATGATCTTTTGAATATTGTGCAAACCAGCGCCTTGAAACAATCCACCGATGTGAATGAAAACCGTCCTGGTTACTCCAAATATCCGCGCGAGATTATCGCTGCGGAACTTTCCGCGGGAACTTATTTCTTGCGCGTGAAAAACCGCTCCAAGAATTTTTCCGATCGCGATCAGTTGCGTATCACGGTGGATGGCGACGGAGTTGTAATGCCCTCTCACAGTGTGGGTGAGACGCTTTTAAATCCTGCGGATAATCCTTCCGTGATTACAGTGGGTGCTTCTGATTCTGAACGCTCTTCCACTTCTTTATCTAAAAACAAACCCGATGTTCTGGCTCCCTCTTCGGTGATCCTGAATGGCGGCGCGGAATACCGTGGCAGTTCTAATTCCGCAGCGATTGTTGCCGCAGGTTTGGGACTTTTGAAATCCCTTGATCCCCGCCTGACTCGCCAGGATCTGCTCAAAGCCGTGACCGGCGTTGGTGGCGGTGGCGACTGGAATCAAAGAGGTCTTTCTTTGAACTTGCTCGGATTTGGTCCGACAGGTCCTGGCTGCTTTAATGATGTCGTTTATAATCCGATCCCAGAATACATCCGCGACGTCGTTTCCAGAGGCGGAGTGCTTGTGCAGACGACGGCGGCGGTGCGTGTGATGGTGCCGTTTGATCCGATCACGCTTTCTCCAAATTTACAGCGTCAGCTTTTGAACGACATGATTGTGGCTCTGCCTCAAGGTGGGTACGCGGTTTATCCACGCCGAGCGATGATTCCTTCCGGCGCGGTTGAAATCTTTCAGCGTCCTTTGGAAGCCGGTCTGTGCCGAGTTCCCGTTGAGCGCGGCAACGGCAAGTATTTCCATCTTTAAGACAATAAAAAAAACCCGCGCTTCATTCTAAAGTGCGGGTTTAAAAAATTGTCGCATAAAATCCTACAATTAGAAATTTCCTGATCTCTTCATCAAACCTTCTTTATTTTTGATGATGATTTCTTTACCGTTCAAGTCGATCAGCCCTTCGTTTTTAAACTCGGTCAGGTGACGAGACAGGGATTCATTGATCGTGCTTGCAAGCTGCGCAAATTCATTGCGTGTCAGCTTCAAGTTCAGGGAAATGCCGTTCGGAGTTTGCACGCCGAATTTGTCAGCCAGCAAAACCAGCTGATAAGCGATGCGCTCTTGAACGGAAGCCAAATAGTGCAATTGGCTGGTAGTTTCGAACGACTCAATATCGTTCACCGCTTGATTGAGAAGCAATTTCACAAGCGGACTTGCTTGCGCGATTGCGACTTGTACAAGCTCACGCGGATACAACCACAACACTGTGGATTTCACCGCTTTTGCGTGGGACTGGGACGGTTGTCCTTTCACCAAGGCCTTATAACCAAAATACTCTCCGGGAGAGACCAGCTTGGTTACATACTCGTTTGTAGTCGTGCGTCCGCGTGCGTGAGAACGGTTTACTACAACTTTGACACATCCGGATTGCACGTAATACAGACCCTTCGCCGGTTCGCCTTCTTTGTAAATCATCTCTTCTTCTTTGAGATGAATCACTTCGTAGGGAACGTTTGAAGTGTTCGGAATGTTTAGGTTTTGGTTGCCCATAAAACCAAGGGAGTTTACTCCGCCGTTGAGTATCGTCTGAGATTCCATACTCTGTTACCTCCGAGCTTTCTTCGTTGGGTTAATGTTTAGGCCAATCCTAAACTGGTATTAAACAGGCGCCTAATTGAAATTTCGACATAACATCATTGTAACGGCACTGGATTATAAGCCTGACATCCTTTTGACTTGACTCACAGAGGCGATTCTCCTAACTTCACCGCGACATAAATCAAAGAATTTTTTGTAAAATCAATCGCTTACTTAGTGCTAAAAGGCACCTGAGTTTTATCATTCACTGGGGACCCAACCATGATGAAAACGATCGTTGCGAGCCTGTTAATCCTGTCAATTCACACAGTTTCTTCCGCAGCTCCACTTAAAGTGGGTCTGGTGCTCGATAAAGGCGGTAAAGATGACAAATCTTTCAATGCTGCCGCTTATGCAGGAGCCACCAAAGCGGAGAAAGATCTGAAAATCGACCTGAAGTACGTGGAAGCCACCGACACCAACGCGATTGAAAACCTCCACCGCTCTTTTGCCCGTAAAAATTTCGACCTTGTGATCGGCATCGGCTTTGCGCAAAAAGAAGCTGTTCGTAAAGTGGCGGCGCAATTCCCCAAAGTAAAATTCGCGATCGTTGATGGCGAAGTAAATGCGCCGAATGTGCGCTCCCTGCTTTTCGAAGAACAAGAGGGTTCTTTCCTCGTGGGTGCTTTGGCGGCGATGACTTCTAAAAGCAATTCCGTTGGTTTTGTCGGCGGCATGGATATTCCTTTGATCCGCCGTTTTGCAATGGGATACGTCGCGGGCGCAAAATATGTGAATCCGAAAATCGCAGTTACTGAAAACTATGTCGGTGTGACTGGTGAAGCTTGGAACAATCCTGCAAAAGCCAAAGAACTGGCCCTTGCTCAGTTCGCTAAGGGAGCTGACGTGGTGTTTGCGGCGGCAGGCGCTTCCAACACCGGTGTTTTTGACGCCGCTGAAGACAAAAAGAAATTTGCGATCGGTTGTGACTCCAATCAAAACTGGATTAAGCCAGGTGTGATTTTGACGAGCATGTTGAAAGCCGTCGACGTCGCTGTTTACGACACCATCAAAGAAACTCAAGAAGGCAAGTTCACCGGCGGTGTCAGCCGTTTCGGTTTAAAGAACAACGGCGTGAACTACACTCTTGATCAATACAACGACAAACTTGTCACTCCGGAAATGCGCAAAAAACTTGAGGAGATCAAAAAGAAAATCGTCGCTGGGCAAATTCAAGTTCCTGACTACTACAAAAAGCACTAGTGATGATAATTCCGGCGATCGAGTTTAAAGGAGTCTCCAAGTTTTTCGGCGAAGTCCGCGCCAATGAGGATATTTCTTTCTCGGTTGCTCCCGGCACCATTCACGGCATCGTTGGCGAAAACGGTGCCGGCAAATCCACCGCGATGAAGATCCTCTTTGGTCTTTATCAACCTGATGGCGGTGAAATTCTTCTGCACGGAAAACCTGTTCAATTCGCATCTCCCCTGGATGCCATGGCTGCCAAAGTCGGCATGGTTCATCAGCATTTCATGCTCGCTGAACCTTACACCGCTCTTGATAATATTTTGTTGCAGCAAAAGGGTTCCGCTTTTTCATTATTACCTCGTCAAAAGCAAGCGGTGCGCCTGCAAGAAATTGCCGAGCGTTACGGTTTTAATTTGAACCTGGATGCCAAGGTCGAAGACCTTTCCGTGGGTGAGCAACAACGTCTTGAGATTTTAAAAATCCTTTCTCAAAATTCTGAAATTCTGATTCTTGATGAGCCTACGGCCGTGCTGACGCCGCAAGAAGTGCAAGATCTCTTTAAAAATCTGAAGCATCTTAAAGAAGAAGGCAAAACCATCCTCATCATCACACACAAACTGCGTGAAGTGATGACTCTTACGGATGCGGTCACTGTTTTCCGCGCAGGCCGTGTGATCGGCAGCAAAGCCACGGCGCAGACCCACCCTGAGGAACTCGCCGAGATGATGGTCGGCCGCCGTTTGCAAAAGCCGCAAGAGCGCTCTACCGTTGTTGATACCAGCCGTGCGGTTCTGAGCTTTGACAAAGTTTACGCGCAATTAGGAAATCACAGCATTCATGAGATCTCTTTAAAAGTTCATGCCCGTGAAATCGTGGGCGTGGCTGGCGTTGAAGGTAACGGTCAGGATGTTTTGATCCGCGCTTTGCTTGATAGACATGCGCTGAAGAAAGATTCCGTGATGGGCACCATTGAAACCGCCGGTGTGATCGGCTCTTTCCCGGAAGATCGTTTGCGCTTTGGTGTTTTGCAAGGCCGTCCTGTTTATGAGAATTTTATTTTAGGCCAGCACAAAAGCTCCACTTTTGCGCGCGGAATTTTCTTGAAAGTGAAAGACATTGTCTCTCGCACGCGAGAGATCATGGAGACTTATGACATTCGCCCGCGCAATCCTCTGCTGGCGTTTGAAAAACTCTCTGGCGGAAATCAGCAAAAGCTTGTTGTAGCTCGCGCTCTTTCGCAGAAACCTCCGGTGGTCATTGCTGCTCAGCCCACGCGCGGTGTGGATATCGGTGCGATTGAATTTATTCATAATGAGCTTCGTAAAGCGCGCGATGAAGGTGCCGGAATTTTGCTTATTTCATCTGAGTTGGATGAGCTGATGGCTCTCTCAGACCGCATTGTGATTCTTTTCAAAGGCCGCTTGGTGAAGGAGTTCACTCGTGCGGAGTTCGATGAAATTGCTCTGGGTACAGCCATGGGGTGCGGTAAATGAAGCGTGTCGCGGGTTTTCTCATTGGACTTATTGTCGCTCTCCTTCTCACCGCTTTTGCCGGTGAAAATCCCTGGAATGTGTTTTTGATTTTGATGAAGAGTGCTTTTGGGTCGATGTATGACCTGGGGCTCACTCTGTCTTACACGACACCGCTTATTTTTTGTGGCCTTTCTGTTGCCGTGGGTTTTCACGCAGGTTTGTTTAACATCGGCGCTGAAGGTCAGCTTACAATGGCTGTGGTGACAGCGGCGGCGGTTGGCGTACTCTTTCCCAATATTCCGTTTCCTTTGGCTCCCGTTGTGGCGTTCGTGGCAGCGATACTTATGGGAAGTTTCTGGGGCTGGATTGCGGGTTGGCTGCGCGCTTATCGCGGAAGCCATGAGGTTATCATCACCATTATGCTGAACTTTATTGCCGCGGGCCTGGCAAGCTGGTTCACTTTGCAAATCATTCCCAATCCGAATTCGCAGAATCCTGAAACCGCCGTCGTTTCCGCAAACTACATGTTTAAAGATTATGATTTGATTGCGCGTTTATTTCCGGATACTCCGGCGAATGCTTCTTTAGGGTTTGCTCTGGTGTTTGCGGTTTTATTGTGGGTGTTTCTGTGGAAAACCACCTGGGGCTATGGTTTGCGCGCTGTGGGCTCGAATGCGGAAGCGGCTCATCGCGGTGGTATTTCTGAAAAGAAAGTGCAAATGCTGGCCATGGCTTTGGCGGGGGCTTTCGCCGGTTGCGTGGCTCTATCCGAAGTTTTGGGAAGTGCGGGTCAGTATCGCATCGGTTTTTCTCCTGATTATGGCTTCATTGGTATCGCGGTGGCTTTGCTTGCCAACAACAATCCACTCGGCATTGTCGCGGCGGCTTTTTTGATGGGCGCGCTTCATAAAGGCGCTTCCGATTTGGATTTGGAAACCACGACGATCACGCGCGATTTCTCTCGTATCATTCAAGCTTTGATTATTTTAGGTGTGACCGCGCAAGGCTACTGGAGCTGGATGAAGAGCAAAAGGAGAAAAAACTGATGGATATTTTTCTTCTGATCACTTCTCTTTTTTTGGCGACTCTGCGTTTAGCGACTCCTTTGATTTTTGCTTCCATGGGCGGCTTTATGAGTGAGCGTTCCGGGGTTGTGAACGTCGCTTTGGAAGGCTTTATGCTTATGGGTGCTTTTGCCGGAGCCGTCGCCGGGTATTCTTTTTCCTCTGCGTGGATCGGCTGGGGAGCGGCCTTGCTTGCGGGCCTTGCCATCGGCGCTTTGTATGCCTTTTTCACTATTGAACTCAAAGCAGACCAAATCATCACGGGCATGGCCATCAATCTTTTGGCGATGGGTCTGATTCCTTTCTTAACCAAAATTCTCTATAACTCTACGGGATCGACTCCCGCTTTGGCGGCGGATATTCGTTTTGGATTTGAGCCCGTGGTGATGGCGTTTGTGCTCGCCGCTTTGATTTCATTTTGGCTCTATAAAACTCGCTCGGGCCTGTGGCTTCTTTTTGCTGGGGAACATCCACAAGCTTTGCTGGCCGCAGGTGTGAGCGTGCGCAAAGTGCGTTGGGGTGCAGTTTGTGCCAGTGGGGCTTTTGCCGCTTGGGGTGGTGCAAGTCTTTCATTGTTTTTGGCTTCTTCTTACTCTCCCCTGATGACAGGAGGCCGCGGTTTCATGGCACTGGCTGCTTTGATTTTTGGAAAGTGGAAGCCTTTGCCTGCTCTGGCCGCTTGTCTTCTTTTCGCTTTTGCCGATGCTGTGCAAATCCGTTTGCAAGGTGTTCATATCGGTGAAACCGAGATCCCAGTTCAGTTTGTTCAGATTTTACCTTACCTCGTGACCATCATTGCTTTGGCGGGCTTCATCGGCAAAAGCCGTGCGCCGAAAGCGTTGGGCCGTGGTGAGATCTAAGCGTTTTCAAAGTGAGGTTTTCATGAAACGACTTCTGGCTTTTGCAATTCTGCTCTTTACCACTCAAGCTTTTGCTTGGGGCGGACGCGGTCACGACACCATCTGCCGTGTCGCAAGCTTTCTGGTTAAAGAAAAAGGGTTGAAAGAATACTTGCAGCACAAACCACAAATGATGGGACATCTTTGCAACATGCCTGACTTTTACTGGAAGAGTCTGGGCGGAGAAGCCAACCGTTTGGGAAATCCCACACACTTTATCGATATCGAAGTGATCGGTCTTGACGTGAAAGACATCCCCACTGATTACAAAAAGCTGATCGCGGAATACACCGGCAAACCAAATGCTTTCAAAAAAGACGGCTCGACAATCAAATCCATTCCGCAAGAATTTGGTTCCTCATGGTGGCGCGCGGATCAATTCATGCGCATCATTGCCGGCCTTAAGAGCGAATTTGCCTCCGCCGCTTTGCCTGCGAATTTCAAGGAAGAGCAGAACAACGAACTTCCTTACAACAAGCTAGTATACCAAATGGTGACTTCCATGGGACTTATGGGTCACTTTGTCGGTGACAACTGCCAGCCGTTCCACACTACGGCTGATTATGACGGTTACGGCACAGGTCACGGCGGTATTCACGCTTACTTTGAAGATCTTGTCGTCGGTCAGTTCGATGGCGATCTTGATTATCTAGTTTTGAAAGAAGCTCGTGCGATGAAAAATCCGGAGTTTTTGAAACCGGCGACGACCATCGAAAAGATGAAGGTTCTGAGTGTGATTTCAAATAAAGAAATCGCCAAGATCTTGAAAGTTGATCCGGTGAAAAAGCCTTCCACTTTGGTCAAAGAAAAAGGCATGGAGATCAAAACGGCGGCGGAACGCCAACCGCCTGAAGTGGCTTTCAAAAAAATGAAACCCTACATCGTCACCGAAATGGCTCGTGGTGCGACTTTGCTGGCGAACCTTTGGGACGAAGCTTATCGCAGCGCCGGCAGCCCGAAGCTAGGTGCTTACAAGTCTTATAAGTATCCTTTCACTGTGGACTTCGTGCCTCCGGATTACTTCGACACCGCTGAAAAACCGGAAAAAGAAGCGAAAAACTAAGCGTCTCATTTTGAGACTCCAACGACCATCCAGGGCCGCTGTCTTGTTTTTAAACAGCAAAAGCGGCCCTAATTCATTCCCGGCCAGGCACACAGCTCGCATCTCTTACCTTCGGTACTAAAACCCAAAGGAGAGAGAAAATGAAAAAACAAATCAAATTGGCAGTGGCAGCAGTCATCATGTTCGGTTCTTTGAACGCGATGGCGGATGTTGATGAATTCGAACAAATGCATCAGTTCGCTATTATCAATACAGTTCAACTCAATAAGATCGACGACATGATCAAGTATATGGATAGCCTCAAAGAGCAAGCGGATCTTCAATACCAAATGGACGGAGTCGCTCGCGTTGGCGATATCACCAAACTCACCGAAGAAGCAATTATCTTGAGCCGTGGCCTGGATGCTGAATCTGATGGCGTGAAAATCGACGCCGTGCTTGAACAAGTAAAAGGCCTTACTCGCACAGCTTGCAAAATCGCAAATATTGAGCAAAGCCGCTGCCAAGTTCAGGAGTAGTCATGAACTTGATGAACAAGCTCTCATTCGTGATGGCTCTGATTCTCATGGCTTCCATGGGAGCTTGTTCATTTAAAAAGAATCAGAATCAACCAGAGCCGACTATTATCTCAGAAAAAGACACATCTGCCATAGACAAGAGCTTTTGCAAAACCTATTCAACCAAAAAAAATTATAGCAAAGACGAAATCTCGAATTTAAGTACAAGCTCTTCCAGGGAAGATTTGTGTGAAGTTTTCAAATATATACAAACTGTTAAAGTGGAAAACTCCACCGATTTAGATAAACAGATCATAGAAAATTTCGCCAGTTCGATATATACACAAGCAAAAAAGGAAGAGCACAGAGATACCGATTTTACGGTAATCGCGGACACACTTACGGAAGTGTCCAATAAGTTTTCAAAGATAGAATTAAAACAAATTATCCTGATTAATAATAAATCAAATAGACATAACAACAATTTGGCACTCAAACGCTTTACTGCCTCAGAGGTCCAGACTTCATTTCGCGATACCGATAAGCTTTCTCTTAAAGAATTTTCGGATTATGCTCTTGCTGTTTCAGAAAAACTGTCCAGAGAAGAATTTTGCAAAGACCAAAATTTATCGTCGGTATTAACTGCTAAAATTATCTCTCCCCATACCATCGCCCTCAGCCGCATGTGCGACAAGCCGTTTACGACAGCTCATGTCTTGAATAAGAGATATTACCTTTATCAGCCTGTTTCCGACGAAGAATTGGCATTTTTCAGGAACGCAATAGCGACCAAAACCCTGCTTCCAGAGTCAAAAAACGAATCTCTGGAAATGCTTCGCGCTGTATCCAGAGCTGTAACAATTAAAGATAAGAATTTGATCCGAGCTATATCCTTTGGCAACTTTTCTGAAGCACAGCGCTTCTTAAGCATCCTATCTTGGTGTATACACTCAAAAATTGATGTCACCGGACTTTTTAAGGAGCTGAAGCAAAGCGACGTACAGGAGTTCTTTTCATTTGAGGGCTTTCGATTAGCCTCAATTACCCCGAAATACTCTGACCTTTTAGACTTACTTTATCAACATAATCTAATGCCGAATGAGGCAACAACAGAGAAGCTCTTAACAGAAATTTATCGCGAAAGATCCGGAGTTTCGACAAACACTCTACTTAGCATTTTTAAATTTTTAAGATCAAATACCGCTACTGGATTTTATAAATTAAATGAGAAATTACGCTTGAAGGATATCGAGCTAAATCTGTTAATTTCAAACAAAGAATACGATTCCTCCGTATTTGATTCTTTAAGCGGACCGGACTTTGAAAGTACGCTGCTTTCTTTACAGGTAACAACAGACGACAATATTATCGCATCACCATCGCAGGAAGAAACTGGGCTTTTTATGAAGGGCTCAGCTTATAGAAAAGCCTTCTTGTTTAAGATCTTAGATGGTAAAGAAAAGGAATTCCTTCTTTTTATCGATGATTCAAAAACCACATTCTACATCTCAGAAGCAAACCTACAGAAGGCTCAACTCCAAACTGATATTGACACTTTAAAGATCAACTGCAAAGCCTCTTACGTCGAAATTACTTGTCCACAGATTCCTGAGCATGCCCTCAACCTTCTTAAAGCGGGTGCGCGTGCTATTTTAAAAAGTACATATAAAGCTTTCTAAACTTCAAAAGCTAGCATTGTCTCAGACTGCTATTAGACTCTTTACGCCGGAGTTTTTTCATTTCTAGCGGTAGCGGTGCTTCCGGCGGAGGCGGCGACGATGCAGACGATGGCGGCACCTTGGGAAATTGTCAGTGATTCCCGCAAAAGGATGAAACCGATCAAAGTCGCTACTACCGGTTCCATGCTCATGAGAATTCCGAAAGTTTTTGCTGGAATATTTCTCATCGCCTTCATCTCTAAGGAGTACGGCAAAGCGCTAGAAAGAATCGCGATCAATAAGCCCATAGGTAACAGGGACGGGTTTTTGATCTGCTCGCCGTTCATCACGATTCCAAACGGCAGCGTCACCATTGCGGCAAAGAGCATTCCCCAGGCCGTGACTTGCAAACTGGAACCATCTTTTCCGGCGGATTTTCCTAACAGAATGTAAAGACCCCAGAAAAAACCGGCCGCGAGTGCCAAGAGGATACCCGCACCGTTGAGACTTGCTTGAGAAGCGTCCAGAGGAAGGATCAGGTAAATTCCCAAAGCGGCAAGCACGGCCCACACAAGATCCAAAGCTCGCTTCGAAGAAAGAAGCGCGACAGCTAAAGGCCCCGTAAACTCAAGGGCGACGGCAATTCCCAAAGGAATTCTTTCTAAGGAGAAATAGAATAGAAGGTTCATCGCCCCCAGGGAAAAGCCGTAGGCTGCGATCACGGGAAAATTCTTGCGCGGGATTTTGTATTTCCAAACTTGCGCGACCAATAACAAAACCAAAGCGGAAATCGAAACACGCAATGCCGACGTACCGGCCGCTCCCGCCAACGGGAATAAACGCTTAGCAATAGATGCCCCAATTTGAATCGACAGCATCGCTATCAGCAAAAGTCCCAGGGAAGATGTTTTAGGGCGCATGCGATTCCTCCTGTCAGAAACCTGACAGCCGACGGCGCATTCGGGCACAAACCGTTTCTGTCATCTCACCTTGAGAATGCCGTCTTCTAAGTCCTTGAAGCGTCGTCAGCGTTTTCTCACTGTGAGCCACAAAGGTCGGCATGCTCTTAGCATTAGGGATAGGTATACAGCTTGTTACGAAGGAGTTCAAAATGACAATCGCAAAAATCTTCACCGCAGCTCTCATCACAGTCACTGCAACAGCTTCTTTCGGTGCAACGAAATGCGATCACAAAGGTTCTAACGGCCTTTTCGCCAACACGAATCCTCCCGTTGTAAAAGTACAAACTGTTAAAACCGCTTCCGCTTCCACTCAGTCCGGCACACGCTAATCAACAAACGGAAAATTTTGATCAACCCCCAAAGACCCAGGCTTTCCTCCCCCGAGGCCTGGGTTTTCCCTTTTTAAAACCCTCCGCAGTTAGGAGAAAAACAAAAAGCCCAGGGGTTGCCTGGGCTTTTCTTTGATCTCTATTTACGAGTTCAAATTAGAACATGTAAGTAAGAGCTGCGTTAGCAAGCAATGTGTTTGCGTTGATCTTGCCAGTTGTAGAACCTTCAAGAGTCGCATCCAACATCAACTTACCGAATTTCAAACCAGCGCCTGCTGCAACAGTAGTATCGTTGAGCAAGTTAGTTTTTTGTTCAGGAGTAGTTGCATCATTCTTAGTTTCACCCAACAAGATTGTTTGAGTGATAGAACCACGAAGAACCATCCAAGAAGTAGCGTCTACTTCGATACCAGCTAGCACTGGAAGACCCATTTCAGTTTGTTTACCAGCGTCAGTTTTAACTTCTTTGTTAGCGAAACGAGCGCCGTAGAAGAAGTTTCCACCTTCAACTTTTACGTTGTCGATGACACCAACAGAGTACTGAGTTTTTTCGATATCTTTGTCAGTACCACCCGCAGAGAAAGTTCCTTTAGTAGTCAAGAACTTAGCATCTACATAAAGAGTGTCGAACCAGTAACCGCCACCCAAGTCATAAAGACCTTTTTGCTCAAGCTCTGGAGAACCAGCGCCAGCAAAGTCAGACTCAGTTTTACCCAACAAACCGAAACGCAAGTAAGCATTCCAGAGGTCGTTACGAACACCAACGGAAGCACCCAAAGTGTTTACTTTACGGTTACCTATTGTTGCTACGTCTGCACCTTCGTCTTTAGCAGAAGAGTAGTGAATACCGAAGCCCCATTTTTGACCAGCAAGCTCAGTACCGTACATCAAATCAAGAGCGTTTTGCTCTTTCAACAATTCTACAGCACCAGGAAGTGCTGCATTTACTGTATCTACGAATTCGTTAACAGTTGTGCTTTGACGACCAAGGTACGCACCCCATTTACCGATAGAAGAAGATCTTACGAAACCACCTTCAGCGTGCGGATCTGCAGCTGCGTTGTTAGCTTCACCAAACTCTACAGTTGCGAAGTCACCGAGGTAATTGATATCTGCAGTGTTCACAAAGATCGTTTGAGTGTCGATCAAGTGAGCGGCGTTACCCAAAGCGCTCAAGCGAGCTTTAGACGCCATTGCAGGAGCTGCTGCCATAGACAAAGCTGCTACTACTAATAGTTTTTTCATTGTTGCATCCTTTCGTTTCGTTGCAATCGTATGATTACTTAATCCATTAAATGTTGTAACCGTATACATAAAAAATGCTAATGAGGAGCTAGTCCAAGATCAACAACAAAAATTTTTCGATCACCTCTTCGCTGCTCAAAAGATCATCAAGTGGATTCTCATTGTGGTTTCAAGTACACAGGTCTTTGCGTGAGTTTGAAACTTCTCGCGAGAAATTTTTCGGCCCCTCTTCATGCGCATGAAATCCGCTCCAGGTGCGGTTTTCATCGCAACACACTTCTTCAAAAAAATTCTTCCTGAACCGGAAGTGATGTCTTTCCGCGACCGTTTCTAAGTCCGTCTTTTGCGGACAAACCGGCTCATTGACGCGAAATTTCAAAATAGAGTTGGCGCACTAGATCAAGGTCCAGTTTTTCTCTTTTTCGTGGACCATAAGCTGGACCAAGGTCGTAAACTTAGCACGTCAAACAATTCTCAAAGTTCATTTAAAAGGAGTACACATGAATTTAGGAAAAATTATGGCAGCCCTCGTGCTGCTGACAACTGTTACTGCACAGGCCGCAGAAATTGGTGGAATCACTGCCACAGGGGAAGGTGCTTTTGACTACAACTTCCTCTCTTCAAAGAGCGTAGGCATCCCATTTACGGATAGCGCGACCAACGAAACATACCGTTTCAACAAGGCGCAAATTTTGTTTAAAAAAGAAACGGATCAACTCTCCGTGCTTACTCGCCTTGTGCATGCACCGGTCACTTATACAGACGGAGCTGTGAACAAAAAGAACTACTTCGGTGTGATGGAGCAATTGGAAATCTTCTATAAAGTAAATCCAAATCTGCACATCGGTTTCGGTCGTTTCCTCACCACCATGGGCTACGAATCCCTGATGAGATACGAAAACGCGTTCTACAATAATACCATCGCTTACCAAAGCATCGTGCCTGGATACGGCGAAGGCTTGCGCGCTCGTTACATTGCGGGTGACTGGTTGACAGCGACTCTTTCCACCTACAACCAATTCAACTACGGTGCCATCGGTGAAGATGACACTGACACCAAAGCCACCGAACTTTCTGCGACTGGCATCTGGAGTGGCTTCACATGGTTTGCAGGTTACTTGATCGGTACAGATGCGGCTCCGGCTCCTGCAGGTAAAGCAGATAAGTCATCCTCAAGTGTATGGGCTTCTTACAAGTTCAACGAAAGCCTCACACTAGCGATCACTTATGATTCTCGTACAACGAAGTTCGACGGATCCCACACACAGTGGTCTGATTCCAGCAGCGCCGTTGTGACTTATGCTTGGGGTAAGAACAATTTGGGCTTGCGCTATGAAATGGTTCGCGGAGCCGGTGAATTGCTGGATGCAACAGGCACAGCCGTTTACGGCATCGCAGACAAGGTCAACTCTTTGTCTGTCACCGATAAAATCGTGTTAAACGAAAATCTGAACCTTTATGTCGAAGGCCGTATGGACCACGCTGATGAGGAAGTTTTTGTTGATAAAGACGGCGCGCCGACAAAAGACGCGACACTTATTACTTTGGGAGCCTTGGCTCACTTCTAAAAAGGCTTCTTAACGCAAAACAAACAAGGACCTGCCCGGTGGCGGGTCCTTTTTTGTTTCTGCTAATAATGTGCTTCCGCCCCCGTCAAGTTGTGCTAATCTCAGGTAAAAGGATAAACAACCTGACGATGCAAAAGAAAAAACTTCTCAACGGTACCATCAAACGACACCCCGACGGTTTCGGCTTCTTCGTTCCCGACGATCTTGAACATCCCGACGTCTACATTCCTCGCCACTCCATGGAAGGTGTCATGACCAATGACAAAGTTGTCATTGAAGCTTTTCCAGAAAAAGGCACAGAACGCTTCCGCGGTGAAATCATCCGCATTCTTTCGCGCGGAACACGCACCGTGGTGGGACGTTTTTTCCAGATGAACGAACGCTATGGCATTATTCGCGATGAAGGCAAAGGCTGGGGACAAGATCTGCGTATCAAGATGGAAGATTCCCTGAATGCCCGCGATAAAGAACTTGTCGCCGCGGAAATTCTTACTTATCCCGAGAAAGATAAACCCTTTACCGGCAAGGTGACTGAAATCATCGGGGACGCTTTGGATCCACTTACGGATATCAAACGCGTGATTCGTTCCAATAATATTCCATTGGAGTTTGCCCGCGCGACACTGGAAGAGGCAAAACACTTTGAAGAAGTTCCAGACGAACGGGATTTCAAAGGCCGTATTGATTTACGTAAGAAAAACTTAATCACCATCGATGGAGCAACGGCGAAAGATTTCGACGACGCTGTTTATGTCGAGATCACAAACTCGGGGTTCCGGCTTTTTGTCGCTATTGCCGACGTCAGCCACTATGTGCAAATCGGCAGCGCCATCGACAAAGACGCCTACGAGCGCGGCACGTCCGTTTATTTCCCGAACTTCGTCGTGCCGATGCTGCCAGAGGTGCTCAGTAACGGCTTGTGCTCGTTGAACCCGCATGTTCCGCGCCTTTGTGTGGTGGCGGAAATGCTTTTTGACTTCACCGGAGAAATGATCGGATCTGATTTCTATGAAGCGGTCATGGAAAGTAAGGCGCGTGTCACTTACGGTGAAGCGCAAGAGATCATTGACGGTAACGACATTGAAAAACTGGCGCACGTAAAAGAAAACATCTTAAGACTTTCGGATCTTGCCAAAATCCTTATGGCGAAACGCTTTAAAGAGGGCTCCTTAGATCTTGAAATTCCCGAAACGGAGTTGGTCATTGATGGCGCCGGCGTGCCTATTGATATTCAACGTTCAGAACGCCTTTTCTCTCACCGCCTGATTGAAGAAATGATGTTAGCGGCTAACGTCGCCGTGGCCAAATTCCTCGCCAGCCGTGATATTCCAGCCCTGTACCGCATCCACGAGCCACCGAACGAAGCTGCGATCCGCATTCTCGAAAGATATCTTGCGAATTTCGGAAGCCGCATCAAACTTGGTCAAGGCAAACTGCAAAAGCGCCTGACACGCGCTCTGGAAGAGTTTAAAAACCGTCCTGAAGCACAAATTCTGCATATTCTGACTTTGCGCTCAATGAGCCAAGCCAAATACAGTATGAACAATGTCGGTCACTTTGGTTTGGGTTTCGAGTTTTACACTCACTTCACCTCACCCATCCGCCGTTATCCTGACTTGATTGTGCATCGCTTACTGAAGAACCAGATCATGCCGCGTTCTCGCTATCGTTTGATGAGCGAAGATGATCTTTCTTCGGCGGCAACTATTCTTTCCGCGGCGGAACAGCGTTCCACCAAAGCGGAACGTCAATTGCATTCGATTAAAAAAGCCCGCTTCATGGAAAAGTTTGTCGGCCAAGAGTTCGACGGCATGATCAGCTCGGTCGCGAAGTTCGGTGTTTTTGTTCTGTTGCGTGAATACGATGTCGATGGTCTTGTCCGTTTGGATGATCTTGGCAACGGAAAGTTTGAATACGACGAAGAAAACTTGCGTCTAGTTGCTAAACGGTCCGGCTTTGCTTACGGCATCGGTGATATCATGCGCGTTCAGGTTTCCGCGGCGGATCCAGAACTGGGGCAAATCAATTTTGTTCCGGTGGGTGTTGAAAAAGAAGAAGGTCTTGAAGAAGACGAAGAATATGTTTCACGTGCAAAACCGCGTCGTCCGGAAGGTCGCTCAGAAAAAGGCCGTGAGCGCCGTGAAGAACGACGTCCTGAGCGCGGTGAGCGCCGCCCTGAACGACCGCAACGCCGCGAAGAAATTCGTGCGGAAGACCGCCGCCCTGACAGAAAGAAAGGACCTCGGTCCAAGTTCTTTGATGATTCCCGCAAAGAACGCGGCGGTCAGATCGAGAAGCTCAAAAAAATTGAAAAGCGTCACACTTTCCAGCCGTCACCACCTATGGATGAGGAACGACGTGGGCCCGATAAAAGCTTGCTTGATATGATCCTTGGTCCAGAGAAATACCGTAGCAAAACGGAAGACACCTCTGCCAAAGACAAGCCCAAGCTCAGTAAAAAATTGATGTTTGCCGAACAATCCAAACTCCGGGATAATGACGATTATTCGGAGCAGAATAGTGACAGCCTTAAAGACCGGACGACAGATCGGAAAAACTCTAAAAAACGCGGCAAGGCTGCGAACGATCGTCGGGGTGTTCGCAAAGCACGGGTTTCATCAGGTCGCGGAAAAGGTCAAGCTCGGTAAATTTATCATCGAAAGACTCAATACCACCGCCGACATCGAAACACTTTCGATGGCCGAGCGGATGCGTATAAGCTTTGAGGAGCTTGGCCCCACGTTCGTAAAATTAGGCCAGCTCCTGGCCACCCGCCCCGACCTCGTTCCCGAAGAATACGTCACAGAGTTCGAAAAACTTCACGACCGTGTGCAGTCGATTTCTTTTGAAGTGATTGAAACGGTTTTGCGCGAAGAGTTCGGCAATTCTCTTTATCAAAGATTTGAAAGTATTGATCCTGAGCCGTTAGGCTCTGCCAGTATTGCCCAGGTCCACCGTGCACGCCTTGCCACCGGTGAACACGTTGTCATTAAAGTTCAGCGTCCGGGGATCATTCAAAAGATCAATGACGACCTCAACGTCCTTTATCTTCTCGCCGACTTAATCGTCACTTATATTCCTGAAGCACGGCCCTACAATCCGGTCGGCATCGTCGATGAGTATTTCCGCACTCTCGAGTTTGAAACCAACTTCGTCGTTGAGGCGAATAATATCCGCCGCTTTCAAAAAAACTTCACCGGTTACGAAGATATTAAAATTCCTAAAGTCTACTTTGAACACACCACGGAACGCGTTCTGGTGATGGAAGCCTTACCAGGTATTCCACTCAGCCAAGAAGGCGCTTTGCTGCAGGAAAATATCGATCCCAATGAGGTCATCCGCAAAGGTCTGCGCGCTTACCTGAAAATGGTTTTTGAAGACGGCCTTTTCCATGGTGACTTGCATGCGGGGAATTTTTTCGTATTGCCGCAAAGTCAGATCGGCTTGATTGATTTCGGTGTGGTGGGTCGCCTGAACAATCGCACCCAAACTGCGATTGCCAATATGCTCTTGGCTTTATCCAAAGAGGACTATGAGCGTTTAGCCTTTGAATATGTGGATCTAGCGCCTTTCACGGACCGTGTGAACATCGATCTCTTCGCAAAAGACTTGCGTGAATTGATCGCCCCCTACTTTGGCCTTACGCTCAAAAACGTGAACTTGGGAAAGATTCTAATGAAATCTTCCGGCATCGCCGCCCGCCACCATTTGCAAGTGCCGACGGACTTGATGCTATTCTTTAAATCCATTGTTTCTGTCGAAGGCATGGGTCGCAAGATTCACAAAGACTTCGATTTCTTGCAGTATTCTTTGGAATTCGCCGGAGAACTGGCGAAAACTCAATTTGGTCCTCAGCGAGTCATGAATGATATGACTCAAATGGCGCGGGAATCCACAGCCTTTATCAACGCCCTTCCTCGCCAGCTGAATTTCTTTCTGCGCAAGATCAACAGCCCCGACCATGCTTTCAGGCTCAAGGTCGGAGAGATCAAAGAACTAAAGCGCTCCGTGGAAAGCTCTTCCAATCTGCTCTTTTTGGGCGTGATTATCGCATCTTTGATTTTAAGTTCTTCCTTCATCTTTGTACACAACACTGACAACCATATCGCCGGCATGCCGACTATGAGCTTCATTGGATACTTGATAGCTCTGGCGTTGAGCATGATTGCGTTCTGGAACTACATTCGTAAACCATAATGTGGAGACTGCATGCAACAACTTTACTATGAGCTGAGCGTTCTAGCGAAAGCCGTGAATTTCAAAAATCTTTCCGCGGCCGCTTTGCACGTCGGCTTAAGCCAGCCGCAACTTTCCCGCATCATCGCGAAAATCGAAGACGAATTGAAAATCGTTCTGCTGGACCGTTCCGCCAAAAGGAAATCCGGTTGGACCACGGTTGCCTTTCAGCTTTCAGAAATTTTCGAAAAATCCATCCGCCGTTTGGAGACAGAACTCCAGGGTATTAGTAATAACCAAATGGTGGCGGAACTGCACATCGGAACCTTAGAAGGATTGTCTGATTTTGCCTTGAATACGTCCCGTCTGTGCTTTGAAGAGGTCGGCGTAAAAAAGATCACTTTGGATATTTTCGATTTGAATGAGCTAGAGGCGAACTTCCTTTCCGGCAACTTGGATTTGATCTTCACGTCCAAAGTTCCCGGAAGACAAAAGTTTAAATATCTCAGTGAACTGGGCTTTCAGCGCTTGGATAAAATCGAATCCTCAAAAAAATTCGCCGTTCTGAGTTCCTTTGAATACGGCCGCGCCAACAAAAAGGAATTGGAAGCTTATCCCCACCTGTTTGTTTCCAACTCTTTATCCATTCGTCGTTCGTGGTTTGAAAAAAACGGCGGCACGGGGCACCTTCCGACGGAAGCCAAAAAAGGGCGCGCTAAGGATGCTGAACCTGTGTTGATGATCGGTTCAGAGTTACTTAGCCCGGTCTTATGGGAAAATATAACTTCAGCCATTGAAGAATAGAACTGTAGCAATACCTTCAAAAATAAAAAGCGCTCCCTCTTAAGGAGCGCTTTTTGTTTTTGAACTGTCAGCGACGGATTAACGAGCGCGACGGCAAGCCAAAACTTCTTTTTTAGGATTGCCTTTAGTGATCAAGACCGCAGTACGGCTGCCGTCTTTATTGGGAGCCGTTGTGTAGTTGATGCTCAAAGAAATCTTCTTGCCCACGTAAGTGGTTGGTGCACCAATACGGCCTTTGGTGTCTTGCACGCGCACAAGGTGGCTTTCGTAAGTGGAAACGCTGTCTTCAGAGCGTTTGATTTGGATCATCGGAAGACCTGTGATACCGCCTTCCAGAACAGCCAAACTGACGCCTTCGCCACGGCATTCAAGAACAGGAACGTACTGGTCATTTGCTTGTGCGGAAACGGACAATAAAAGAGCCGCCGCCATCAAAATCTTTTTCATGAATAACTCCTTGGTAAAACGGCGCGGTTATACAACGTCGCCAAGGAAAACTCCAATTTCCGCTCGGTAATGCACGAGAAATTATTCCACCAGGTACCAGGAACGTTTTTAGGAGACCTTAAAACACATCCGCATGGGGACTTTCTAGACTAAGTGGGTCGGCTGTGGATAAGTCTCTTTAAACGGGATACGCCATCCAGGCTCACCCGGCTTCTTACCCGCCGGGTACGGCGGGCGCAGGCATCCTGCCTGCCGG
>Ga0182746_1000507_pt1 | contig 51764 bp, 44 predicted proteins | sample eDN3rd30CBELigOP_FD_128881 | JGI IMG/M metagenome (GOLD analysis project Ga0182746, IMG submission 128881) | Enriched Organic Plus compost microbial communities from Emeryville, California, USA - eDNA 3rd pass 30_C BE-Lig OP (version 2) (version 2) ...
CATCGCCATCCATTGGGCGGCGGCGTGCATCAGTGGCGGCAGCGGCAGCAACACGCGCCGGTCGGCCGCCGCGAGCATCGCCACCGCATCGGCGAGCGATGGCGCATTGAAAATGCCCTCGGGGAGCCCTCCCGCCAAAGCCCCTTCAATGATATTGCCCTGGGACCACAGGACGCCCTTCGGCATCCCTGTGGTGCCGCCCGTATAGACCACATAGAGGTCGTCCGGGTCCGGCGTCGTGGCCGGACGGGCAGGGCTCGATGAAGCAAGCGCTTCCTCATAGTCAAGGGCGCCAGGAAGCAGGGCGTTGCCCGAGTCGTCCGCCACCTGCAGCAGAAGTTTTGGCGCCTCACGCAAGGATCCAAGCGCCTGCTGCAGAACCGGCGCGAACCGCGCGTGGTAAATAATTGCCTTCGTCGCGGCATCGTTCAGCAGATACGCCAGTTCGGCTTCGACATACCGGTAGTTGACATTGAAGGAGGCTGCGCGCGCGGTTGCCGCGCCGAGCATGCCTTCAACGTATTCATTGCCGTTGTACAGGTATAGCGCCACATGATCCTGCCCGGATTCCCAGGGGCGCAGTTCCGCGCGCGGCCGCTGTATGGTGACGCCGTGCGACAGCAGCAGGTTCGCCAGGCGATTGACGCGTCCGGCCACATCGCCGTAGCTCAGCCGCAGGTTCCGGAAAACGATGCAATCGCGCTCCGGCATTTCCGCCGCGACGGCGGCAAACAGTTCAGCATAGTTGTAGCGCATAAGGGTTTCCTCACGGCGCAGGCAAGAAACAGGGATATCCCGGGAGATCAGACGCAACGGACGTCGACCAGCGCCTGACGCCGCTCTTCCCGGACAATGCGAAGCGCTTCGGCCAGAGCGCTCCTGAGTTCGCTGCGCTGACGCACGGTCACGCCGTGGCCGCCGGACGCGATGCAATAAGCCGCGAAGTCTGGTGATGGCGCGAGATTGGAAAAACGGTCTTCGGCTTCAGCCCTGCCGTCGGGATAGACAAGCTGCGTCGCCAGATCCACCGCCCACCAGTGGCTGTTATTGGCCAGAACCGTGAGCACGGGCAGATCGTGCTTGGCGGACGCGTGGTGGCACGCCGCCGGATTGGCGAACATGTAGGCGCCATCGCCGAGCGTCGCGATCACGGTCCGCTCCGGCGCCGCATATTTGGCGCCGAGAGCCGCGGGAAGCCCCCATCCCAGGCCGCCGGAGGCGGGCAGAAAGTAATAGCTCCCCGGCGTCGTGCGGTTCAGTAATTCAGGCGTCGCCACGTATTCGTTGAAGACAATGTCGTCAGCCCTGAGTAATTCGCCAAGGAAGGCGGAGATGGTCGCCCGGGTGATCGGCGCGTCCGGCGCCGCGTCCGTCTCGGTTTTCCGCTGGGTTTCCAGCGTCTGCCGGTGCGCGCCGGCCATCGCGCGGATACGCTCTGACCGCGCCGGGTCAATATTGCCGGCGCGTTTCTCCAGGGCCGCGATCAGTTCTGTCAGGAATGCTCCCGGCGTGGCGCCAATATTGAGATCGGAACGATGTGATCTGACCGGATACGCGCAGAACAGGGGATCAACGCCGACCTGGGCAATGAACATATCCTGTGACGGTTTTGCCCATGCCTCTATCCAGGGAACGTCGGACTCGAGAAAAACGACAACGTCGGCCTGGTTCAGAACCGTGGCCACGTCCGATCCCACCCGGTGCGGATGATTCGAAGGAATATTCAGATAGCGGGCCCACGGATCGGCGACCCCAATCCCAAACCGGGTGCAGCACGTTGCAAGCAGATCGACGGATTCCCGCTCGGCGCCGCTTGCCGTGGTGACAAAAACCGGAAGCCTGGCGGATACGAGCCGGTCCGCCAGCAGCGCCATGGCCGCGGGATCAGGCTGCACAATCGCCGGAACGGGGGTGCGCGGCGGTCTGCCTGACGCTTCTTCCGCCGGTTCAGCCAGGACTTCGCGCGGCAACGACAGATAGACCGGGCCCCGGGGGTGGGCGGATGCAAGGCTGATGGCCCGATCGACCACAACATCCACCTGACGCGGATCGCGCAACTCATAGTCCCATTTGACAAATTCCCGAACCAGGCCAGCCTGGTCAAACATTTCCTGGGACCAGTGAATGGGCAGGTCGCGCGCGCCGGTCGCGCCGCTCTCGAGAATTGGTGAGCGACCGGCGGTGACAAGCAGCGGAATCCGGTCACGCGCTGCGTTGGCCACCGCGCAGGCGGCGTTGGCGGTGCCGACATTGACATGGAGCATGATCGCCTGCGGCCGGCCCGACATGAGGGCGGCGCCATGCGCCATCCCGCCCGCCAGGTTCTCGTGCGCGCAGATCACCGGCCTGGGCAGAGCTGGTCCGCCGGCTTTGCTGTTGGCGGCGTAGGCTTCGACGATCGGCGCAAAGTCCGTTCCCGCGTTGACAAAGATCGAGTCTATTCCATGCTCGGCCAGGGCGGATAAATAACGGGCGGCAGCGGTCGTCGACATAGGCGTTCCCCCCTGGCTGTGTTGTTTTATTTACGCACCAGATTTTGACATGGCGCGGAACAGCGAAAGACTCTTACTCCTGCGTAATTGGCTTTGGTTATACACTTGTGAGATGCAGTTTCTTTATAATTATGCGCCTCGATACAAACGAGAGGCGACGCAGGCAGCGATTGATTATTGTATCTTGCAAAATATTTGAGTGAATTGAATTTATAATAGATCTATATCGTGCAAAAAATAATACGCGCTAACATTTTGAGCGATATGAAATTGCAACCAGCAATTTCTTCAAATTAAATTCAGACTAGATGAAATATTTCATCTTAATTCTGTGTTTTCATCTCATGAACGTAATCTCAATTGTGATAAATACCTTGACCGGTTGGTATGCCGGCCGGGTGATAGCGACGACGTCCTGCTCTGGATGGAACATTTCAACGTCCCGGCAGCCATGTCAATCATAAAATGAATATCGAGTCGAAATTCAATTTTAAGACCGGCGCGCCTGCCTGGTCAGCAGGCGCTTGCCTGCTTCCAGGTGAGCCCGGGGAGCCGCCTGCGCGTCCTGCCCGCCATATCCAGATGTCCGTCAGTTCATCGTTATGGGAGCGCGATGCTCCCGATTCATAGGCGCAAGCCTGGGCTTGTGCTGTACCCCGCCCATGCGCCGACATGGCCCCTCACAGGAAGGGGGCGCCCCGGGGCCACGCAGGCAACCGACAGTAGCGCGGGAACAGTTGCGCCTCCGCCGTGTTGGTATCAGGAGAAATCAGCACGACGAAGGAGGCCAAGCGCCATGATGACGTGCGACCAGTGCGGCAACCATTACGACAAGACCTTTCGGGTCGCGATGGGGGGCCGCGAATACCATTTCGACTGCTTTGAGTGCGCAATCGCCAAACTCGCGCCGGTTTGCGCCCATTGTGACTGCCGGGTGATCGGCCACGGCGTTGAACAGGGAGATGTGATTTACTGCTGCGCCCATTGCGCCAGCGCCAGCGGCGTCACCGGCCTTGCCGACAGGCCGCCGGAGGAGGCCCGGTCGCACTGATCGCCCAGGGAGTGGGGCATGGCCCAACGCGCGTTCTGGAAGGGATATCTGAAGCTCTCGCTCGTCACGTGTCGCGTGGCGATGACGCCGGCGACGAGCGATCGCGAAAAGGTGCGGTTTCACACCCTCAACGCCCGCACGGGCAATCGCCTTGTCAGCCGCTATGTGGACGCGGTTACCGGCAAACCTGTCGACCCGGAGGACGAAGCGCGCGGTTACCCCCGGGGCGAGGACGACCATGTTCTGATCGCGGACGACGAACTCGACGCCGTCGCGCTGGAAAGCACCCACACCATCGACGTGGACGCCTTCGTGCCGGCCGACAGCATTGGCTGGCTCTGGTATGACCGCCCGCACTATCTGCTGCCCGATGACGCCGTGGGCGAGGAAGCCTTCTCCGTGATCCGGGAGGCGATGCAATCAACCGGAATGGTCGGCGTTTCGCGCCTTGTTCTCTATCGTCGCGAACGGGCGGTGATGCTGGAGCCGCGTGACCGCGGCATCGTGCTGTGGACGTTGCGCTACGGCGATGAGGTGCGTGACGCCAGCGACTACTTCGCCGGTCTGGATGAGGACCGGCCCGACCCGGAGCTGATGAAACTGGTGCTGCGGCTGATCGACGAGCGCACCCGGCCCTGGGACCCGGACATGGTGCACGATCCGGTGCAGGAGCGGCTGCTCGATCTGATTGAAACACGCAGGAAAGGTCGAAAACGGCCCGCCAGAACGCGCGAGCCGGCGGAGGAGCCGGCGTCCAACGTCGTCAGCATCATGGATGCGCTGCGACGCAGCATCGCCTCGGAAAGCGCCTCGCGAAAGAAATCCCGTAAATAGCACGCCTGCCGCGCGCAGGCACATGCAGCCTGGAGGGCTGTCGCCTGCCGTTCATCTCGCGCCCTGATGGCCCGGGACGCGGAACGGCAGTCCGCCTGGTTTCAGGCCCGCTTCGCTTTTGCCCCGGCTCCGCCGGTCCGGCCTTTCACCTCCAGCGGCGCCGCGGCGGCGCGAAAATCCGCCCAGGGATCGCTGGCGAGCGCCGCCAGCCGTGTCGGGATATTGGTGACGGTGAAGTAGGCCGGGCCAATCTCCGGGCCCAGTTCGCTCCACGCCAGCGGCGCCGAAACCGGGGCGCCTGGCCGGGCGCGCGTCGACCAGGCGGCGACCGCCGTGGCGCCGCGCTGGTTGCGCAAATAGTCGATCAGGATTTTGCCGCGCCGTTTCGATTTGGTGATGGTGGCGACGTAGAGATCCGGGCTGTCGGCGGCCATGGCTTCGGCGAGGGCTTTCGTGAAGGCTTTCACCGCCGGCCATTTCGCTGCCCGTTGCAATGGCGCGGCGACATGCAGGCCCTTGCCGCCGGAGGTTTTGACGAACGGCGTTAGCCCCGCGTCGTGCAGGCGCTGCCGCACCTCCTGGGCGGCGTCTATCACCGCCTGCCAGGCGACGCCTTCTCCCGGATCGAGGTCCATGACGATCATGTCCGGCCGCTCCCAGTCCGCGACGGTGGAGCCCCACGGGTGAATCTCCAGGGCGGCCGACTGCACCAGCCCCATCAGCCCGTCCAGATCATTGATGCTGATCAGCGGCGCGTCGCCGGTTTCCCGCGGATCGTGAATCAGGGCGACCTTGGGATTGAGCCCCTTCCACGCGTGCTTCTGGAAGAATTTCTCGCCGGTAATCCCGTTGGGGCATCGCAACAGCGCAAGCGGCCGCCCCACCACGAGCGGCGCCATGCGCCGCCAGACTTCGGCGTAGTAATCGGCCAGGCCTTCCTTGGTGACGCCCTCGTCCGGCCAGTACAGACGGTCCGGGTGGGTGAGCCGGACGGCGCGGCGCTGGGGCGGCGGCTCCAGGGCGCCGGCATTCTGGCCTCCGGCATCCTGGTCGTCCCCGTTCCGGGCTCCGGCGCGTTTGCCTGCCCCCTTGCGCCCGGCTTCCGGTGTTTCCCGCACGATGTCGCGGGCCGCCTTGTCCTCACGCAAGCCCCGGAACGCCGCGTGTCGCAGATGCCCATCCGCCGTCCAGGCCCGGAATTCGACTTCCGCCGCCAGTTCCGGCCGGACAAAGGTGACCTGGCGGCGCTCCGTCGCGGTGAGCGGCGCGTCGAATGGGCTCCTGTCCGCGCGCAGCGCCTGCAACCGGCTGAACAGCTGTTCCGCCATGGCGGCGCTGAAGCCGGTTCCCACCCGGCCCACATGGTGCAACGCATCGCCCTCGTAAACGCCCAGCACCAGCGAGCCGATGGCCTTGCGCGCCACGGAGGAGGGGGTGTAGCCGCCGATGACGAACTCCTGCCGCGCCGAGCATTTCGATTTGATCCAGGTTCGCCCGCGCCCGCCGCGCCAGGGGGCGTCACGCTGTTTGGAGACAACGCCTTCGAGGCTGAGGCGGCAGGCGTGCCGCAATACCAGCGCGCCGCTTTCGTCGAAATGGCCGCTGTAGCGGATGACGCCGTCCGCCGCAGCCACCAGCTGCTCCAGCTGCTGCTTGCGCTGCATGAGCGGAACGCGGGTGAGATCATGGCCGTCGAGATAGAGCAGATCGAAAACGTAATAGACGAAGCGATCGGTGCGGCCGGCGCTGAGGTCGGCCTGCAGCGCGGAGAAATCCGAGGCGCCGGCCCCGTTTTCCACCACAAGTTCGCCGTCGATGATCGCCGTGTCGACGGGCAGGGCCGCGAGGGCCTGGGGAATGCGGTCGCCGAACCTTGCCGTCCAGTCGAGGCCGCCGCGCGTCAGCAGGCGGATTTTTCCGTCCTGGATATGGGTTTGCAACCGGTAGCCATCGAATTTGATTTCGTGCAGCCATTGCTTGCCGGCGGGGGGCGCGGCGGCCAGCGTCGCCAGCGTCGGCTCCAGAAAGTCCGGCATCGCCGCCTTGCGCGCGCCCTTGAGCGCGTTCCCGAGCGCCGCAGGGGCGGCGCTTGCGGAACCGTTCGCCGCCGGTTTGGCGGACCTTGAGGCTCTGGCTGTTGGCTGGGCGTCCTTGCCAGTGCTCCTGTCGATGCGCCCGGTTCTGGACGACCAGCCCGGCGCTTCACCGGCGACAGCGGCGATGTCCCGGCCGGTTTTCACCGAGGCGGGCGCTTCTTCCAGAATGTCGGCGGCCTCTTCAGGGCGCGCCCATTCATCGTCGCCCTTGATCAGCAGCCAGTTTTCCCGCTTCTCCCCCGGCTTGCCCCGCATCCGCACCAGATGCCAGCGCCCATGCAGCTTTTCGCCGTCCAGTTCGAAATCCAGATGTCCTTTGGCGTAGCCCTTGTGGGCGTCGCCGATGGGCTTCCAGTCGCCGCGATCCCAGACGATCACGGCGCCGCCGCCATATTCGCCTTTCGGGATCGTGCCTTCGAAATCGCCATATTCGAGCGGGTGATCCTCCACATGCACGGCGAGGCGTTTTTCCCCCGCCACCAGGCTGGGACCTTTGGTGACGGCCCAGCTTTTCAGCACGCCGTCCATCTCCAGGCGGAAATCATAATGCAGACGGGTGGCGTCATGTTTCTGGACGACGAAATGCGCGCCCTGCTTCTGCGCCTTGCGTCCGCGCGGCTCGCTGGTGCGGCTGAAGTCCCGCTTTTGCCGATAGGTTTCGAGCGCCATCTAGCCAGCCTTTCTGCGGGAGGCCGCGGTCCGCGCGGCGGACCTGCCAGCCCTGTTCGGGCCCGATCTGGTTTTGCCGGCCGCGCGGCCCGATGGCCGGGGCGCGCCCATGGCCGCCGCGCTCTCGCGCAGGGCGGCCATCAGATCGACCATCTTCGTCGGCGTCGGCCGCTTGCGCGCCACGATCTTGCGGCCCTCCAGCTTCGCCTTCACCAGATCAGCCAGCGCCGCCTCATAGCGGTCCTCGAAGGTGGATGGATCAAACGTACCGGTTTTCATGCGGATGATATGTCCGGCGAGCTCCAGCATCTCGTCCTTGATCTTCAGGTCCGGGATATCGCTGAAGGCTTGCGCCGCCGGCCGCACCTCGTAATCGAAATTCAGCGTTGTCGCGACAAGGCCATCGCCCGCGGCGCGGATCAGCAGGATGCGCACGCGGCGAAACAGCACGGCCTGGCCGATGGCCACGGTTTTCGTCTTGCGCAGGCCGTCGCGGATCAGGGCGTAGGGCTCCTGGGCGGCGCGGTCTGAGGGCGCAAGGTAATATGGCCGGTCGAAATAAACGTCGTCGATGTCCGCGCAGGGGACGAACGCGGAAACGCTGATCGTCTTGTCGCTGGCCGGCGTGGCGCTGGCGATTTCCTCCGGCGTCAGGACGACGTAGTCGCCCTGGGCAAGCTCGTAGCCCTTGACCTGGTCGTCGCGCTCCACCGGCCGGCCGGTGACGCCGTCGACGAACTGGCGATGCACCCGGTGACCGGTGGCCCGGTTTATGGTGTGAAAGGCGATGCGCTCCGATGTCGAAGCGGCGGTGAACAACGCCACCGGGCAACTGACCTCGGCGATCTTCAGCACCCCTTTCCAGTTTGCCCTGGGCGCCATTGCCAAGCCCCTGTCTGCGCCGTCTCCAAAAATGCCCGACGTGAAAAGGATGCAGGCGTGGGCCGCGGCGCGTGACCCGCGTCTGGGTTCAACGCGGCGGGGCTGAGGGTGTTCCACCGGCAGCGGGAAGCGGCGCCATGGCAGGTTCGCCAACGCCCCGCTGGAGCAAGGGAGAGCCTGGCTGGAAAAAGGGACGCGTCGTCTGGGGCGGACGGGGATATTGCTGTGGAAGCCGGCGCACGTCATGGCCCGCCTTTCCACCGTTGACGGTGCGGGACCTGTTTCACATTGTAACAGAAAGTTGACAGCCCGCCGCCCCGCGTGTTGAACCTCCCGGAATGATGATGCGAAGCGTTCTGTCCCCCCGGGTTTTCATCTCGATGGCCAGCCTTGGCCTTGCGCTGCAATACGGTCATGCGCACGCATATGAAACCAGCCTGCGGCCCCAGTTCGAGCGGCTTGAGCCCGATACCCGCCTTGAAGAAGTTTGCGACACGGAAGTTGCCCTGAGGCTTAATCGCGAGCAGCGGGGACTGGCCGTCGACAAGGTGGTGTCTTACACGTTCAGGCAGGTCATTCAGGAAAAAAACAACAAGATCGTCGCCAATGGCGCGGCGTTTCGCAGTCGCGGCAAGTGGTTCCACCTGAAATTCGAATGCCAGACGGGCCCAAAGCATATGGACGTTCATATGTTGACCTATACGGCGGGGGCGGAAATTCCACGATCCCAGTGGGCGCGTCACTACCTATACGATTGAGTAGCGCCGGCCTCCTCCCGCCGCCAGGGATTGAATGAGGTCCGCCAGCTGGACCCGTCACCGCAAGGCGTCCCGCGCCCGGTTGGCGTTTTGGCGCGGGGCGCGTGGTTGGCATGGTTGTTGCTTCATGATGTGCGTGAAAACGCAATCATATGGCTTCCCATGCGCGAAAAAACGCCAGAACAGCGATCCAGGCTCCGGGTCGCCATCGTGGAGGCGAACAGCGTCCGGGCTGCGATTATCGTCGGCGGCCTGCATGACGCCGGGATCGTCGACGTCCATGTCATCACCGGGCCAGGCCAGGTGCTCCGCAGCCTGGCCGAGCTGGAGCCGGACGTGGTCGTCATCGGCCTTGAAAATCCCGGCCGCGATGTGCTCACGCAGATGTTCCGCATATCCCGGCTCATTGCCCGACCCGTCGCCATGTTCGTGGATAACCCGGATAGTGACATGACCGGCGCGGCGGTGGAGGCAGGGGTGTCCGCCTATGTGGTGGATGGCCTGCGCCGGGAGCGGGTCAGGGCGATTGTCCACATGGCGGTGAGCCGGTTTGAGGTCTTTGACCGCCTGCAGCGCGAGCGTGACGCGGCTTGCCATGCGCTTGCCGCCCGCAAGATCGTTGATCGCGCCAAGGGCGTGCTGATGCAGGGCCGCCAGATGACGGAGGCGGAAGCCTATGCGCTGCTGCGCCGCACGGCGATGAATGAAAAGCGCAAGCTTGTCGACGTCGCCCAGAGCCTGGTTACAGCAGCGTCGCTGGTCGTAAAGTAACGTCAGCCGATATCGACTGATTTAAGTGCTGATTTGAGCGGACAGATACGAGGTTCTCACGCATAGGGGCGTCACGCGCCGGCTTTGTTGTTACCTGATGCCATCGGCTGCGCCGGTTTCGTCCGACGCCTTTCTTACCCAACTCGGCGCGCCGCACCGTAACCGCACAATATTTTCCAGTGGAAACGAAATCCGCATGTCCGTCGCGAGGCCGTGACCTGACGGCGGTGAAGCAATGGCTCTTGCCCTGAATTCGGGCGCCACGCTGATGATATGTTGCTCACGGCGCCCAGACTATCTCCTTGAGCGCAATCCATTGCTTTCATATCGTCAAGTACACCACGGGCGGATGACAACGCGGTCATCCGGCTCCGGGCTGCTCCGCCAGATCTGACGGGCGCAGCACAGTTTACCGACACTGCAAAACGACAACGGCGTCGCACGAACAGCCCCGATCCATTTGCGATCTTCGGGTGGGTTCTCGCGGCGTTTTACGTGTTTTGCATCGAATATTCGCCAGATCACGCATCTGCGCGGAAGGGAGGCCAGAGGATGCCCCGAAAGCTCGTTGTGATCGGCAATGGCATGGCGGCCGGCCGCGTGCTGGATGAGTTGCTGGCGCGTGATCCGGATGCGTATTCGGTGACGGTTTTTGGCGCGGAGCCGCGCGTCAACTATAACCGCATCATGCTCTCGCCAGTATTGGCGGGCGAGAAGGCCTATGAAGACATCCTGATCCATGACGACGCCTGGTATGCGGCCAATCGCATTGACCTGCGCCGCGGCGTCGCCGTTACCCACATTGACCGGGAGGCGAAGCAGGTCACCGGCGCCGATGGCTCGGTCACCCGCTACGACGCCCTGCTGCTGGCGACCGGATCCTCGCCCTTTGTCCTGCCGGTTCCGGGCGCGGACTTGCCGGGCGTGGTGAGTTTTCGGGACCTTGACGACGTGGACGCGATGCTGGCGGCCGCGCGCAGGGGTGGGCGCGCCGTGGTCATTGGCGGCGGGCTGCTCGGTCTGGAAGCCGCGGCCGGCCTGGCGGCCCGGGGCATGGATGTTTCCGTTGTTCACCTCATGCCAACCCTGATGGAGCGCCAGCTCGACCCCTCGGCGGGCTATCTGCTGCAGCGGGCCATGGAGCAGCGGGGCGTGACCATCCAGTGCCGGGCCAACACCCACGCCATTCTTGGCGATACGCATGTCACGGGCGTCAGGCTGGATGACGGGCAGGTACTGCCGGCGGACCTGGTGGTGATGGCGATCGGCATCCGGCCAAACGCCGGGCTGGCGCGCGCGGCTGGCCTTGAGGTCAATCGCGGCGTGCTGGTTGGCGACGACATGCGCACCAGCGATCCTGACATCTTTGCAGTCGGTGAGTGCGTTGAACATGGCGGCGCCTGCTATGGCCTTGTTGCGCCTCTTTATGACATGGCGAAGGTCGCGGCGGCGCGCCTCGACGGCGACGCGACGGCGACGTTCACGGGGACGCTCACGGCGACGCGTCTCAAGGTCACGGGCGTCGACCTGTTCTCCGCCGGCGATTTCGGCGAGGGCGACGACCGCCAGGAGGTGGTGCTGCGCGACGTGGCCAGGGGCGTCTACAAGCGCGTCGTGCTGAAGGAGGACCGGGTGGTCGGCGTGGTGCTTTACGGCGACACGGCTGACGGTTCGTGGTTCTTTGATCTGCTGCGCCGGGGAACCGATGTGTCGCAGATGCGCGACACGCTGATCCATGGCCAGTCGTTCGCGACCGGCGCCCTGCAGGACCCGGCGGCAGCCGTCGCGGCCCTGCCGGACGATGCGGAGATTTGCGGTTGTAACGGGGTCTGCAAGGGGAAGATCGTCCAGACGATCACCGGGGAAGGGCTCTCTTCCCTGGCGGAGGTGCGGGCCCACACCAAGGCCTCGGCCTCATGCGGGGCCTGCACCGGTCTTGTCGAGCAACTGATGTCGCTGACGCTCGGCGCGTCGTTCGCCCCCGCCACCGTGGAGCCCATGTGCGGTTGCACGGATCTCGGCCACGATGACGTGCGCCGGTTGATCCGGGCGGGGGAACTGAAGTCCATTCCGGCGGTGATGCAGGAACTCGGCTGGAAGACATCCGGCGGCTGCGCCCGATGCCGCCCCGCGCTCAATTATTACCTGCTGTGTGACTGGCCTGAGGAATACGCGGACGACGCCCGCTCCCGTTACGTCAACGAGCGTGTCCACGCCAATATCCAGAAGGATGGCACCTACTCGGTCGTGCCGCGCATGTGGGGCGGCCTCACCAGTCCACGTGAGTTGCGGGCCATCGCCGACGTGGCGGAGCGCTACGACATTCCGGCGGTGAAGGTGACGGGCGGGCAACGCATCGATCTTCTCGGCGTGCGCAAGGAAGACCTGCCGGCGGTATGGGCCGATCTCAACCGGGCGGGCATGGTTTCCGGCCACGCCTACGCCAAGGGCCTGCGCACGGTGAAAACCTGCGTCGGCTCGGACTGGTGTCGCTTCGGAACCCAGGATTCGACGGGTCTTGGCGTGCGGATCGAGAAGTTCATGTGGGGCTCGTGGACGCCAGCCAAGGTGAAGATGGGCGTCTCCGGCTGTCCGCGCAACTGCGCCGAAGCGACCTGCAAGGACGTGGGCGTGATCTGCGTCGAATCCGGTTTCGAGATCCACTTCGCCGGCGCCGCCGGCCTGCACATCAGGGGCACGCAACTGCTGACCCGCACCGCCACTGAGGATGAGTGCATCGAGGTCATCGCCGCGCTCACCCAGCTGTATCGCGAGCAGGGGCGCTACCTGGAGCGCATGTACAAATGGGCCGACCGCACTGGCGTCGATGTTATCCGCGCGGCCGTCGTCGATGACGCGGACAGGCGCAGGTCGCTTTTCGAGCGCTTCGTCATCTCGCAACGCAAGGCGCAGGTCGATCCCTGGGCGGAGCGGGTCGAGGGACACGACGCGCATGAATTCACCCCGATGGCCAATCTGAAACTGCTGGAGGCGGCGGAATGACCGAATGGATTGATGTGGGCCTGATCACGGACATTCCGGTTCAGGGGTCCCGGGTTGTGGCGGCGCCAGCGGGTGACATCGCGGTGTTTCGCACGGCGGATGGATCCGTCTTCGCCCTGCGCGACCGCTGCCCGCACAAGGGCGGCCCGCTGTCGGAGGGCATGATCCACGGCCACGCCGTAACGTGCCCCCTCCACAACTGGGTCATCAGCCTGGAAACCGGCCAGGCCCAGGGCGCCGATCATGGCTGCGCCGGGAAGATCCCCGTGAGGATCGAGGGCGAACGGGTGCTGCTCGCCGCCTCGGCCCTCCAGCGCTACGCGGCCTGACCAACTGACAGATCAGCGGCCGCGCGCGGCGCGGCCGGCCCCGAAAGGACGCAACATGTCGTACCTGGCCCCAACCGAATACGTCGCCAAGATGGTGGATGCTGGCGAATCCAAGATTTTCATGTCGACGCGCGACACGGTGATCCGCGCCTTCATGGCGGGCGCGATCCTGTCGCTGGCCGCTGCCTTCGCCGTCACAATCAATGTGCACACGGGGCAGCCGCTCGCCGGCGCCATCCTGTTCCCCGTCGGCTTCTGTCTGCTCTATCTGATGGGTTTTGATCTGCTCACCGGCGTGCTCATGCTGTCGCCGCTCGCCCTCATCGACCGGCGCCCCGGCGTGACCTGGGGCGGCGTATTGCGGAACTGGGGACTGGTCTTCCTCGGCAATTTCGCCGGCGCCCTTACCGTGGCGCTGATGATGGCGGTGATTTTCACCTATGGCTTCACCCAGGCGCCCGACGCCGTGGGCCAGAAGATCGGCGTCATTGGCGAAGGGCGGACCGTGGGCTACGCAGCCCACGGCGCCGCCGGCATGCTGACATTGTTTATTCGCGGCGTGCTGTGCAACTGGATGGTCGCGACCGGCGTTGTCGGCGCCATGATGTCAACGTCGGTTTCCGGCAAGGTCATCGCCATGTGGATGCCGATCATGCTGTTTTTCTACATGGGCTTCGAACATTCTGTCGTGAACATGTTCCTGTTTCCGTCAGGGCTTCTGCTCGGCGGCCATTTCTCCGTCATGGATTACCTCATCTGGAATGAAATCCCGACCGTGCTGGGCAATCTTGTCGGGGGGCTCACCTTCGTCGGGCTCACGCTTTATACAACGCACGTGCGCACTGGCGCGAAGCGCGCGCCCCGGATGAACCTCCGCCCGGGCGCCGTGCCTGCTGAATAAAACAGCTTTCCGCAAGCCGTAACCTTCCCGCCGATCCGGCGGGAAGACCCATGGGAGCGCCCATGTCCCTTGCGATATCGATTGGCCAGCACTCGGACAGGGGCCGGAAGGAGATCAATCAGGATTTCCATGGCGCGCTTATTCCTGACGGCGCCGCCCTGGCCATGAAGGGCGTGGCCATCGCCATTGCCGATGGCATCAGCAGTAGCCCGGTCAGCGGCATCGCGGCTGAGGCGGCGATCCGCAGTTTTCTGACCGACTATTACTGCACATCCGACGCCTGGACGGTCAAAACCTCGGCCCGGCGCGTCATCACCGCGACCAATGCGTGGCTCCACGCCGAAACCCGCCGGCACGCCGACGTGGGCGACGCCGACCGGGGCCACGTCTGCTCATTCTCCGCAATGGTGCTGAAAGGACGCCAGGCGCACATCTTTCACGTGGGTGATTGCCGTATCGGCCGCCTGCTTGGCAAATCGCTGGAGCCACTGACGGAAGAGCACCGGCTTGTCGTTTCGTCGCGGCACAGTTATCTGGCCCGCGCCCTTGGCGCCCGCCCTGACGTCGAGATCGACTATCGCGTCGCGGACCTGCACGTGGGCGACGTGTTTGTGCTGTCCAGCGACGGCGTGCATGAGCATGTAACGGGCGAGGATATCGCCGCTACGCTCGCGGCTCATCCTGACGATCTGGACGCCGTGGCCCGCGACCTCGTCGGCGCGGCGCTTGCCGCGGGGAGCGGCGACAATCTGACCGTGCAGATCATCCGCATTGACGACCTGCCGGACAGCGACGCCGACGACTGGCTTGCGGACGCTGCCCTGGAGCCGGCCGCGCCGCCGGAACCCGGCGCGCTGCTCGATGGCTACCGCATCATACGCGCGCTGCATGCAAGCCACCGCAGCCACGTTTTTCTCGCCACCGACCCCGACACGGGCGAACCGGTCGCCATCAAAACCGCCGCGACGGAAATGCGGGGCGATGCGCTCGCCCTGAGGCGGCTGATGATGGAGGAATGGATTGCGCGACGGCTGAAAAGCCCGCACGTCATGAAAGCGGCGCCCCGTCGCCGGCGCAGCAGTGTTTACGTGGCGGCGGAATATGTGGACGGTCAGACCCTCGCCCAGTGGATGGTGGATCACCCCGAGCCGGACCTGGCGACCATTCGCGATATCGCGACGCAGATCGCCGTGGGGCTGCGCGCGTTCCACCGCGCCGAAATGGTGCATCAGGATCTGCGGCCGCAAAATATCATGATCGACCGCCTTGGCGCGGTGAAATTGATTGATTTCGGCGCCACCCGGGTCGCTGGCGTAGCGGAAGCAATCCCGACAGCCTGGAGCAGATCCCCGGAACGGTCCAGTACACGGCGCCGGAATACTTTCTCGGTGAGCAGGGAGACGGCAGGGCGGACGTGTTTTCCCTCGGCGTCATCGTCTACCAGATGCTGACCGGGCGTCTGCCGTATGGGGCGAGCGTCGCCAAAACACGCACCCGCCTGCAGCAGGCCCGGCTTGTCTATACCCCAGCCACAGAAGTGCGGCCGGACGCGCCGCCATGGGTCGATCTTGCAATCCGCAAGGCGGCGCATCCCAATCCGTGGAAACGGCATCAGGACGCTGACGAATTCATCCACGACCTGCGGCGCCCAAACCCGGATCTGCCTGGCGCCGCCCGTTCGCCGCTGATCCGGCGGCATCCGGCAAGGTTCTGGCAGGGCGTCTCCGCCGGCCTTGCAGCCACCGTCGTCGTGCTCCTGTGGCGGCTCTCCCGCGCCGGTGACTTTTTCTGACGCGGCGCAGCGGACTTACCAGCCAGCGGGCCGCCCGTGTCTGTCCAGGTTATCTGGCGGCGCCGCGCCATCACGCGACGTTGCCGCCGGCTGGCGAGCGCCAGGCGCCCGTTCGCCGGGAGCGGCTCGCAGACACGAGGCTGCGTGGCCGGAACGCGGAACGGAGGGGATTGCCCCCTCCGTTTGCCGGTTTTTGTCTGCGGTCCGGTCAACGGCGGTGGTCCCAGCCGCGACGCGAGGCTTCTGAGTGCCCCTCGGGATCACCGAACCAGCCGCCGTGACCGCGCCCGCGGTCGTCATCCCGGTCGCGGGCTGAATAGCGGCGATCACCGTCATCGTAACGGCTTGCCGGGCGGCCACCCCCTCGCCGGTACTCATCATCGTCATCACGGCGATGGTCCCAGCCACGGCGGGAGGCCTCCGAATGCCCCTCCGCATCGCCGAACCAGCCGCCCTGGCCACGATCGCGGGCATAGTCATCATCCCTGCCGCGGGACGAGTAGCGGCGCTCGTCCTCATCGTAACGGCTGTAGGAACGCCCACGGCCTCGCCCGTTGTCGTCGTCATCGCGGCGGTGGTCCCAGCCACGGCGCGAGGCTTCGGCGTGACCTTCCGGGTCGCCGAACCAGCCGCCCTGGCCCCGGTCGCGGGCCGAATAGCGGCGATCGTCGTCACCGTCGCGATCGCGGGCGGAATAACGGCGGTCGTCATCGTCATAACGGCCCGAGGCCCGGCTTGGGTCACGTTCGTCGCGCCGCTCATCCCAGCCGCGGCGCGAGGCCTCGGCGTGCCCCTCCCGGTCGCCAAACCAGCCGCCATGACCGCGATCGCGCGCTGAATAGCGGCGGTCGTCATCTTCGTCGCGCCGGCGGTAAGCCTGGCCGCGACCGCGGTCACCGCCCCGGGGCCCGTCATCGCTGATGAAACGACCCTGGTCGTCGCGTTCGGGCATGTTTCTCATCCTGGCCATTTTTTCCTCCATATCCAGATTGAGGCAGAGAAGGTGTGGTTCGTTCGGGCGCCCATCAGGAGGCGCCTTGCGGCAGGCGTCGATGCGCCTGGCCAGGGCAGCGGGCTCGACGCCGGCCGCCCTGATTCTGGCAAGGAGGCCGCTGTCGGCCTTTTCCTCGCGTCCGGTCATGTCCATGATCAGCCGCGTGGCGAGTTTCAGACGCGCCGCAGCCGTTTCATCGTCTTCTTCGGCGAGCAGGATCGACACCAGGTCAGTCTCGATGGCGGCGGCGATGATATCCACGCCATCGACGCTATCCTTGCCGTTCCCCGGCTTGTCGTCTGCGGGCCTGGCTACTGATCTCGCAGCGCCGAAGAGCGCCTGGTGCAGGGCAACGTGTTGGCGCCAGACCTGCGAAAGCGTCTCCAGATTGTCCGCGACATCGTTCTTCTGTGAAGATTTTGCAATTTTCTCGCATAGCTCCCGCAACTCTTCATGGTGTTGCGTCAGAAGTTGATAGCCATCCTGCATATCGCCGGAGCGTTCCGCTGATTTTTCGGCTGCTTCCTTGCCGCCCTGCGACGTATCGCCGGCTTTCTGTTCGTCCTCCGGGTTGGTTTGGGGTGTCGGTCTGGTCTCGCGCGCCATGATGCGACCTCCATATGTTGGGGCAACGTGGACGGGTGAACCTGATGAACACACCGGGGAGGCCGATGTTCCTGAATATTATTTTATATCCTAAAAGTTATATATGAAATACGTTGAATTTCTGTGGTATATGTTCGTAGTTTCGCTAATAATCTATCATTATGTTCAGCTGAAACCGGCGTGCGCGTCGATTTCCTCAGGGGAGGCTGGCGCGAAGCATGCCCCTTGCCCGGTTGACGCGACTTTTGATGGTGCCGATGTCGCAGTGAAGGATTTCCGCAGCAGCCCCATAACTTTCGCCGAGAACTCCTATCAACACCACTGCGTCGCGGTAGTGTGCGGGCATTCTGTCGAGGGCGTCGGCCAGTTCATTCTGGCGCAATTTCCATTCCTGCGGCGCCTCCACCCTGGGTTCGGATGCTACGCTGTAGTCCTGGCCCGCCGTTTCAAGATTGCGTTTGCGGATATTGTTGAGAAATGCGTTCCGCATGATCGTCAGCAACCAGGCGCGCATGTATGTTCCTGGCTTGTATCGATGTATATTTTCAATAGCTTTCAGTATTGTCTGCTGAAAAAGATCCTCGGCGTCCGCCCTGTTGGTGCATAGCGATCGCGAGAATGCGCGCAGTTCAGGGCTATACGTCAGTATCTGCCCGGGCGTGGCGAAATTCGGCATGGCTGCCTGCTCCCATCTTGATCTGATCCAGAAGTTCCTGCTCCCGGAACGCTGGCGCCGCTCAGGAACCGGACGAGGGCTCATCCGTGCGTGGGGCGCTGCGCCCTGGCTGAGCGGAAACCTCTGGTTCTGGTCCCGCCGTTCCGTGCGCGGCAATACCAATCAATGTCGATTCCCGGCTGGGATAAGGCCCAAGCACGGGTTGGCCGTCATCGGTGAGCGCCCACCATCCCGGGGGAACTCCGAAGCGTTCGGCCTGCTCATCGCTGAGTTGCCGGGGGTCCAATTGCATCTTGGCCTTCCCATCCCATGGCGGGTTTTCGGGCCATGTTCGCGGTTCCTGTCAAAATCGCCGCAAGGCCGGAGCAGTTCCCCGCCCTGGCGCAACCCCGCTTGCTGACCGGACGCCGCCTGTATGTCTGGTGAATGGCTCCCGGCTGCCTGAACGGCTACGCAAATGCGCCGGGTTGACTGGATAAGCGGTGGGGAAAGGCAAAGTTCCCGTGTCAATTCTGACCATTTCGCGTTCGAATTGGGTCACGACCGTGTTGTCAGCCGCCGGGCCGCGACAGCGCAGCGCTTTCCCGCCTCTCTGGCGCGCGCAATCTCCCTGCTGGATAGGTGCAAACCAAAGCCTGCCGATGTTTCGGGCGCCGTGATTGCTTTTGGAATCCACCGGCTCGACTTGTGAAAAATGTTGGGCTTCTCGGGAAATTATCAGCGTGATCAGATAATTTTATACAACTCAAATGCGTTAAAACAGCATGAGTGATAGCAAAATTATGTCCATCGGGAACATCTCGGGATAGCTGGTGTTCATTTCGCATTCTCTCCCAAAGAAGGGATGCTTCAATGCGACAGCAGATGCTTTTTGCAGTGATCTTGTGTGCTTTTGCGGCGCCGGTTGCTGCGCAAACACCGCCAGCCAATCCAAAGCCCGAAACACCCGCGATCGATAATCGCCGGACATCGCCGCTGGCGCCGGCAAAGGGTGAAAACAGCTTTACCATGGCGCAGGCCAAATCCCGGATCGAGGCGGGCGGGTTCACGGACGTGAACGGTCTGGCCAGGGACAGGGATGGCGTCTGGCGCGGTAAGGCCATGAAGGAGGGCGCGACGCATGATGTGGCGCTGGACTACCAGGGCAAGCTGTTCGCCAGGCCGGTCGCTGGCCAACCACAGGGAGGCAGCCGATGACCACCGTTACAGCACTTTTCGATACGCATGGGCAGGCGCTGGCCGCCGCTGACAGGCTCGCCGCGATGGGCGTCGCCCGCGATGATATCAGCCTGGTCGCGAGTAATGCGGATGGCTGGTATGAACCCGAAAACCACGTCGCGGAAGGGGCGGCGACCGGCGTGGGCGCAGGCGCGGCGCTTGGGGGAGCGGGCGGCTTGCTCGCCGGCCTCGGGTTGATGGCCATTCCCGGCGTCGGTCCCGTGGTGGCTGCCGGCTGGCTGGCCGCGACCGGGGCCGGCGCGCTTGCGGGCGCCGCCGCTGGCGGCGCAGCCGGCGGCGTCGTTGGCGCGCTGATGGGCGAGGGCGTGCCGGAGCGTGACGCCCATGTCTATGCCGAGGGCGTCCGGCGTGGCGGAACCATTTTGTCCGCGCGCGTGGACGAAGGCCGCGCTGTGGAAGCGCAAACCATTCTGGACCAGGCGGCGGCGGTGGAGCTCGCCGAACGTGAGGCGCTCTATCGCAAGGAAGGCTGGACGCAGTTTGACCCGAACGCCCGGCCTTACGTCGCTGACACGGCGGCCGACCGGTCCCGGCCGGGCGCATAGCCCGGTCAAGGCCGTGGACCCGTGTCCGTTCAGGACCCCAAATTTTTTCGCGCCGGACAACTTGCGCGGGCAATTGCGCGGTTATTTCAGCGGGAGGCTGTGATGAAAGACAGGAATCTGGAAGATCTGTTTCACGACACCCTCAAGGATATCTATTACGCAGAGCGGAAAATCCTGCGCTCCCTGCCGAAGATGGCGCGGGGCGCCCAGTCGCCGCAATTGCGCAAGGCGTTCGAGACCCATCGTGAGGAAACCCAGGAGCATATTGAGCGCCTGCAAAATGTCTTTGAGGTTATTGGCAGGAACGCGCGCGGCAAGACCTGCCCGGCGATCGACGGCATTGTCGAAGAAGCTGAAGAGCTCATGGAGGCGTACAAGGGTTCGCGCGCCCTTGACGCCGGTCTGATTTCAGCGGCTCAGGCTGTCGAGCATTATGAGATCACCCGTTACGGCACCCTGCGGCGCTGGGCTCAGGAACTCGGGTTGACCGACGCGGAGGGATTGCTGCGGCAGACCCTGGATGAGGAAGCGAAAACTGACGCAATCCTGACCCAGATTGCTGAAACCGGCCCCAACCCGGAGGCGGCGCCGTAAGCCGCAGTCCGGCGCCGCCGGCGACGAAGCCAAACCCGGCCCCGGCGACGCACGCAGGCGCGAGGCAGACGGCGTCCCCAACGTCGCGGAGGCTGATCTGGCCGCCGTCGTCAGTGGCGACATCCTGCCTGACAGCGCGCCGCCTGACGCGGATGTGTCTGGTGAAACGGGCGACGCGCCTGACGATGAGGACGACAATCCCTGTCAGCACAGCCACGAGGCGCTGCCAGATGACGTTCAGGAAGCGGTGATCCGTCGCAATTCTTCGCGTGAAGGCGGACTGTTCGACGAGGCGCCAGGGCGTGTCCGCCTTGCCTGAGGACAGCGCGTCCCCATGTGAGAAAAGGGGATGGTCTTACGCCAGCCCCCGCGGAAGGAAGTCAGCACATTCTGGAGGACTGCCATGCAGAGATCGTTGCAGATCGCTTTTCGGGGAATGGACAGTTCGCCGGCGCTTGAGGCGCTGGCCCGGGAACGCGTCCGCCGTCTTGAAGGACAGTTTCCCCGGTTGACCGGCTGCAGGGTGGTGATTGAGGCGCCCCACCGGGGCGCCGAGGCGGCGAAAACGGCGATCGCCGTGTCGGTTGAAGCGGATGTGCCAGGCCGCGGGCCGGTGATTGGCAAGGATGAACAGGAGCGCCGGGAAGTCAAAAATGATCATACGGCGGCCCTGAACAATGCCTTTGAGGCAGTCGAGCGGCAGCTCGGCAAGATCGCCAGCCTGCGCAACAACCCGCCGGCTCCTCACGCGGCCGAGGGACAATCCGGCGTGATTGTGCGGCTGTTTCCGGCTGAGGACTATGGATTTGTTGAAATCGATAACGCGCCGGAGCTTCATTTCACGCGCAATGCTGTCGTCGGCGGGAAGTTCGATGAACTGACGACGGGCATGATGGTGCTGGTGACGGTCGCCGCCACGGAGGGCCCCATGGGGCCACAAGCGGCCTCGGTGCGCCTGCTCGATCGCAGCAGGGCGCCCTGAATCTCACGCAATCGCCGCCGGCTTCGCTGTTCGCCCTGTCACGCAAACAGGCAGGGCCCGGCGCGTTGCCTGACGCCTGACACGGCCCCGTTTCCATATGGGGGCCGGTGAGGGGGTGAATCGCGTTCCTTACCTCCAGGCTCCGGTCGTTGCCGGCGGCGTCCAGCTTCAGATCATGGGCATTCCGCCGGTGACGGCGATCGTGGCGCCGGAAACGTAACTGGCCCGTGGCTCGGCAAGCATGACGTAGGCGGCCGCAAGTTCCGCCGGCTGGGCCGGGCGGCCCATGGGATAATTCTGCCCGAATGTCTGCACGTCTTCAGCCGACATGGTGGCGGGTATCAACGGGGTCCAGACCGGGCCGGGCGCCACGGCGTTGACGCGGACTCCACGTTTTGCCAGGAGCTGGGCGAGGCCCACGGTGAAGTTGAGGATGGCCCCCTTGGTCGTGGCGTACGCCAACAGGCTGGGATTGGGGCGGTCAGCGTTGATCGACGTTGTATTGATAATGACGCCGCCACGCGGCATGTGCGGGGCCACCGCCTTGCACAGGCAGAACATGGCGTGGACGTTGACATCAAAAGTGCGCCGCCATTCCTCCTCCGGAATGTCCTCCAGTTCCTGGAACTGGGCCTGATGGCCCGCGTTGTTGACCAGAATGTCCACCGCGCCGAGTTTCTCGCGCACGGCGTCGACCAGCGTCTGGCAATGACGCGGATCGGCTATGTCTCCCGCAATCGTCTGGCAACGCTGGCCGGCCTCCTCCACGAGCTGGGCCGTTGAAGCCGCGTCCGCGTCCTCATTGAGGTAGGCGAGCGCCACATCCGCGCCTTCACGGGCAAAAGCGATGGCGACCGCGCGGCCGATGCCGCTATCGCCGCCGGTAATCAGCGCCACCTTGCCTTCAAGCCTGCCGGAGCCGCGCCAGGTTTTCTCGCCATGGTCGGGGATTGGGTCCATCCCGGCCAGCCGGCCGGGGGGCGTCTGCGTCTGTTTGGGGAAGGGAGGACGGGGGTAATCTTTCATCACAAAGCTCCGTTGATGGCTACATGCAGACCGGTCGGCGCGCCCGTATTACCGGGGCCGCCCGCCTGCCCACTCCCCGGAGCCGGCGCGCAGGCGATCAGTGTTTCGCCGTCCCGTGTGGCCTTCGCGGCCTTGCGTCCAGATATTCCTGGCGGTTCGGCCTGGCTTTTGGCGGCCTGCGACCAGTTTCATCGACCTGCTCCGTATCGAGCGGAGCGGTCGCGTGCTTCCCGGGCGCCGGCGGGCGGCGGCGGGGTTCGGTCCTGGGCGGTTTGTCGTGCGCGGGCATTCTGGCCTCCTGCCGGGCTGGAAAGCTCAACCCCGGGATTGGAAAGATACGGACAGGGAACAGCCAATGTCCGTTCCGTTGCGGTCTGGCGTTTTGCCGCCGCGCCGACAGACGCACCTCCTCGCTGTCATTTTGCCTGGGCGTTCCCCAGAGTCGACCAGCGCATGATCCTTGCCCGTTGCGCCCTGGCATAGTTGGCCAGCAACGCCACATGAAGCATGGGCGTTTGATCGCCGTGACGCCGGGAATGCGCGGCGGTCGGCCTCGTGACGGCCTTGGGTTCGGGCTCCGGGTCGGCCATCGGGTCCTCCAGCATCATGTCGTGCGCTGTCGCGCGCCTGCTCAGGAAGAATTCATGGCGAACGCGAAGGTTCCGTTTGGTAAACAACAAATTCAACAGGTGAATTTTCCTGGTGACGCCGATAAGCAATAAATGCAATGGATATGTATAAAATTATCCTTTATTGGAACGATGTATCGCGCGCAACGGGGTTTTGTCGGCGAAATCCAGACCAGATAAATATACAGATGAATGATGAATTTATTCGGCGGCCGGGCCGTTGTCTGCGGCGCCTCGGCGACGTTTTCGGGCTCGCCACAGGCGTGGTGTTGAGCCACCAGACGCGGGCATTGACAGGTGTTTGCGGGACGGCGCGGTGCGCGTACAAAAGCTCCAGATCCGGATGGGGCTGATGCGTAAAATCTACATGGGCGTGCGCCTGCGGCGACTGCGTGAGGAACGGAGCCTGAAGCAGGTCGAACTTGCGGCGCTGCTGGGCATTTCCCCCAGTTACCTCAATCAGATCGAGCGGAACCAACGACCGCTGACCGTTTCAGTCCTTTTGCGCATCAACGCCATTTTCGGCGTCGACGTGCAGCTTCTCGCCGAGGATGGGGAAGGGCGGTTGATCACCGAGCTGCGCGATGTCGTATCCGACGGCGCCGAGACAATTTCCCTTGCGGAAATTCGCGAACTGGCGATGAACATGCCGGCGGTGGGGCGGACGCTGGTCGCCCTGCACCGCCGCTACCGCGAGGCGGTTGAACAAAGCGAGGCCCTCGCCGCCCAGCTGGGCGATGAATGGATCGCCGGCGGCCCGGCGCGGGCGCCTTTTGAGCAGGTGCGCGATTTTTTCTACGCCCGCCGCAACCACGTGGCGCCGCTGGATGAGGCGGCCGAGCGACTTTATCGCGACGCCGGGCTTGGCCCCCTGTCGGTGCATCCGGGGCTGGCGGCCTGGCTGCGCGAACGACACGGCGTTGCGGTCGTGGTGACAGGCAGCGACGATGACCAGCGCCGGTTCGATCCCGAATCCCGGACCCTGTTTATCTCCGCGGACCTCAAGCTTGGCCAGCAGGCGTTCCAGATGGCCGCGCAGATCGCGGTGCTCGAACTGGGCCCGGTCATCGACCGCCTGACCGATGATCCGGTCCTGGCCAGCCCCGATGCGCGGCGCCTGGCGCGGGTGGGGCTGGCCAATTATTTCGCTGGCGCGCTCGTCCTGCCTTATGGAGAATTCCTGGCGGCGGCCGAGGCGGAGGCTTACGATATTGAGAAGCTGGGCCGGCGCTATGGCGTTGGCTTCGAAACCGTGTGCCACCGTTTGTCGACGCTGCAGCGCCCCGGCGCCCGCGGCGTGCCGTTCTTCTTCGTGCGGGTCGACCGGGCCGGCAATATTTCCAAACGGCAATCCGCCACCGATTTTCATTTTTCCCGCGTCGGCGGCAGTTGCCCGCTGTGGAACGTCTATGAAGCCTTCACCCAGCCCGGCCGGGTTCTGACCCAGATCGCCCGCATGCCGGATGGCCGCGCCTATCTGTGGATCGCCCGCACGGTGGGACGCGGCGTCGCCGGCTTCGGGGCGCCTGGCAAGACATTCGCGGTCGGCATTGGTTGCGATATCCGCCACGCCAGCCGCCTGATCTATGCGCGGGGCCTTGATCTCAACGACCCTGACGCGGCGACGCCGATTGGAGCCGGCTGCAAGGTTTGCGAGCGCCCCGCATGTCCCCAGCGCGCTTTCCCGCCCGTGGGCCGAAGGCTGGCGGTGGATGAAAACCGCAGCGCGCTCGCGCCCTATCCGGTAGCCTGAGCGTGAGCCTGGCGCCGCCCGCCTGAACCATCCGACGTCGGCTCGCCGCCGGCCCCGGGGGCTTCCATCCGCCGGCCACGACAGGCAGGATCCGCCCGGCGATTGGCGTGGCCAGGCCGGGCGGAGGTAGATGACCGGGTTACGTGGGCTGCAACTGACGGCAGGGCGATCGCCATCAATGCAAAGTCAGCTTTCCGGACACGCGGGCGCGTCAACCCCTGGCAAAGTCGCGGTTCTTGAGGACGTTGTGCTCAAGGTCATCGCGCAGGTTGACCGCTCAGGTTCCGCCAATCACACCCGCCCGATTACAGTAACGTTGCCGGATGGGTCGTCTGCGCGCGCGGGCGGATAGTGCTGTCCGCATTGCCGTGCTGACGGACCTTTCCGGCCCGCGCCCGGACAACGCCGGGACGTCGATGAGGCTGGAACAGCGCGAGCGCCGCCAGACTGCATTGATGATGTCACCGAAAATTGAATCGGGAATTTTCTCCATCGTTGACTAGAATTGCGACGATCTATCCCGCTTTTATTCGGGCCCCGGGCTGACAGCTGTCTGCGCCATGAACTGGAAGGGCAAAGATGACACGTGTCAGCCAATGCTTTGGTGTGTCCTGGGGGGAGCGCGGCTGGAGCATTCCGGTCACCACGATCTTCGCCACCCTTGCATCCCTGATCCCGGCTTCTGTTTACGCCCAGAGCGTATATGGGCCGAGCCCGCCAACAATTACATCAACGATCAATGTCCCGACAGGCGGCGCAACGATCGTGGGATCGACTACCGTCCAGGTCCCCGGCACAAACAACGCCACCAATGTCACGGGCGGGACACTCACCCTGGACAGTCAGGCCGGGCCGGCCCCGGGCGGCATTCTTATCCAGACACTAAATGGCAATGCCCTTCAGGTTTCGTCTGGCTCCATTACAGCTTCGCAAGGCAACGTCACCTTGCTTACCCAGGGCGGACATGGGGTTCTCGCGAATGGCGCCGCCAGCAGCGCCGCCCTGAACGGCCTCGCAATTTCCACGACGGGCGCCGGGGCAGGGCTCGCCGCGATCGGCGGCGCAATTGAGGCTACCAATGTCGCGATCAGCAACACCGGCGCGGCAAGTGCAAACGCGTCTGCCGGTCACGGCGTTGTTGCTGAAACAGGCGGCCTGATCAACCTGCATGCCGGCGTCAGTATCGCCACCGGCGCCTTCAATGCCGTTGGTTTGGGGGCGTCCGGAGCGGGCAGCCGGGTCATCGCTGATGCGCTCATTCCCGTGGCGATGAACGGACGCGGGGCCATGGGGGTGTACCTCCATGACGGCGGGCAGGTCACGCTGCTGCCTGGCTCCGTGATCGATCTCAACGGAACCAGCAGCATCGGTGTCTCGGTCGACAACACCATTGTCCCGGTGGGTGCGATTGGCAGCGGTCTCACGTTGAACTTCAACGCGACGGGCGTGTCTGGCCAGGCGGGCGGAACGGGCGTGGCTGCCTTCAACAACGGGCAGATTACACTCGATAATCTGACAGTGAACGGCTCCAATGCAGGAGCTGGCGCCTGGGCGCGGGCAGGTAGCCGCATTACATTGACGGGCCGCAGCGTCATCAACATTAATTCTGAGCAGAACCCGACCTCGTATACACTGGCGACGGCCAATCTTGTCACCCCGAACGGGCCGGTTGGGTCAATCTTCTCGGTGACCAGCGCCATTCCCGTTAGTGGACTTCTTTCACGAGGTCCCGGCGCCGTCATCACCAGCACAGGAACCACCATCAATGTGTCGACCGGCAATGGCGCCGCGGGCGTCGATGCCGGAAACGATGGTCTTGTCGACATGACCGACAACACCATCACCACCACTGGCTCCAGCTCGTTCGGCGTGAGGGTCGATTCCAATGGCGTTGTTCTGGGGCGGGATTCCCGAATCACCACATCGGGTGGAGGGGCGGCTCTCTTCATCAATGGCGGCGTCGGTCTGATCGATCTGACCGATACAATCTCACTTGCAACGGGCGCGGGAACCGCCGGCCTCGCCTCCCTCAACCTTACGCCCAGCTCCGTCAATACGGTCAACCTGACGGGCGGCAGTCTGGTGAGCTCTGCTGATACGGCCGTCGTGGCGCAAGGCCCGCTAAACCTGACTGCAAGCGGCGCAACCATAACCGGCGGCGGCGGGTTCGTTCTCAAAGTCTTCGACAACTACGCGGACTTCCAGCCAACGGCCGTGCAGTTCGACGCGACAAATGGAAGCCGGTTGACCGGCGACGCGAGGGTGGGGTCGCTGAGCACCGCGAACATCAACCTGCAGACAGGGTCCAGCTGGACAGGCGCGGCCTTTGATGTGACGAACGTGAGCGTTGACACAACGAGCCGCTGGACAGTGACCGGCAGTTCGACCGTCACACACAACACCGCCAACGCCGGTGTGATCCAGTTTACGCCCCCCACTGGCGACCCGACCCTGCTGGCGAGTTACAAGACGCTCACGACACAGAATTATATTGGCGCGGGCGGACAAATCGGCCTCAACACCTATCTCGGCGCCGATGGATCGCCCTCAGACCGCCTGGTTATCAATGGCGGGCTCGCTTCGGGAAATTCACCTCTGCTGGTCGCAAACACGGCCGGCCCTGGCGATCTGACCATTGGAAACGGCATCCTCGTGGTCGAGACGATCGCCAACGGCTCAACGTTGCCCGGCGTCTTTACCCTGGGACGTCCAGTGCTCGCTGGCCCCTACGAATATTCACTTTATCGCGGCAGCGTTGACGCCACGGGTCCGCAGAACTGGTACCTGCGTTCTGCTCTTCGGCCAGTTCCACCTGACCCCCCTGTGCCGCCGGATCCCCCTGTGCCGCCCACGCCGCCGACCCCGACGCCCCAGCCTCCGTCGCCAGTTCCGGACTATCGCCGCGAGACGTCCCTTTATTCCGCGCTGCCAGCTATGAGCCTGATTTATGGACGGACCATTATCGACAGCCTGCATGAACGTGTGGGCGAAACACGTCCTCAGATATCCGCCCCGGTCACGGAAGAGCGCACAATCTGGTGCAAGAACCCTGAGAAAAACTATCGCTGCACCACAGTTGTGCGGATGCCTGACAGCGCGGTGGCGGCAAACCGCTCTTACGTTTCCGCAGGGTGGGCGCGGATAATCGGCGCCCATGGCAATCAGGACGGCGGACCATGGGGCGTCTATCGCAATGGTCCAAATTTCGACTACGATATCTATGCCTTACAGGCAGGCATTGACCTTTACCGGGCTGTGAATGCTGACGGTAGCCGCGACCATGCTGGCGTTTACGCCGCCGTGGGACGAATTCAGGGCGACGTGAGGCACTTCAACGGCATTCATGCGGGCACGAATACCATCGACGCTTATTCAGTCGGCGCTTACTGGACGCATTTTGGCGCATCCGGCTGGTATATTGATGGCGTTGTCCAGGGAACGTGGTTTGACGCGGAGGCGGACTCCCGCCGCCTGATCAAGCTGAAGCGCGACGGCTTCGGCTTCGCGGCCTCCATCGAGGGTGGGTACCCGATCGCGCTCGGCGGCGGCTGGATTGTCGAACCGCAGGCGCAGCTGATCTACCAGACGCTCACCCGGAAGTCCGGCCATGACGGCGTGGCGCTGGTGCGCTTTTCAGACGCGGACTCCCTTGCAGGCCGGATCGGCGCGCGTCTTGCAAGAGACTGGATTGTTGGTGACGATGGTCAGCCGCGCAAAATAGCAACCTGGATGAAGGCCAGCCTCTGGAACGAATTCCTGGGCGATCCCAAGACATCGTTCTCGTCAGCAACGGGAATGATTCCGTTCCGCTCGGATCTGGGTGGAGCATGGGGTGAAGTCAAAGTTGGCGTTGATGCACAGATAGCCGGGAACGCAGCGCTTTATGCCTCGGCGGGCTATTCGATTGGACTTGATGGGCGTTCGCACGCCTATGATGGACGGGTTGGCGTCAAGTTTACGTGGTAGGCGTTTCCCCAGGGGAGCCCCCGGAAAATCATCAATCAGGCGCTGGCGCCGGATCTCCGGCAGTGCGGGCGCGCAGGCTGTTCCCGGCGCTATCCGCAAGTGCTGGCCAGGGGTGGAACATCGCTTTGCCGACGCTGCCTGTGACCGCCTGAAACTGATGGACAGGGCAGCCTGGCCTGACCTCATCGTCGGGATCATCCGCCGACCCGACGGCGTCGGGGGCTTCGAGGTCCTGCTGCGCCGGGTCGGGCGAACCTTTGGCTGGATGTCACGCTGGCGGCGGCTCGTCGGCGATCATGAACGACGCATCGACGCGTCAAAGGTCATGATCGCCGTTGCAATGGGCGGCACCCTCATCCGAAAAAGCGCCTATCCGCGATTTTCAAACAGATTTCTGAAACGTCGCATGTATTGCTGTGTATATCCGTCCCTTCCCGTTCTGCCATCCATTCATTTGCTGGACGTAAGTTCCCGTGTGGAAGTATTTTCCGTCACCATGGCGGCGCGCAGGGCTGATGGGTATTTTGATTCCAGTTGCAGCTGCTATCCGCCCCGACAGGTCACGGTTTTACGCGATCAGCGTTTTCTGGCGCATATAAAGGGGATAATACGCCCATTACAGATGCTATCTCGGCGTCCATATGGTCGCCAAACGCCCGGGCGCACCAGTTAAGCGCGCCAAAGATCGCCAGGGCGGTCCCGCGGACCCTGTCTGCCGATACGCCAGCATCTTCAAGCAGACGCTCCAGCTGGCGTTGGTTGCGACGCTTGCAATTATGTAAAATCTGTCGGCCATCGGCGCCCAGAACACGCTCGTCGGTCAGAACAAAACAACAGAACATTGGGTCCCGCAATGCTCTTCCGTATGCGTGTATAAAATTCCTGACCCTGTCGGAAGAAGCTTCCGCTGGGTTTCCCCGCTCCTGCAGTTTCCTGTCGATTATATCTGACGCCCTGTTGATTCCGTCGATCAGAATTTCTTCTTTACCGACAAAATGGTGGTACAGCGCGGCCTTCGTGATGCCCAGTGCGACCGCAATGTCATTCATGCTGGTCCGGTCATAGCCATGTCGATTGAAGAGCAGGACCGCAGTTGTGACAATCACATCCTTCGTGATTCGTCCCTTGCCCTGAACCTGGATCTGCGCGCTGTCCGACATGGCGGCTGTTTAGCAGATTTGCCTTGACAGCACCACACGTCGCTAACTAACCAACCGGTCGGTTAGCTCGCCCCTTCCGGCGTTCCGTGGGGCCGGGCCCCGGTTGCGTGCGCGCGCATTTTTTGCTGAACGGGGATACAAGCAAATGGATTTTTCCTATTCCGCCCGAAGCCTGGAGCTTGCCGCTGCGCTCAGGAGCTTCATGGCTGAACATGTCCTGCCTGCAAATCGTCAGTTTCACGAGGAGCACGCCGCGGGTCGTTATCCGCTCGCACTGATTGAGGGCCTCAAGGCAAAGGCGCGCGCCGCCGGCCTCTGGAACATGTTCCTGCCATCGCTTCGCGACGACGAACCTGGCGTTCGCCTGTCCAATGTCGACTACGCGCCGCTCGCCGAAATCATGGGGCGCATTCACTGGTCGTCCGAAATCTTCAACTCAAATCCGCCCGATACAGGCAACATGGAATTGCTCCATATGTTCGGCACGCCGGAGCAAAGGAAACAGTGGCTTCTGCCACTTCTGAACGGGGAAATCAGGTCGGTTTTCTCAATGACCGAGCCGGACGTTGCCTCGTCTGACGCGACCAACATCGCCACCTCCATTCGCCGGGAAGGCGATGAGTACGTCATAAACGGCCGGAAGTGGTTCTCGTCCGCTGGCCGCCATCCGCTGGCCCGGGTGGCTATTGTCATGGGAATTTCTGATGCGTCAGAGGCGACGCCCGTGCACCGGCGGCAGTCGATGATCATCGTTCCTCTCGACACGCCCGGCGTCAAAATCATCCGGGATTTGCCGATCCTCAATTACCAGATGCCCGACGGCATCTGCGAGATCATCTACGACAACGTGCGCGTTCCGGCCTCCAACCTGCTGGGAGGGGAGGGCGATGGTTTTGCCCTTGCACAGGCGCGCCTTGGGCCAGGGCGCATCCATCACTGCATGCGCGCCATCGGACAGTGCGAGATGGCGCTTGAGCTGATGTGCGACCGTGTGCTGCAACGGGTGGCATTTGGCAAAACGCTGGGTGATTACGCGAACATCCAGGATGATATTGCCGAATGTCGGGTTGAGATTGACATGGCGCGCCTCCTGACCCTTCGCGCGGCGTGGATGATCGATACCATGGGCAACCGCGCCGCCAACGTCGAGGTTTCGGCTATCAAGCTGGTTGCGGCCCGGACGCTGCAGAAGGTGACGGACCGGGCGCTGCAGGTTTTTGGCGGAATGGGCCTGACCAACGACACGCCGCTGGCGTTTATGTTCACCTGGGGACGGGCCATGCGCTTCTTTGATGGCCCCGACGAGGTGCATCTGCGCGCTGTGGCCCGGCGCGAGCTCAAGGCCGCGAAGGCGGCAGTCGGCCAAACCGAGCCCTATCTCACGCGCAACTGGGGGGCGTTGGCATGAGTGGGAAAGCGCTTGCCCGTCAGGAGCTTGACTTCGACCCGGCGCGGTTCCGCGCGTGGCTCAATACGCAACTTCCGGGTCTGGGCGGCGAGATGCGGGTCGAAAGGGTTGGCGGCGGTCAGTCAAACCCGACATATTTCATCGGGATTGCGGGGCGGCGGTTCGTGCTGCGAAAACGCCCGTCGGGTGATCTTCCCAGGGGCGCCCATGACGTGGCCCGGGAGTATCTGTTCATCTCCTCCCTTGCCGGGTCCGGGGTCCCCGTTCCTTTGCCGGTCGCGCTGAATGAAGATCCCGAGGTCATCGGCGCCGCGTTCTATGTCATGGAGCGCGTGGATGGCCGCATCTTTCATGACGCCACCCTACCGTCGGCCGAAGTGGGCGCGCGGCGAGACTACTACAGGGAATTCGCGCGCAAGCTTGCGGCGCTTCACGCTTTCGACTGGGCAAATACGCCTCTGGCGCGGCTGAAACGGCCTGGCCACTATCTCAGCCGTCAGGTCGAACGTTGGGCGGGCGCGTGGGGGCCGTGGGAAACGGTGAGCCCTGAGGTGAGGCGGGTCACGGACTGGCTCCGCGCCAACACGCCGGAAGAGGAGGCGCTTGCGGTTGTTCATGGCGACTTCAAGTTTACCAACGTCATTTTTGATCCGGTGGCTCCGCGTCTGGCGGCGGTCCTTGATTGGGAGCTTGCCACGATTGGCGACCCCATGACGGATGTCGCCCATATCTGGTCAGCACTTTGGGAAACGACCCAGGAAGAATACGGCGGGCTCATGGGCAGCGACCTGCGGGCGCTCGGTCTGCCGTCCAGCGAAGAGTTTTTTGAAGCTTACTATGAAGCGAGCAATAGCAAGCGCCGGATGACGCCGTTCTTTCTCGCGCTCGCCCATTTCCGCAATGCAGGCATCTTCCACGGAATTGGCGTGCGCGCCGCCACGGGCAACGCCAACGCTGCCAACGCCGCGCAAACCGGCAGACTGGATCGCATTTATCTCCGCCGCGCGCTTGATATCGTTGAGCGGAACTGAGCCAGTCGTCATGAGCACGGCTTCAATGGCCTGTTGCCACCGGGTTTCCGGATCTTGCACCGCGTCATGGAAAACTGCCCGCAGGCAGCCCCCGTTCAGGCCAGGCTGGCCAGTGCTTTGCGAATAAAATACCTGAACATTCTTGGATTATTGCCGACAAGGAGAGAGATCGTGCCTTTCAAAACACGCATTACCGAAATGCTTGGTATTGAGCATCCGATTATTCAGGGCGGCATGCAGCAGGTTGGTCGCGCCGAACTGGCCGCCGCCGTATCGAACGCCGGCGGCCTTGGCATTGTGACAGGGTTGACGCAACCGTCTCCAGAAGCGCTCCGGCATGAGATCGAGCGTTGCCGGTCCATGACGTCGAAGCCGTTTGGCGTCAACATGACCGTATTCCCAACGATCAATTCGCCCGACTACAAGGCTTACGCCCAGGCTATCATCGACGCCAAAATCACGGTGGTCGAGACTGCCGGAACCCCCGCCGTTGCCGAACTGTGGGAAATGTTCCGGGCGAATGGCATCCGTATCCTTCATAAATGCACCTCCGTTCGCCATGCGATGTCGGCTGAGCGCAAGGGCGTTGACGCAATCTCGATCGACGGCTTCGAATGCGCCGGCCATCCGGGCGAGGATGATATTCCCGGCCTGATCCTGTTCCCGGCGGCTGCGGACAAGGTGACCATCCCATTGATCGCGAGCGGCGGCATTGCCGATGCCCGGGGCCTGGTCGCAGCCCTTGCCCTGGGCGCCGAAGGCGTGAACATGGGCACCCGTTTCTGCGCAACGCAGGAAGCCCCGGTTCATCCCAATCTGAAGCAGGCGTACCTCGACAACGACGAACGCGGTACGAACCTCATTTTCCGCAAGTTCAGGAACACCGCCCGCGTGGGCAAAAGCGCGGTCTCCGATGAAGTTGTCCGGATTTCGGCGGAGCCGGGCTCGACATTCGCGGATATCCAGCACCTTGTCTCCGGCGCGCGCGGCAAGGTTGTGGTGGAACAGGGCGACATGGACGCCGGTATTTTCTGGGCTGGCATGACCCAGGGCCTCATTCACGACATTCCCACGGTCAAGGAACTGATCGACCGGATGGTTGGTGACGCCGAAGCCATTGTCAGGCAAAGGCTCGGCGGGTTCCTCGCTGGCTGACGCCGTTAAACCTGGCGCTCCGGTCCGCGGGGCGCCTGTATGTCCCGGAAAGTATCACGACGATCCGTAACTACCATGAGCCTGGGCACGCACAGTGTCGCGTGAGTTTTGTCCCTTGCTGGAGAATCGGGTTCGGCGTATTCGCTTCCTGTGGCGTCCCGCGCCGGCCCTGGGCGTAATCAGTCGCGCCATGGGTGCGGTATCTCAGGTTGATCGCCGCGCAGGGATCACGGCCCAGGTGAACGCGGACGTGTCGTTGTATCGATTTTTGGTTCCATAACAAATCTTCTGCGAATCTTGCTGGCGCTGGGTTCAAACCTGCTGGCGCCTCCCACCTGCCCGGTTGCGGCAGGCTCCGCGACCAGGCGATCTGCTGTGGCGCGGCAGGATATGGTGATCCGGCCTGAAATGGATTTGGCTTGGAACCATGCCCGAACCGCTCTAAACCGTTAAGCTACCAGCAGATTTCAATTACGGGCGCGTTGAAGCGATGATGCAGGATTTTTTGATTGGATCAGCAACGAGTATTCTGGTGATGCTTGCGCATCTGGCCGGCACCGTATTAATTATATTTGGCATAAAGAGCATAAGATCAAAATTTACGGATATGAATATTCTATATGTTTCCGTTATATTGGTGTTTGTTTATAGCATATTGATGATTGTACTGTTCGCGAGCGCCGGGATCTGGGCGGCGTTGTATTACAACCTGAATCTTGTCGAGGGTTGGGGGAACGCGTTTTATTCCGCGCTGGTAAACTACACAACGCTTGGATTTGGCGATCTCGTCCAGGCGAGCCGCACGCGCATCTACGGGCCGATGGCCGCCGCGAGCGGCATTTTAATGTTCAGTTGGGCCGCTGCAATTCTTGTCTACGTTCTTCAGGCCCATTTGCCCGCGATAATACAGCTGACAGCCCACACCCCACACAACAGGCGCGCCGGCCATTGACCAGCGGGTTCCCCGCAAACGCATCTGCCAGGGACGGTCCGTCTGTTTGCCCGGCGGCGGGCCGCCCCTGCTTCCTCACAGCCACGGCTGGCTGGATGGCGCGCCGGCGCAGGCGCCGGCGACGCTGCCTGTATCCGTCGCCGCAGTGACAGGGCGGTTGACGGAGAGTTCGTGATCTCAGTCCGCCATGAGGCCCGCAGGCGGCACGAAACAGGCGGCGTTGGCGCCAGGGTTGCCCCTGGTTTTCGCCAGTTCTTCCCGGGCGACAACCCGCAGGTGAACCTCGTCCGGGCCGTCCAGAAAGCGCATGGCCCGGCCCCAGGTCCACAAATAGGACAGTGGCGTATCCGGCGTCAGCCCCATGGCGCCAAACACCTGCATGGCCCGGTCCACAACCCGGGTCTGGAGCCGGGCAGCGACGATCTTGATGGCCGAAACATCAACGCGCGCCGCCGCATTGCCTTCACGATCCATGCGGTGCGCCACCTTCAACACCAGGAGCCGCGCCTGATCGATCTCCAGCCGCGTTTCAGCGATCCAGTCCTGCACATTGGCAAAATCCGCGATGTAGCGCCCAAAGGCCTTTCGCTCCAGCGCCCGTTCGCACATGAGCTCCAGCGCCAGTTCGCATTGTCCGATGGTCCGCATGCAGTGATGCACGCGCCCCGGGCCAAGCCGTTGCTGGGCCAGTTTGAAGCCATTGCCCTCCTGCCCCAGGATATTGGCGGCGGGAACACGGACATTCCGGAACAGCAGCTCGCAATTTCCCTCAGGCGCGTTGTGGTGCATGACGGGAATGTTGCGCACAACCTGAAGCCCCGGCGCGTCCATTGGCACAATCACCATCGAATGCTGGCCTGCCGGGCCGTCTTGCGCCGGGTTGTCTTGCGCCTGCCCGCCGGTCACGCCCATGACGATGGCAAACCGGCAATTGGGATGGTTCGCCCCAGTGATGAACCATTTGCGGCCGTTGATCACAAAACTGTCGCCGTCGCGCTGGATCGTTGTCTGGATGTTGCGGGCGTCGGATGACGCAACGTCAGGTTCGCTCATCGCAAAGCAGGAGCGGATTTCTCCGATCAGCAAAGGGTCGAGCCACCGGGTCCGTTGCGCCGGCGTGGCGAACAGATGCAGCAACTCCATGTTGCCGGAGTCGGGAGCCGCGCAGTTGAACACTTCGGACGCCCAGGGCACGCGTCCCATGATCTCCGCGAGCGGAGCGTATTCCAGATTGCTGAGACGCTGCCCCGGCTCATCATCCCTGAGGCCCGGCAGAAACAGGTTCCACAATCCCTCCATGAAGGCGCGCGACTTCAACCGCTCAATCAGGGCCAGTGGATAGCGTCCCGCGGCAACCTCCCTGTGCCACTCGCGGTTCGCCGGCTCGACGTGGAAGCGCATGAAATCGCCAAGCTGCGCCCGCAGGCGCTCCACCTTCTCGCTATGTTCAAAGTTCATTTCTGGATTTTCTTGCTGAACGTTAATTGTCGTTCATCATGCGCGAGGCGCCGGCCATACTGTCATTGATTCAGATCAATGCCGGCGCGACGTGGTTATCGCCCGCGCCAGATTTCTGGCGTGGCTCCGGTCGCGAATACAATGCGGAGATGTGGCGGCGACGCGCACGACGGCCCGCATCTTTGCGCGACCTGCCGTTGAGGGCCAGATCATCTGGCGGGCATGGGGGCGATGGCGCCAGGCCAGCCATTGGCCGTTTCATGCAGCAGGGGGCTGAACCGGGCGCCCGTGTCCGCCAGGCGCACGATCCAGGCCAGGCGGGGCTGAACCGGGAGCACGTCCCCGGCCCAGACCTGCTGTTCTTCGTGATCGTCGGCAAGCGGCCGGTCAGAAGCGGTAGGTGACGCCGGTGGAAATCAGCCAGGGATCGAGACGGGCCTTGCCGTAGACGGCGCCGTGGTTCACCTTCACGTCCGTCTCCAGGAAAATTTTCTTGACGTCGAAGTTGATGCCCCAATGGGCGTCAAGCATGTAGTCGAAGCCAGCCTGAAGGGCGAAACCGAAACCGTCCTTGAGCCGGAACGACGTAAAATCTCCACGCGCCTGCTCGTCAAAGAACATGGTATAGTTCACGCCGGCACCGACATAGGGCTTGAACGCGCCAAGGCCAGTGAAATGATATTGCAGCGTCAGGGTGGGCGGCAGCAGCCACGCCTTGCCAATCGGCGCGCCAGCCAGGGCGCCCGCGCCCTTGATGCGATGGGGCGTAACGCCAAGGATCAGCTCCGCGGCGAGATTGGGCGTGAAGAAGTAGGTGATGTCCAGTTCCGGCACGACGGAATTGGAAACGTTGACATTGGCGCCAAACAGACGCTCCCCGGCCGCGTACAGCGTCGCGTCGTCACGCGGAACCACCATCAGGGCGCGGGCGCGGATCATCCAGGGATTCCACTGCGGAAGAACAGGCGCCGGCGCTTCGGGGCGACTTGCGGGCAGGTCGGCGGCGAACGTCGGCGCGGCGCCAGCAAGGGCGGTTGTTGCCAGAAGCGCGGCGAAAAGTCCGGTGCGAACGGATAGGTTGATCATGTCTGGTTCCTGTTACCTCTGGCCTGGCGACAGGTGGAAATCTGCGGCCAGTTGAGCCAGCGGTACTCATGGCCGGTTTTCGGACAGGGAAATTGACCCAGATCAACCCGGGCACGCGCTCGCGGCATGGGGCGCCGCATGTGGTCATGGGGCAACACGGGGCGCCGCAGGCCGGCAGCGGAACTTTGCCGCACGGCCGGATGGCCTCCGGCGCTTTCCTGCGCGGCCGATCTGGTTCATGTTGCGGCCGTCATGACGATCAACGCAACGCCATACAAATCTTCAGAATGTGGAGCGCCTGGCCCCTGCCTTGGCTGCCAGGTGCGCGCGCATGGCGTGTGCGACTGCCTCGACGCGGCGGATCTGGAGATCGCGGCGGATCTGTCCCGTCGCGTGGTGTATCCGGCGGGCGCGTCGCTGGCGCTTGAGGGACTGGGCGCTCCCCAGGTCCACAATGTGCGCAGCGGCGTGGTGCGGCTGGCGCGCTCCATGGCGGACGGACGGCGGCAGATCGTTGGCTTCGCATTGCCGGGAGATTTTATCGGCCTGTCCGGCGCCAATCCGCCAGGCTGCGCAGTCGAAGCGGTAACGGACATGACCGCCTGCGTGTTTTCCAGGCATGTCTTCGAGGCCATGGCGGCGCAGCGTCCGCATCTTCTCCTGCGGCTGCACCATCTTGCCGGGGCGGAGCTGGACGCCGCGCAGGACCAGATGCTCCTGTTGGGCAGGCGCACCGCGCGCGAGAAGCTGGCGAGTTTTCTTCTCCACATGCTTCGCCGCTGGCGCAGGATCACGGCGACGGAAAGAACCGCCAACTTCGTGTCGCTGCCGATGGGCCGGCGCGACATCGCCGACTATCTTGGTTTGACGATCGAAACGGTAAGCCGCACCCTCACCGAATTCGCGCGCAGCGGCCTGATTGAACTTTCCCAGAACGGCGCCCGTATTCTTGCCGCGGACGCCCTGCGCCGGCTCGCATCAGGCGCCGCCCGGGAAGAATGTACCGACCGCGCGTGCATGCGATAAGTGAGGCCGCGCCCGACCCGGCGGCGGCTTGCGATTGCCGGCCCGCGCATGGAACAGGCGCCCGTCTCCCCCTGGGCCCTCGCCTTATCCACTGCCCTCCCCGCCCCTGATCGCCAGTCGCCCGACGGCGGAGCCCCGCCCCGGCCATGGGGGACGCGCGCATATTCACAGCAACGCCACGCGAAATGGACAGGGATGGTGCGCGGCGTTGTTTGGCGAGAGGCGGATTGCCGGAGGCGGTGATTGCCGGTGACGCAGCCGACGCAGCGCGCAACGCCCCACACGCGGACGAGACGGAGAGCGCCGGCTACAGGACAAATTCCTCAGCGGGCTCTGGAATGACGCTGCGCCAGCCCAGCTCCCCGTCGATACGCGCCTTCAACGCCATGGAGGCCTCCGGTTCGCCGTGCACGATGAACACGCGCCGGGGCGCGCGGCTAAACCCGGAAAGCCAGCGCATCAGCCCGTTGCTGTCGGCATGGGCGGACAGCATGTCCAGTTGCACCACTTCGGCGTTAATGGGCGTCAACGCGCCATGAATCTTGAGCGCTTTCGCGCCCTGTTGCAGCAGGCTGCCCCGCGTGCCGGGCGCCTGGAAACCAGACAGCAGGATCGTGTTCCTGGGGTTGGGGCCGAAGGTCTTGAGATGGTGCAGGACGCGGCCGCCGGTCATCATGCCCGAAGCGGCAATGACAATCTTGGGAAACGCGCTCGCCGTGATCGCCTTTGAGGCTTCCACGTCATTCGTATAACGGGCGATGCTGAAGGCCGCGCGGCAGACCGCCGGCGACAGGCGGTGGTCGGGCGTGTGCCGGCACATCATGTCCGTCGCGTCGATCGCCATCGGGCTGTCGAGAAAAATGGGGACAGAGCCAAGGCGGCCCGCCTGTTTCAGGGTCCAGAAATGGTAAAGCAGCTGCTGCGCCCGGCCGACCGCAAAAGCCGGAATGACAAGCGTGCCGCCGCGCGCCATGGTGCGCTCCGCGATCGCCCCCAGGGCCATGGCCGGGTCCCCGTCAGGGTGCAGGCGATCCCCATAGGTCGACTCCACCATGATGTAGTCGGGCGCGCCGCCAGAAACCGGATCCGGGAACAGGGGATCGTCGTAGCGGCCGATATCACCGGAAAACATCAGGCTGCGGCCGCCCCAGCGGATGTCCGCATGCGCGGCGCCAAGAATGTGCCCGGCATGGCGAAATCGCAACGTCGCGCCGCCTGGCAGACTGACGGTCTGATTGAACGCCACCGCCGCGAAATGATCCATCGCCCGCAGGGCGTCGTCGATCCCATAAAGCGGCAGCGCCGGCTTGTGCCTTGTCAGTCCGTGCCGGTTGAGGAACTCCGCGTCCTTCTCCTGCAGGAACGCGCTGTCCTTGAGGATCAGCTCCGCGACGTCGCGGGTTGCTTCCGTCGCATAAATTTTGCCCCGGAAGCCGTCGCGAACCAGCCGGGGCAGATAGCCGCAATGGTCAAGATGGCCGTGTGTCAGCACCACGGCGTCGATGTCGCGCGCCGCCGTCGGCAACGGCGCCCAGTTGAGTTCCCGAAGGTGCTTCAACCCCTGGAACAGGCCGCAATCGACCAGAATGCGATGCCCCCCAAAGGTGAGCAGATGCTTTGAGCCGGTCACGGTTCTGGCTGCGCCAAGCGACTTCAATGTCAGCACGTCGGCTCCCTTGTCTCCCCCTGCCCTGTCGGAGGATACAACCGGCGGCGCGCACGGGGATAGTCGCCTCACCGCGGTGAGAGCGGCGCGCCCCTGGCTGGCGGGAGAGCGCCGGCGGGCGGGCCGCGCCGGGATCAACTGACGGGATGGCGGAAGGCAGCGCTACAAATTCCTGCGGGGACGGGGCGGAACGACGGGATGGCTGATTCGTTCACGTCCGCCTGCCCGCGCTGGCTGCCTCAGCAGGGCTCCCCTTTCAGGGGTGCGGGGGCCGGCCCGTCCGCCCGGCTGCTCGCCGCCAGAGCGCCTGCGAGATCGGCGATCAGGTCTTCCTCAGCCTCCAGGCCGACCGACAGCCGCAGCAACCCCGCGCCGATGCCGGCGCGCGCCAGTGCATCCGCGTCCATGCTGGCGTGGGTCATGGTGACCGGGTGGGCAACCAGGCTTTCAACGCCGCCCAGGGATTCGGCCAGGGTGAAAATCCGCGTGGCGCCAACAAAACGCCGCGCGGCGGCGGCTCCCTCGCGCAGCTCGAAACTCAGCATGGCGCCAAAGCCCTGTTGCTGGCGTACGGCCAGGTCGTGGCCGCGATGATCAGGCAGGCCAGGATAGTACACCCGCGCCACCTGCGGTTGCTCACGCAGGAAGCGGGCGATGGCCATGGCGTTGGCCTGCTGTTGCGCCACCCGGGGAAACAGGCTGCGCACGCCGCGCAGGGTCATGTAGGCGTCGAACGGCGCGCCGGTGACGCCGGTGACATTGGCCCAGTGCGCCAGCGCCTCCGCCTCGGCGGCGTCGGCGGCGATCACCGCCCCGCCCACCACGTCGGAATGACCGTTGAGATATTTGGTCGTCGAATGAATCACGTAGTCGGCGCCGAGGCGGATCGGCTGTTGCAGGGCTGGCGACAGGAAGGTGTTGTCGACCGCCAGCCGCGCGCCAACGGCCTTTGCCTGCGCGGCGATCGCCGCGATATCGACAATGCGCATCAACGGATTGCTGGGCGTCTCGACCAGCACCAGCGAGGGAACATGCTCCAGCGCGCGGCTCATGGCGCCCGCATCGCCCTGATCAATGAACGCCGCTTCAAAACTGCCCCGTGCGCTGCGGGCCTGCAGCAGGCGGCGGGTTCCGGCGTAGCAGTCGTGCGGCGCCACGACGAAGGCGTCCCGCGGCAGGCGCGACAGCACCAGGTCGATCGCCGCCATGCCTGAGCAGGTGATGACGGCGCCGGCGCCGCCCTCCAGTTTCGCCAGGGTGTCGGCCAGCAGGTCGCGCGTGGGGTTGGCGGCGCGCGAATAGTCATAGCCGCTGGTTGTCCCATAGGCCGGGAAAGCGAAGGTGCTGGTGAGATACAGCGGCGGCGCCACCGCGCCGAAGCGGTCGCCGTCCGCGACGCCGTTGGCGGCCGCCACCGTGTGGGGGTGAACCGGTTTTCCGTCCATGACGGTCTCCCGCTTATGATTGGGCAAGTTGCACAAGCCTGAGGTAAGGGCGCAGTTCCGTCCACCCCTGGGGAAAGCGCGCCTGCGCCTGTTCAGTGGAGAGCGCCGGAGAAATGATGACCGGCTCGCCGGGCGTCCAGTTGACCGGCGTGGAGACTTTCTCGTTATCGGTCAGTTGCAGGCTGTCGATGACCCGCAGGATTTCCGAGAAGTTGCGCCCGGCGCTCGGCGGATAGGTCAGAACCAGCCGGATCTTGCGTTTGTCGTCGATCACATAGACGGCGCGCACGGTCACCGTCGGGTCCGCCTCCGGGTGGATCATGCCATAGAGGCTGGCGACCTTGCCGTCGGCGTCGGCGAGCAGGGGGAAGTTCAGCGCGTGGTTCTGGGTCTCGGCGATATCCGCGCCCCAGCGCTCGTGCGCGTCCAGCGGATCGACCGACAGGCCGATCACCTTGACGCCGCGCCGGTCCCATTCCGGTTTCAGGCGCGCCACCTCGCCAAGTTCGGTGGTGCACACTGGCGTGAAGTTTTTCGGATGGCTGAACAGCACGCCCCAGGACGATCCGAGCCATTCGTGAAACCGGATAGGCCCCCCGGTGCTCTGCTGCTCAAAATCCGGCGCTGTCTGTCCAAGTTGCAGCGACATGGTTCTGCTCCCCTGTTCTGGTTGAAGCAAACCCGTTCACGTCAGGTGAAACGGCATTTGCATTGTCCTCGCGTTCCGACGGCCTCCCGGTCCTCCGGAGCGCCAGCCCGCGCGCTATCGGGAGGCGTTTCAATCGTTGAAACGCCGGCCTTCCAGCACCTCCGGGACGAGGCCGGCGCGAATGGCGAAATCGCCGAAATGCTCGCCCGGGGCGCGCTCGCGGGCGTAGCGGCCGAGCGCGCTGTCGAGACAGTCAAGGATCGCCTGTTCACCGACGTTCTCGAGCGCCATCTTGTTGAGGCGCTGGCCGTGAAAGCCGCCCCCCAGATAGAGATTGTATTTGCCAGGCGCCCGCCCGGTCAGGCCGATCTCGGCGATGTAGGGCCGGGCGCAGCCGTTGGGACAGCCGGTCATGCGGATGGTGATCGGTTCGTCCTGGAGGCCATATCGATCAAGGATGGCGTCGATTTTGCCGACAAGCGCCGGCAGGTAACGCTCGCTCTCCGCCATGGCGAGACCACAGGTCGGAAAGGCGACGCAGGCCATGGAGTTGCGGCGCAGGCCGCTGCCGGCGTTCAGGGCGTCCAGCCCGTGTTCGCGCAGCAGCGCCGCCATGGCCGGCCGGTCGGCGGCTTCAATGTCGGCGATCACCAGGTTCTGGTTGGGCGTGACGCGGAACCGGCCGGCATGGCGACGGGCCACGGCGCGCAGGGCGTCGAGCAGGGCCAGGTCGCTGACATTGCTGATGCGGCCATTCTGCACGAACAGGGTGAAATGCCAGCGTCCGTCCGCGCCTTCCCGCCAGCCCAGCGTATCGCCGTTCGCGGTGAAGGCATATGGCCGGGCCGGCGCCAAAGCGTAGCCCAGCCGCGCCTCGATCTGGGCGCGGATGACATCCAGGCCCTTGTCGTCAATGGTGTATTTGAAGCGGGCCCGGCTGCGGTCAACCCGGTCGCCGAAATCACGTTGCACGCCGATCACCGCATCGCAAACGGGGATGACCTGATCCTTCGGAATGAAGCCGATGACGCTGGCGAGCCGGGGATAGGTGGCAGGCGCGTTGTCGGTCCGGCCCATGCCGCCGCCAATGGCGACGTTGAAGCCCTTCAGTTCCTGGCCATCGACGATGGCGATGAAGCCCAGGTCCTGGGCGTAGACATCAATGTCATTGACCGGGGGAATGACGAAGCCGATCTTGAATTTGCGCGGCAGATAGGTCGCGCCGTACAGCGGCTCCTCCGGGCCGGATCCCGCGCCCTTTTCCTCGGCGCCATACCAGATTTCGTCATAGGCGCCGGTTTTGGGGATGGCGTGGTTGCTGGCCTTCACCGCCAGGGCCAGCACTTCGGCGTGCAGGGTGGACAGCTCCGGGTTGATCGAGGCCATGACGCCGCGCGTATCGTCGCCACAGGCGGCGCGGGTATCGAGCAGCACGTCGCGCAAGCCCTGGATCACCGGGCGCAAATCCTGCTTGCGCACATGGTGCAACTGGAAGGTCTGCCGTGTCGTCAGGCGCAGCGATTCACCGGCGTGGCGGCGCGCCAGTTCATCCAGCTTCAGCCATTGCGCCGGCGTCAGCACGCCGCCGGGCAGGCGCACCCTGGCCATGAAACGATAGGCGGGCTCCAGCTTGCGACGCCGGCGTTCATCGCGGACATCGCGGTTGTCCTGCTGGTAAAGTCCGTGAAACTTCATCAGCTTGATGTCGTCGCCTGGCACGGCGGCGGTCAGCTCCGCCTCCAGCCCCGCGGCGATGGAGCCGCGAAGCTGCCGGCTGTTGGCTTTCATGGTTTCGTCGGGGCCGAGCCGCTCCAGCGGCTGGGAAATATCGCGGCTCCGGTCGATGACGGCTTCGGTCATGACTGTGCTTTCAGTAAACATCGATCTGGTAACGGTGGCTGGCCTGCAGGCCGGCGATGTAGTCATGCGCCGCCGCGACGCCCTTGCCGCCGTGCCGCTGCACGACGTCGAGCAGGGCCGCGTGCACGTCGGGGGCAAGGCGGCTGGCGTCGCCGCAGACGTAGAGATGCGCGCCATTCTCCAGCCAGTCGAAAACATCGCGGCCATGCTCGGCCAGGCGATGCTGGACATAGGTCTTCGCCGCGCCGTCGCGGGAAAAGGCGACGTTCATCCGTGACAGGACGCCATCGCGCAGGAAGCCCTGCCATTCGGTCTGGTAGAGAAAGTCGCTGTCGAAGTTGCGCGCGCCGAAGAACAGCCATGACCGCCCACGCGCGCCGCGCGCCTCCCGCTCCTGAACGAACGCCCGATAGGGGGCGACGCCCGTGCCGGCGCCGATCATGATGATGGGAATGTCGTCGCCCGGCAGGCGGAAGTGCGGATTTGCCTGGACATAGACCGGCAGCACGCCGCCGTCGGGGCAGCGTTCGGCCACGTGACTGGAGGCGACGCCGGCGCGGTCAATGCCGTTGAGCTGGTAGCGGACCGTGCTGATGGCCAGATGCGCTTCATCGGGGGCGAAAGCCAGGCTGGACGCAATCGAATACAGCCGCGGCTGCAATGGCCGCAGGCCGGCGACAAACGCCTTCGCGTCGACGCCACGGGCCGGATATTTACGGAGCAGATCGAGCACATGGTTGCCGCGCAACATGGCGCCGCGGGCGTCGGCGGCGTCCGGCCCGAGCAACGCAGCGAGGTCTTCCGCCCGCGACAGCCCCGCCCAATGTTCAAGGAAGCGCGGGGTCGCGGTGGTGATTTCCAGCCGGTCGCGCAGGGCCTCGCCCAGAGGCAGCGCGCCGCCGCGCAGCTCCACCCCGGCGTCGGCGGGCAGACCGACAGCCTGCAACACGGCGCCGACCAGGGCCGGATCATTGCGGGGCGTCAGACCGAGCGCATCGCCCGGTTCGTACGCCAGCCCCGAGCCCTCGAGCGACAGCTCCAGGTGACGGATTTCCTTGCTGGAGCCCGAAGCAGTTAGCGCGATGTTGTCGATCACAGCCGCGCCGAAGGGGTTGCGCCTGTCAAAGGCGTTGACCGGCTGCCCCGTGGGCGCGGGTCGCGGGCGTGACGCCAGGCCGCTGGATGGCCGGGCGCCGGCCAGGCCTGCTTCCTCCGGCGCGAAACGGGCGACCACGTCCGCCATCCAGGCCGCAGCCGGTTCGTCGTAGTCGATATCGCAATCGACGCGATCGCGCAGCCGGGCGGCGCCCAGTTCCGCCAGGCGCGCGTCCAGACGCCGGCCGGCGCCGCAAAAGAATTCGTAGGAGGAATCGCCCAGCGCCAGAACGGCGAAACGGACGTCTGCGAGGCGCGGCGCCCGTCGTCCTTCGATGAACTCGAAGAAGCCGGCGGCCGACGCTGGCGGATCGCCCTCCCCGTGGGTGGAAACGATGAACAGCAGGTCCTGCTCGTCCTTCAGCGCCCGCGTTTTGTAGGCGGCCATGTCCGCGACGTCTGCAACGCGGCCACTGGCGCTGATTTTACCTGCCAGATCGGCGGCCAGCGCGGCGCTGTTGCCGGTTTCGCTGCCGTAAAGCACCGTGAGGCTGCGCGTGGACGCCTCTGGCGCGACGGCCGGAACAGCGGCCGGTTGCAGGCCGGGCGCCTGGCGCTGATGCTCGACGCCGGAGAGAAAGCCGCTGGCCCAGAGCAACTGCCTGTCGTCCAGCGACTGCGCCAGCTGCCGCAGCAGGTCCCATTGCCCGGCTGAAAGGCCCGAACCGAAAGCGACCAGGCTGGCGCCGAATGCGGCGCCGTGCTGTGGGGATGAGGCCCCTTCGCGCCCGGCGCCATCCGGCCCGTCGGAGATCGCGTCCTGGTTTTGAAATTGAGATATGCCCATGGTTTTCTGGCGCCTCGCGGGCGGCGGCCTGTGCCGGCGGCCCGTTATTCACATTATTATATTGTTATTCATTTCAATTCCTCGATGAGAATGGCATTTCGCCAGTCTCCTAACAAATTCATTTGATTGCGTTTAAATGCATAAATTTTAATATGAAGCCATGGATGTTCATCAGGCCCGCACGTTCCTCGAAATCGCCCGCAGCGGCAGCTTCGTCGCCGCGGCGGACAGCCTGCACATTACCCAGACAGCGGTCAGCGCCCGTATCCGTACGCTCGAAGGGCTGCTGGGGCGGCGGCTGTTCATTCGCAACAAGGCGGGCGCGCGACTGACGCCGGCCGGGGAACGGCTGCTGCGGCATGCCCGCGTCATGGTCCAGGCGTGGGAGCGGGCCCGGCAGCAGGTCGCCCTGCCGCCGGGTCGCCGGGAAGGCGTGATCATCGGCGGCGAGTTGAGTTTGTGGCGGCCGCTGCTGGCGGACTGGCTGGTGCTGATGCACCGGCAACATCCCGATATCGCGCTGCGGGCCGAGGTGGACAGCCCCTCCAGCCTGCTCGCCCGCGTCCAGGACGGCGCGCTTGATCTGGCGGTGCTGTACCATCCGCCAACATGGCCAAACCTGGTGTCGGAACTGTTGCAGGAAGAGAAGCTGGTGCTGGTCACCACCGATCCCGGCGGCGCCTTCCTGCCGGACCAGTATGTGCAGGTCGACTGGGGCGCGGCTTTCGCCGCCAACTTCCAGGCTGCCTTTCCGGAAACCGGCGCGCCGCCGGTTTCCATCTCCCTGGGACCGCTGGCGCTGACCTACCTGCTGACTGTCGGCGGCTGCGGCTATTTCCGGCTTGGCGCGGCCCAGCCATTCCTTGACGAGGGACGGTTGCGCCGGGTCAGCAACGCGCCGGAATTTTCACACTCGGCCTTCGCCGTCTATCCAGGCCGTTCCGACACCGATGTGCTGCAACTGGCCTTGCAGGGTCTGCGACAGACCGCCAGCACGGGCGCCGCGCCAACGATTTGAGGTTCGCGCAACATTCAGCCGCCGGCCGGGCCGGGACCGCCGAACGCCAGCCTTTAAGCGAATACCTGGGGAACCGGGGCCCGCCGGCAGGGGCAAGCTTGGCAGGGGCAAGCCTGGAAGCGCCATTCCAGATGGCGTCGCAACGGCGCGTTGGCAGCGTCATACAGGCCATCATCAATGTTTTCCTGCAATGTATTGAGTAATTTGTAGCGCATTCGGAAAAAATCGCGCGACGTATTACGCCACATTTCCCGGAGAGAGATATATATCTTAGAAATTACGTCCATTCCTTGCCGAAATGCATCAGGGGCGGCCTCGGCCACGGTCAACCTGCCTGCGTCATATATGTAATCGCGTTAGTTTGCGGGGCCGGCCTGACCGCGTTGGGCGTCGCTGCGCAACTGCCCCAGCATTCTCGTATGAGGAACAACAAACTCTCCGTCAAGCTCAAGGATACGTGCGCGCGTCGCAGGCTGTGCTGCGTATTTCCGCCCTATTTTTCATGGACGCTTCAACTCAATGACGTTCGGCCCGATCAATCCGGTCTTCGGCCATGGCTACATTGAAGATCATTGAACAGGTCCACAACAGGGAGCAGCACCATGGATAGCTCCGATCCATTTGGCCTGGGAGGGGACGTGGCCATCGTGACGGGGGCCGGCGCGGGCATCGGGCGCGCCATTGCCGTGACGTTCGCCAGGGCCGGCGCATCGGTCGTCGTTACCGACCTTTCGCACGAGGGCGCCGATGAGGCGGCGCGGAGCATCAACGCCTCCGGCGGCAAGGCGGTCGCGCTGGAATGTGACGTCACGAACGAGCGCCATCGGGAGGCGGCGGTAAGCGCCGCGCTCACGCATTTCGGCAAGCTCACCCTGCTGGTCAACAATGCCGGCGGCGGCGGACCAAAGCCCTTTGACATGCCCATGCGCGACTTCGAATGGGCTTTTCAGCTGAACCTGTTCTCACTGTTCCGCCTGACGCAACTGGCGGCGCCACACATGAAATCCGCCGGCGGCGGCGCCGTGCTCAATATTTCCTCCATGGCGGGGGACAACACGAACAGCCGCATGGCGTCCTATGGTTCGTCGAAGGCAGCGGTCAACCATCTGACGCGCAACATTGCCTTCGACCTTGGCCCCATGGGCGTTCGCGTCAACGCCATCGCCCCAGGCGCCATCCGGACCGCCGCCCTCGCGACAGTGCTGACGCCAGAAATCGAAAAAGCCATGCTGAAGCATACGCCGCTGGGCCGCCTTGGCGAGGCGCAGGACATCGCCAACGCGGCGCTGTTTCTCTGCGCGCCCGCATCATCCTGGATCAGCGGCCAGGTCCTGACGGTATCCGGCGGCGGCGTGCAGGAACTGGATTGAGCCCGCACGCGTTTCATCGTCCCGACGGGGGCCTCCTGACACAGACCTGGGAGGCGGCGTCCGTCACAACCATCCCCATGGAGGCCTGCAATGCCCTTTGATGCTTTCTCCGCGTTCCGCATGAACGGGCATAGCGCCATTGTAACCGGCGGCGCCCAGAATATTGGCGCGGGCATCGCAAGGCTTCTCTCAGGCGCGGGCGCCCGGGTGCTTATCGCCGACCTGAACGGCGATATGGCGGAAGCCACGGCGGCGGCGATCGAAAAAGAAACGGGGCATGCCTGCATCGGCATGAAATGCGACGTGACGTCGTCTGACGACATTCACGCGGTCGTCAGCGCGGCGCACCGGGAATTCGGCGGCATATCCACGCTTGTGAACAATGTGGGCTGGGGCGCCCGTCACGCGGATCCAGCGGCGATCACCGAGGACGCGTTCATCGACTCATACCGGCTCAACACCATCAGCGCCTACCGCATGAGCATGGCCTGCCTGCCGCACCTGCTGAAGGCGGACAATGCGACGATCACCAATTCCGGGTCCTTTTCCTCCGCGACCCCCGCTTATGACATTCTCGCCTACGCGACAGCAAAGGCTGCCCTGAACCAGATGATGATATCGCTTGCTCACATGCTGGCGAAAAAAGTCCGGATCAATTCCGTATTGATCGGCACCGTCATGACGGAAGGCTACGCGTCAGCCGGCATCGACGCGGCCATGCAGGAGAAACTGCGCCATCCTGACAATCTGACCGGACGCCCAGGCCGGCCGGAAGACGTCGCCAACGCCATGCTCTGGCTTTGCTCGCCCGCTGGCAGCTGGGTGAGCGGCCAGATCATCAACGTTCACGGCGGGGGCGGCGTCGTCCGGCTTTTCGCGTCCTGATGGCTGGCGGGACGGTCTCCATGCGGGCCGGCCGGCAGATCATGATCCGGCGCGGCCGCCATCAGCGGCCCACATTCGCCGGCTCTGTCGGGGCCACCCTGCTTTTCGCGATGCAGCCTGCCCTGGCCCAGGATGTGAGCGCGGCAAGGCCCGCCGTGCTGCCGCTGGCGGGCGAAGCCGAAGGCGCGTCCATCGACGCCGTCGCCGTCCGTCTGCGGCGGTCCAGCGGCGACAGGACCCGCGATCAGCAAGCCCTGGCCAGCGCGCGCAAGGTCGTCGCCCAGCTTGAGGGAAACGATTACAGCTGGTCTCAGGCGCAACGCATTGTCGCGCAACTCATACGCCGCGAAGCCATCGCCGCGGCGGATTACCGGTTGCTGGCCGGCGCCAGCCGCTCCTCCATCCGCCTGACGTTCGACATCGACGCGGCGGGGCCGGCCGGCAAGACTGACCCGGCCCTCTCCGGCATGCTGACCGGGAACCTGTCCGACTTCCCGGTGCTGTACAAGGATGGGCGCGCGCTGCTTACGCTGATCGCCGGCGTTGGTTCGGGCGGTTATGGCGATTTCAACGCCTGGTTTGGCAACCCCAGGCTTTTCAACGCCAACAACCCGCTGGCCGGCAGATTGCCGGGCAGGCGAACAGCCTGGGCCGAGGGCTACGCCGAACTCGGCGTTGGCGGCGCCGCCCAGCTCGGCGACAGCCCGTTTTATATTTACGGCGCCCTGACCGGCATGTTCTCCTGGTCTCTGGGACAGGACATCTTTCGCAACGACGCCCGTGGCTTCATCAACATGGAGAAGGCTTATATCGGCCTCCTCCATGTTGACCCGGAAAACCCGAAGAACAATCTCAGGCTTTCTATCGGCCGCCAGAGTTATACGCTCAACGACGGGTTTCTGATCAACGCGGTCAAGGGATCGACCAATGCGGGCGACCGGGGCGGCCTCTACCTCGGCCCGCGACTGACCAATGATTTTTCAGTGCTGGCCCAGGGCCAGCGGGGAAACTGGGCCTACAGCCTGTTCTACATTGACCCGAACGAGCTTGAAGAACTCGAGAGCCACACGACCTTTCTCGGCGGCAACATCAAATACGCCTTCAATGACGACCTCTCGGCGGATGCGACATTCATCACCATCCCCGCCTCCAACTCCACTTACGCCAACCCGTTCGGCCTGCGGCTGGAGCGCGCGGGCCTGAACACGATCGCCGGCCACGGGCGCTGGCGTAACGCCTTCCGGCTGCCTGGCCTCTGGCTGGAGGCCGAGGCGGCGCACCAGTCCCATCCCGGTTACGCACTGTCGGCCTGGGCCTGGTACGGAACAGCCGGCTATATCGCAAAAGACGTCCCCTGGCGGCCGAGCCTGTCCTATCGTTACGCCTGGTTCTCGGGCGACAACCCGGATACGCCGCGCTACGAGCGTTTCGATCCCCTGCTGTCAACCGGCCTCGGCGTCTGGTTGCAAGGCGTGTCCTTTGGCAAGATCACCACAAATTCGAACCTTGAAACCCACCGGGTGCAGTTCAACGTCGCCCCAAACGACAGCCTCAATCTCACCTTTGATTATTATTTTCTCCGTGCGCCTGAACTGAACAACGTCGGCTCAAATCCCGCGCTCGCAAAGCTGCGCTCCCACGACCTGGGGCAGGAGCTGTCGTTCTCCGTCCGCTGGTCCGCCAGCAAAAGCCTCTATGTTCAGGCGATTGCCTCCTACGCCATTCCCGGCGCCGCCTTGCGGGACATCGGCGCGACCCGCAACTGGGCGACGTTCCAGCTCAGTCTCTACAGCGGCTTCTGATCGCCACGGGAAAGCCAAAGCGATATCAGGGTGGAACAACATTACAGTTAATCAAGCCATGATCAGACAGGATCAACGCCGGATTTGACGCAACAGTTCGCATAAACGGAAGTTGGCAATGGAAACAGTCGAAATCATTGGCAAACTGCTGCCGCTTCTGTTCAACATGATGGGACCGATCGGGCTGATGCCCGTGTTCGCCGCCCTGACGGCAAAAATGGACCAGCCTGCCCGGCGCCGCACGGCCCGGCGCGCCGTCATCTTTGCGGCGGCCGGCGTGTTGCTGGGCGTGCTCATAGGCGATGCGATCCTTCGCGGCTGGGGCATCAGCAACGCGTCGCTGGTGATTGCGGCCGGCGTCATTCTGACGCTCAGCGCCCTTCGCGGCATTCTGTTGCCGGCCGCCGGCGCAAGCCCGCCGGATAGCGCGGACCCCGGAACGCTCGCCATTCGTCCGCTGGCGTTTCCGACAATTGTCTCTCCCCATGGCGTGGGCGTCATTATTGTCTTTATCGCGTTCCTGCCCTCCGGGCTCGCCAAGCTCACGGTCCTGTCCGTGGCGGGCTTCATTCTCCTTCTGGACTATGGCGCCATGCGTATCGCGCACTGGTTCATGGCGAAGGTCGGCATGACGCCGCTTCTGGTGCTCGGGGCCGTTTTCGGCATCCTCCAGGTCGCCCTTGGCATCGAAATGGTGCTGTCAGGATTTTCGCTCGCCGGCCGGCCCTGAGCATGATCCGCGCGGCTTCAGGCCGGCGGCGGCCCTCTGCTGGCGCGCGGGCTGGCCGCGCGCAGCCTGCCTCACCAGTTGACGCGCAAGCCAACCTTGCCATCCCAGGAGCGCCGGTCGCCGCCGTGGCCGATGTTGTAGCTGGCGTCGGCGTAGAGGGCGACGTTGCCGTTGATCTGGGCGCTGACGCCGCCGCCAAGCTGCGTCCACGCGCCCTTCATTTCGGAGCGGAACGGCAGAAAACCGTCCAGGCTGGAGAACCAGGTCTTGGGATTACCAAGGAACTCGTTCCACAGATTGGCCCGGACCCATACGTTGATCAGCCTGGGACCGTTCTCCGCGTCCGCGCCGTCGTAGCGGGAATCCAGCCAGATGTTCTGGTAGATCAGCTGCGCCTGCGGCTCGACAATCCATTGCCCCAGGTCACCGCGCCGAGGCCACCCACGTTGGTCACCTGGAGAATGGACGCGCCCGTGGCCGAACCGCCGTTGATCAGCAGACGGTCAGACGGGGAATTGTCGCCGCCAAGCACG